>Ga0265339_10002515_pt1 | contig 13088 bp, 12 predicted proteins | sample 4CB219metaG_FD_202085 | JGI IMG/M metagenome (GOLD analysis project Ga0265339, IMG submission 202085) | Rhizosphere microbial communities from Carex aquatilis grown in University of Washington, Seatle, WA, United States - 4-CB2-19 metaG | ecosystem: Host-associated > Plants > Roots >...
GCAAGAAGGAGCCCGAAATGATCTATGCCATCGCCGGCCGCGGGGATGTCGCGCATTCCGAGCATTTCCAGCGGCTGCGCAACCTGACCATCGAGATGCTGGCGTGTTACCGCAGCCGCGACTGGGACGGCGCGCTGGCTGCGATCGACCGGGGCCGCAACAGCGATGAGGCGCAGGCGTTGACGCTGCTCTACAATCTCTACCAGGCGCGTATCCTCAATTACAGGAAGAACCCGCCGCCGGCCGACTGGGACGGGGCCTATCAGCTATTGACGAAATAGCGCGCAGTTTGTCATGCGCGGCCTTGCCCGGTTCGGGTCATGGTCGCGTGGGCGCAAGGAATGAGGGATGGAATGATGAGGCCAAGTGCGAAGGAAGTCACGGCGATGGCCGAGGTTGCGGGCGTTCCGGTCAATGCCGAAGCCGCCACGCGCATTGCCAATTCGATCGGCCCGGCCTTCGACGGCTTTGCCCCGATCGCGGGCACGCTGCCGTTCGACATCGAACCTGCGAGCTTTCTGCTCGTGCAGGCCGCGGAGGTCCAGTCGTGAGCAGCGAGGCCGCCCTGATGTCGCTGGTCGCGGTTACTGAGGCGATCGCCGCAAAGCGCCTCTCGTCGTATGAGGTGACGCGATCCTGCCTGCACAGGATCGCGCAGTGGCAACCCCGTCTCAATGCCTTCATGGCGGTCGAGGCGGAAGCCGCGCTTAACGCCGCTCACGAGGCCGACGCGGCGCTTGCCAAAGGGAAGATCGCCGGTCCACTGCACGGCGTGCCGCTCGCACACAAGGACATGTATTACGAGGCGGGCAAGGTCGTCACCTGCGGCTCGCTGATCCGGCGCGATTTCGTCGCGAGCACGACCTCGACGGCGCTGCGGCGTCTGAAGGACGCCGGCTCGATCCGCCTCGGCTCGCTGCAGATGGCGGAGTTCGCCTATGGCCCGACCGGGCATAATTCGCATTACGGCGCGGTGCATAACCCGTTCGCGCCCGATCACGTCACCGGCGGCTCGTCCTCGGGATCGGGCTCGGCGGTCGCGGCGCGACTGACCTTTGCGGCTCTGGGTTCGGACACCGGCGGTTCGGTGCGGATGCCCGCGCATTTCTGCGGCGTCACGGGCCTGAAGACCACCTACGGCCGCGTCAGCCGCGCCGGCGCGATGCCGCTGTCGCAGTCGCTCGACACGGTCGGCCCGCTGGCGCGTAGTGCTCAGGATTGCGCGTTGCTGCTTGGCTTGATGGCCGGTCCCGATCCGGAGGACCCGACCGCAAGCGATGCGCCGGTTCAAGACTATATGGCGGCGGCGAGGGAGCCGGTTCGAGGGGTGAGGATCGGCGTGCCGTCGACCTTCTATGTCGACGATCTCGACGCCGAGGTGGCGCGCATTCTCGATGGGACGATCGCTGTCCTCAAGCGCGAGGGCGCCGAAATCATCCCGGTCGAATTGCCGGACCAGCGCCAGCTGACCGCCGCCTGCCAGATCGTGCTCGCGGTGGAAGCCGCCGCCTTCCACAAGCGCTGGCTGATCGAGCGGCCGCAGGATTATGGCGCGCAGGTCTTGATGCGGTTGCAGAACGGGCTGGCGATTCCCGGCGTCAGCTATCTCGAAGCCATGCGCTGGCGGGCTCAGGCGCTGGCGGCCCATGTTGCCGCCACCGCCGGCGTGGACGCGATAATTGCGCCGGTGGCGCCGGTCGCAGCTCCCACGATCGCCGAAAGCGATGTCGGCAACAGCGCAGGCGCGGAAGGCGTGATCCAGCGGCTGACCCGGTTCACCCGCCCGATCAATTATCTCGGCCTGCCGTCGCTTGCGATTCCCGCGGGCTTCACCGACGGCGGCCTTCCGGTTGGCATGCAATTGATCGGCCGCTCCTTCGATGAAGCGACCCTGCTGCGGATCGGCGCCGCGTTCCAGCGCGCCACCGACTTTCACGAACGGGTCCCGAAACTGCCGTGAGCCGACCCGTCGAGGTCCGCAGTCTCGCGTTCGCTCCGTCCGGGCAACGGCCTTGGCAAAACCGACGGAAGTCGCGGTTCGGGCCGCCGGCGGCAGAACCGGCCCGTCGTTTAGGTTAATCTGAGTTCATTGGACGCTTGCGGCAAAAGCCGTTATGATCACAGCTTATTAAGCCTTTGGAATCTCCGAACTAATCCGAGCATCGTATTTTTTGAAGAGATCGGGATTGATGGCAGCGTCACCCGTCCGGCGTTCCGAACTCGGTGATGCGCTGCGCGCCTGCCGCGGCGCGTTCATCGGCGTCGCCGTGATGAGCTGCATCATCAACCTGCTTTATCTCACCGGCTCGATGTTCATGCTGGAGATCTACGACCGGGTGCTGCCCAGCCGCAGCGTGCCGACCCTGGTCGGCTTGATCATTCTCGCCGGCGGACTCTACGTCGCGCAAGGCATTCTCGACCTGATCCGCGGGCGGATCCTCGGGCGTATCGGTACCTCGCTGGACGAGGCTCTCAACGCCAGGGTGTTCGAAACCGTGGTGCGGCTGCCGCTTCTGGCGGGCGGCCGCAACGAGGGCCTGCAACCGCTGCGCGACCTCGACAACGTCCGCTCCTTTCTCGGCAGTATGGGGCCGAGCGCGTTCTTCGACCTGCCATGGCTGCCGCTCTATCTCGCGATCTGCTTTGCATTCCACGTTCTGATCGGCATCACCGCGCTGGTCGGCGCGATTATCCTGATCGCGATCACGCTGACGACCGAATTCCTGTCGCGTCGGCCGGCACGCGAGGCGATGGGCCTGGCCGCGCGCCGCAACGATCTCGCTGCCGCCAGCCGGCGCAATGCCGAGGTCCTGGTGGCGATGGGCATGTCGGGATGGCTGGCCAGGCTCTGGGGCGAGGCCAACGAGAAATATCTTGCCGGCAACCAGCGCGCCAGCGACGTCGTCGGCGGCCTGGGGGCGGTGGCGAAGGTCATGCGCATGACCCTGCAATCCGCGGTGCTCGCTGTCGGCGCCTATCTCGTGATCCACCAGGAAGCGACCGCCGGCATCATCATCGCCGGATCGATCCTGAGCGCACGGGCCCTCGCACCCGTCGATCTCGCCATTGCGCATTGGAAGAGTTTCGTTGCCGCGCGACAGAGCTGGCACCGTCTCAACAAGCTCCTGGAGCAGATGCCGGTGGTGGCGCCGCCCACCCTGCTGCAGAACCCGTCAAGCCGCCTGTCGGTCGAAGGGGTCAGTATCGCCGCTCCCGGCGACGCAAAGGCGATCGTCCATGACGCGACGTTCGCGCTCACCGCCGGCGACGGCCTCGGCATCATCGGGCCGAGCGGATCGGGCAAGTCGTCATTGGTGCGCGCGCTGGTCGGCGTCTGGCAGCCGTTCCGCGGCAAGGTGCGGCTCGACGGCGCCGCGCTCGATCAATGGTCCTCCGACGTGCTCGGCCGCCATGTCGGCTACCTGCCGCAGGACGTCGAACTGTTCGGCGGCACGGTGGCGCAGAACATCTGCCGCTTCGATCCCGCCGCCTCTTCGGACGGCATCATTGCCGCCGCCAAGCAAGCCGGTGTCCACGAGATGATCATCAAGATGCGCGAGGGCTACAACACGGAGGTCGGCGAGCAGGGCGCGGCGCTGTCGGCCGGCCAGGCGCAGCGCGTGGCGCTGGCGCGAGCGCTCTACGGCGATCCATTCCTGATCGTGCTCGACGAACCCAACTCCAACCTCGACTCCGAGGGCGACGAGGCGCTGACGCGCGCGATCCGCGACGCGCGCGAGCGCGGCGCGATCGTCGTGGTCGTTGCGCACCGGCCGGTCGGCATCGAGGGGGTCGACCAGATCCTCGTGCTCAAGGATGGCCGCATTCAGGCGCTCGGTCCGAAAGACACCGTGCTGGCCCAGGTGCTGCAACCCCGGGTCACGGCGCCGGCTCCGATCAAGATCGTGTCCGATGCCGGAGTTGCCAAGTCGTGAGCAAGGAGCCATGAGCAACAGGGGCGTGAAAGGCGCGCGGCGTTCGATCAGGTTGCACCTGGTCGTGGGGCTCGCGGTCGTCGTGCTTCTCGCCGGCGGCCTGGGCGGCTGGGCCTCGACCGTGCAGATTTCCGGCGCGCTGATCGCGCCGGGGCAGATCGTCGTCGAAACCAACGTGAAGAAGGTGCAGCACCCGACCGGCGGCGTCGTCGGCGAGGTGCGCGCCCGCGACGGCGATGTGGTTAAGGCCGGCGACGTCGTGGTGCGGCTCGATGCGACCATCACCAAGGCAAATCTTGCCATCGTGACCAGGAATCTGGATGCGGCGATGGCGCAAGCGGCGCGGCTGGAGGCCGAGCAGCGCGGGCTCGACAAGATCAAATTTCCGCCGCAACTGACCGAGCGTGTCCGCGATCCCGACGTCGCCGGCATCATGGCGAGCGAAAGCAAATTGTTCGACGTGCGCGTCAACAGCAGGACCGGGCAGAAATCCCAGTTGCGCGAACGGATCACACAGTTGAAGGAGCAGATCGAGGGTCTCTCCGCGCAGCAACGGGCCAAGGAGCAGGAAATCGCGCTGGTCGAGCAGGAGCTGACCGGTGTGCGCGATCTCTATGAAAAGCACCTGGTGCAGCTTTCGCGCCTGACCTCGCTGGAGCGCGACGCCGCCAGGCTGAGCGGCGAGCGCGCGCAATACGTCGCCGCGCGAGCCGAGGCCAAGGGCAAGATCACCGAGACCGAACTGCAGATCATCCAGATCGACAAGGACATGGTCAGCGAGGTGTCCAAGGATCTGCGCGAGACCAACGACAAGATCGGCGAACTGGTCGAGCGCAAGGTGACCGCGGAGGATCAGTTGCGGCGGGTCGACATCCGCGCCCCGCAGGACGGCATCGTCGAGCAGTCCACGGTGCATACGGTCGGCGGGGTGATCAACGCCGGCGACGCCATCATGCTGATCGTGCCGCAGACCGACGATCTGCAGGTCGAGGCCAAGGTCAATCCGCAGGACATCGACAAGCTGCAGATCGGGCAAAAGACCCTGCTGCGGCTCTCCGCCTTCAACCAGCGGACCACGCCGGAATTGAACGGCGTCGTCAGCCGCGTCTCGCCGGATGTCACCACCGACCAGCGCACCGGCCAAAGCTACTACACCATCCGCGTCTCCATGCCGCCGGAAGAGGTGGCCCGCCTCGGCGACGTCAAGCTGATCCCGGGCATGCCGGTGGAGGCCTTCGTGCAGACCGGCGACCGCACCGTGATGTCCTATCTGATGAAGCCGCTGAACGACCAGTTGATGCGCGCCTTCCGGGAGAAGTGACGCCATCGCGGGGTGCGCAAGCGATGCGCGCCTCAAATATCGCCGTCGTCCTCGCGAATGCGAGGACCCATAACCACAGGCGTTTGAGGCTGTACCGATCTGTCGCTCAAGACGACTGGCGGCCGTGGTTATGGGTCCCGGATCGCGCTCGGGACTTGACAGCGCTGCGCGCTGCACGGCGCTCGCCTGTCCGGGACGACAGTAACTACCGCTCCAAATTCTTCAGCAGCAGCTCCAGCGCGGTCTTGGCGAACACGCGCATGTTTCCCACGCGCTCGCTGCTCCCCGTTTCCAGCGTGATCGCGGTGGTCCGTTCACCGGCGACCGCCATGCAGCAGTGTCCGGCGGCGTCGCCATAGCGATTGCCGATCGGCCCGGTCGCGCCGGTCTCCGACAGGCCGAAGTCGCTGCCGAAGCGGCCGCGAATCTGCTCCGCCAGCAGCCTGGCATAGACCTCGGAGGAGGCGCGGATTCCCCTCATCGCCTCATCGGGGATGTCCATCAGGATGCGGCGGGCGTCGCGGGTGTAGACCACCGCGGAGCCCTTGAAATAGCGGGATGCGCCGGGCACCGCGAGCAGTGCTGCGGAAATCACTCCGCCGGTCGAGGATTCCGCAACCGCGATGGTTTGTTTGCGCTCGACCAGTCTTGCGGCGATCTGTTCGGCGATTCCAATGAGCTCTTGCATCTCTGTTCCGCTCCGGTGCGAAAGCTTTTCCGCGACCTCTATTCGCCTATCCGACCATCCGCTCGCGGCCGGCCCAAAAACTCGCCCGCAACACCTTCTTGTCGACCTTGCCGACGCCGGTCATCGGCAATTCATTGACGAACTTGATCTGCTTGGGCGCGTGCGCCGAGCCCTTGCGGGATTTGACCAGGTTGATCAGTTCGTCCGCGTCGGGACGCGCGCCCTCGCGCGCCACCACGACGGCGGTGACGGCCTCGCCCCATTTGTCGTCGGGGACGCCGACCACCGCGACCATCGCAACATCGGCATGCTGCGACAGCACGTCCTCGACCTCGCGCGGAAAGATATTGAAGCCGCCGGAGACGATCATGTCCTTCTTGCGGTCGAGGATGAACATGTAGCCGCGCTCATCCTTGCGCGCGATATCGCCGGTGTGCAGCCAGCCGTTCTTCAGCGTCTCCGCGGTCTGCTCGGGCCGTTTCCAGTACTCGGCCATCACATGCGGCGCGCGCACGCAGATTTCGCCCGCATCGCCGGTTTTGACCTCCTGGTCGGCGTCATCAAGGATCTTCACCTCGCAGGCCGCGATCGGGAAGCCGCAGGACAAAAACAGCTCCGGCGTTTTCGGATCGTGGTCGGCCTTGCGCAGCACCGAGATCGGATAGCATTCGGTCTGGCCGTAGAGCTGCGAGAACACCGGACCGATCCGCTCGATGCCTTCGACCAGCCGCGAGGGCGACATCGCGGACGCGCCATAGAGCAATAGCTCCAGCGAGGACAGGTCGGTTCTGGCGAGCGAGGGGTGATCCAGCAGCACATAGATCATGGTCGGGACGAACAGGGCGAAATTGATGCGCTCGCGTGCGATGATCGCAAGCACCGCCCCGGGATCGAATCCCTTCAGCATATGCACGGTGCCGCCGCGCATCAGGGTCGGCAGCACCTTGGTGCCCGTGACGTGGCTGACCGGCGCTGCAGCGAGGTAGCGTGCGCCGTCGGGAATCTCGAAGTCGGCGAGAATGGCGGTGGCGAAGCCGCCATATTCGCGGTGGTAGCGCAGCGCGCCCTTGGATTTTCCTGTGGTGCCGCCGGTGTAGTTGAGGGAGGCGACGTCGTCGGGCGCCGCGAAGCTGCGTGCGGTTGCCGAACCGGCTTGGTCGATCGCCTGCAACAGATCGACGCCATAGGCTGCGGGTCCCATCGTAAAGACGGTTTTGACGGCGGCGGCCTTCGCCGCGAGTTCGCCGCCGCGATCGCGAAACGCGCCTGCATCGATCACCAGCATCTCGGCTTCGGAATCCTCGATCTGGAACAGTTGGTCCTCCAGCGAGGCAAGCGGGTGCAGCCAGGTGATCGCAAGCCGCGTGAGCTGCGCCGCGACGCCCGCGCACCAGGTGTCGGCACGGTTGGCGGTGAGAAACGCGACGCGCGCGCCCGCTTTCAGACCCAGCCGCGTGAATACGCTCTGCATGCGGCCGATCAGGTCGGTCGCACCCTGATAGGTGATCGATCCGCCCGGCCAGCTGAACGCGGTGCGCGAGGGGTAGCGCGCCAGCGCCTGCATCGTCTGGGCGCATGCCGTCGGAAATGCGTAGAGCGGATTGCTCATCTGAATCTCCTGCTTCCCGTGCTTTGTATCGGGCCCTCGAACGTGCCAAAGTCCGCGGCGACGCTAGTGGAGCGGATTTGACGTTCGCTAACCTACTTGTTGCGACCTCGAAAAGCGAACGTCAAATCCAAAGCTCCACTAGCTAAATAATTTTGCTAGTGGTCCTTTGATTCTAACATTCGCAAACATGCTCGCCGCCTCGGGGGTGCGAATGTTAGAATCGGACCACCAGCATCAAGGACAACGGCTTTGCAAAGTGACGACCCGCTCGCGTGCTTCCGCGACCGCCTGAGCCTGCCGCTGATCGCGGCGCCGATGTTTCTGGTCTCCGGGGTCGAGCTGGTGACGGCCGCCTGCGGCAATGGCGTGATCGGCGCGTTTCCGACGGTGAATTGCCGCTCCCCCCAAGAACTGGACGCCTGGCTCTCCGACATCGACGGCCGCCTGCAGCGCGACTGCGACGCGCAGGGCAGGCCCGCCGCTCCGGTCTGCCCGAACCTGATCGTGCACCGTTCCAATGCGCGGCTGGGCGAAGATCTCGCGGTGCTGCTACGGCACAAATGCGAAATCGTCATCACCTCGGTGGGATCGCCGGCGGCGGTCGTCAAGCCGCTGCATGATGCCGGCGCATTGGTGCTGGCCGATGTCGCCTCGATCCGCCACGCCGAGCGCGCAGTCGAGGCCGGCGCCGACGGGCTCGTGCTCCTGACCGCCGGTGCGGGTGGCCAGACCGGCTGGCTCAATCCATTCGCGTTTGTCCGCGCGGTTCGGGCGTTCTTCGACGGACCGCTTGTGCTCGCTGGCGGCATCAGTGACGGCCATGCGCTGCGCGCGGCGCAGGCCCTGTCCTGCGACCTTGCCTATATGGGCACCAGGTTCATCGCGACGCGCGAGAGCATGGCGGACGAACGCTACAAGGCGATGCTGGTCGCAAGCAGCGCCGACGACGTCCTGTTGACCACGGCGTTCACCGGCCTGCAAACCAACATGCTCAAGCCCTCGATCCTGGCCGCCGGCCTTGATCCGGACGACCTGCCGCAACGCGGCGCCATCGAGATCGGCAAGGACATCGACATTTCCGCACGCGAAGCCCGCCCGAAGCGCTGGCGCGACATCTGGAGCGCGGGTCACTCGACCTCGGGCGTCACCGACGTGCTTTCCGTGACAGACCTCGTCGCCCGCACGGTCGCGGAGTATCGCTCGGTCGAGCCGCGGCGCGGCCCCGTGAATTCGGCCTAGTGTCCCGAATCCGAAGTTCGCCAGATTTCGCGGCAACCTCTTGTGCGAACTTCAGATTCGAAAGGACACTAGAAACTTATGATTCGAGTGTGGTTTTGGTTCAGAAGTTCTCTTGGAGGATTCGCAGCGAAAATGAAGAGAACTTCTGAACCACCACACTAGCCCCGGTTCTCGCCTTAACGCGCAATTAACCAAGCCATCCCAACATCCCCATCCGAAATCGGCTCCGCCCGACACGGCGGGGCCGCGCAAGGGCCTGACGAGAGGGATGCGGGATGGGACTTGAGACACTTTTTGCCAAGACGCCGGCCAGCCTCGACGAGATCAGGGTCCGGGTTGCCCATGCGCTGCAGCGGCACCCGCTGTGCCGCAATGTGAGATTCGATGTCGTCTCCACGCCCCGCACCGCCCGTGGCTGCAACTGGACCGTCAGCCTGAAGTCGGTCGAGCCGCGCGCCCTGTGGGAGGCCTCCGATATCGTCGCCGACATCCAGGACGCTTACGAGCTTTCCGCCGCGGCCTGAGTTCCCAAAGCCTTCGCGAAGCCGCTGCATCTGTTCCGCCGGCTGCGCGCGGCGCCGCAGCGATGGCGCGGTTAAGCCTTAATTAACGCTCAGTTTTTTCGGAAAGTGGTCGCCCGATCCCAAACGGAGTTTTGCTTGACCAGGGCGCTCACGATCCTTTCGCTGGCCTGTTTGCTTGTCGCAAGCGCCGCGGCCGCCAGCATCCTGCTGCGCGAGAGCATTCCGCAAGCGGGTCGGCAAGCGGTGTCGCCGATGAAGGCAGGCGCCGTCGTTCCCAACCGTGAAAGCAAGCAGGACAGGCTGACCGTCGCTTCCGTTGCGCCCGCATCGTTTGAGCCGCCGTCCGGCGCAAGCTCGAACGAGCCGCTGCGGCAGGCCTTCGCGTCTTCCAGCGACGCCGATCTCGAGGCGGCGAGAGCGGAGGCGGCGACGCTGGTCGCACCGTCCCTTCCGCCGTCGGCGCCGCCCAAACCGAAGCTCGCTGCAAAGCCGCAACTGCAGCCGCAGAAACCCTACACCCTGTTGTCCGACAAGCAGATCGCCGGGATCAAGGAGCAGCTGAATCTTTCGTCCGCCCAGGAATATTACTGGCCGGCGGTCGAAACGGCGCTGCGGGCCGTGGCGCGCAAGGTCCACGCCACCCGGCAGGCCGATCCGAAGGCCGCCGCTGCCCAGATCGATCCCGACTCGGCGGAAGTCCAACAGCTCAAATCGGCGGCGATGCCGCTGCTGTTCCAGCTGCGCGAAGACCAGAAGGAAGAGGTGCGCAAGCTCGCTCGCATCATCGGATTGGACAAGGTCGCCGCCGCGATCTGAGGCGGTCCACGCCGTCATTTCCGGGGCTAAAGTGTAAGACGTTCCGTCAAATTGCCATATCGCGCTTTTTGTTTGCGCATGATCTCCGCGCAAACGCTTCGCGTTTGTCGCGAGGGATCATGCGCTAGCCCCGGAACCTCCCTCCGGCTTGCACGTTGCCCGGCGTGAGACGGGGAGGCGGCCCATGCGTGCCAGGACAGCCTATCTTGCGGCAACGGGAGCGGCGGCGATTGCGGTCGTCGCGGGCTTGAGCGGCGGATTGATGATCGCAGCCGTCATGAATCCGAAGCCGGGAGGGCAGGGCACGGATACGACCAGGCTCGAACGGCGCGTCTCGTCCGCACCGATGCAAGCCTCCGGCGAGGTGCCCTATGTCGCGCCGACCATGGCTTTTGCCGATGTCGCCGCCGCTGCCGCGCCCGGGGCGGCTCAGCCGTCGCCGCGGTCCAGTGCCGCCAAGGCCGCGTCGGCCCAAGCCCCACCGGCGCAGACGACGGCCTCGAACGATCAGCCGGCAAGGCCCGATGCCTCGAAATCGAACAGCGAAGCGCTGGCTCCGCCCTCCGCGACCGACAACCAGGCGACAGCCCCCGAAGACGCCATGGCGAAAGCGCGCGACAGCGACGTGAAACGCGCTGCGCAAAGACGAAGGATTGAACGTCGCCAGCGTTGGGCGGACCGACGCCGCTATCGCCAGCCGCGCGACGACCAGTCAGGATGGTCCGACCGCGAGAACCAGTCAGGGTCGTATTGGCAGCAGCCGTCCAACGTCCCGCGCAACAACTGGTTCGGGTCGGATTAGAACGAGCTGAAATCAGGTTGAATTAGGTGCCACATCCACGGAGCGCCTCTCCCCTTGTGGGAGAGGCCGGATCGCATCGAAAGATGCGATCCGGGTGAGGGGTTTATTTCCGCAGCGAAATATTTTTATGTGCGCGGCATCCGCGGATAGAGACCCCTCATCCGGCGCGGACTGTCGTCCGCGCCACCTTCTCCCACAAGGGGAGAAGGAATGGTCGATGCAACGGCGGCGCGGCGACAGTGCCGCGCCGCCTGCCCGCTACTTGAACGGGGTAGCGTACATCAAGCCGCCCTTGGTCCAGAGACCATTGAGGCCGCGTTCCAGTTTCAGCGGGCTCGCCTGGCCCACATTGCGCTCGAAAATCTCGCCGTAATTGCCGCCGGCCTTGATGGCCAGCACCAGCCACTTGTTGTCCAGGCCCAGCCGCGAGCCGAGCTCTCCGGATGTGCCGAGCAGCCGCTGAATTGCCGGCGCGGTGCTCGATTTCGCCATCTCGTCCACATTGGCCTGGGTGACGCCGAGTTCTTCCGCCTCGACCAGTCCGTAATGCAGCCAGGCGATGATGTCGGTCCATACCTCGTCGCCGTTGCGCGTGAACGGCCCGAGCGGCTCCTTGCTGATCGTTTGCGGCAGCACGACGTAGTCAGCGGCGTTCGGCGCGGCGGTTGCGACTGCCCCCGCAAGCGCAGAGGCATCCTGGGTCATGGCATCGCAACGTCCGCCGAAGAAGGTCTGGTACATGGTGTCGACGCGGTCGAACACCAGCGGCTTCCAATCGATATTGTTGGCGCGGCCGTAATCGCCGAGCGTCACCTCATGGGTGGTGCCCTGCGCGACGCAGACGGTAGCGCCGTTCAGGCCTTTCAGATCCTTCACGCCGCTGTCTTTCCTAACGACAAAGCCCTGGCCGTCGTAGAAGTTGATCGGTCCTTGCCGCAGCCCCAGCGTCACGCCGCGCAGATAGGTTTGCGTCGAGTTGCGATAGAGCACGTCGATCTCGCCCGATTGCAGCGCGGTGAAACGGTTCTGCGCGGTCAGCGCCACATAGCGAACCTTGTTGGGATCGCCGAGCACGCCGGCGGCCAAGGCACGGCAATAGTCGACGTCGAGGCCCTTGAAATTGCCCTGCGAGTCCGGGGCGGAGAAGCCGGCAAAGCCGGTGCTCACGCCGCACACCAGCGTGCCGCGCTGTTTCACAGTATCCAGTGTCGCAGCCGACGATGCACTGGCCCATGCGACCAGCAAGCCTGCAGCGGTAACAACTATCTTTTTCATTGTGCGTCTCCCCTCTGGTGATGGATATTCAGTGATTGATGGTTCGCAGGGCGCTGTCCACCGCAGCGCCGAGCCTCTCCACGATCAGGTCGATATCGCCCGATGTGGCGATATAGGGCGGCGCCAGCAGCACGTGGTCGCCGCTGCGGCCATCCTTCGTCCCGCCGGCCGGATAACAGGCAAGCCCGTTCTCGAACGCGGCGGCCTTGATCTTCTGATGCAGCTTGAGGCCGGGCTCGAAGGGTGTCCGACTTGCGCGATCGGCCACCAGCTCGATCGCCTGGAACAGGCCGCGGCCGCGGATGTCGCCGACATGGCGGTGATTGCCGAAGCGCTCGGTCAGCCGTTGCTCGAGCTGCCTGCCGCGCTCCTTCACCCGGTCGAGCAGTTTGTCGTCGCGAATGACCCGCTGCACCTCGAGGGCGGCCGCGCAGGCCAGGGGATGCGCCAGGTAGGTATGTCCGTGCTGGAACGCGCCCGAACCCTTGCGGATGGTCTCGATGATCGCTTCGCTCGCGAGCATCGCGCCGATCGGCTGGTAGCCGCCGCCGAGTCCCTTGGCGATCGCCTGGATGTCCGGCGCAATGCCTTCCTGCTCCCACGCATGTGTCGTTCCGATGCGGCCCATCCCGCACATGACTTCGTCCAGGATCAGGAGCGCGCCGTGGCGATCGCAAATCTCGCGCACTGCACGAAAATAGCCGTCGGGAGCCGGCACGCATCCAGCGGTGGCGCCGACGACCGGCTCGGCAATGAACGCGGCGACAGTGTCTGGACCGAGTCGCTGGAATTCGGCCTCGAGCTCGGCCGCAAGGCGCGCGACGAAATCGGCTTCCTGTTCGTCCTCGCGCTTTTCGTGGTAGGCAAAGGCCGGCGTCA
>Ga0265339_10002516_pt1 | contig 13083 bp, 5 predicted proteins | sample 4CB219metaG_FD_202085 | JGI IMG/M metagenome (GOLD analysis project Ga0265339, IMG submission 202085) | Rhizosphere microbial communities from Carex aquatilis grown in University of Washington, Seatle, WA, United States - 4-CB2-19 metaG | ecosystem: Host-associated > Plants > Roots > Rhizosphere...
ATGAATCGATTTCGCAAACTCGGGTTCATCGAGTACGACGGGCACATCAAGGTTCACCGGTCGCTGTTGAACGTGGTTCTGCACGACCAGTTCACCCCGCAAAAACCCGAGCGGCCAATCCGTTCAGCCAGGCTGCGCAATTCCTCAATGCAGGCCGGCCGTCAGCGCTAGAGCCTAGCCTTTGATCCTGCCGTTGCTCCTGCCGTTGCTCCTGCCTTTGCCGTTGCCTTTGCCCTTGCCTTTCCTTCCGTCATTCCCCGCAGGGAATCTTCAAGCGGTCATCCCCGGGAATCTTCAAGCGGAGGGAGCAGGGGCCTTCAGGCCCCTGAATACAGCGAACAAAATCGGAGGCCTTCAGGCCCGGGCCTCTTCCGCCGCGTGCCCCAGGTCCCAATAATCGTTCCCAACCACGCTGACGGACCGGGGGCACCCTCAACTGGATAAAACTCTGTATGAGACCAGGGCCACCCGCCCAGGTCAGCAGTATTGGCCGGTCATTGCTGGCCGCCCGCTTGGCATGGGCCCTGCGGGAAGCCGGGGGTATAGCACTCCGTGAATGTCAGCGATGCCCCGTTCGAAGTCTCTGTGATCGGAGGCGTGGTCGACGTCAGGCTCAGGTTATTGGACTCGCCGCTGACGCCACCGACGGTATAAAAGGGCAAGGTTCCCGATGCATAGGAAATACGGTCGACCACCACAAGGGTTGATCCCGGGTTGAAGACGGCCTCATCGGAACTGCTTCCGTCTCCAAAGACATTGAAATCCATCTCCTGCCAGGCTTCCTTAGCGCCGGTAATGGGATTGCCGCTGGCCACGGCGTAGAAGGTATTCCCGATCCCGATGGCGACAATGTCGTCGGTGGGATTACCGAAAACACCGCCGATGGAGCCGACGAGTCTCATATTGGCTAAGTCGCCGATTGTCACCCGGGGGGTGTTTACCGTATGGCTGTTTCTAAAGCAACCACCGTCCCCGCTATTGTCCGATCTCCATCCAGCCGGACATGAATTCCCATAGTTTCGCAGCCAGTATTGGATCAGCGCGTGACTCTCAGAAGAGTCGTAAACAAATTGCACCCAGCCTTGACAGGAATAATGCTGATAGCCGCAGGTTGGAGTTTGGAAGAGATTGGTGTTGAGCTGCAGCGAGAAGGAGTTGCGGTTCCCGCCGCTTTCCTCGCTGGTTACCCCTTTCACGCTTTCAAATGACCCCTCGGCCTGCAATATGGAATTGGATTGCACTCCGAGGATGACGTCCTCTTCAAAGCCCACGAGTTGTGGTTGGACTACGCTTTCCTCGGCGTCGCTGTCTTGCTGGGCAATCGCAGCACTGTACGCAGCTCCGCACGGAATCACCTGCCACCGTAGCTCCGGATAGGTGGCTTTGGAGCAGGCCTCCTGGGGCAGCGGAATTTCCAGAATGTACTGGCGCCAGACCGCCGGCGTGAGGAGGAACGGACCGATACCCGGATACGCCGATTCCACAGCAAGCTTGGCCTGCGGCTCTTCCGGAGCAGGCGCCCTTTGCGCCTGGTCGGCGATCCCGGTTGTCGCCGACTGACCGGTAAGTGTCGAAACAGTGCTCAGCGCCAGCGCCGCAAGCATCGCGCACGACTTTATACTTGCGCTCGCGATCAGGCCAATTCGGTTCGGTCGCGAAAGCTCGCCCTTCCTCGGCGCCAGGGTAATGGTTGGGTTCAACAATCGGACCGCAGGGACACACGTAAATGCAAAATGGTTCCACCTTTGATTGAACATAAGACCTCTCCTCCAATTCAGCGAACACACTCGGTGTCGCTTTGTGTGGATCGTTTCAACATCCCGGAAATCCTCGATAGGGAAGGACAACGTCAGATTTCTGCGGCGCCGGGATCGATCGTCGAGCAGCTTCGGAAACCTGTTGCCTGTTCGAGCCAGATAATGCGTTTCCGCGACGTTGGTTTCAATAGCGGCCACCTGTCGGGAAACTTAATTTTTCCTGTTCCCCTCAAACGCAAGACTCCATTGGAGATGTCTCTCGAATCCGCAAACGGTGTAGAATCTCAGCACTCGGGCAAGGTGCAAGGGGTGCGGCTGTGGGATCAAGCTCGACCGTGACGCAGGACACCATTCGGTTCGGAGAGGGCTTCGAGGTCGATCCGCGAGCTCTTGAGCTGCGATACATTGGCCGCGCCCTGAAGCTTGAGCGCATCCCGCTGCAGGTCCTGCTCATTTTGATTGAGCACAAGGGGGAGCTGGTCACCCGTGAGGAAATTGCCGAGAAGATCTGGGGCAAAGACGCCTTCCTGGATACGGACAACAGCATCAACGGAGCCATCCGCAAAATCCGCCAGGTATTGAAGGACGATTCACAGGAGCCGCGCTATGTGCAAACCCTCTCGGGCAGAGGCTATCGGTTCATTGCGCCTGTTTTGGATGTTGAACTGCAAACGCCCTCGCCCGCCGGCCCCGAATCTGCGCTCCCCCAGGAAGCTGAACCAGCAACGACCCCGGTACAGCCGATTTCCGAGGAATGGCGTGGCAAAGCGGACGCCGCGCATCCGGCGGCTGCGTTTAGACCCTGGCGGCGATTTCGATGGTTCGCTTTCCTTGTTTCCTGTTGTGCATTCGGCATAGCCGCCTGGATCGGATGGACGCACTTCTATGGCGCCGGTGCGGCTCACCCCATTCGCTCCATCGCCGTGCTCCCCCTTCAGAATCTCTCCGGCGATCCGGCTCAGGAGTACTTCTCCGACGGCATGACAGACGAACTGATCACTGAATTGTCGCGAATCCAATCTCTGAAGGTGATTTCGCACACCTCCGTGATGGAATACAAAGGCACCAGAAAGCACCTGCCGCAAATCGCCCGCGAACTGGGCGTCGATGGCATCCTCGAGGGTTCCGTCATTCGCGAGAATGACCAGGTCCGCGTGACCGTACAGTTGCTTGATGGTCCCAATGACCGCCACATCTGGAGCGAATCGTACGAGCGCCCCTTGCACGGGATTCTGAACCTGCAGAAAGAAGTGGCCGAGACGGTCGCCCGGCAAATTCGCATCACCTTGACTCCCGAGCAGCAAGTCAGGCTCAATGCAAAGCGCACAGTGGATCCAGAGGCTTATGAAAACTATCTGAGAGGGCGCTATTTCCTCTCAACCCAGTTCACCATGGAGCAGCCGCTCCTCCAGGCAAAAAGCTACTTCGAACAGTCCATCCACAAGGATCCCGGCTTTGCCCCGGCTTACTCGGGTTTGGCTGACGCTTACCTCTACTTGGCACTCTTCCACGCTGTTCCCGAGCAGGCCGGCTTTCAATCTGCGCGGGAAGCGCTGCACAAGGCCTTGCAACTCGATGACAGCATCGGCGAAGCGCACGATACGCTTGGCGTGATCGGTTGGCGGCGTGACTGGGATTGGGAAGCAGCCGAACGGGAATTTGACCGGGCGATTGCCCTGGCCCCCAGCTACCCTTGCGCCCATGAAGATCGCGCTGAGTTTCTTGCCTTTCTCGGCCGGCGCCCTGAGGCCCTCGCTGAGATGACCAGGATCAACCAGATCGATTTCGGCCCGGGCGCCGCCATGACTGAAGCCGGTATTTATATTCAGCTTCGCGACTATCGCAATCTGTTGGAAGCAAGCAAAAGAGGAGTAGCGTCGAATCCTAACGAGTGGTTGGAACACTACAATCTCGGCATCGCCTATCAAGGCGCCGGGAAGCTGCCGGAAGCGATCTCGGAGTATCGAAAAGCCGTCGAGTTGTCGAATGGCGATCAGGACACCAGAGCTTCGCTCGCGCACGCGCTTGCAGCCGTTGGAAACAGAGCTGAGGCAGAAAAGATCCTTCGAGACCTGGACCGCAGATCGAAGAATAGCTACGTCTCGCCGTATATCCTTGCCACCATCTACGCTGGTCTCGGCGAAAAGGACAAGGCATTTCAGTATTTGGAAAAGGCGTACGACGAGAGATCGCTCGACATTTCGTGGCACCTCAAGGCCGACTTGCGAATAGACAACCTCCGCTCCGACCCCAGATTTCAGGATTTGGCAAGGCGCGTCCAGCTTCCGCAATAAAGTGAACTCTTCCGATTGCACGGATCTCGGTCCCTCGCGGGTGCCCCAGCTCCCAATGCTTGTCCCCAACCACGCTGAGGGTGCCCCGGCCCCTCGCCCGGAACGCCCCTTCCGGCAGCCGCACGATTACGATTTCAACGAATCGGAGCACGAGAAATTGAGGGCGCGAGAAATTTGTGGAGAAGCTGCGCTATATTCATCGCCATCCTGTGCGGAGTGGGCCGGTTGCGAAACCGCAAGGGCCACCCGCCCATTCGGGCAAGAAATATCGTTTGCACTTGTTCCATAGAATGGAATAGAGTTTTCGACAATCGGAATTCCCAGAGTTACGGCTGGCGAGCTTCCCATCGATCTTCCTTCCCCCGCATCGTCTTGGTTATGCCCAAACTTCTGTAGCCGGAGGTAGTATGTCTCGTGAGACTTGGTTTGGTGCAGTGTTGATCGTGTTGCTTTCTTTGCTTAGTGCATCCATCGGGCTCGTGGCGCAGACTCCGGCGCTCACGCTGCATCCAGGCCTCACCGTGGATTACAGCGTCTACGACGCAATCAACTCCTCCGGCCAGTTCCAGGGCGACTACGAATTCATCAACAGCGTGACCTCGGTCTCCGGGGCCAGCTATCAGTTCAGTTTTCTGTTAACTCTGGCGTCACCCTATGGCGGCAGCCAGACGGTGTTGGCACCCGACAGAAAGAATGGCACCACGATTCGCGCGTTTTGGCCCCCTGGCGACACGACGGCCAAGGGCTATGTGAGCTATCTAACCCTCTCCGATGCGACCTTTGCCGATGTGAAGGCCGGGAAAGAAACAGTCCTTCACTACGACTCAGGCGAGGATCAGCGCACGTTAACTAAGGTGGGCGTAGAGGATCTCAAGACGCTGATCAATGAGCGCCCCGCGGTTCTTCACACCATCAAGGTCAAGGGCGCGGCGGGCGGCACATTCTGGATCCTCGACAATGCTGGATTGCCGATGGTGGTGAAGGGCGAAACCAAATCGTGGCGATTCATGGCCACGTCCATCCGCGACTCTGGCTCGGCGGGAGGGCAAGTTGTATCCGCCTTGAAGCAGACCGGCGAAGCTACAACGCACGACATACTCTTCGCGCTGGGTTCCGCGAATCTCGCCAATGAAACAAAGCCTGTTCTCGACAGCGTGGTGCAATATCTCAAGGCCAATCCCAAGGTCCATATCGAGATTCAGGGACATACCGACAACCTTGGCGGCGCCGACTTCAATCTTGCGCTTTCGCAAAAACGCGCCGATGCGGTGAAGGCGTACGTCACTGCCGGGGGCGTCAATGCGGCAAGGCTGGTGGCCAAGGGTTATGGGCTCACTGTGCCAGTGGCCGACAATACCACGCCGGAAGGTCGCGCGCGCAATCGCCGCGTAGTGTTCAAAGCTTTGTAGCCGGCCAGGGCAGTGGCCGCATATTTTCGGCAGGGGATAACGGATTTTTGCTTCAAAATGCTGTGTGATTGATACAATCGCGGCTATCCCCCTCATGTGGATGAAGATCCCCGCTTCCCTAAGCTCTCATAGGCATTTCTTGTTTCCGGGCCCGATGGAGGAATCTTCGATGAGACTCAGGCGCCTCTTTGTGCGCACGACTGTTATGTCGCTGGCGCTTACTCTTGTGTTTGGCGGCGCCGCGTTCGCGCAAAATCCAGCCCCGCCCAGTCCCCAGCCAACTCCCGCTCCGAGCCCGGCACCAAGCCCGTCACCCAGCCCGTCGCCGGAACCGAGCATATTCGACACGCCGGGGGCGGAAATCTTTGACCAGCCGCAGCCGCTGAACTTAGGTGCGGGTACTCCGAGCCCATCGCCCAGCCCGACTCCGCCCGACGGTCCCTTCAAATCGCCACTGACCGGCGACCTTGGGGGACCAGCTGAGGCGTCGCAATTTTCTTCTTTGGTCGATGCATACCACGCGATGATCCAGGCGCAGATCAATCTCGCAGCCGCTCAGGCTTGCCAAAGCGGAATAGCTGAGGCCATGAAGGCACTGACAGAAGCTACGAGTAATTTCGATATACGGATGCAGGGGTACATCCGGTCATTTAGCGAATACAACGGAGCAGGCCAAGACGGTCCTGGCGAAGGGAGGATTATTCTTGGCCGTTATAACCAGATGGACGCTATGTATGGTCCTACCGGTTACCCCAAGTCACCTGAACAGCAGAAGACCTACGAAAGCGCTGTAGGCCAAGTGACGGCGGCGGTTGTCAAGGCGGATAAAAAACCTTATACCGCCGGTAGCTGCCCGGCCACGCCGGCGGCAAAAGGGCCTTCGTTGAAGCATCCCGTGCCGCCACCTCCCGGCGGCGGAGCACCGCCGGCCAGCGCACCACACAACATTCCCGGTGACGCTCCCAGGACCCCCGCAGAGGCGCTTCCCTGTTGGGTCGATCAGGGAGCCAAAGCTCTGGTGCAACCGGTCTTTCTTGTGCCGGAGGGTTCGGCTTCTCCCGATCTATTCAACTCCGAAACGCCGCATGCTGGCATTCCCGGCGGCGCCACGTTCACGCGCGGCACTGACGGCTCCTGGACCAACGATGCAAGTGGTGCGCCCGTTCCAAACTCCTCGCTCGTTCCAAACGGAAGCCAACCCGATCCCCTCTTCCCTGGAAACGGGGACCGGCGGTTCTCGCATGGCTTTACGGCAGAACCGGCGGCGGTCACAAAACTGGTTCGCATTCCCTGCCCGCCGCCGGCTCAGGACGCCGCGCAGGGGCCAAACCCTCCGAAACCTCAACCGCCGCCGCCGGTCAATGGAGGCCAGTTGGTCAGCACCCTCGTCGGCATCATTGTGCCTGCAGACACGCGGCCGGGAGACCAGATATCGGCAACGGTAGTCACCAGTCCACAAGCGTATGACGGAGTGCCCGGCTTGCGTGTGGTGCAGGTGACCCTGCCGCTGGCGAAAGACGCGCAGGGCACTGCGACGCTCAGCGGCTTGGTTGTCGAAACAGGCGACAAGAAGCCGCAATCCGCGGAGAGACCCTTGCTTGTTCAGGTGGCAAAGGATGCTCAAAAAGTCGATTTCGCTTTGCAGCGCCTCGGCGAAGATAACCCTCGTTCCGGGGTTGCCGAAGCCGCAAAGAATGCAGTTTCTTATCCGATCATGGCTCGGGATGTCGGATCCAGCATTCCGGCTTCGTCTGGTAAGGCGAGTGATTACACCACGCCGCCCGTTTACAGCGATGGCGCGCTCCAGGTGATCCACGGGCCGGTAAGCGGAGACAGCAAGGCAACGCAAGTGCTGGTGGACAATCAGCCGGGAAAGATTGTTGCTGAGAGCCCGCGTGCGCTCTACTTCAAGCTGCCGGACAATACCGCACCCGGCGCGCACACGGTCACCTTGAAAGAAGGCGCGCAGCCGTTGACGTCGTTCCATGTCGCAGTGGTCAGTCTCAAGCTCAGCGCAGATCAGTTGGTTCTGAAGCGAGGGCAGTCGACCGCATTTCACGCAACGATTCTTGGCGCCGATTCCCTGCCACCCTCGGCGTGGCATGCAGGCGTGGAGAGCGATCTGATCGACCCAAAGGAAGTTGCAGCTCTGGCGCCTGCCGGCGCCCTGAAGGCGGAGAAACCGGGGCTGATTGCCATGAAGATCGAAAACAAGTCGAAAGATACGGTGCAGCTTACCGACGCGAAGGGTAATCAAATTACTAATTTGCTGGGCAAGGAGAGCTTTGCCGGTGGACCGTACACCTTTGACGGCAAGCTCAAGTCAGTGCGAGACGGAAATTTCAATATCGACGTGCGCGTGGTGCCCTTGCTGGCGCCGATTGCCGGAGAACTGGCAGAAGCGGCGACTAATCCCTCAAGTGCGTCAGAGCCGGAAGAAGCAGGGCCATTGAGCGAACCCGTTGCTGGCGCACCACCCCCATTTACAACTCCCGAGGAACTTCCTCATCTGGTCGCATACTTCACTGCGGCCACCGGGACCCTGCATGTACGCGATGCCGAGCATTTCTCTCAGCGCATTACAGAAGGCAAGTTCCCGGTCCAATGGAAACCGGGTGAATCATCCGCCCAGGTACTTGGCGACGATGGCGGCAAAGCTTCTGCCCCTGTTGCTCTTGACAAAGCGAGTGATGCGCCACCCGCCAAGCCCGAAATTGGCGATGTCAAATATCTGGATGAGAGCGCAATTCTCAAGGTCGACCAAGACCCCGGGGGCTGCGGATTCTATATTGCGAACGGAAACAAGTGGGGCCTCCGAGAGGTCCGCCGCCATTACACCTACCTCGGTGGCACGGGCGATGAGTCCGGCACCGAGACCTTCTCCGCCGTGCACCGCGACTACTATTACCGGAATATGAATGACTGCACAGGCTTAGCCGGAGTCAAAGACGGCCCGGGTACATGGACTCTTACCGTCGGCTCCTGGCCAAAGCCGTGATCCGCATTCTACGGATGGCGGGTGGCCCCGATCCCGACTCTTCCTAACCAGGATGAGGGTGCCCCCGGTCCCTCGCCTTTGGGGACTGGGGAGCGATGCGATCAACCAACGCTGACAACTGACAACTGAAGACTGTTATACGCTTATCTCTTTTTATTCTAACAAGTTAGCCTCTATTCTGGCGTGCTAGCCAGATTCTGCCCCTGAACGCACCATTTATTGTGCGGAACTGGGCCCCGCCGCCGAGCGGAAAAGGCGAATCTTAGGCGAAAACAACCGCCTTCTTGCCTGCCCAGCTCCGCCAGCCCTGCCACTCCGCTGCCTCACACCCGTGTCCGCCATCACATCCAGCGTCCCGGAATCCGGGTTATAGTCAATCCAACGGTCGAACCGCGCCCGCCACCCGGCGGGCGTAGTCCTTACGCCGCAACGGAGCCCGGAAATGCCCACCGCACCCAGCCCGAAACAACCCCGGAAACCCCGGCAGCCAAGGTGCGCAATTCACTGCATTTTTTGCTCGTAACTTAATCATTCCATAAGACATACCCGTTTTTTATTTTCGTGCTTTTCTATTCCCTGGTCCCTGATCCCTGCCTTCCTCACATCTTGTCCATGTGCCGGAAACCGTCGCTGGCCACCAGCAGCCCGGCGAACAGCAGCAGGTTGTAACTGGCGTGAACCAAGGTACTTGCGGCCAGCGAGCGCGTGCTAAGCCGTACCCAGCACAGCACCAGGCTCACGCACACCAGCAGGACGAACGGCCCAAACGAGTAGCCCGTCTGCGGCGCATGCATGAAAGCAAAGGGGATAGACGTCAGCACCGATCCCGCTACCATGGCCGGCAGTGACCACCGCGTTCTGCCCTCCCCATCCGGGTCCCGCGGCGGCAGGTGCCGGATGCGCTCAACCGACCAGTCCCAAGCCGTGCACAGGGCCGGCAGCAGGAAGCCGCGGAAGCCCAGCTCCTCAAAGAACGGCGCCAGCGTGATTCCAAACAGGAACAGCAGCCACGCCGCCCCCGGCATCTTGAAGATCTGGTCGATGGGCGCTTCCTTGGGCCCGGGAAGCAGCACAGCGTCAATAAAAGCCAGCACAATGCATGCAACCACTGCACTTAGCAGCAACCACCAGCGCTCAAAGGCGGCGCGGACGCGCCACTCCACCCCGCGGAAGAAGCCGGTGTGCCAGATGAGCGGAAAAATGAGCAGGCAGCCCAGAAACGTGAAGCAGTACCAGGCCACCTGGCTGCCCAGCGTGTAGTGGATGTCGGTAAGTGCCTGATTGACAGTGGTTACGCCGTAAAGATGAAAGTGGAGGGCGAGCGCGGTGACCCCGCCGGCGCAGGCGAACCCCAGGCCCATCAGCAGGCCCACCAGAAAAAGATCGAGCACGTTGGGGAAGCGCGGCGGGTGGAAGGGATGCGGGGTGTAGGTGAGGATGGGCGGCTCGGGAGGCTGGGCGTCCGCCCAGGCCTCCAGGACCGGGAGACCCAGGTCACCCACATCGTCTGGGGTTAAGTCGTTGGTTTCAGGGGAGTCGCCGGGTTGCGGATCAGGCAGCGTGCTCATGCGCGCACCGGCTTTCCGTTGAGAGAGGACTTCCTGGGTCGTCCGGCCTTCGCCGATGACGAGGCCTTTGCCCCGGGGCCGGCTGCCTTGGAAGCAACCGCAGATCCTTCGCTCCGCTCAGGATGACAGCTCTCAGTCAGACCTTCCTCGCCGGGCTCGGGCTCGGTGGGCAGCGGCTCCAGACGGCCCTTGGCGCTCGTGTAATAGCGGCGGAGGAACTGGCCGGTGAACGAGCCCTCAGTCTGGGCCACGCGCGCGGGGCGGCCTTCGGCAACGAGGCGTCCGCCGTTCTCGCCGCCTTCAGGGCCAAGGTCGATGATCCAGTCGGCGTTGCGGATCACGTCAAGGTTGTGCTCAATGATGATGACGGAGTTGCCGAGATCGGTGAGCCGGTGAAGCACCTCCAGCAGCTTGCGCACATCGTCGAAATGCAGGCCGGTGGTGGGCTCGTCGAGCAGGTAGAGCGTGCGTCCGGTCTGGCGCTTGGAGAGCTCGCGCGCCAGCTTCATGCGCTGGGCCTCGCCGCCGCTGAGCGTGGTGGCGGACTGCCCCAGGTGCACGTAGCCCAGGCCGACATCGACCAGCGTCTGCAGCTTCTGCTTGATAGTGGGCACATCGGCCAGCACGGTGAGCGCGTCCTCAATGGTGAGGTCGAGGATGTCAGCGATAGAGTAACCGTGGAACTTTACGGCCAGGGTTTCCTGGTTGTAGCGGCGCCCGTTGCACACCTCGCACTGTACGTAGACGTCGGGCATGAAGTTCATCTCGATGCGTTTCTGCCCGTCGCCCTCGCACGCCTCGCAGCGGCCGCCGGCCACGTTAAAGCTGAAGCGGCCGGGCTTGTAGCCGCGTTCGCGCGCTTCGGGGAGTTGCGCAAACAGATCGCGCATGGGCGAGAAGACCTGCGTGTACGTTGCCGGATTGGAGCGCGGAGTACGCCCGATCGGCGACTGGTCAATGCGGATGACCTTGTCGAGCTGCCCCGCGCCCTCGAGCGATTCGTGGGCGCCGGGCTCGTCGCGCGAGCCGTAGATTTGCTTCGCCAGCGACTTGTAGAGAATGTCGTTGATCAGCGTGCTCTTGCCGCTGCCGGAGACGCCGGTGACCACGGTCATGACGCCGAGCGGGATGCGGATATCGATGTCCTGGAGGTTGTGCTCGCGCGCTCCGGACACCTTGAGCCATTTGCCGGTAAGCTTGCGCGGCTCAGGGCGATTCAACATGCCGATTGCGCCGGAAAGGTATTTGCCGGTGAGCGATTGCGCGCACTGCATGATCTGCTCGGGCGAGCCTTCAGCGACAACTTTGCCGCCGAGGCGGCCGGCGCCGGGACCGAGATCGACCACGTAGTCGGCGTGGCGGATGGTCTCCTCGTCGTGCTCCACCACGAGGACCGTGTTGCCCAGGTCGCGCAGTTTTTCAAGTGACTCGATGAGGCGGTTATTGTCGCGCTGGTGGAGGCCGATGGAGGGCTCGTCGAGCACGTAAAGGACGCCGCGCAGGCGGGAGCCGATCTGGGTGGCGAGGCGGATGCGCTGGCCCTCGCCGCCGGAGAGCGTGGCCGCGCTGCGGTTGAGCGAAAGATAGTTGAGGCCGACGGCGCAGAGGAATTCGAGACGCTCGATGACCTCGCGGCGGATGCGGTCAGCCAGCAGCGCCTCGCGGGCGGTGAACTGGAGCTCGTAGGCGGCCTGCAGCGCGCGGTGGAGGCTGAGCGCGGTGAAGTCGGCGATGGACATGCCGTTGATTTTGACGGCGAGCGATTCAGGACGCAGACGCTTGCCGCGGCAGGCGGGGCAGGGCGTGGCGGACATGAAGTTCATCATGTACTCGCGATAGCCGTCGCTGCGCGCTTCTTCAATGGTCTGGCGCAGGTAAGCGAGGATGCCGTGGAAGCCGGTGCGCGAGGTTTCGCCCTTGGGCGGTCCGTAAACCAGGATGCGCTGGTGGGCGTTGGGCAGGTCTTCAAATGGCTTCTTGAGGTCGATGGAGTAGCGTTGCGCGGCCAGGTTGATGAGCTTGAGCAGGTATTGCGAGGCGGAGCCAGGGCCGAGGCCGCCGTCGAGCAGGGGCTTGGACCAGTCAGTGATGACTTTCGACGGATCGAGGTCATACATGGAGCCGAGGCCGTGGCACTCCGGGCATGCGCCGAAGGCGGAGTTGAAGCTGAAGCTGCGCGGCTCCAGTTTGGGAACGTCGAGGCCGCAGTCAGGGCAAGCCATGGAGGACGAAAAGAGCTGTTCTTCAGCGCCGGCGAAGGCGATAACGACGAGGCCGTTGGCCATCTGGAGGGCGCGGGCTACGGCGGATTCGAGGCGCTTCTCCAACGAGGGTTTTGCCGACGTGGTTCCCTTGGGTGTGCCCGGGGTTTTAGATCCCTCCCCGGTCCCCAAGTGCGAGGGACCCTTCGACAGGCTCAGGGCAGGCTCAGGGGCACCCGGGGTCCCGGTAGATCCTTCCGAGGGTTTGGATCCCTCCCCGGTCCCCAAATGCGAGGGACCGGGGGCACCCTCGCCTACTTCCGCTGATTTCAGCAGGATGCGGTCGATGATGGCTTCAATGGTGTGGTTCTTCCGGCGGTCAAGCTGGATGGGCTCAGACAAATCCTGCATCTCACCGTCTATTCGGGCACGGAACCCCTGCGTGTCGAGTTGATCCAGCAGGTCTTTGAATTCGCCCTTGCGGCCGCGTACCACGGGGGCCATGACGGTGACACGCTCGCCGCGGCCAACTTCAAGGATGCGCTGCACAATCTGGTCGGCAGTTTGGCGGGCGATGGGCCGGCCGCAGTTGGGGCAGTGCGGCGTGCCGACGGATGCGAAGAGCAGGCGGAGGTAGTCGTAGATCTCAGTGATGGTGCCCACGGTGGAGCGGGGGCTGCGGCTGGTGGTCTTCTGCTCAATGGAGATGGCGGGGGAGAGGCCTTCGATGGAATCGACGTCGGGCCGCTCGATCTGGTCGAGGAACTGGCGCGCGTAGGCGGAGAGGGTTTCAACGTAGCGGCGCTGGCCCTCGGCATAGATGGTGTCAAATGCGAGCGAGGATTTGCCGGAGCCG
>Ga0265339_10002519_pt1 | contig 13078 bp, 14 predicted proteins | sample 4CB219metaG_FD_202085 | JGI IMG/M metagenome (GOLD analysis project Ga0265339, IMG submission 202085) | Rhizosphere microbial communities from Carex aquatilis grown in University of Washington, Seatle, WA, United States - 4-CB2-19 metaG | ecosystem: Host-associated > Plants > Roots >...
CCGAAATCACCAACCTGATCGCCGCGCAGCGCGCCTACGAAATGAATTCGAAGGTAATCTCCGCCGCCGACCAGATGCTGTCGACGACATCCAACCTGATGCGCTGAGGCACGATCATGATCCGCAGTCTGATAACCGCCATCGCGCTCGTCGCCTTCGCCGGCGCGGCCTCGGCGCAAGTCACCGCCTCGATCGATCCGCAGCATCCGGTGCTGCGCTCCGAGGCGATCGTCACCAGCGATCTCGTCCGCATCGGCGACCTCGTCGACAATGCCGGCGTCATCGCCAATGTGCCGATCTTCCGCGCCCCGGATCTCGGCTCGACCGGCACGGTGTCGGCGGATGCCGTGGTCGAGGCGGTGCGGCAGCATTCGCTGATCGGCCTCGACACCGGTGGGATCAGCGAAGTGACGGTGACGCGGTTGAGCCGCGCCATCGCGGCGAAAGACATCGAGAGCCGGATCGCGCAGGCACTCGTCAGGCAATTCGCGCTTGGCTCGGCCGACGACATCACGCTGGTGTTCGATCGCGAGCCGCGCACCATCAACGTCGACCCCGGCATCAAAGGCGAACCGCGCGTCGACGCCCTCTCCTACGACGCGCATAGCAACCGCTTCGACGCCACGATCGAGATCCCGGATTCCAACCGGCGCTTTCGTTTGACCGGGCGCGCCGCGGTCACAGTCGAGATCGTGACGCCGGCGCGCGCGTTGGCGCGCGGCGAGATCGTCAAGCAGGACGACGTCATCGTGCAGCGCCGCCTGCGGAGCGAGACCAACGGCGCCGTCGTCACCGACATCAAGCAGGCGATCGGCCGCGCTGCCCGCACTGGCCTGCAGCCGGGACAGGTGCTGCGCGCCAGTGACCTGATGAAGCCCGAGATCGTCCAGCGCAACGAGACGGTGACGCTGGTCTACGAGGTCCCCGGCATCATGCTCACGGTGCGCGCCAGGGCGACGGAAGGCGGCGCCGAGGGCGACACCATCATGGTGCTTAACGAGCAGACCAAGCGCACCGTTCAGGGCATCGTTTCCGGGCCGGGCCGCGTCGTTGTCCGGGGTGGCGCGCGCCTTGCCGACAACACCAGTGATTGAGACTGAACCCGCGCCCGTAGCGCTCAAGGTGAAAGTGATATCGATGAATGTGTCCAAGGTGATGCGTCACGCCGTGCTCGCGACGCTCGCGGCCTCGCTGCTCAGCAGCTGCGCCGCGTGGGAAAACATCAAGGACATCGGCCAGCAGCCGCCGCTGTCCTCGGTCGACAACCCGACGACGCGGCCGGGCTACAAGCCGGTGCAAATGCCGATGCCCGCGATCCAGCCGGCCTCATACAATCCGAATTCGCTGTGGCGTAACGGCTCGCGCGCCTTCTTCAAGGATCAGCGCGCGCACCAGATCGGCGACATCCTTACGGTCCAGGTCAACATCACCGACAAGGCCAACCTGTCGAACGAGACCCAGCGCTCGCGCAAGACCTCGGAAGATTCAGGCGTCACCAACTTCTTCGGCAAGGGCAAGGTCCCGATCATGAATGCGGCGGTGCCGACACGCATTCTTACGACCGACTCGAACTCGTCCGGCGACGGCAAGGGCACCATCAACCGCTCGGAAGCGCTGCTCACCAACGTTGCCGCCGTGGTGACGCAAGTGCTGCCGAACGGCAATCTGGTCGTCGAGGGCAAGCAGGAGATCCGGGTCAACTTCGAAGTCCGCGAGTTGATCGTCGCCGGCATCGTGCGGCCGGAAGACATCCAGAGCGACAACACGATCGACTCGACCAAGATCGCGCAGGCCCGCATCGCCTACGGCGGGCGCGGCCAGATCACCGAAATTCAGCAGGATCCCTACGGCCAACAGCTGTCGCAGATCCTGCTGCCATTCTAGCGCATGATCCCGAAAATTTTCGGATCGGGTCATGCGCCAGTGTTTAGTCCCCGCGTAGCTTAACGGGCTCCCGCGCCGTTTTTCGTTTCGCGAGCGTAAACGGCGTTCACGACGCGGCCTCCGGCAGCTCCCCAGCCGGGGGCCGCGCTTCGTTTTGAATTTCTCCGGAAATTGATTCGGATCAAAATCAACGCCACCGCCGTGGACTAAGAGTTTTTCGCATAGAAATCTGGAGGGAAGCCATGGGTCGACGTCAGTCAATTGTTGCAGCCGTGCTTGCAGGCAGCGTGCTGCTAGCAAGCGCGCCGCTCAACGCCACGCCGATGGCGGGCAGTCCCGCTACGCTCAAAAGCGATGCGGCAAGCAACGTGATCGAGGTCCGCTATTACGGTCACGGCAGACACGGCAACAACGGCGCCGGCATCGCCGCTGGAATCATCGGCGGCGCCATCCTCGGCGGCATCATCGCTTCGCAGCAGCCGTATTATTATGGCGGCCCCGCTTACTATGGGCCCGGCCCCGGCTACTACGGTTACGCCGCGCCCTATGGCGGCGGCAATGGGTACGCCTACTGCGCGTCACGTTATCGCTCGTTCGATCCGGCGAGCGGCACCTATCTTGGCTACGACGGCTACCGGCATCCCTGCCAATAATGAAAATGCCCGGCGCGAAGGCCGGGCATTTTGCGATTCAGTCGGACTGAAGAACCTCAGTCGTCGCGGTAGACGCGCTCGCGCCGCTCATGGCGCTCTTGCGCTTCGACCGAAAGCGTCGCGATCGGGCGGGCCTCCAGACGGCGCAGCGAGATCGGCTCGCCGGTTTCCTCGCAATAACCGTAGGTGCCGTCCTCGATGCGGCCGAGCGCCTCGTCGATCTTGGAGATCAGCTTGCGCTGGCGGTCTCGCGCGCGCAGCTCGATGGCGCGGTCGGTTTCGGATGATGCCCGGTCGGCGAGATCGGGGTGGTTCTGGTTCTCCTCCTGGAGGTGAACCAAGGTCTCTTTCGCCTCTTTCAGAATGTCCTCACGCCAAGTCATCAGCTTTTGGCGGAAATACTCCCGCTGGCGGTCGTTCATGAACGGTTCTTTGTCCGACGGCCGGTAGGTCTTGGTCTTAGCCAACATCCCCACTCACTCCCTGTCTTCTTATGTTCTTAGACGAGCTACCCCACGCGCGGGCTGGCTTATATCCGTCCGCTAAGCGGAGGACAACACCCGCGTACAGGCAGGGTTATTGACGAAATTGTGTGACGAGCCAATGACTTGGGCTGAAGGCCTGGGGCCGCAAAGTTCCCAGCGAGCGGCCTAGCGGACGCCGGCTTTGGCCAGTTCGACCGCGACCCGAAGATCGATCTCACCGAGCACCTGGTCGAGCCCGGGGTCGCCGGAGGTTTCGGTCAGGCCATCGGCCAAGACCTTTAGCCGTGCCAGCATCGGCTGGTCGACGCTGCCGTCGAGCAGTCCGAGCTTGAGGGCATCGAGCACGTCGAGCGCGCTCCGGCCCTTGGCGACCGCCCGCTTCTTCCGCTCGGTGGGATTCTCGACCCCCTGCAGCGCGATCAACGCATCGACCGTGGAGATTGCCCGTAATGAGCTGGCCTGCCCCGGTTGACGCGACGTTTCCTGCTCGCTGACGACGAATCCGCCATCTGGAGTGCGGCGCGCCGTCGCTGGCGCGATTGCCAGCGCGGTGCCGTTAGGTCCGTAAATTCGCATCGCTCGCAATTCCCCCCAGGCCAACGCCCGGTCCCCGAATACCTTCAGGTTGGCCTTTTATGGTTAATCGCCGGTAAACGGCCCGGCAAAAAATGCCGCTCGGACCAAAGCTGCCGCCCTGCAGCAGCCGTGAGAACATGCGGCCAGCCTAAATAGCCACGCCCGATCAACATCTTGCGTGATCCGCCCGTCGTGGCACGGCGCTCGCATAGCGTATGGCCAGTCACGTCACATTGGGGAGCAGTGATGACGAAGACGTTTCGATTCGCGTTGCTGGCCGCATTGATCGCCTTGAACGTTCCGGTTTGCGCCGGAGCGACGTCGCGCATCAAGGATTTGGCCAATATCGAGGGCGTGCGCCAGAACCAGTTGATCGGTTACGGCCTCGTGGTCGGCCTCAACGGCACCGGCGACACGCTCAACAACATTCCTTTCACCAAGCAGTCGCTGACCGCGATGCTGGAGCGGCTGGGCGTCAACATCCGCGGCCAGACCATCCGCACCGGCAACGTCGCCGCGGTCATGGTCACCGCCAACCTGCCGGCCTTTGCCACCCAAGGCACCCGCATGGACATCACCGTGTCGGCGCTCGGCGACGCCAAGAGCCTGCAGGGCGGCACCCTGCTGGTCACGCCGCTGCTCGCCGCCGACGGCAACGTCTACGCGGTCGGGCAAGGCTCGGTCGCGATCAACGGCTTCCAGGCCGAAGGCGAAGCCGCCAAGATCGTTCGCGGTGTGCCGACCGTCGGGCGCATCGCCAACGGCGCGCTGATCGAGCGCGAGATCGAATTCACTCTCAACAAGCTCAGCCAATTGCGCATGGCGCTGCGCAATCCGGATTTCACCACGGCGCGGCGCATCGCCGCGGCCATCAACGACTTCATCGGCATGCCGACCGCCGAGCCGCTCGATCCGTCGACCATCGGCATCACTGTGCCCGAGCAATATCGCGGCAACGTCGTGTCGCTGCTCACCGAAGTCGAGCAGTTGCAGGTCGAACCCGACCAGCCGGCCAAGATCGTCATCGACGAGCGCTCCGGCATCATCGTCATGGGCCGCGATGTGCGCGTGTCGATGGTCGCGGTCGCGCAAGGCAATCTGACGGTGACCATCACCGAGACGCCGCAGGTCAGCCAGCCCGCACCGTTCTCGCGCGGTGGCACGACCAAAGTCGTGCCACGCACGAACATCGGCGTGCAGGAGGACGGCAAGAAATTGGCGGTGGTCAAGGACGGCGTATCATTGCAGCAGCTCGTCGATGGACTCAATGCGCTCGGCATCGGCCCGCGCGACTTGATCGCGATCCTGCAGGCCATCAAGACCGCCGGCGCCATCCAGGCCGACATCGAGGTGATGTGATGGCCAGCGGCTTTTCCATCGCCCCGCCCGGCTTAAGCCCGCTCGAGGTCCTCAATTCGACGCAGACGCTGGGCACGCCGGCGGCGGCCTCGACCAAGACCAAGGCGCACGCGGCTGCGCAGAACTTCGAAGCCGTGTTCCTCAACACGATGTTCGAGCAGATGTCTACCGGCATCGACGGCGATGGCCCTTTCGGCGGCAGCGGCGCGACCAAGGTGTGGCGCTCGTTCCTTACCGACGAATACGCCAAGTCATTCGCCAAGGCCGGCGGCATCGGCATCGCCAGCCACGTCTACCAGTCGCTGATGGCGCAGCAGGAAGCCCGTTCGTGAGCGCGCAAAGCGAGGCCCGGCAGACGATCACAAATGTCGGCGACGCCGAGCAGTTGATCGCCAACCTCGGCGCCATCATGGACCGGCTCACCGAGACCATCGAGCAGGAGACCGCGCAGGTGCGCGCCGGCCGCATGCTCAAGGCCGGCGAGATCGAGCAGGCCAAGGCGGAGCTTGCGCACGCCTATGCGCTGGAAACCGCACGGCTCGCCGGTGGCAAGGAATTCGTCTCGCGGACGCTGCCCGAGGCGGTTGCGAAGCTGCGCAACCGGCACATGGCGTTCCAGAAGCTGCTGCAGACCAATCTGACAGTGCTGGCGACCGCGCACGCGGTGTCGGAAGGCATCATTCGCGGGGTGTCCGGCGAACTCGCGCGTACGCGCGTCCCGCAAACCTATGGCGCCACCGGCCGGGCCACTCCGGCAAGCCCGCGCGCCAGCCAGCCGCTGGCGGTCAGCCGCAAGCTTTGAGTCGATAGGGCCTCAGGCGAAAATATTGACCTGGGAGCCCACTTGCCCGTTCAACTGCGCCTGCAGCGACAGGATGCCTTGGTTGACCGCAAGACTGCCGGTGTAGGACGTTTGAAGCTGCGTCGCCTTGGCGAAGGCGTTGGCCGCAAGACCGACGGTGTCAGGCCCGGTCGACGACGGGTCCATCCAATTAGCCGTATCGGTGCTGCTGGCGTCCATCAGCCAGTTGCCGCTCGTCTGGATCGACTGCAGGAACTCGCCGCCATTCGCCAAGTAATAGGCGTTCGCAGCGGCGGATGAGGAAGCTGAAGAAATAGCCGTCATGATTTCGTACGCGGTAGGCGCGTCGTCCCTGACGCCAAATTAGGCCGCGATCCTTAATGAAGCCTAAGCGGCGCCACCTTTTGCCAGGCGCACAAGCTCGGCGCCGACGTCTGCGACAACGCTGTCCCAGTCGCCGATCGCCGGCTGGCGGAACAGCTTCGCGGTCGGATACCACGGGCTGTCGTTGCGGCCGGTCAGCCAGCGCCAGTCAGGACATAAAGGCAGCAGCACCCAGACCGGTCTGGCCAAGGCGCCGGCGAGATGGGCGACCGATGTATCGACCGAGATCACCACGTCCATGAGCGCCGCGGCGGCGGCTGTGTCACGGAAATCGCCGAAGTCTCGTCCCTGATCGACGACGCGCGAATCGGCGGCCAGGAGTTGGGCGTCCGCCTCGCGCAGATCCTTTTGCAGGCTGAAGAATTGTACGCCGGGCGTCCCGAAAAGGCCCGCCACCTTGGCGAGCGCGATGGAGCGATTGTGGTCGTCGCGATGCGTCGCGTTGCCTGACCAGACTAGCCCGACACGCAGGCCAGCGCGCGGCAGCAGCCGCGCCTCCCAGGCTTCGAGCCGGTCGCCCGGGACCGAGAGATAAGGCACATCGGCCGGGATAGTCGCGAGTTCGGTGCAGAACGCCAGCGGCAGGCTCATCAGCGGACAGTGCAGATCGAACGGCGGGATCGGCTCACCACTGCCAAGAACCTCGATGCCCTCGCCTATCCCTTCGAACAACGACTTGAGCGGCGGCTGCACGCCGAGGATGACGCGCGCGCCCTGTTTGACCAGCAGCGGCGCGTAGCGCGCCATCTGGATGGTGTCGCCGAATCCCTGCTCGTGATGCAGCAGGACGGTCTTGCCGGAGACGGACACGTCGCCGAGCCACAGCGGCTGCGCGAAGTGGTGCTTATGCTTGGCGTTCTCCTGCCGCTGCCAGCGCCATTCGTATTGCGGCCAGCCGCCGGCATAGTCGCCGAGGCGCAGCTTGAGCAATGCGCCGTGCCACTGCGCGTTGACGTAATTCGGGTTGACCGCAGAGGCAGCGCTGCAGCTCGCCAGCGCCTCCTGATGGCGGCCTATCTCGGCCAGCGCGTTGCCTCTGTTATTGAGCACCTCGGCGTGGAAAGGATCGATCGCCAATGCGCGCTCGTAGCAGATGAGCGCTTCCTCGTGGCGGCGCTCCTTGAGCAAGGCGTTGGCGCGGTTGTTAAGCGCTTCCACAAAATTGGGGTCGATCGTCAGCGCGCGTTCGTAGCTGGCAATCGCCTCGTCGCGGGCGCCGAGAGCTTCGAGCGACGTGCCGCGATTGTTATAGGCTTTGGCGTGGTCGGGCTTGAGCGTTATGGCGCGGTCGAAGCTCTTGAGCGCCTCCGCATGACGGCCGAGTTTTCGCAGCACGCAGGCCTGGTTATAGAGCGCGTCGGTGTGGCCTGGTTTGATTTCAAGCGCCCGGCGAAAGCATTCCAGCGCTTCATCATTCCGACCGAGTTTTTCGAGAATGGCGCCGCGATTGTTGTTGGCCTCGACCGATCGCTTTTTTATGGACAGCGCGAGGTCAAGCGCGTCGAGCGCGTCTTGGTAACGCCCAAGCGCGTCAAGGACGAGACTGAAGTTGAGCAGCACCTCGGGCGACTTCGGCCGTGCCTGCAGCGCCCCCAGCATCAGACGCAACGCGCCCGCAGCGTCGCCCTGCTGCAGCTTGATGAGCCCCAGCATGTGCAGCGCCTCGAAATAATCGGGGCGGACCGCCAGCACCTGGGCGTAAAGCTCGCCCGCCTGCGGCAGCTTGCCCTGACGCTGCAGCTCGAAAGCCCGCAGTACGGTTTGCGGAAGGTTTATGGATTTTGCGGTCGGCAGCGGCGGCATTCGATTCTGCGGTCGGTTTGCGCGTCTTGGCGCGCTCGAAGAAGCGTCAATCGCCTGACTTTTAGCCGCGATTTCGTTAACCGCGCGTTAACCATGCGGGTTAACCGAACCGTAGTTCCCCTTACGGATACTGCGCTCCAGCCGTTCACGGGGAACGGGGGAAGATCCAGGAAGGATTGATACTATGAGTGACATTACGCTTTCAGCAGGCGTGCGCCAGAACCTGCTGTCGCTGCAGAATATCTCGAAAGAGCTGCAGACGACCCAGAACCACCTGGCGACCGGCAAGAAGGTCAACTCCGCTCTCGACAACGCCAACGAATACTTCACGTCGCAGGGCCTCACCAACCGCGCCAATTCGTTGAGCGGCCTGCTCGACGGCATCACGAACGGCATCAACACCATCCAGGCGGCCAACAACGGCATCACGGCGATCACCAAGCTGGTGCAGTCGGCCCAGTCGCTGGTCACGCAGGCGCAGCAGACGTCGGACACGACGGTCCGCTCGAGCCTTGCCACCCAGTATGGTCAGATCCTGACGCAGATCACGCAGTTGGCCGGTGACTCCGGCTATAACGGCACCAACCTGCTCAGCGGCAACAGCTTGACGCTGACCTTGAACGAAACCGGCACCTCGACGGCGACCGTCGCCGGCGTCACCGACACCGCTGCCGGCCTTTCGATCGCCGCGGCGCAAAGCTCCTGGGCCGGCGCCACTGACATCGCCGCCGCGGCGACCGCGCTGACTGCCGCGCTCACCACGCTTCAGTCCCAGTCGGCGTCGTTGAGCTCGAGCCTTTCGACCATCCAGATCCGCTCGGATTTCACGACGGCGACGATCAACACGCTGCAGACCGGTGCCTCGGCGCTGGTGGCCGCGGACAGCAACCAGGAAGGCGCGAACTTGCTGGCCCTTCAGACCCAGCAATCGCTGTCGACCACGGCATTGTCGCTGTCAGCGCAGTCCGATCGAAACGTGCTCAAGCTGTTCGGCGGATGACGCGCCGATAACACAAGCATCTACGCAACGGCGGGGCCTGGCCCCGCCGTTGTCATTTTAAGCGCCCGTTTACCGTCTTGACGGCAACCATAGCCGCCAGCAGTGCCGCGGAGGCCCCATGGCCCTCAAAGTCGAGCTCAAGCCGGGTGAGCGCATTTTCATCGGCGAGTGCGTCATCACCAATGACGACCAGCGCACGCGCCTGCTCATCAATGGCGCCGTGCCGGTGCTGCGCGAAAAAGACATCATGACGGCGGAGACGGCGAACACGCCCGCCAAGCGCATCTATCTCGCCGTACAGCTGATGTACACATCACGCGATCCGCGCATCCACCACGACGTCTATTTCGCCCTGATCCGCGACATCGTGCAGGCCGCGCCGAGCACGTGGCCGTATGTTGAAAGTATCAATAATCATATCTTAAGAGGCGAATTGTATAAGGCGTTGAAACAATCCCGAAAACTGATCGACTACGAAGAGGAACTCTTTCGCAATGCAACACGCCGCTCAAGCCTACAAAAACGTAGCAAAGGAAACGGCGAGCACGCGTGACCTCGAAGCCTCGTTGCTGCTGAAGGCGGCCGCGCAGTTTCAGGCGATCTGCGACGGCTGGGATCGCCGCAAGCCCGAACTCAACGACGCTTTGCTGTTCAACCGCAAGCTCTGGACGTTCTTTCTGGAATCGGTGACGCGCGACGACAACCCGCTGCCGATCGACATCCGCCAGAACGTCGCCAGCCTCGGAATGTTCGTGATCGGCCGCACCATCAACCTGACCAGCAACCCCAAGCCGGAAGGGCTCGGCACGCTGATCAGCATCAATCGCAATATTGCGTCCGGCTTGCGCAGCAAGCCGCGTCAGCCGCTCACCGGCGCCAGATAAGCCAGCAAGTTGAGCTGAGACAGGCGCGCTGTCGTCGACAGCGACGCCTGCAAGATCGTCTGCAGCGACAGGATCTGCGCGCCGACCTGCGTCGTGTCGACGCCCTCGATCGATTGCAGCATGTCGGTCAGCGTGTTCGCGGTCTGCGCATGCTGGTCCTTCGCCGCGCTCATCGCATTCTGCGCGTTTGCAAGGCTCGCCTCGATATCGTCGATCTTCTGCACGCCTGACGGCACGCCCAGCGCCGCATAGACGCGCTGGCTGAGCGCGGAATAGCTCGCCGCCGCGTTCGGATCGGATGTCGAGTAGCTGGTCGCCGCCAGCGCCGCGACATTCTGCACCAGCCAGCGGATACCTTGCTCGTTGGCCTGCGCGCCGTAAGACACCGTCGTGGTCTGGTCGACGCGCGCGGTCTGGCTGGCGCGGATCGAGCCGGCCGCGTCGTTGCCGGTGTACCACATGACTGTATTGGCCGATGTGCCCGCGACTAGCGCTGTGGCGGTCGCCGGAGCGCCGGAGACCCGCAGCGGCGGATTGCCGAAGAAATCGTTCGAAGCCTGCATGGCCGACGCGGCCGACAGCGACGTGCCGGCGATCTGGCTCACGCCGGCGGTGAGGGCGGCTTGCATGTTCGCGGCGGTCACGGCGGGCGTGGCGCCAATCGTGAATTGTCCGGCAGCGGGCGTCGCCGAGGTCGTAGCCTGAAGCGACAGCGTCTGGGCCGTGCCGTCGGGCAGGGAGAACGTGAATGTGATGGTATCGCCGTTGTTGGGATTACCGCCGGACAGATCAACGGAAATGCCCGCCGGCGAGCCGCTCGGCCCGCTCACCACCGCGTTGGTCAGCGACGAATTGACGCCCGCCAGCTTGAGACCGAACGGCGAGCCGGCAACGTCTTCGCTCACCGATACGGTCGAACCCGCCGCCGCCGGGATCACCAGGCGTCCGAGCCCGTTGCCGAGATCGGCCTGGTTGCGCTCGGCGATAACCTGCTTCAGTCCGTCCGCCGCGCCATTGCCGTTGAGGATATGATCGAGGGTATCGACCGCCGGCTGGTCGATCCCGTTGCCCGAGAACAGGTAGCCGTTGCCGCCTTGGGTATTGAGCGCGCTCAACATCTGATTGAGCTCATCCTGCGCGCTTTTCTGCACTGTGGTCTGGCCCGTGGAGTCGATCTTGAAGCCGCCCAGTTGCTGCACGGTCGCGTCTTGCACCGTCGCCGCGGTCTTGGCGACCTGCTGCAACACCTGCTGCTGCAGGCTGATCGTGGTGCCGACATTGGTGATGGCATCGTCGTAGCTCGACAGCGCCGAAAGCTGCGCGTTCAGCGCGACCGCGATGCCGCCTTGCGCGCCGAGGCCGCCATAGGTGTCCGATTTCTGCCCGCTGCTCAGCTGCTGCTGCAAGGTCGTGAGTTGCTTGTTGACGTCGAGCACCGACTGGATCAGCGGTGCGATATTGGGGGAAACGCCGGTCACGCTCATTACCGCCTCACATCTGCAGCAGCGCGTCGAGCATCTGCTTCACAGTGCTCATGACGCGCGCGTTGGCGCCGTAGTTGTTCTGCAACGACAGGAGATTGGCCATTTCGGTGTCGATGTTGACGCCGGAGCTGGCGCTGAATTTCGTCTGCAACGCGTTGACGACGACGTCCTGGCCGGCCTGCAGGTTGCTTGCAGCGGTGGCCGCGAGGCTCTGCTGGCTGATCATCTGGCTGAGAAAGGCCGGCAACGTACCGTTGTACGGAGACGTGGCGCCGCCCACGCCGGTCGCAGGCGAGAATTGCAGCGAGGTGGTGGCGAGCTGGTTGTAGATGAAGTTGGGCCGCGTCGCGTCGCCGGCCGCCGTGCCCGGCTGGTAGTTGACGAGCTTGGTCGGATCGGCGATCAGCGCGGCATTGACCTGGATGCGGCCGGCGTAACCGACGCTTTGCGCGCCGGACGCCGTGATCGCGCCGGAATAGGGCGCGGTGCCGTCCATGAACAGCGGCAAGGCGCCCGAGCCGCCGCTTACTGTTGTTGCTGTTGTTGTTGTCGCTACCGAATTTACCGTGATCGTACCCGGGCCGCCGTCGAGCACGCGCAGCGTGGTGCCGGACGGATTGGCGAACTGCAGCCCGGTGGCGCCGAGCGCGGTATTGAGCTGCGTGACCACCGAAGCCATGCCGCCGGAAAAATCGACGCCGACCACGGTGTCGTTCGGATCGGCGGTCGCGCTGTTCGACAGCGGCAGCACGCTCGGATCGTCCACGCGCACGATGTTGACGGTGTGCTGGACGTTCGATGAATCGGTATAGACGATCCGCGTGGTATTGCCGGCCAGCATGCCGCCAACGTCGGTCGTGAAGCCGTTCTGCGTGCCGACCGAGGCCGCCGTTCCGGCGGTGGTCGTGTCGGACAGGGCGCTCGACATCTGCGCCGCGATCGCGTCGACCTGGCTCTGCGCCTGCACGAGCACGTTGTCGCGCATGTTGACGTAGCCGGCGATCTCGCCGGAGCGGATGCTGCCATTGGCGAGCAGGTCGACGCTGCCGCCGCCGGGCATCGTCAGCGAAATGGTGCCGAGCTCGCTGAGCGCCGGGTTGGCGTTCCATTGCTGCGTGGGGCTGATCGTGCCGCTCGGGTTGAACTGCAGCTGCCCGGCCTGCGTGCCGGCGAGCTGCGTGCCGGAGCTTGTGAACACCGTGACCTGGTCGTTGCCGCTTTTGCTGACGCGGATATCGACGAGTTTCGATAGCTGGTCGATGGCCTGGTCGCGCTGATCCTCCAGCGACGCCTTGGCGCTGTCGCTGGCGGTCATGCCCTGGAGCCGCTGATTGATGTTGGCGATCTGCTGCAAGGCGTTGTTGGCAGCGTCGACGTCGCCGGCGATGCCCTGATCGGCCTGGCTGCGCAGCGACTGGATGCTGGCGGTGGCGCGGTTGAGTTCGCTGGCGAGACCCTGCGCGGCGCTGATGGTCTGGGCTTGCGCGGCCGACGAATTGGGCGAGGTCGAGAGCGCCTGCACCGCGCTGGTGAACCCGTTGAAAAGGCTGTCGAGCGTGGTGCTCGATCCCGGCTGGCCGTAAACCTGCTGGAGCTGCTGGTAAAAGCTCGCGTTCAGATCGGCGTAGGAGCCGCCGGAGGTTTCGGTGCGCAACTGTTGCTGCACGAAGCTGTCGAGCAGCCGGTTGACGGCCGTGACACGCACGCTTTCGCCGCTGTCGCCTGAGCCGATTGCGACCTGCGAAACCGACTGGGCGACGTAAC
>Ga0265339_10002525_pt1 | contig 13068 bp, 8 predicted proteins | sample 4CB219metaG_FD_202085 | JGI IMG/M metagenome (GOLD analysis project Ga0265339, IMG submission 202085) | Rhizosphere microbial communities from Carex aquatilis grown in University of Washington, Seatle, WA, United States - 4-CB2-19 metaG | ecosystem: Host-associated > Plants > Roots > Rhizosphere...
GGTCGTGCACACGGAGCCGGGAATTCTGGTCATTCGCTTCGTCGAAGGCGCGACGCTGACCGCGGCCGATATACGAGATCCAGCCCGGCTTGATCGCATCGTCGAACTGGTCAGACGGCTGCACCGCGAGATGCCGCAACATCTGCGCGGACCGCTGCTGGTCTTCTGGGTGTTCCACGTCATCCGCGACTACGCCCACGCACTGCAGAAGCTCGAAAGTCATTACAGTCCGATGCTGCCCAGGCTGCTCGGGATCGCGGCGGATCTCGAGCGGGCGGTCGGGCCGATCGAGATGGCGTTCGGGCACAACGACCTCCTTCCCGCCAATTTCATCGATGACGGGCAGCGTATCTGGCTGATCGACTGGGACTACGCCGGCTGGAACTCGCCGCTGTTCGACCTGGCCAATCTTTCCTCCAATGCCGAACTCGATGCCGAGGGCGAGCGGCTAGTGCTCGCCACCTATTACGGCCGGGAGCCGGATCAAGCGCTGGTCGCACGCTACAGCGCCATGAAGTGCGCGTCGCTGCTGCGCGAGGCGCTGTGGGGAATGGTCTCGGAACACACGTCGCTTCTCGATTTCGATTATGCGGCCTATGCCGCAGACTACCTTGCGCGCTTCTACCGGGCCGATGCCGAACGACGGAAGAACCTGCCGTGACACTCCCCACCCACGCAGAAATCGTCGTTATCGGCGGCGGCATCATCGGCTGCTCGACCGCGTATCATCTGGCGCGCGACCACAAGGCCGACGTGGTGCTGATCGATCGCGGGCGACTGACCGGCGGCTCGACCTGGCACGCGGCGGGGCTGGTCGGGCAGCTCCGCTCCTCGGCCTCGATCACGCAGGTACTGCGCTATTCGGTCGGCCTCTACGAGAAGCTGGAGGCAGAGACGGGCCTTGCCACCGGCTGGCGGCAGACGGGGTGCCTCAGGCTTGCCACCAATGCCGACCGCTGGACGGAATACCGGCGCCAGGCGACGACGGCGCGTTCGTTCGGTCTCGACATGCATCTGCTCTCGGCCGACGAGGCCAAGGCGATGTGGCCCTTATTGGAAACCGGCGATCTCATCGGCGCGACCTTCATGCCGAGCGACGGGCAGGCTTCGCCTTCCGACATCGCGCAATCGCTGGCCAAAGGTGCACGCAACCACGGGGCGAAGCTCCACGAGAACGTGGCGTGCACCGGCTTCGACATCAAAGATGGCCGGGTCGTGGGCGTGCGCACCAGCCAGGGCACGATCGCGTGCGAGAGAGTGGTGGTCTGTGCCGGCCTGTGGTCGCGGCAGATCGCGGCGCTGGCCGGCGTCAGCGTGCCTCTGCAGGCGGTACGGCATCAGTACGTCATCACCGAGAAGATGGAGGGAATCAGCGCGGGAATGGCGACGATCCGCGATCCCGACCTCAGGACCTACTTCAAGGAGGAGGTCGGCGGGCTGGCGTTCGGCGGCTACGAGCCGAACCCGGTTGCCTGGCTGCCCGAAGGGGCGTCCGGCGACGCGCCCGAACACTTCGAGTTCCAGCTTCTCGAGGACGACTGGGACCATTTCGAACAGCACATGGAGGCAGCGCTGGTGCGCATGCCGGCGCTGGCGAACGCCGGCATCAAGCAGATGATCAACGGGCCGGAGTCGTTCACGCCCGACGGCAACTTCATTCTCGGCGAGGCGCCCGAGGTGCGGAATTTCTTCGTCGGCGCCGGCTTCAACGCCTTCGGCATCGCGTCGGGCGGCGGGGCGGGCTGGGTGCTGGCGCAATGGGTGAAGAGCGGCGAGCAGCCGATGGACCTCTGGGTCGTCGACATCCGCCGGTTTTCGGACATGCACCGCGACCGCGTATGGACGCGCGAGCGGACGCTGGAAGCCTACGGCAAGCATTACACGGTGGCGTACCCGCTCGAGGAATACGAGAGCGGGCGGCCGCGCATCGTCTCGCCGCTCTACGAGCGCCTGAAGGCACGTCGCGCGGTGCTGGGCTCCAAGCTCGGCTGGGAGCGCGCCAACTGGTTCGCGCCACCAGGCGTCGAGGCGGTCGACCGTTATTCGTTCGGGCGCGGCAACTGGTTCGATGCGGTGGGCGAGGAGCACAGGGCGGCGCGTGAGCGGGTCGCCGTGTTCGATCAGTCGTCGTTTGCGAAGTACGAGTTGAGTGGGCGAGATGCCGAGAAGGCGCTGTCGTGGATTGCGGCCAACGACGTTGGCAAGCCACCGGGCCGGCTGACCTATACGCAGCTCCTCAACTCGCGCGGCGGGATCGAATGCGACCTCACGGCGGCGCGGCACCGCGACGATCTCTATTACATTGTGACGGGCACCGGCTTCCGCACCCACGATTTCGCCTGGATCCGGCAAAACATTCTGGCCGGACTCGATGCGAAGCTGACCGACGTGACGGAAGCCTATGGCACGCTGTCGCTGATGGGGCCGAAGGCGCGCGACGTGCTCGCCGCGGTCACCGATGCCGACGTTTCCAACGCGGCGTTTCCGTTCGGCCACGTGCGTGAGATGACGGTGGCTGGTTGTCGGGCGCGGGCGCTGCGCATCACCTATGTCGGCGAGCTCGGCTGGGAGTTGCACGTGCCGATCGGCGACACCGGGGCGGTGTTCGACGCGCTGATGGAAGCGGGCGCTCGGCACGGCATTGCGCCTGCGGGTTACCGCGCGATCGAGTCGCTCAGGCTGGAGAAGGGCTACCGCGCCTGGGGTCAGGACATCACGCCGAACGACGATCCCTTCCAGGCGGGACTGGGCTGGGCCGTGAAAATGAAAACCGCGACGGCGTTTCTCGGGCGCGAAGCGCTGACGGGGCGGGCTGGCAAGCCGCTGACCAAACGGCTGATGACCCTCACCGTCGTCGATCCGAAGGTAATGCTGTTCGGCCGCGAGACGATCCTCCGCAACGGCGAGCGCGTCGGTTACCTGACGTCAGGCGGGTGGGGCTACACGGTGGGGGCCAACATCGGGATGGGCTACGTTCGCCATGCCGACGGCGTCAGCGACGATTTCCTGCGCAGCGGGCGCTATGAACTGGAGGTTGCGCGCGAGATCGTTCCTGCGGCCGTCAGCTTCGAGAGCCTCTACGATCCCGAGTATCGGCGCGTGAGGATCTAGAGCAATCCGGGAAAAGTGGAATCCACTCTTCCTGGAATTGCCCTAGTCCTTGGCACGGGCGACGGCAAAGGCGTCGACGATGCCGTTCATGGCGCGCTCCAGTGCGACCGCCGGCGGCATCCACTCCATGATCACCGGGCGCCGGAACGGCCACGGCATGGCGATCCGTTCGTCGGATCCGGATTCGGCGAAGATGGCGTTGACGAGGTCGACAAAGCGGAAGCGGTCCTTTTCCAGCCGGGCAAGCGTGCGCGCGCGGATGTAGGCGCGCGGAATCTACCTCGCTTTCAGCGCTGCGACCGCCGTGGCCACGGCGCGCGGATCGGGCGGGACGGTGAGGCAAAACTCGTCGTCGAGGTAGACATCGCGCCCGCCGCGGCTTGGCGTGGTGACGACGGGAAGCCCGGCCAGCAGATACTCGGTGCTGGCGAACATCGGGCCTTCCGATTCGGAAAGGCAGAGCCCCACAGCGGCGCGGTTCAAGTGGAGGTTTACTTCGGCGGAGGCGAGGAGCATCGGCTTGCCGTCTTCATCGATCGGGTTGATGAAGATGTGACCTGGCGCCTGCCGGGTGTGCCTGGCGATGACCTCCGTTTCGAACTGGCGCGCCGACAATCCCATTGATGCCCGGTAGAAAAGAAACGCGCAGCGCTCGATGCCGAGGGCAAGCCCGTGCCGCTTGAAGGGAGCAAGCTGGGCGCGGCAGCAAACCGGGCACTCCCATCTGCAGCGTCGACATGCCGGAACAGGACACGAGCGGGTCGCCCGACAAAAGGCTGGCCTGGATGACCGGGCTGGCGGCCGGCGCCCAGTGTCCCCGCCACTGCTTGCGCGCACGGCGCAGCAAAATCCGGAAAAGTTCGATGGCCGAGGGCGGCCGGTAGCCGTAGTCCGTAGTCAGCATTCAGTTCACGTTCCCATCGGCATCGGGCCGACGCGGCAAGCCCGTTGTGGTACGTTACAGATATTCTCTTTGCTGCAGACGCGTCGCGTTATATTCCGGCATACCAGTTGTGCCGACGTTCGGCCCAGACCGATTTTTCGGGCAGGGCAGTCTCCCCACAGTCGCGAGGAAGGCCTCCACTCCGTGATCGTTCCTGTCATCTTGTGCGGCGGTGCGGGGACGCGCCTTTGGCCAGTATCACGCGAGGACGCGCCGAAGCCGTTCATTCCGATCATCGATGGCGCGACGACGTTTGCCATGACCCTCGAACGCGTGGCTGACAAGGCGTGCTACACGCCGCCGCTGGTGGTGGCGAGCGTGGCGCAGCGGCGCCTGGTGGAGGAGGGGCTTGCGGCCGTGGGAATGGCCGGGACGGTGATGCTTGAGCCGGAGCGGCGCGACACCGCGGCGGCGGTGGCGTGTGCCGCCATATTCGCAGCAGCGCGTGACCCGGACGCCGTGGTGCTGGTGCTGGCCGCCGACCACGTGATCCGCGACCGCGAGCTGTTCACCGGCGCGGTGCTTTCGGCGCTGCCCGCGGCGGCGGCAGGCCTCATCGTCGTGTTCGGGCTGAGACCGACCTATCCGGCGACCGGCTTCGGCTACATCCACGCTGGTGTTGCGCTCAACAAGGGCGCCGCGCGGGCGGTGGTCCAATTCGTCGAAAAGCCGGACCTAGCGCGGGCGGAAGAGTTTGTCGCACAGGGTTACCTCTGGAACTCCGGCATCTTTCTGATGAAGGCCACGACGGTGCTGACCGAGATGGGGCTGAGGGCGGCGGATGTTCTTGCGGCGGCAAAGAATGCCATGCGCGGGGCCAAGGCAGACGGCGGGGCTGTCATCCTCGACCGGGCGGCCTTTGGAGCGGCGCCGAAGCGCTCGTTCGACTATGCCGTCATGGAGAAAACCAGGAGCGCGGCGGTGGTGGCGGCCGACTTCGACTGGTCGGATGTGGGGACCTGGTCGGCAGTGTGGGAGGCCGGGATAAAGGACGCCGACGGTAACGTGCTTGTCGGCGATGCCTACGCTGTCGATGCGCGGAATGCCTATGTCGCCAGCGACAGCTACCAGGTCGGCGTGGCAGGGCTGGACGATGCCGTCGTCGTGGTCTCGGCCGGATCGGTGCTGGTGACCACGCGGCAGCACTCCGGGGGCGTGAAGGACCTCGTCGCCGCGATGAACAAAGCGCCCGAGAAGGTGATCGGCGATTTCGTGCGGCACTTCCGGCCCTGGGGCTACTACCAATCCCTCGACCAGGGGAATACGCATCAGGTGAAGCGCATCGTCGTCAATCCGGGGGCGCGTCTTTCGCTGCAGAAGCACCAGCATCGCGCCGAGCACTGGACCGTCGTCGAGGGCGTGGCCGACGTCACGGTCGGCATGGACCGGTCGTCGCTCTCGACGGTGCGACTCGACGTCGACGGGCATATTGCGATCCCCACGGGGGCCATCCACCGGATGGCAAATCCCGGGCCGGGGCCGATGGCGATCATCGAGGTGCAGATTGGCGAATACCTCGGTGAGGACGACATCGAACGCCTGGAAGACGATTACGGACGCTAGCGCAATTCCCGATTTGACTGACTCGGGAATTGCTCCTGAATCCTTTGCCTTGCGCAATTCCGGACGGAAAAGCGGGATCCACTTTTCCTGGAATTGCTCTGGCGCCCGACCGGCTTTTTGGGCTGCGGCGACGAATTGTTCACATTTCCACGCTTTGGTCTCCGATCCCGAGGAGTATTCGCGTGGCGGCCAATTCCTTAGCAAATCAATCACTGCCGAACGGGGCAGGCGAGGACGTTCTGCGCCTGTCCGAGCTGCTGAGTGCGCTCGGCCAGGCTCTCGACCTCACCGAAGGCCAGCCGGAGGGCCACAGCGTCCGCTGCTGCTGGATCGGGACTGCCATCGGGCGCGAATACCACCTGCAGGAATCCGAACTCTGGGAGCTTTACTACACGCTGCTCCTCAAGGATGTCGGCTGTTCGTCCAATGCGGCGCGCATCACGGCGCTCTACAACACCGACGATCTTGCCTTCAAGCGCGACGCCAAGGTCGTCAAGGACAGCCTGCCCCACCTGTTCAATTTTGTCGTTTCGCACGCGGGCGAGACACGTCCTTTCAAGGACCGCGTCCATACGCTGGTTAAGGTGCTTCACCAGAGCTGGCAGATTCGCCACGAGATTATTTCCACCCGCTGCGAGCGCGGGGCGGATATCGCCACCCGGCTGCGCTTCTCCGACAAGGTTGCGCAAGGCATCCGCTGTCTCGATGAACACTGGGACGGTGGGGGTGAGCCGCGCCGCCGCAAAGGCGAGGACATACCGTTGTTTTCGCAGATTGCGCTCCTGGCGCAGGTCGTCGACGTGTTCAATACCGCCATCGGCCGCACGGCCGCGCGCGACGAAATCGCGCGCCGTACCGGTTCGTGGTTCGATCCGGCGCTGGTGGCGAAATTCATCCTGGCGCAGGGCAGGCCCGGCTTCTGGGAGGAACTGGATTCGCCGCACCTCGAGGCGACCATTCTCGATCTCGAACCTGCCCGGTTCGCCAAGCCGCTCGACGAAGATTTTCTGGATGACATCGCCGAGGCGTTCGCCGACGTGGTCGACTCCAAGAGCCCCTACACCAGCGGCCATTCTTCACGCGTCGCCGCCTTCACCGATCGCATCGCCGAGGAACTCGGCTTCAGCGCGGAGCGGAGGCGCTGGCTCCGCCGGGGCGCCTTGCTGCACGACGTCGGCAAGCTTGGCGTCTCCAACACGATCCTCGACAAGCCGGGGAAGCTGACCGACGAGGAGGTTGCGGCCATGCGCGAGCATGCGGCGCTGACCGAGACGATCCTTTCGCGGATCTCGGCCTTCTCGGAACTCGCCCTCGTGGCCGGTGCCCACCATGAGCGGCTGGACGGCAAGGGCTACCCGAAGGGGTTGCGAGGAGCCGAGATCGCCCCGGAAACCCGCATCCTGACGACCGCCGACATCTTCGACGCACTGACCGCGCGCCGGCCCTATCGGGATGCGCTGCCGCGGGACAAAGCTCTCGGAATCATGGCGGCCGAGGTGGGGACGGCCATCGACCCGGCGTGCTTTGCCGCCTTGCGGCGGGTCTTGGCCGAGGGTGGGGCTCAACCCTAGAGCAGTTCCCGATTTGACTGAATCGGGAATTGCTCCTGACTCCTTTGCCTTGCGCAATTCCGGACGGAAAAGTGGGATCCACTTTTCCTGGAATTGCTCGAGCGCCCCCTCCCCAGACGGCTTTTTGCCCTGGAGAACGGCCCTTCGGCCACCATATTTTGCGTTCTGCGGATATCTCCGGTTACAAGCGTCGCCCCGGACCCACGGGCCCCCTACGGATTGCCTATGCCTGAAACGCCTTCCCGACTGCGCCGCACGTTCGCGATCATTTCGCACCCCGACGCCGGCAAGACGACGCTGACCGAGAAGCTGCTGCTTTTCGGCGGCGCCATCCAGCTTGCCGGTGAGGTGAAGGCGAAGCGCAACCGCACCCAGACGCGCTCCGACTGGATGGAGATGGAGCGCGAGCGCGGCATCTCGGTCGTAACCTCGGTGATGACGTTCGAGGTCGGCGACTGCATCTTCAATCTGCTCGACACGCCTGGCCACGAGGACTTCTCCGAGGACACCTACCGCACGCTGTCGGCGGTCGATTCGGCGGTGATGGTGATCGACGCGGCGAAGGGCATCGAGGACCGGACGCTGAAGCTCTTCGAGGTGTGCCGGCTGCGCGACATTCCGATCATCACCTTTATCAACAAGATGGATCGCGAGGGGCGGCACCCGTTCGAGCTGCTGGAGGAGATCGAGAAGCGCCTGGCGCTCGACACCGCGCCGCTGTCGTGGCCGCTCGGTTCGGGCCGCGCGTTCGCCGGCGTGTTCGATCTGGAGACCAACGTCGTGCGCCGGCTCGACGATCTTGGCGAGGATCCGCAGCCGGCGGGCAATCTCGACGCCAGTTCGTTCGCACGGTTTGTGCCGGAGGCGGAAGCCGCGACGCTGGCTGAAGAAGTGGCGCTCGCCAAGGCGGCGTGCCGGCCGTTCGAGATGACGCCGTTCCGCGAAGGGCACCTGACGCCGGTGCTGTTCGGCTCGGCGCTGCGCAACTTCGGTGTGCGCGACCTCATCGACCGGCTGGCGGCGATTGCGCCATCGCCGCAGCCGCGCGCGGCGGAAGAGCGGGTGGTCAAGCCGGAAGAGCCGACGATGACCGGGTTGGTGTTCAAGATCCAGGCGAACATGGACCCCAACCACCGCGACCGCATCGCGTTCGTCCGCGTCTGCTCGGGAAAGCTGACGCGCGGCATGAAGGCCAAGCTGATGCGCACCGGCAAGACGATGGCGATCAACGCGCCGCAGTTTTTCTTCGCGCGCGAACGCATGACGGCGGAGGAGGCCTATGCCGGCGACATCGTCGGCATTCCCAACCACGGGACGCTCAGGATCGGGGACACGCTGACCGAGGGCGAGACGCTCAACTTCCGGGGCGTGCCCAGCTTCGCGCCGGAAATTCTTCGGCGCGTGCGCGTCGGCGACGCGATGAAGGCGAAGAAATTGAAGGAGGCGCTCCGCCAGATGGCGGAGGAGGGCGTCGTGCAGGTATTCATGCCGATCGACGGCTCGCCGCAGATCGTCGGCGTAGTCGGCGCGCTGCAGCTCGACGTGCTGAAGGCGCGCATGCAGAGCGAATACGACCTCGCCATCGAGTTCGAGCAGCCGCGCTTCACCGTCGGGCGCTGGATCACAGCGGACGATCCTGCCGATCGCGACGCGTTCATCGCCGGCCACCGCGGCGACATGGCCGAGGATCTCGACGGGGCGCCGGTGTTCATGGCCCCCTCGCAGTTCCTGCTCAACTACGAGATCGAGCGGGCACCGAAGATCGCCTTCTCGGCAGTGAAGGATTACCAACGACATACGGCTGTGGCGTGATGGATGTGATGGGGTACGCAGCCGAACTCCCTCCCGCCTTGCGGGGGAGGGTTGGGGAGGGGGGTGCCCTGGACCGTTGTTGCCCTGTACCCATGCTCTCCCCATCACCCCGGCCTTCGCTTGCGCTCCGGCGTTCGTCGCTCGAAACATGCCACCGGCATGTTTCGTTCGCTGCGCTCACCGCGGCTCACCCCCGCAAGGGGGGAGAAAGATAGCGCTCATGCCGCCGTTGTTGCTCCTTCAGGATATTGCGCTGACCTTCGGCGGCACGCCGCTGCTGACCTCGGCCGAGCTGTCGGTATCGCCGCGCGAGCGGGTGTGCGTGGTCGGGCGGAACGGATCGGGCAAGTCGACGCTGCTCAAGATCGCTGCCGGCATGGTGAAGGCGGACAGCGGGACAACGTTCCTGCAACCGGGCACGACGGTGCGCTACCTGCCCCGGGCGCCCGATCTTTCCGGATATGCGACGACGCTGGATTTCGTCGCGGCGGGCCTCAACGCGGGAGACGACGTGCACCGTGCCAAGGCGGCGCTGGAGGCGCTCGGTCTTGCCGGCAACGAGGTACCGGCGCGGCTTTCGGGCGGAGAAAGCCGCCGGGCGGCGTTGGCGCAGGTGCTGGCGCCCGAACCCGACATCCTGCTGCTGGACGAGCCCACCAACCATCTCGACATCGCGGCGATCGAGGCGCTGGAAGCGGCCCTGAAGGCATTGCGCTCGGCGATCGTATTGATCAGTCATGACCGGCGCTTCCTCGAAAATCTCTCGCGCGCGACGGTGTGGCTCGACCGCGGCGAGACGCGCCGGCTGGACGACGGCTTCGCGGGTTTCGAGGCTTGGCGCGACCAGGTGCTGGAAGAAGAGGAGCTGGCGCGGCACAAGCTCGACCGCAAGATCGTCAACGAGGAACACTGGCTGCGCTACGGCGTGAGCGCGCGGCGGAAGCGCAACCAGAAGCGGCTGGGCGATCTCCACACGCTCAGAGCCGAGCGCAAGGAGGCGCGGGCGAACCGCGCGCAGGGAGACGTCAACCTTGCGGTGCAGGACGCGCGGCTTTCCGGCAAGCTGGTGGTCGAGGCCAAGGGAATTTCGAAGAGCTACGGCGAACGGCCAATCGTTGCCGATTTCTCCATCCGCATCGAGCGCGGTGACCGGGTCGGCATCGTCGGCGAGAACGGCGCCGGCAAGACGACGCTGATCAACATGCTGACCGGCGCGCTCACGCCTGACGCGGGCGAGGTCAAGCTTGGCGCCAACCTTGAACTTGCGACGCTCGATCAGCGGCGCGAGAGCCTGTCGCCCGAGGCGACGGTGTCGCAAGTGCTCACCGACGGACGCGGCGATACCCTCATCATCGGCGGTGAGGCGCGGCACGTGATCGGCTACATGAAGGATTTTCTGTTCCGCCCCGAGCAGGCGCGCACGCCGGTGAAGGCGCTCTCGGGCGGCGAGCGCGGACGGCTGATGCTGGCGCGGGCGCTGGCCAAGCCGTCGAACGTTCTGGTGCTGGACGAACCGACCAACGACCTCGACCTCGAGACGCTCGATCTGCTGCAGGAGATGCTGTCGGCCTATCCCGGCACCCTCATCCTTGTCAGCCACGACCGCGATTTCCTCGACCGCGTGGCGACGTCGGTGATCGTGGCTGAGGGCGAGGGGCGCTGGCAGGAATACGCCGGCGGCTACAGCGATATGGTCGCGCAGCGCGGGCAGGGGATCGGAGCGCGGGCGGTGCCGGTTGCTGCGGTGGCTTCGACCCGGATGGCGCCGACCGCGCCCGCACGGCCGCGTGAGAAGAAGAAACTGTCGTTCGCCGAGAGCCATGCGCTGAAGACGCTGCCCGCTAAAATCGAGGCACTGTCCGCGGAGCTGGAGCGGCTGGAAGCAAAGCTCGCGGCGCCGGAACTCTACGCCCGGGATCCGAAGGCCTTCACCGAGACGACAATGGCGATTGCCACCGCGCGCAAGGAACAGGCTGCGGCCGAAGACGAGTGGCTGCGGCTGGAGGTGCTGCGCGAGGGGCTGGAGGGCGGCTGAGTCGCTGCCGTCACTGAACCGTGAAGGTGTAGCTCTCGCCGGACTTCAGGTTGACCGATTGTTGGCCAGCAACCTTGTCGCCGCTGGCGCCCACCAGGAGATGGAACCCGGAGCTGGTCTCGGCGGTGCAGGTGAGGTTGAACAACGCTTCGCACTGCTGCTGGTTATCGATGTAGAGGTCAAGCGTCCCGGAGGTGTTGTTCTGCAACGTCACCTCGGCGTGGCCCTGCGGCAGCGCAGCGCTGGCATCGGCGCTGAAGGCGACGAGCGCGTTCTGCCACGTATCGATCTCATTGTTGTAATTGACGACGCAGGAATCGGTGCACTGGCCAGCGTCGACCTGGCCGGCGAGCGCCCAGAGGTTCTGCTGTTCCGAGGAGAGAGCGGCGAAGCGCTGGGCGAAATTGGCCTTGGCGTCATCCGCAAGCGTCGAGGCGGCGACCGCGGATGCGATCTCCTGCGCCTGTGCAAACAGCGGGTTTACGACCTGTGCCTGATTGGCGTCGGCAACTCCCGGGCCGACGATCGCGGCGGCGGCGAGAACAAGTACCGCCGCAATTTGCAAGATGCGCATCGAAAGACGAGCCCCCAGCCGCTGAGTACGTAGCGTGAACTGTAGATCATACCAATGCGTCACGCCAGTGAAGGCCCGCGACGCGATCCTCGATTCCTTTGCTTACCGCAATTCCGGACGGAAAAGTGGAATGCACTTTTCCTGCAATTGCTCTAGGCGATCTTCACCCAGACACGGCCGGACTCGACCTTGACCGGATAGGTGACGAGATCGACGCACGCGGGCGCGCCCAGCGCCTTCCCGGTGATGAAGTCGAAGCGGCCATTGTGACGCGGGCACTCGACGATGGTGTCCATCACGAAGCCCTCGGTAAGGTCAGCCGCCTCGTGGGTGCACATGCCGTCGGTGGCGTAATAGTTGTCGCCGGACGTGCGGTAGATGGCGAGCGACAGCTTGCCGTAGTCGAAGGGGCGCACGTCCTCGGGGGCAATGTCGTCGACGCCGCAGGCGTCGAGCCATCCGTCAGCGGGGATTGGGTCCGCGCTCATGCCGCGCCGGCTCCCGGCGCGCCGGCGGTGCCTTGCGGCGCTGCCGGTCGGGCGCGACCGCGCGTCATGTCACCCATGTTGGCGAAGGCCTCGTAATCGGAAAAGGGCTTCGCGTTCGGTGGCAGTGGCCGGGCGATATGCCATGCCGGTTCGCGGCGCTGGCGAATGAGCGCCGGGATGATCTCGCGATAGGCGGCGAACGTGCTCGGATAGGGCGGTGGCGTATCGGCCTTCATCGCTTCGTGAAGCTTCGGAAGCGCGTAGTACGGCACGGTCGGGAACATGTGGTGCTCGACGTGATAGTTCATGTTCCAGTAGAGGAAGCGGAACACCGGGTTCATGTAGACAGTGCGTGCATTCAGCCTGTGATCGAGCACATCCTCGGCGAGGCCGGCGTGCTGTGTCAGCCCCATGAAGATGACGAACCAGCCGCCGAGAATTGTCGGTACGGGGCCGACGTACATCAACGGCAGGAACGAGCGCGTGGCGATGCCGAGGGCGACGATGGCGGCGAAAATCGCGATCCAGACGCGCGCTTCGCGGTACACGTTGGCGCGTTCGCTCGCGGGAATGAACGTCTCCTCAGTCTCGGTCAGGCGCCCGGCGGCATGGCGCAGCACGCCGCGCAGCGCTATCCATGACGACTTCAGAGCGAATACGTTGAGGGCTATGCCGACGAAGTCGGGCGGCCGCGGCACGCCGATCTCGGGGTCGCGGCCGACGATCATGGTGTCGGTGTGATGGCGCGTGTGGCTCCAGCGCCAGAGGGTCGGTTCGCGCAGGACCATGAACGAGGCGATCTGGTAGCCCCAGTCGTTCAGCCAGCGCGACTTGAAGGCGGTGCCGTGGCCCCATTCGTGCCAGCGTGAATCAGACGAGCCGCCATAGACCACCGAGTAGATGGCGAAGCAGGGCACGGCCCACCACGTGCCCCACGCGAAGTAGCCCGCAACGCCGGAGGCGAGCAGGAC
>Ga0265339_10002528_pt1 | contig 13051 bp, 7 predicted proteins | sample 4CB219metaG_FD_202085 | JGI IMG/M metagenome (GOLD analysis project Ga0265339, IMG submission 202085) | Rhizosphere microbial communities from Carex aquatilis grown in University of Washington, Seatle, WA, United States - 4-CB2-19 metaG | ecosystem: Host-associated > Plants > Roots > Rhizosphere...
CCAGGTGGTTCGTCGTTCACCCCGACCACGACGGCCAGGATATCCTTGTGAATCTTGCCCTGGGCGGGCCGGGCCTGACGGAGTTGTACGTGCAGGCCGGCCGGCCGGTGCGGCGGGACGCCTACAATCTGGCCGCCATGCAGGCACAGGGCAGCCAGCGCGTCCAGATTACCGACGCCCAGCAAGGCGTCGCGTACTATGTGCTGGCCTACGCCAGTTCGGCCTCTGGGACGGGCGACTTCTCACTCGCTGCCACGACACCGGTGTATGGCATCGAGAGCGTCAGCCCTTCGCAGGGCGGCAACGTTGGCAACGTCACGGTGGCTATCAGCGGCTCGGAGATTCCCCAGGGCGTGCTGGCGGTGCTGATCGGGCCAGACGGCACGAAGTACTACGGCGGAAACCTCTATTACGTGGACCCGACGCAGGCGTACGTCACATTCGACCTGGCCGGGGCCGTCGCGAACGCATACGACCTGCGGCTGATCGCACCGGACGGCTCGACCACGACCAAGGCCGGGGCATTCCAGATCGTCGCGGGCCACGGGCCGAGTCTGCAGGCCAACGTGATCATACCGTCGGTGATTCGCGCCGGCCGGCCTTACAGTTTCCAGATCGAGTATTCCAACACCGGCGACACGGATCTCATCAGCCCGGTCCTGCGGCTGACCACCAGCGACAAGCGCGCGTTGGGCATGCAGTCAGGCCGGGTCGATGGCTCGGGCGAGTTGGATTTCCTGGGCTACAGTTCCACCGGGCCTGCGGGAATCCTGCGGCCGGGCGAAGTGCAATGCGTGACCGTGTACTCCACGGCCGCCATCGGCAGCGACAACACCGTGCAGTACCTGCTGACCAGCCAGTGGGTCGACCCGCTGCACCCGCGGTATGACGCGATCAATTGGAATACGCTGGCGAACAATTACGGGGGCGGCGCGGCGCTCAATACCGTTGGATTCTGGGAGACCTTCACCACCCAGATGGGCGGCACGTGGGATTCGCTGTATGCCAAGCTGGCGAACATACTGACGCAGCAGGTGCAGTCTGGCATGGAGCCTGATTCTGTGGTTAGCCGGCTGATGCAGTCGGCCGTCGCACTGGCCAGCCAGCGCGGTGGGGGACTGACCGATACCGAACTGCCGTCGATTCTGTCGGTGATCCCATACGATGGCAACGGCCTGCAGTTCGTCGATGTCATCTTCAGCAAGACCATCGATGCCTCGACCTTCACCGCTGCGGATGTGACGATTACCGCCCCCGACGGCGCGGCCGTGACGCCTGTGGTGACTTCGCTGGACGGGCGGGTCTACACCATCAGCTTTCAGGTCGACGGCAAGAATGCGTTCCTCAAGACCAAGGGCAATTATGTCTTCGCGATCGGGCCGGACATCGCCGACGCCAACGGCCTGGCCCTGGACCAGGACCGTGATGGGCAAAGCGGCGAGGTCGTCGACGACGTATTCACGACCAGCTTCTACATCCAGACTAACAAGCTCGTCAGCCCGATTCTGCACGTGGTGGGGCAGTCGCCTTCCGGCCGTGTCGATGCAGCGACTGGCGTAGGCCTGAGCTCCGACGCCGGCCAGAACCCCGCTTTGCCGGGGCCATACACGCCGGGCGTCGATCACCTGACGCTGCAGTTCTCGCGTGCGGTGCAGTTCCTGACGTTCCGGCCGCAGGACGTGACGGTGCGGGCGCCCGACGGCGCAGCCGTGCCCGTGACCGGCGTGCGGCAGATCAGCAGCACTATTTGGCAGGTGGACTTTGTCCGCCAGACGGCATATGGCCAGTACACGGTCAAGGTCGGGACGGCTCTGCGGGACGAAGAGGGATACAACCTGGACCAGAACCTCAACGGCATCAGCGACGAGGGCGACCAGGACATGTACACTGGAACGTTTACGCTGGTGGACGTTCACGGCCCGAGCGTTGTCGCCCAATCGCCCGACGACTATATTTTGGACGCGACCGGCGTGGTGGACGTGACATTCGACGAGGCGATCGACCCGGCCACGTTTGGCGTTGGCGACGTGACCTTCACCGGTCCGTCGGGGCCGGTGGCTGTCAGCAGCATCACGCCGCTTGACGAGCGGACGTATCGCATACAGTTGGCCGCCCCCCTTGCCGTTCAGGGAGAGTACCAACTGACGGTTGGGCCGAACGTGACCGACCTGGCGGGCAATGCCATGGACCAGGATCAGGACGGCGTCAAGGGCAGGCTGTCGGACACCTACACCGGCACGGTTCGGCTGGTCGTGGACCCGCAGAGCACGGTGCAGGTCGATCCTCCCGAAGTCGGGGCGGCTGACCAAGGCGGCGGTGGAGGCGGTGCGGCCCAGGCTGCCTTGCAGGGCCCGCAGGGCGATGACCCCATAGACGAGGTCGTCATCACCGGCACGGTCACATACAGCAACATCCTGGCCACGTTCTTCTCCGTTCCGCACGTGAAGGTGCAGTTGTGGGAGGCCTACGGGCTCAAGGACCGAAAGCCCGGCATTATAAGCAACGGCGACTCCGAGGCCGACGTCATGGTCAGCTCCACCAACGTCCTGACCGGCACCAGCGACCTCGACGCGAAGGGCCAATTCGTATTCAACGCCACGGCTGCCGGCAATCCGCTTCTCAAGCAGGAGACCAAGGATGGTGTGCCGGTAGTCCCGGTGTTCTACGTCATCGTCATCGCCGAGAACGGCTCGGCAACGACCTACGACGCCACCACCGCACGAGCGAGCAATCCCGGCAGCCCCCTGTGGCAGCAACTCAAGCCCGATGGATCCCATGCACTGTGGTTCCAGAAAGCTTTGGTCCAGTCCTCGTCGTGGATGCCCGGCCCCGACCAGCCCGGGCTGTATACACAGGTACATAACATCAACGTGCAGGTGAACAGCGACCTGTTCACGCCGACGGAGTGGATCAGGTTCGCAGCCAGGCGACTAAGTGCGGACTTCAATGTCTCCAGCAGAACTGCCATCCCAGTCGTCGGTAACTACAGCGACAACCCGGAGGAGGCATATTACATGCCTTCCTATGACCTGATCGCGCTGGGTAGCAGCCAGACGAGATATCCAGCTGCCATCCTGCACGAGTATGGGCATTCCATACAGAATTACCTCAACGGCTTTCAAGGGCTGGCCGATACTGCGCATCCAAGTACAGGCGCTGCTCCTGGCGGAGGCACGTTTGACACCTGGTATGGCATCATCCAGGAGAGCTCGGAATTCGTCCGGGCTGCCGGGGCGGATACTGATACGATTCCGGCCGTCTACCATGCTGATAAAGCCTATCGTGAGGCGTGGGCGTCATTCGTTGCAGCCTACACGCTACGCGGCCAAGAGATATGGGGCCTGGGGATCAACGACGACACCGACTATGCCCGCTCGGTGGCGATGTTCCTCAACAATAACAACTGGTGGATGGGCTTTGATGCATATGGCTTCAACAAGGACATGGACGCGGGCGACGACAGTGTCGATCCGGGCCTGCTCGCCGCCACATGGGATGAGGCGGGCAAAGGCATCAACAAGAACGCCAGCACCGGCGACGTGGACCTGGGCGGTGTGCTGACGGCCTTCTGGAAGATTGCCAACAGCGGCCCAAATGGCCAGCGTGATCTATGGAATGCCTTCAAGGCCGCCTGTGCACCCGGCAGTAACATGCAGACGTTCTGGAATGCCTTGCCACACACGCGGGCCTACGAGACCATCCTCATCGACAACGGCATTCCCTTGATGGACGGGTCCAAGGCTGTTGATGATGAATATGAAGGCAATGACACTATCGAAACCGCCGCCGACATCACGCCTGTCACCGATGTCGCGGGCGAGCCGCTGGGGCCGATTACTCTCAACGGCCTGGTCATGGCCGAGAGGAACGCTGGTGCCGGCGACTGGTACAAGTTCGATGTTGTCGGTGACCAGTACGCTCCCGAGGACAAGACGCGCACCGTCACCATCCAACTGGACTGGGACACCACCTACGGTTACCTGGATATCTACGCCGAGAACACGACAACCGTTATGTCGCAGCAGTCCATCCTCAAACGCGACCGGTCCGGGCACATCCTGCTGAGTTTCCCGGACCTCAAGGCGGCGGAGGATTACAGCTTCGTCGTCGACGTGGCCGGCTATGGTGCTCTGAATACGGACGGCACCGCCAGCGCCTTTGGCGGCGATTACGTGCCGGATTACTCCCTTGTGATTAACTGGGGCGGCGTTCCGACGCCCGACGATGACGACGGCCCCAAGCCGCCTCCGCCTCCTCCGTACACCTGGCCCCAGCCGCAGGACGACGACGACAACACCGAAGGCGCCGCGCACGATCCCAATGCCCTGGTGGGGCCATCCGGCGTGGGGACGGACGCCTACGTGACCGCCGGCATGCTCATGCCGTACTCGGTGTTATTCGAGAATAGCGGGCCCCAGGCAACCCTGCCCGCGCAGGAAGTCCGCATCACCAACCAGCTCGATACCGGCCTGGATTGGTCTACCTTCGCCCTGACCGAGATCAACTTTGGCAGCCACACGATAACCGTGCCGCAGGCTAACGGGCAGTATTTCCATACAACGTACGACCTCAGGCCTGGCCAGAATATCGTGGTCGACATCGAGGCCGGCATCAATCAGGCCACCGGGGAGGTGTACTGCAATTTCCGCTCGCTGGACCCCGCGACAGGCGAGTTGACCCAGGACCCCATGGCCGGCTTCCTGCCGGTGAATGATCTCAACCACAGCGGCGAAGGCTATGTATCATACGTGGTGAATCAGGCCGCCAATCTGCCCACGGGCCGGCAGATCGTCAACCAGGCCAGCATCGTCTTCGACACAAATGCGCCCATGACGACCAACACCGCGCTGAACACAGTCGACGCCGGCGGTCCGGTCAGCGGAGTGGCCACGGCCAGCGGCTCGATGGGCGTGGACCGCATCGACCTGAACTGGTCAGCGGTTGACGCAGGCTCGGGCCTGGGCCATGTCGAGTTGTACGCCTCCGACAACGGTGGGGCGTATGCGTTGGCGTATGACGGCACGGGCTATGGTTACAGTTACGCCACACAGCCCGGTCATACATACCGCTTCTACACGGTGGCCGTCGATGCCGTTGGCTATCGCGAGTCCGTTCCCGCACAGGCCGACGCCCAGATTACTATCTGGTCCATCGCCAGTCAGACGCTTCAGGGCAAGACCAACAAGTTGAGTTTCACCGACACGGACGGCACGCCCGTAACCATCACGTATTCCGGGACCGGATCGGCGTTGGTCGAACGATGGGATAACCCAGCCAACCACCAGGGCGACATCCGGGCCATCACCATTACCAATCCCGATGGCAAGGGCACGCTGACCGTCACGACCAAGGGCAAGGGCCAAGCCGCCGCCACGGGCGTGGGCAGCGTCACAGTGCACAGTTCGCTTAAGGCTATTACCGCCAAGACGACTAGCCTGCTTGGCGACCTTACCGTGGACGGCACGCTCGGCAACTTGGCCATGGACGACGCCGTCAGTGGCAGCACCGTCACCATCGGCCCGCGACCCGGCGGCGATATAAAGACCGCCACGAGCGTGACGTTTGACCGCCTGGCCGATCTTCACATCGTGTCCGGTACGCCGATGGCGGCTTTGACGGCCGTCGAATGGCTCGACCACGACCAGACGGCCGACGTGCTCGAGGCCCCGTCGCTTGGCAAGTTGACGATCAAGGGCGACAAGGCGAGACTGTTGCCCGGCGATTTCGAGGCCGGCCTGTCGCTTAGTGGCGTGGGCGTGGCGGCCAAGAAGCCGACCCTGGGCCCGGTTTCTATAGCGGGCAGTCTGCGCGGAGCGACGTGGGACATTACTGGCAGCATGGGCGCACTGACCGTGGGGGGCACCGCGGGCGGGTGGGCCGCCAGCCAGGGCGTGACTGTCAAGACAACCGGCTCCATTGGAGCGTTGACGCTTGGCGGGGCCAACCATGCCGACTTCCTGGCCGGCATAGCCCCGGCCGCGGCCGGCGACGCCACTATCACGCGTCGGGCTGACGATGTTGCCGATTTCACCAACGCCCAAGCGGCCATTACTTCTGTCACCATCAAGGCCGCAAAGGGCGCTCTGGGCCAATTGTTCCTCAACAGCAACTTCTCAGCAGCCGTCATCGGGAGCGTGGTCCTGGTCAACGCCGGGTTCAACAACGACCAGGCAGGACTGACCAACACCCAGGACGACTTTGGCTTCTGGGCTAAGGCGATCAAGTCGGTCAAGCATACGGATGTGCTTAGTCCAAAGGACAAGGCAAAGAACTGGACGTGGAAACCAGGCACTCCGCTGCCGAGCATTCTTGACGACATGAGGATCCAGCCGCTGATTTGAATTTGCTGGGCAATCCGCTTGACTCGCTCCGAATGGCATATAAGATGACTTTGCGTATGAACGTGACCGCAACCATCTTCGCTCTGATCTCGCAAGCCCCTGCCTGTGCTGCTGCGCATAAAGCCCCTAATGGTAATCATGACCATATTGGGAGGAGCGGGCTGCCGCCAGGTTGATCGAGGCGAACTCCAAAAAGATGTAACAGCCCGCCCCTCAAAGCGGGTTTTTTTATTGCGCCTCGATTTGCGTATAGCATGTGACAGTGCAATCTACATAGAAAAGGATCGACTCATGTTGGATGAGATGATGATATTCGGCGGCTCGGCAAGCTTGGCCTTAACAACATCAATCTGCCGTATTCTTGGCCTCGCGGCGGGCCAGAGGGAAGTATTACGATTCCCCGAAGGTAATCTGTTCGTTCGCGTGCTGGAGAACGTCCGCGGCCGGCACGTCTACATTGTGCAGTCGACCGGCTTTCCCGCCAACGACAACTTCATGGAGCTCGTGTTCTGGATCGACGCGTTCAAGCGGGCGTCGGCGGCGTCAGTGACGGCCGTCGTGCCATACTTCAGCTATGCCAAGGGCGATAAGAAGGACGAGCCTCGGGTATCCATCCGCGCCCGCGTTTGTGCCGATGCCATCGAGGCGGCCGGGGTGGACCGCGTGGTCACGATGGACCTGCACGCCCCGCAGATTCAGGGCTTCTTCAAGGTGCCGGTAGACGACCTCTACGCCTTGCCGCCGCTGTGCGACGCGATCAAATCGCTTGGCCTGGACAACCTCGTCGTGGTCGCGCCCGATGCCGGTTTCGCCAAGAAGGCCCGGCAATATGCAGCCCGCCTGGGTGCGCCCTTGGCCATCGCCGACAAGCAGCGACTGGACCACAAAGGCGGCATCGTCATCAGCGACATCATTGGCAACGTCAAAGGCCGGCGGGCGCTCATCGTGGACGACTTCGCCGTGAGCGGCGGTACGCTGGTCAAGGTGGCTGAAAAGCTGGTGGAGAGCGGCGCGACGGACGTGCTGGCCGCCATTACACACGGCGTGTTCACGCAAGAGTGCATGGACCGGCTCGAGGCCAGCCCAATCCGACAGATGCTCGTGACCGACACGATCGAGTCTCAGCCGGTGAAGCTCTCGTCGAAGGTGCAGGTAATATCCATTGCCCCGCTGCTGGCTGAGGCGATTCGCCGCATTCACACGCGCCAGAGCATCAGCGTGCTGTTTGAGGAGTGAAACATGAGTCTGAAACTGATCGAACCGACGGAGGCATTGCGAGACGCGTATGTGGACTTTGTCGACGAATTCCACGCCGAGGACGGCCCATATATCGCCAACGAGTGGGAAGAAGTCCACCGCGATTTTGCGGCCTTTCTGACGCGGTTGCGGAACCAGGCTGCCGGGGTCGGCTTGCGGGAGGGCTGGGTGCCGGCCAGCAGGTATTGGCTTGTCCGAGATGGTCGCGTGTTGGGGATCTGCGGCCTGCGGCACCGGCTGACGGAATTCCTGCGGGACTTTGGCGGACACATTGACTATGGCGTCAGGCCCAGCGAACGCCACAAGGGTCACGCAACATACATGCTGCGGGCCATGCTTGCCAAGGCCCACGAGATGGGAATCGACCGAGTGCTTGTGACATGCGACGCCAGAAACATCGCGTCCGCCGGCGTCATCAGGAAATGCGGCGGCGTGCTGGATTCTGAAACCTTCTCGCCCGCCGCCAACCGCGTGACCAGCCGGTACTGGATCCAGACGACCGCAGGCTCTGCCCGCTCCAGGAGTGACCAATGAACAACTGGCAACAAATACGCTATCCATTGCCGCTGCAGCCGGGTGATACCATCGGCATCACGGCACCTTCTTCGGGGGTCGACTCGCCTCTGCACCCGCGGCTGGATGTGTGCATTGGGCACCTGAAGGACCTGGGGTACAAGGTCGTGGAAGGCGCGTGCCTTCGCCAGGACGCCAAGCATGTCAGCGGCTCGCGCGAGGCGAGGGCCAAGGACTTGCTGGCTTTGTGGAAGTCGCCCGAGGTCAAAGCTATCGTGCCGCCATGGGGAGGAGAGTTGCTCATACACCTCCTGCCGCATATTGATTTCGAGGAGATGGCCCACTCGCAGCCAAAGTGGATACTGGGTTACTCCGACACGAGCACGCTGCTGTTCGCCTTGACGACGCTCACGGGCATCGCGACTGCACACGGCACGAACCTAATGGACATGGCGCCCGACCAAGCCGGCGATCTCAGCCGCAGATGGCAGGACGTGCTCGCGACGGAGCAGGGCGGCCGCGTGGATCTGCGTTCATCCAGTGCCTACCAGGTCACTGGCCCCAGATGGGAACATGAGCCCTTAGCCAAGTTCAACCTGACGGAGCCAACGCGTTGGCGGTGCATGGTCAAAGGCAGGGAGGTGGAATCACTCCGCTTCCAGGGACGGATTATCGGCGGGTGCCTGGAGACGCTGTCGCCGCTCGTCGGTACGCCATACGGTGACCTCCCGGGGCTCAAGGGCCGCCTCAATCCCGAAGGTGTTGTGCTCTTTCTGGAGAGTTGCGGCTCGTCCCCGGCGACTAGTTGTCGCATGCTTTGGCATATGCGGCTGGCAGGCTGGTTCGATAATCTTGCCGGTCTCATCATTGGCCGCCCAAGCGGCGAAGATGCCCAGAAGTTCAGCCATCTCGACGCGCTGCACGACGGGTTCGACGACCTGGACATCCCCGTCATTTTCGGCGCGGACATCGGACATCTCCCGCCGCAGATGACCATTGTCAACGGGGCGGTAGCAACAGTGGAATCATCCGCTCGCACCGGCCGTGTTGAGATGGAGTTGGCTTAGGGCGTCGGTTGCGAGACACACGGCGTGAAGATAAACACGCGGGTGATCCACATCGCTTTTGCAGTCACGAGCGACGCCCGACGATGTCCAAAGCCCCGGCATTGCACCGTAGGGGTTGGGTGTACAGAAATCACGGTATTGAAATACCGTACATGAACAGCGGATGTGCCAAGACGCGCAGAGTCGCCTTGGCTTTCAGCGCTGTTCGAAATCATTAAGGCTCAATCGCGGGCTTGCCTTTTTGCTCTTTACGACGTGCGTAGCGAAAAGGAGGAGCAAAAAGGCAGAGCCCGAACTGGCGTCCTCATGTGCTCGAACAACGCTGAAAGCCAAAGGCGACCCTGTGAGTCCTGGCTGTTCGAACAGCACCGACTGCAGGTGGTCGCAATTTGCGACCGCTTGGCCTTCATCGCAAGCACGTTTGAGATCACAATCTGTGATGTCAAACAAACTGGCCTGATCAAACTCGACTTCAGGTATAAGAACTGTATTACGAATCAGTTACAAATCAGAACCACAGTGGTAAACCCCGCCACCATCGGTTTTGAGGTCACAATTTGTGACCTCAAAACTCCATGGACGCCAGTTGGCAGGGGGCCGCGACTATGCCTTCCGTGCCGCGGCGATCTTCCTTGTCAGCACTGGCACGATCTCGAACAGGTCGCCGACTATGCCGATGTCCGCGACCTTGAAGATCTGGGCCTCGGCGTCGCTGTTGATGGCGATGATAGTCTCGGATGTTTGCATGCCGGCCAGGTGCTGGATGCTGCCTGAGGCTCCCACGCCGATGTAGAGCTTGGGCGTGACCGTCTTGCCAGACAGCCCGATCTGGTGTGGGTAGGACAGCCAGCCGCGGTCCACCACGTCGCGGGTGGCGCCAAGGGCGGCGTCCAGGCTGTCGGCGAGTTTCTGCACCATCGGGACGTTCTCGCCCTTCTTTATGCCACGCCCGACCGCTACCACCGCATCTGCCTCCTGCAGGCCGTGCTGCTCGGCGTTCTTGACGAACCCCCGTCGGCGGACCCGCGAGGCAAGCAACTCTGCCGGAGGCGCAATGTGTGTGATACGAGCCCCGAGTGGAAGCGAGGAGTCGGTGTTGGAGCTCGGCCTTTCCGCGGGCGAGGCGCCCGGGACACGGCGTTCCGCCGGCTTGGTGCTCCTGGGACGAACCGTTGCCATCTGCGGCCGGTGGTGCGGAGTCTTGATCGTCGCCATGATGTTGCCGCCGATGGCGGGGCGGGTCTGTAACAGGTTGCCCGTTTGAGGGTCGATGTCCAGCACCGTGCAGTCCGCCGTCAGCCCCGCGTGGGCGGCAATGGCAACAAGCGGCATGAGTGTGCGGCCGGTAGATGTCGCGCCGGCGATGACGATCTCTGGCCGATGCTCGCGGATCATCCACAGCATGCAGGCCGCGTATGGCTCGGGCAGGAAATGCTCCAGTCCCGCAGCCTCGATTGCCAGCACGCGGTCGGCTCCACGCTCGAGCAGTTCAGCCAGATCCGCCTCCTCGATGCCGTTGCCCATGACCACAGCCACAAGTTCAGTCTGCCGCTTGTCGGCGAGGTCTCGGCCCCGCGTCAGCAGCTCGTGACTGATTCTCTGCACGCGTCCCTCGGACTGCTCAGCGAGGATCCAGACGCCCTTATGCTCCATGGCCAGACTCCAGTAACGCCTTGAGATTGTTCAGGCTTTCCAAGGCCTTTTCGCGCGGACGGACCTCGATGGTGTACTCCATCACGGCGGCGGCCGCCAGGCGCGGCAGGAATCGCATGAAGTCCAATTGTCCGCTGCCGATCACACGATGCGTGTGCCCGTCGCGGATGTCGTGCAGGTGCACCTGCTTGACGTGCTTGAGATTGGACCAGAAGAACTTCTCTATGGCTGGGTCGATCTCAAGGGCGGGTGCGGGCAGGTTTTTCGTGTTCGGCACGGCCGTGCCAGACGACGGCTTAGCCGTGGCACCCTTGCTCGTACGGTAGGTCTTTGCCAAATCCCAGCAGAGGCTCAGGCCTTGCTGGCCCAGGAGGGGGCCCAGGAGGCTCATGCGGTCAGGAGTGAGCTGGAAATTCTCGACCGCCAGCGTCAGTCGGCCATCGGCGAGATTGATGATCCGCCGCAGATTGGCGTTGAGGGCCTCCAAGGCGAACTGCCGGCTTTGTTCGGGGTAGGTTACGCAAGGCTGTGTGTCGGTGGAGAAGGTCGGCAGCGCGCCCAGGTGCAGCACCACGATCTTGGCGCCAATGTCCTCGGCGAAATCGAACAAGTCCTGGTAGTAAGTATGGATTCCCTGCGTCAGCACACGGCTGCATTCCACTAGCGAGCAACTGAAGTCAGGCGGGTGCAGCGAGATACGCAGGTTGTGCTCCTCGCGGTATCGGCCTATCGCGTCGCGCTGGGACGTCGAGAGCCGCTCGTGCGAGAGGTGAGGCACTTCCATGGCCAGTTGCACGCCGGCAAAACCGTTCGTGCGGGCGAACCGCAGTGCGTCCATGATCGACTCGTCATAGACGGCGTGATAGGTCACTTTGTTCAATATTGCCTGCATACGCGTCCGTTTCCTGTTGAACAGTTAATCAGTTAATCAGTGGACAGTTGAACAGGTGCATTGTGTGTATCTTTCCCTGATTAACTGATTACTGATCAACTGAACACTGCTTAAAGGAGGTTCTTTTCCCGCAGGAACTGCACTACCCTGTCGGTGGCGACCTCTATTGCCTGGCCGTCGTCGGCGGGGAGCTTTTCGCAGTGGCGGGCAATGGTGGGGTGGAATATCTTCACCACCCGCGTGGGCGAGCCCTTAAGCCCCAGATTGGCGACCTCAACATCCAGGTCGGCGGCGGACCATACCGGTACGCCGGCCTGTTTGGCCCGCTGCTTGCCGCCCAGGGTTGGCAGGCGGGGATCGGAGACTTCCTTGACCACCGTCAGCACGCCCGGCAGGGCCATTTCCAGCACCTCGTAGCCGTCCTCGACCATGCGATGCACGCGGCAGGCGCCGCCCTCGATCGCGTCCACCTTGGATACGTATGAGATCACCGGCAGGCCTAGAAAGGCCGCGATGCCAGGCCCCACCTGTCCAGTGTCGCCATCGGTTGCCCGTTCGCCACATATAACCAGGTCGTAGCCGCCGATTCGCTTGCAGGCAGCCGCTAGTACGTACGACGTTGCCCACGTGTCGCTGCCGGCGAAGGCCTTATCCGACAGCAGCACCGCGCTGTCGCAGCCCATGGCGATGGCTTCCTTCAGAGCGGTCATTGCCTTGGGCGGCCCCATGGAGATCGCGATCACCTCGCCGCCGTGGGCCTCGCGCAGCCGAATGGCAACCTCTATGCCATAAAGGTCCAGAGGATTGACGATTGCTTCCACACCTTCGCGGACCATGGTCCCGGTGGCTTCGTCTATCTTCACCGCGGCGGTCTCGGGGACCTGTTTGATCGGAACGATAATACGCACAAGAACTCCTGTCTGATTGCGTGCAGCTAACTGCTAATAGACCTTTTCTGCCTCCCGTGGGCAAGAGAATGTCAAAGGATTCTCGCGATGGTAGCCGGGATGCTATACGAGCCCGGAGCGGAAGCAACGGGGTCGTGAAGATGGATAGTCTCGCACGCTCATCACGGCTGGCGCGGGCTGACAGATTTGAAAAACGGGAGAAGGGGTAAAAACCGGGAGTCCTGTCAGGTGACTCATGGGCCATGCAGTGACGAACTCTCCGGGCAAAGATTCAGAGCTTAGAGTTAGAAAGGATTCCAGAAGTCCTCAAGCGGCAAGGTGTTGAGGTAGTTTTCGTTCATGGTGCCCTTTCAGCCATATTCATCTGCAGTCAAAGCAGCGCAACGCGGGAAAAGCACGAAAACTCGGAAATAACCAAAG
>Ga0265339_10002530_pt1 | contig 13046 bp, 10 predicted proteins | sample 4CB219metaG_FD_202085 | JGI IMG/M metagenome (GOLD analysis project Ga0265339, IMG submission 202085) | Rhizosphere microbial communities from Carex aquatilis grown in University of Washington, Seatle, WA, United States - 4-CB2-19 metaG | ecosystem: Host-associated > Plants > Roots >...
GTCGCGGGCGCGGTCAGCTTCAAGCAACACGGACAGCACGGCCTTCTCGCGCTCAACTGGCGTCCCTACGGCTACGGCGACGCCACCGCCTACGTGCAGCCGGGTGCAACCGGCACGCTCAGCAACGTCGCGCGCCTGCACGTCATCACGCCGGTCGTCGATCGCATCGTTACCGTCTACCTGCCGACGAGCGCTGCCACCGGCGCAACGGCCGGCTTCACCAGCGGCAGCTACGGCGGGCTTTACCTTGCGCGCTACGGTCCGTTCGTTGCGGCGCTCAACCTGGGCGCTGCCGCCGCGTCGGTGACCGTGCCTGTGCCTGCCGGCCTGCCGTCGGACTTCGCCTACGACTGGGTCGCCGGCGCGGCACATGATCTCACGGCCAGCCGAAGTCTTGCCGTCGCCGCCGGGTCCGGTGCTCTGCTCACGCTCGGCGCCGACGCCGGCTCAGCGATGGCGGCTTCTGCGATCGCCTACTGATCGCACGGCAACGATACATCCGAAGAACGACTATGCCTGGCAGCGACAGCGCGCGCCCTACCTGCCGCTGGACTTCGACGCCCGCTTCCTCTGCGCGGCGGCCCCCGAGCTGACCATGGAGCGCTTCCTCGCGGGCGGCGAGGCGATCCAGGTCGCTGGTTGCAGCCGCGAAGGATCGCTTCAGTTCAGCGTGCCACGCTGCGCGCCGGTCATCGACGTCACGATCGCTGGCGCACACGACGCGGGTTGATAGTTGATAGCGGTCAGGCGCCCGCCATCTCGTCGAGCGAGATCACACGGACGCCCACCAGCTTGGCGTCGAGGAGTGCCTTCGCGACGCGCTCGTTCGCGAGCAGGTAGCCCGGATCCTCGGCGAGCCGGAAGAACGAGTGATCGCGCGCGCGGGCCTCATCGATGACCAGGTGGCGGAACAGCATCGACGGCGGCGCGAACTTCGGATCGAACTTCGACCTCGCGAGGTCGGCGCAGCCGATCGCGCCCAGCACGTTGACCGCCTTGTAGGTGGTGTCCCGCTTTCCCGTGCGTGGATCGACCACGACCGCATTGTGCTGGGTGAAATTGTCGACCCCCGCAGAGACCAGCGCCGCCAGCATGCGCGCCGAGAACAGAGGGATGGTGACCAGGAACGCGTCGGGCAAACGCGTGCCGGTGTTCTCGTCCAGCAGGAACTCGATGGGATCCGGCACGCTGAGGCCCGGCGCCCAGGGCACACCCATCGTCCAGGGGACCTCCGTCGCCGGCGTGACGTCGATGTCCGCCAGCTCCTCGGCGTCGTAGTAGTCGGACACCCTCCAGTCGATGGCGAAGTAGGCCACGTCAGGTCTCCCGATGGATGCCGAACTTCGAGATCAGCCTGGCCTTGCCCGCCAGGAGAGCCTGCGTGAACTTGTCCCCCGCCATGGAGCGGCAGCGCCGGGCGCGGGGATGGATGCGAGGAGCGCCAGGATGACCAGCGGGCCGGAGCTGCCGTCCTCGCGGACCACCAGCACGTCCATGGGTTGCATCAGCCCCTGGCGCAGCTGTCCGGCAAGCTCACGCGACGCCATCGTGGCGGGCGCCGGCGCGTCGTCTCCGATCTTCACCCACGCGACGCCTTTGTCGTCCATCGCCACGCTCCGACCGCGACGGATCCCCGTCGAGATCGACCCCGGCGCCCCGACGTCGTGCGCTGCGGTCGTCCGCTTGGCCATGCGGGCATTTTACACGAGGCGCGCGCGGAGGGCGTGTGGCGCGGGACCAAGGACGGGGTGTGCCGGCGCGCTCGACATCGATAACGCGTGCGTCCGGCAGCCGTTGCTGATTAGCTACGAGTGACGATGCCCGCATCGGAATACGGCGCGCTCGACGCGCTCGGCTTGGCGGAGCTCGTGCGGCGGCGCGAGGTCACCGCGACGGAGCTGCTCGATGAGGCGATCGAGCGCGCCGCGCGCGTCAATGGCCGGCTCAACGCCGTAGTGACGCCGCTGCATGACGAAGCCCGTCGCGCGATCGCGGCCGGGGTGCCCGACGGGCCGTTCGCGGGCGTGCCTTTCCTCCTCAAAGATCTCGACGCCGGCCACGAGGGGACGCTCATGTCGTCGGGGAGCCGGTTCCTCGCAGGACACCGCTCGCCGCACGACGCGACGCTGGTCTCGCGTTACCGACGCGCCGGGCTCGTGATCTTCGGCAAGACCAACACGCCCGAGCTGGGGCTCACCCCGTACACCGAGCCCGAGCTCTTCGGCCCGGCGCGGAACCCCTGGGATCCCACACGCACGCCCGGTGGCTCCAGCGGCGGGGCCGCGGCCGCCGTCGCCGCCGGGGTCGTCCCCATGGCCCACGCCAACGACGGCGGCGGTTCGATCCGCATTCCCGGCTCCTGCTGCGGGCTCTTCGGCCTCAAGCCGACGCGCGGGCGCACGCCGGTCGGCCCCGACTGCTCACAGATCTGGAGCGGAATGGCGATCGGGCACGCGGTCACGCGCAGCGTGCGCGACAGCGCCGCGCTGCTCGACGCCACGGCGGGACCTGAAGCGACCGCCAGCCACTTCGCGCCGCCGCCGGCGCGGGCCTTTCTCGACGAAGTCGGCGCGCCGCCCGGGCGGCTCCGGGTCGCGCTCACCAAGCGACCGCACCTCGGGATCGCGGCACCGCACGCGGATTGCGTCGCGGCCGCCGAGGACGCGGCGCGACTGGTGAGCTCGCTGGGACACGACATCGAAGAGAAGGATCTCGACCTCGATACCGAGGCCCTCGCGCGCGACTTCTTCCTCGTCGTCTGTGTCGCGATCGCGACGCGCATCGCCCAGGAGACGCGCGCGCAGGGCCGCGGTCCACGACGTGGTGAGCTGCAGACCAGCACCCGGATCACCGCCGCGATCGGGCGGCAGCGCAGCGCCGTGCAGCTCGCGGCGGCGCACGAACGGCTCGAGGCAGCGGCGCGTGGCGTGGCTCGGTTCTTCGAGCGCTTCGACCTCTTGCTCTCGCCCACGCTGGGCCTGCCGCCGCCGGCGATCGGCGCGCTTCATCCCCACGGGATGGAGGCGTTCGCCCACGAGGTCCTGCTCGCGCTCCGACTCGGCTTCCTGCTGCGCCTGCCGGGCGTCGTCGAGAGCGCGGTCCGGCGGGTCTTCACGTTCATGCCTTTCACGCCGCTCGGCAACGTCACCGGCGCGCCGTCGATGACGGTCCCGCTGTACTGGAACGCCGCCGGGCTTCCCATCGGCGCGATGTTCACCGCCCGCCTCGGCGACGAAGCGACCCTGCTGCGCCTCGGCGCCCAGCTCGAGTCGACCCGCCCGTGGGCCGCGCGCCGCCCACCGATCCACGCCGACGCGTCGCAAACGTGAAGGACACGAGATACCTTGGTAACCGCCGGTCGATCGCGCGCAGCGAGGCGGTGAGCGCTGGCGAACACTCGACGAAACTCGTCGACGATCGGCTTGGGGCGCGCCTCCTTGCGCGGTCGATTCCCAACGACGCGATCGCGGAACCGAAGAAAGGACCGGCGGCGGCGGGGCCGGTGATCAGCGCGGGCTGGGCCGGCGACGGTCGCCTGGTCGCGCCTCCCCGATAAAAGTAGACGTTGCCGAGCCGAGGAGCGGAAACCATCACATCGGCAAAGCCGTCTCCGTCGATGTCACCCGCGCCGGCCACGGGGGCGCCGAAGCCGCCGGCGACGCCGGTGAGACCCGTCAAGACCACCGGCTGGGTGGTGACCAAGCTGTCGCTCGCGCCTCCGAAAAACACATACGCCTGGCCTGCGTCGTTGCCGACCGCGTCGGCGCCGACGATCAGATCGGCATATCCGTCGCCATCGATGTCGCCGGCGCTCGAGACGGAGCCGCCAAAGTCACCAGCGTCTCCCTGAGCGGTAGCAAGAACGAGCGGCGGTTGGGTTGCCGAGATTCCGGCGGAGCTTCCCCAATACACGTACGCACGCCCATCGAAAATATTCGCGGCGGGGTCGCCGACGATCACGTCGGCGTATCCGTCACCATTCAGGTCGCCGGCACCGGCGGCGGCTTGACCGAAGCTGACGCCGTTCCCGCCGGGCGGCGACAGCGTGACCGGCGTAGCGGTCGCCGACAGGCCCGACGCGCTCCCGTAATACACATAGGCGCGCGGGACGCCGGCGGCGCCAACGATCAGGTCTCCGAATCCGTCGCCGTTGACGTCGCCGGCGCTGGCAACGCTGTGGCCAAAATATCCGTCGGGGGCCCCCGGACCCCCGACGCCGTCGGGCCCGGTCAGCACGACGGGTGACTGGGTTGCGGAAACGCCGGCGGCGCTTCCCAGGTAGATGTATGCGCGCCCGCGGTTGTCGACGACTTCCTCGGCGCCGACGACGACGTCGGCGTACCCGTCGCCGTTGACGTCGCCGGCGCTGGACACCGAGATGCCGAACTCACCGTGGTCGCCGTCGGGGCCCGTCAAAGTCACGGGTTGCTGATTGGCCGTGATGCCGTTTGCGCCACCCAGGTAGATGTAAGCCTGGCCGGTGCCGGCCGCATAGTGAGCGCCAATGATCAAATCGCCGTAGCCGTCACCGTTGACGTCGCCGGCGCTGGCGACGGATTCTCCGAAGAACTCGTTGCCGATTCCTTGACCCGACAAGACGGTCGGGTTCGCCACCGACAGACCCGCGGCGCTACCCCGGTAGACGTAGACTTGGCCGATCCCGACGTTGGCGCTCGAAGCGCCGATCACGACGTCCGCGAAGCCGTCGCCGTTGAGGTCGACGATCGTTCCCCACGAGCTATCGACCGGCGCCGTCCGCGCCCCGACGACGAATTCCCAGGTCGCGCTCGAGGACGGACCGACGCGGTCGCCGCTGCGACCGAACGCGCGCCAGAACACCAGGCCCGAGGGCAGGTCGGCGGGCGGCTGGCCGCTGTTTCCCGGGGAGTCGATCGTCGCCAACGTCCTGGCACAGGCCCGATCGGCGCAGATTTGAACGCGAGCGCCGTCGGCGCCCGAAGGGACCGACCAGTGCAGCGTGGGTCGTCGAGAGGTGACGGTCGCGGTCGAGAGGGGCGCCAGCAGCCGCGGCGCCGAGAGGTTGGCCACGGCGCCGTCCGCGGGCGAGGCATCAGAGCCGGCATCAGCAGTCGGTGGAGCACCACCCTGGCCGCCCGTGCTCGACGTCGCGCCAGCGCCAGCCACGCCGCCGTCTCGCTCGCCAGCCTGGGACCCGCCGCTTTGTCCCATGGCGGGACTGCCGTCCTGGGACGTGGCGAGGGATCGCCGTCCACAACCGAAACCGAGCACAACCTCGAGAGCCAGCACGACGATCGGGAGCCGATGCTCCATGGATGAATCCTCCCGGGCGGAGAATAACCGAAGCCGCTCGGCGGATCGCGGTCGCGTCTTTCGCCAGGTCAGTCCCCTGCGAACCCGCCTACTACCTGGTCGCCTCCGAGCACGCCACTCACCTGCGCAAGGTCCGCGCCTTCCGCGCCTGGCTGCTGGACGAGATCGCCAGGGGTTCGCGCTGAAGGGTCGATCGTATGCCCCGGATGGGAGTCGCCGCGGTCGGCCGGGAAGCGGAAACGGAAGGTGGTGCCTTTTCCTCGCACGGACTCGAACGACATCTCGCCCCCCAGCGCCTCGCACGCGTCGGCGCAGGCGCTGACGCCGGCGCCGCGCCCAGAGATCTCGGTCGCCGCCAGCTTGGTCGACACGCCACCGCCGCGCAGGGCTTGCATCAAATCAGCTTCGGTCTGCGCGCGGAGACCGAGGCCCTCGGCCCGGTCTCGCACGCCCTCCCAGTCGATGCCACGACCGTCGTCGCCGATCTCGATCACCAGGTCACCGGTGGTCTGGCGCGCCCGCAGCGCCAGCCGACCAGCGGGAGGTTTGCCGGCCGCCACGCGTTCTTCCGGCGATTCGATGCCGTGATCGACGGCATTGCGCAACATGTGCACGAACGCCGCCCAGAACGGTACCCAGCGCCGCCGATCGAAGCGCAGGTCGTCGCATTCGATCGTGACTTCGAGCTCAGCCTTGCCCAGCCGGTCCGCCAGGGCCCGCGCGCCCTCGGCGAGCCGAGCCAACCGGTGGGCGACCGGCTCGTGATCCACCCGCCGCAGCAGGTGCATCAACTCGGCGTGGCTGCGCCCTTCCTCGATGGCGGCCTGGAGCGCCTGCAGATCCGCGCGCGCCAGCTCGATGCGCTCGGAGGAGACCGATCCGGTCAGCTTGCGCACGCGTCCCGAGAGTGCCGCCCAGACCTCGGCCAGTTCAGCGCGATCCGCAACGTCCAGTCGGTCACCGGGTTGCAGCAGCTTCTTCTCCAGCGCATGGCAAACCGACACGATCGATCCGAAGCCGCGGATCGCGCAAATACCCTTCAGCGTGTGCAGCGCGCGCACCTGCGTCGCCAGCAAAGATTCGCCGGCGCCCTTGCCTGGGCCGCTGGCGCCGCCATCGCGATGGCCCTCGTCCTCGCTCAGCGCCGCACTCACCAAGCGCTGGCACTCGCCGAAGAACTCGAAGAACTCATCGCGTCCATTCACCAGATGCTGGAAGACGGCAAGCTGCTCGCGCTGATCCGCCTCCGACTGCGCCAGCCCGACCGCCTCCGTCACGTCCGAGATCACCACCAGGAGCTGTTCGAGCTCGGCACCGCGGTTGATCGGACGATAGCCGATCTCGTAGTGGCGGCCCTGGTGCAGCAGCTTGCGCGGCAGCTGATCGATGGCCAGGTCCTGCGGCAACCACCCCTCGCGAAGCTGCTCCCAGGCGACCGACGTCCACGCCGCCGTATCGGCGTTGATCGGTTCGAGCATCGTCCACAGGTGCATACCGCCGCGGACACCGGGAAACCACTGATCGAACGCCGCCGAGCGCTCTTGCGAGATGCGCCCCTCGAGATCGACGGTGAACAGCGCCTGCGCCACGTGGTCCAGCACGACGCGCAGCTTGCTGTTGCGCGCATCCAGCTCCCGGGTGCGCTCGGCGACGCGCTCTTCCAGGCGCTCCTTTGCAGCGGCGAGCGCGATCGTGGTGCGTCGCTGTTCTTCGTGGTTCTCAATCAGATCTTCGATCAGCGCGGGCACGAAGCGCAGCGCGTTCACGATGAGCTCGACCGCATTCTCCGAGGTCACGAGCTCGGCCGGCACCACCGCTCGCCGCTCGATGACCTCACCGCGGGCGATGGCCAGCACAACGTCGATGGTCGCGCGCGCGATGGCCAGCGGCCCCTGCCGGATGGTCGCCACCATGCGCCGGTCGTGCACCGCCAGCAACCCGTCGGGCAATCCGTCGTAACCCGAGACCAGGCAGTCGGCCAGCCCCCGCTCCTCGAGCACATCGATCGCGCCCAGCGCGGCCTCGTCGCTGCTCGCGACGACCGCGTCCAGGTCAGGCGCGATCTCCAGGGCGGCCCGCGTGAGAGCGTCGCCCTGTAAGCGGCGCGAGACGGGCGTCACCCAGTCGATGTTGGCCTCGTAAATCAGCTGGATGCCGGGATAGCGGGTCAGCAGGTCATGGAAGCTTTCATTGCGCTCTACGCCCGATGCGGAGTGTGGGTCCCCCGCCAGGAAGGCCACCTTGCTGCCTCCGCGCAGGCGGTCGAAGATGTGAGTTGCCGCCAGCGCCTGCGCCGCCCGGTTGTCAAGCCCGACGGTGCATACCACCGCAGGATGGTTGACGAACGAGTCCAGCGTAATGACCGGGATGCGCGCGGCCCGCGCCTTGTCCAGGCTCCGCAAGAGCTCGGGGTCATCGCTCACCAACGGCCTGAGCGCGATCGCGTCGACCCCCTGCCCGATCAACCACGTCAGCGCCGAGCCCTCTTCGGTGACGGTACGCGCCCGCAGCGTGGTCTGGCTCACCTGGCGTGCGGCGGCCTCGTTGCGAAAGCAGCTGCCGATCATCGTCCAGATGTAGGTTCCGATGCTGGGGATGCCAAGCACCAGCCCGACATGTGGCATACGAATATTCATTCCCTCCCGCATCGTCTCATGAACCGCAGCGCCTCACCACAGTTCGTCTGCGGGGCGAACCGGCGACACTTCCATGCTGGTTGCTGAAGGCCGCGAAGAGCGCCGGTCGTCGAATTGACTCGACGACCGGCGCCCGGGCGCGTGATGTACGCCCGCAATGACCGCCATCGCGGCGGGCCGGCGCCGCCGGATCGTGGTCGCCTCGGGGCCGCCCCTCAGAACAGGACGGACATATTTCCCGTGGAGTTCAGGTTGGCGTTTACGGTCTGTCCCGTCGGACCACCCGAGATGACGAACGGGTGCTGCGCAAAGGCCTCGCAATGAGGACCCCCACTCGAGAAGTTGCCCGACATCGTCCAGACCTGGCTGTTGTCCGCGGAGATGCCGACCACCAACTCGGAGTGTCCATCAGCCTGCCCCTCGCTGTTGACCATCGATATGTAGTCACCCGGCTGCACGAATTGTGGTCGAATGGGGCTCTGCCAGCCGCCATAAACCTGGAACATCGCTCTCCACAGATCGACCCGGCTGATCTCGTGAACGGCCGCCCAGTGCAGGCACACCGGACCGACGATCGCGCAGCCGATCGGATCGATGTCACACAAGGTGAAATCGCAACGGGTCTTGTCCTTCACCGCGCCCGACCACAAGACCATGTCTCGCACAAACTCGCTGCACCACTCGGTGTCCTTGAAGATGCCCTGATTGGGACTGTAGTAAGCAACGGCGTCGCCGTCGCACTTCCCGGCGGCGACGTTCACCGCGGTCGTCGCGGGCACCTGTTGCAGGGCCAGGCCAATGGCCTTGTTGCGCGGCTGTCCGACGCCATCGGGATATCCCTGAGCGACCATGGCGATCATGTCGGAGAGGCTTGGTGACGTCAAAAGACGCATGATCCCGGAAGTGCTTCCGCCTGGATAGAAATAGGAGCAGTTGGAGTAATTCGTCCCGGGTACGACGACACAGACGAAGTTCGACAGGTTCTTGAGATTTCGCGTGCAGCCGGTCGCCGGATCGCAGGTGCCGTCGGGACCGCAGCCGTTCGGCGTGCACATCGGATTCACGCACCCGACCGGCGGATTGCAGACCTGCCCCCCGGTGCAACTGGTTTGCGTGCATGCGACGTAACACCCCGACGTCGGATTGCACGCCTGACTCGAGGCGCAATGGGGCGCAGTCGTGAAACCGTCGATGCCGGTGGTGCAGGGATGGGTGAAGTTCACGGTGAACCACTCCCATCCTCCCGCCAGCGTGCGGTCGACGGCGATCGAGCCGTCGCCGGTCAGCCATCCGCCGTTGTTGGCGCTCATGTAGTAGCCGTTGAGGGATTGAAACGTCGTCGACGTGGATGTGCTGTCCTGTCCGGGTGTGGCCAGGGGCCCGCCAGTCCCGGAGATGGTGAACACCTCCCAGCCGCCGGCGGCGCTCCGATTGATGTGAAAGACGCTCCCTGGACCACCGCCGTTCTCCGCGCTTCCGTACCAGAACTGTCCCGTGGACTGCGAGTTGTGCGCGATGTGCACCAGATCGCCCGGTTCGAGGAGGCCTCCGTTCAGATCCTCGATGATCCAGTCGGCGAGGATGCTCGGGCCCGTCGTATTGGTCGACACCGAGCTGCCGCCGTCGTTGTCTGCGGTGAGCATGGTGGCGTCAAAGGTCTGGATCGTGGCGCCGTACACCGTGGTCTGGGGCATGGCCACCGTGAAGACCGCTGGATAATTGGCGGTTCCCACGGTCGCGAAGACCTGGACGATGAAGTCCCCACCCGCGCCGATCGCGGCGCCATTGAAACTGAGCGCGGGCGGAGCGCCCTGGCACACCGAAGCGCTGACCGTCGTCGAGGTGATGAAGTTGGACGATGAGTCGTAGAGGGACGCGTTGATGGACGCGTTGGGACAACCTGTCGTGGTCGCGGCTGGTATCGCGATCCAAGAGCTAGCGTTCCAGGACACATCGATGTGACCACCGGCGTCTCCCGACTGGAGCTGGCGAACCAGAGTCTGGTAATACGGCAGCCCGCATCCGTAGGTGCCATTCGGGGCCGAAGTGCATTGGGTTGGGCCGCCGCCGTTTGCGTTCAGAGGAGACATGGTGCAGATCGGATTCAGGCACGGCGGCGGCGGCAGCGTCCGGATGGGGCCCGAAGAGACCAACACCGCACTCTGGGCCTGGCCACCGCCCGCCTCCTGATCGGAGCCGTTGCAGGCCGCGAGCGCCGTGAGCGACGCGTAAACTATTGCCCTGATTGCCACGGCCCGTTGCTGTCGCCCGGAAGCCGCTAGATGGTTCGTTTCCATGGGTTTCTCCCTCTCCCTTGCCGATGTGGTCGCGTTCGGTCGTGTGGTTCCGATGGCAGCCGCCCGATGCGACGCCTACTCACAACACACCCCAGCTCGATAACTTGGCAACCGAATCGGACGCGGGCGTTCAGCGACCAGCGAGCAGGCGCGCGGTACGGAACTCGGGGCAGCGGGCTGATCGTGCTCTCGCTGATCGTGCTCTCGACGATGGCCGGCGGTTGTTCATGGTTGTTTACTCAGCCGCTGCCGGAACGCTACTCGACGTATGACATCCCCCCTTGCTCCACGAACCCACTGCCTCCGGTGCTGGACACGCTGTTTGCCGTGACGAACACGGCCTCGGCCATCTACGTCGCCGGTCAAGACAACGTCAGCAACAAAGGCACCGCCGTGTCGCTGGGGCTCTCGGTCGCGATGTTGTGGACTTTTTCAGCGGTCTACGGGTACAGGCACATCAGCGAATGTGAAGACGCGCATGCGGGACGGTGGACCGGATCCGCTGCTGCGCGGCGCGCGCGACCGGCCCGGCCCGAGATCTACCCCCCTCCGTCCCCGCTGCCGCCCGAGATGGGGGCGGGGGCGCCGGTCGCACCCACTCAGCTGCCTGTTCCCGCGGCGCCAGCCGCGCCGCAGCAGCAGGACGACGATGACCCGTCCTTGCCGCGCCCCCGGAAACCGCCACGCCCGATCGAGTGGGGCGCCACTCAACGGCAGCTCGGCCAGTGAATCCAGAGGCCGGCGCGCTCCGCGCGCCGTGGTCGTTATGCCGACCGTGGCATGGTCAGGCTTGGCCAATCAGCAACGGCCGACGGACGCACGCAATATGTCCGGCGCGGGGCTCTCGGGCTTGTGGCGGCGGCGCGGCCGTTACGCGGGCGCGTCGACCCGGGTGCCACGAGATGCGAGCTCAGCGCCCAGGCGACCATAAGCAGAGTGGATGTAGGCAGCGTTGACGGGGGCAGGGTTAAGGGAAGCGCGTCGTGACACCCGCCGCACCAGCGTCGAGTAGAGGTAATCGTCGGCGAGGACGATGGGGACGCTGGCGCGGAGCGCGTCCGGATCCGTTGTGGCGTTGGAGAGGTCGGGGTGGATAAGCATCTCTATCTGTCTCTTGCAGTGGGTTTCGGCACGAACCGGCCGGTCGATAAGGGAGCCGCAGCCCGGCCCGGGCGCCTCGTCAGATCGAGTAGTCGGCCGTAAAAATGCGCACTCGGCTTGGAGAGACGTAGACCACGTCACCGGTCCTGAGAGCGAGCTCGGTGAAGCGCTCGGTGGTGAGCTCCGCATTGATCACCTGGTCCGAGTCGAGAACGCGCAGCTCCACCTTGATCCGAGAGCCGGTCGGATTCACGTGGAGAACTCTGGCCTGGATGCTCGCGTCGCTCTCCCGCTGATTTTGAAGCACGAGCTCATGTGGCCGCACGTACGCGACCGTGTCCTGGGCCTCGGCGTGCGTGTAAGACGGATAGTCCACCTCCAATCCGGACACGACCGCCTTGCCGCTCTCCAATCGACCGGGGAATACGTTGACGTTGCCAAGGAAGTCCATCACGAAGGCGTTGGCGGGGTGTTCGAAGACCTCCGCCGGTGTACCGATCTGCTCGATCTTGCCGTGATTCATGACCACCACGTGGTCGGCGACCTCGAAGGCCTCCTCCTGGTCGTGCGTGACGAATACGCTGGTAACGTTGATCTCCTGGTGAAGCTTGCGCAGCCACTGTCGCAGCTCCTGTCTGACCTTTGCGTCCAGGGCGCCGAACGGTTCATCGAGCAGAAGGACGCTCGGCTCCGCCGCCAGCGCCCTGGCCAGGGCGACGCGTTGGCGTTGACCGCCGGAGAGCTGCCCGGGATATCGATCTTCCAGTCCCTCGAGACGGATCAATCGCAAGAGCTCGCCGACTCGTGCGCGAATCTTGGCCTTGGGCGCCTTCCGAACGCGGAGTCCGTAGCCGATATTCTCCGCGACCGTCATGTGGCGAAAGAGCGCGTAGTGCTGAAACACGAACCCGACCTTGCGATCGCGCGCCGATTGATGGGTGATGTCCACATCCTGGTGGAGCACCGTTCCTGAGTCGGGCAGCTCGAGACCGGCGATGATTCGCAGCAAAGTCGTCTTTCCCGACCCGGACGGGCCAAGCAGCGCGACCAGGGTCCCCTCCGGCACTTCCAAGCTGACCTTGTCGAGAGCCACGAACCTGCCGAACGTCTTGGACACTTCCTTGACGACGATGCTCATGATTTAGCCGCCTCGCCGACCGCCGGGCGCTTCCGCGACAGATTGGCCAGGGACGGAACCTTGGTCTCCAGCTTGGTCTTCGCAATCAACGTGAGGATCGCCAGAAGCGTCAGCAGCGACGCGACCGCGAACGAGCCCGGCAGGTTGTACTCTTGAAAGAGCTTCTCGATTCGCAACGGCATCGTGTCGGTCTGGCCGGCAATGTGACCGGACACCACGTAGACGGCGCCAAACTCTCCCATCGCGCGGGCATTGCAAAGAATGATCCCGTAGACCAGCCCCCATTTGATGTTCGGCACGGTGACGTCCCAGAACATCTGCCAGCCGGTCGCGCCCAGGCTCACCGCCGCCAGATCCTCGTCCGCGCCAATGGCTTCCATCACGGGAATGAGCTCACGCGCCACGAAAGGAAACGTCACGAATGCCGTCGCCAGCACCAGACCAGGTGTATTGAAGATGATCTTCAAGCTCGCGTTTTTCGGCCACACCGCGAAGTGTTGCTGTAAGGCGAAGAGCACGGCAAACACCGCCACGCTACCCACGCTCACGACCAGGAAGGGATGACGCCATCGGACCAGCGTT
>Ga0265339_10002531_pt1 | contig 13045 bp, 10 predicted proteins | sample 4CB219metaG_FD_202085 | JGI IMG/M metagenome (GOLD analysis project Ga0265339, IMG submission 202085) | Rhizosphere microbial communities from Carex aquatilis grown in University of Washington, Seatle, WA, United States - 4-CB2-19 metaG | ecosystem: Host-associated > Plants > Roots >...
GGCGCAAGGGCCGAGCGAGCCTACAATCGGGGACAATATTGTCCCCGGGACCTTTCGCCCAACTGCGGCCCAATGGCAGACCCTGGTGATCCAGCCGGTCGAGGTCCATTCGTTCCGCCAGGAACTCGCAGCCGAAGGCAAGATCGCAGTCGACGAGGATCACTCCACCCCGATCTTTTCGCCTTATTCCGGTCGGGTCGCGAAGATCGCGGCGAAACCTGGTGACACGGTGACCCGCGGCCAGCTTCTGTTTACCCTCGAAGCCACCGACATGGTCCAGGCGCAGAATGATTTCATCGCGGCCGGCGCGGGCGTCGACACGGCACGTTCGCAACTCAACCTGGCGGAGATCAACGAGAAGCGCCAGCATGAACTCTACGACGGCAAGGCGGTGCCGCTGAAGGATTGGCAGCAGGCGCAGAACGATCTGATCGGGGCGCAAAGCAACATGCGTTCTGCGGAGATCGGCCTGGAAGCAGTCCGCAATCGGTTGCGCATTCTACAGAAGACCGAAGACGAGATCGCCAATTTCCAGACCACCGGCAAGATCAATCCGGAGACGCCGATCTATGCGCCGATCGCGGGCACGGTTGTTCAGCGCAAGGTCGGGCCCGGGCAATTCATAACCAGCGGCGCCAGCGATCCCACCGGCGATCCGGTCTATGTCATTGGCAATCTCGACACCGTGTGGCTCGTTGCCAATGTCAAGGAATCCGATTCCCCGCGCGCGCGCGTCGGGCAATCGCTGGAATTTCGCGTGTCCGCCTATAGCGATCGTGCATTCCAGGGTCATGTGGACTACGTTGCGGAATCACTCGATCCTGCCACGCGGCGGCTAATGGTTCGTGCGACCATCGAGAATCCCGGACGGCTGCTGAAGCTGGAGATGTTTGCGAGCGCGACTATTTTTGCGGGAGAGGATCAGGCGTCTCCTGGAATACCGCGCGAAGCCATCGTTTATGAGGGGCGCGACGCACGCGTGTGGGTTGCTTCCGACGACAAAACGCTGGCGTTGCGTCATGTGACGCTTGGTCTTGCCAATGGCAACCTGGTTCAGGCCGTCAGCGGCTTGCAGCCGGGCGATAAGGTCGTCGTCCGCGGGGGACTTTTCATCGACCGCGCCGTGAGCGGCAGCGAGTCATAGGCGCCAGGCCATGGATGCAATCATCGGCTTCGCCCTGCGCCAGCGCATGCTGGTGGTCGTCATGTTCCTGGGCATGCTCGGCGCGGGCTTCATGGCGTTTCTGAAACTGAATATCGAAGCCTATCCCGACCCGGTTCCTCCGCTCGTGGACATCATCACGCAGAGCACCGGGCAGTCCGCGGAGGAAATGGAACGGTACGTCACTATTCCGCTGGAAGTGCAACTGGCCGGCATTCCGCACCTGACGGCGATGCGGACCATTTCCTTGTTCGGCCTCTCCGACATCAAACTTCAGTTTACATATGATTTTACCTACGAAGAGGCCGAGCAAAAAGTTCTGAACCGGTTGGCGCAGTTGCCGCCGCTCCCGAACAACGCGCAGCCACAAATCTCGCCCTGGAGTCCGATCGGCGAAATCATGCGCTATCGGATGGTCGGCCCTCCGGGATTCAGCGTTTTGGATCTCAAGACGCTGCAGGATTGGGTGTTGCAGCGGCGGCTGAAGGCCGTGCCCGGCGTCATCGACGTCACCGGCTTCGGCGGCAAGACCAAGGCCTACGAAATCGCGGTCGATCTCCGCAAGCTGCAGGCCTACGGCCTCACCTTGCCGCAACTGGTCCAGACGCTCAACAATTCCAACATCAATGTCGGCGGTCAAACCCTCAACATCAGCGAGCAGGCGGCGGTCGTGCGCGGCATCGGATTGATCCGTTCGATGGATCAGATCCGTCGCACCATGTTGACGCAACAGGGCGGGGTGCCGGTCCTGATCGGCGACGTTGCCGAGGTCTCGGTCGGTTCGCAGCCGCGTCTGGGCATCGTTGGACAGGACGACGTGGACGACATCGTGCAAGGCATCGTGCTGATGCGGCGCGGCCAGCAAAGCCTGCCGACGATTCAGCGCGTGTCGGCTGAAATCGACAAGATCAATAAGAGCAATATTCTCCCTCCCGGGGTGAAAATCGAACGCATCTACGATCGGCGGGTTTTGATCGAGACGACGACACGGACGGTCTTGCACAACATGGTGCTGGGGGTCGTTCTGGTATTCTTCTTCCAATGGCTGTTTCTCGGCAACGTGCGTAGCGCCCTCATCGTTGCCGCGACAATACCGTTCGCATTGTTCTTCGCTATTGGGATCATCGTGATCCGGGGCGATTCCGCAAACCTGCTGTCGGTCGGTGCCATCGACTTCGGGTTGATCGTCGACGCGACTGTCATCATGGTGGAGAATATATTCCGCCATCTTGCCGAGCAGCCGACGCGGAATGGTCACGTGCGATCTCCCGGCGCTGGGCTCACCGCCAAGCTCGCGACCATTGCGGATGCAGCCCGGCAGGTCGGCCGCTCGATCTTTTTCTCCGCCGCGATCATCATCGCCGGTTTTGTTCCCTTGTTCACCCTTAGCGGTGTCGAAGGTCACATCTTCGGACCGATGTCGCAGACCTATGCCTACGCGATTGCCGGTGGCCTGTTGGCGACATTCACTGTGTCTCCGGCCCTGAGTTCCTTGATGCTGCCGGCGGTGGTCGAAGAGGCTGATACGTTTCTCGTCCATCGATTGCGATACGTCTACCGGCCGTTGCTGCATTTTGCGGTCGCCAACAAGGGCCTGACGATCATTTTCGCTTTCGGCCTTTTTCTTGCGGCGGGGGTGGCGGTCCGCTCCCTCGGCCTCGAATTCCTGCCAAAGCTCGAGGAGGGAAATCTCTGGATTCGCGCTACCATGCCGGCGTCGGTCTCGCTCGATGGCGGGAACCACTACGTCAACGGAATGCGCCGGATTATTCGCAGCTACCCCGAAGTCGTGACGGCGGTGTCCCAGCAGGGCCGTCCTGACGACGGCACCGACGCGACCGGCTTCTTCAATGCCGAATTCTTCGTACCGCTGAAACCGGAGGACGAGTGGCCGAGGGGCGTCGACAAGGAAGCGCTGACAAAGGATATGTCGGAAAAATTGCAAGCGGCCTATCCGGGAGTGGAGTTCAATTTCTCCCAATACATCGAAGACAACGTCGAAGAAGCGGTGTCTGGGGTGAAAGGCGAGAACTCGATCAAGCTCTATGGCAGTGATCTGAAAACGCTGAGCGAGACCGCGGACAAGATCAAGGCGGTCATGGAAAAGGTGCCCGGCGTGCAAGATCTCGCGGTCTTCACCTCGCTCGGGCAGCCGACGGTGCAGATCGAAGTCGATCGCGACAAGGCGGCGCGTTACGGGCTCGCGCCCGGCGACATCAACACGACCGTGCAGACCGCCATCGGCGGCCAGGCCGCCGGCGATCTCTATGAATATGGCAGCGATCGCCATTTCAACATGCTGGTGCGGTTGGCGCCGGAATATCGTAAAAACTTCGAAACCATCGGCAACATCACGGTGGGGGCGCCCAATCCCAACGGGAGCGGTGTCATTCAGATCCCGCTGACCGAGATCGCGACCGTCAATTTGGAGACCGGGCCGTCATTCATTTACCGAGAGCAGCAGCAGCGCTATCTGCCGATCAAGTTCAGCGTTCGCGGTCGTGATCTCGGCAGTACGGTTTTGGAAGCGCAACAGAAGGTCGCGGATGGTGTCGCGCTGCCGCCGGGCTACAGCATCGAATGGGTCGGGGAATTTGGAAATCTTGAGGATGCGATCGACCGGCTCAAGCTCGTGGTGCCGCTGGCCATCGGTTTGATCGCGCTCCTGCTTTACGTCAATTTTTCTTCTGTCGCCGATATGTTGCTCGGCCTGAGCGTCATCCCAATGGCCATGATCGGCGGCATCTTCGCGCTGTTCCTCACCGGCACTCCCTTCAGCGTGTCCGCCGCCATCGGATTCATTGCGCTGTTTGGTATTTCCGTGATGGACAGCATTATTGTGCTGTCGCTTTACAACAGCTTGATCCGGGCGGGTTTCGATCGAACCACGGCCATTCTGCAAAGCGGCGAGCAGCAGATGCGGCCGGTGGTTATGACCTGTGTGATCGCGGGTGTCGGGTTGCTGCCGGCGGCGCTGTCGACCGGAATTGGATCGCAAGTGCAGAAACCATTGGCGGTGGTGGTCGTCGGTGGAATGATGCTGGCACCCATTCTGATCCTGGTCATCTTGCCAGTCCTCATTCACCTCTTTTCGCGCCGGACGGCGCACGAGCAAGAGGGAACCGACAGATTGTCTGAGACCCCGGCTGAGTGATGCCGGCAGCACGACCGTGCGTCCGTGCATCAAACAATATCGAGTCGTCACCGACGGTGGCGGGTGCAATTGCTGGAAATTTATGTCGATTTTATTTCTGTAACATTGCTGTCAATGTCGAAGAATTGCGAAGGCGTCGTCCTGCCGCCGTCGAATGAATTCTTACCAAATCTTAATTGGACCGAACTGATTTGTGGCGTTACGGGTTCAAACGGATGGGTACATCCGTCGCCCCCGTACCCTGACCGAAGGGTCCTAGCTCTAACCGGGCTAGGGCCCTTTGCTTTTCGGCCGCACGCCGAAGCGGTTGAGGTCCGAGGCGCGAACGCGAACGCGAATACCCCCGCATGCCCGCAATCGCAATCCGGACCTACAATGTTGGGTCCGGACGCGGGAACGCGTGTTCGATCAGCTGTTGCTGCACCTTGCTGAGGTGCGCGCGCATCGCCTCCTCGGCGAGGACGGGATTGCGCTCCGCGATCGCGGCGGCGATGCGCCGGTGGGCGGAGGCGTAGGTCGCCTGATTGTTGATGCAATGGGCGGTCTCGCGTCCGTGCCGCCATTTTCCATCCGAGGCCACGTTGAGGATGGCATCGAAGATGGTGATTAGGAGCGGGTTACGAGCGGCGATCGCAATGCGGCGGTGAAAGGCAGCGTCGGCCTTTTCATAGGACAACGGATCACGAGCCTTGCGGCTCGCCTCGGCGGCTTCGAACAGCTTGTCGATGTCCCCGGGCGTCGCGCGCAACGCGGCGAGCCGCGCTTGCGAAGGCTCGATCGCCATCCGTGCTTCGAGCGTGTCGACCGGATTCGTGAGCTTGGCCAGTTCGCGTGCGAGATCGTGGGTATGCGCGCGCGGATCGGAGACGAAAGTGCCACGACCCTGCTGTCGGCTGATGCGGCCTTCCGCCTCCAACAGATCAAGCGCCTGGCGCACCGCACGGCGGCTGACGCCGATCTCACCGGCAAGAATGCGTTCTGGTGGGAGCCGTCCCGATCCGGACGTCCCGGCGTCGAGCATGGCGCGCAACCGTTCGACGGCCTCCCTGAAAGAACTGGCTGGCCGTATCACGCGACCGTAGCCGACGTCCGCACGATCGGTCATGTCGGTAGGTTTGGCGCTCGCAGTGTCCAGTACCGCCCTTGAGCCGGTGCGCATGGTTGTACCCTCGTCAGACCGTAACGGCCGACGTTATCACGGCAGTGTGGACCAATGGAAGCAAATGGTTCGCTTTGGGCTGTTGACGAGAAAGCGCGCTATGCTAGCTTTTTCCATAAGGTCTCCATTGGTCACATCGGAGCAGCCGCATGTCCAACATCTCACCGGTCGCCGCACGCCGCCTTCCCAACCGCGACGTGGCCCTCAAGGCCTTGTACGATGACGTGTTTTCCAAGAACATGTTTCCCTTTTGGGCGACGGCGAGCGACGTCGAGCACGACGAGATCAAGCAGTTGATGGGGTCCGCGCGTGCGGTACCATTTCTCTGGCGTTGTGCCGAGGACATCGAACCAATCCTGGATCGTGCGGTGGAATTGGTCACGATGGACGATTCCGAGCGGCGCTCCCTGATCCTGGTCAACCCGGGATTGGCGCCGAAACGCGCGTCGGTCAGTACGATGTATACGGCCTACCGGCTCAACGACGCCAACGAGATCATGCCGCCGCATCGGCATTCTCCCAGCGCCGTGCGCTTCGGGCTCAAAGGCACCGGCAATTTTACCGGGGTCGACGGCGAAAATATCGTGTTCGGCCCGGGCGACATGGTGCTGACGCCGAACGACACCTGGCACAATCACGGCACCGTCGGCAACGAGCGCGCGCTCAATCTCTCCGTCCTCGATCTGCCTTTGGTGGAGACCCTCAATGCCGTTCACTTCGAGCACGACTACAAGGAGATGGTCGACGGCAAGCTGATCCCGCTGAAGCAGCAGACCGCGCGTTTTTCCTCTGACTATTCGCAGCGCACTTACGGCTATGGCGGCTTGATGCCGCGTTTCGCCAGCAAGGATCGGGGCGCCGGCTATTCCTCGCCGATGTTCGTCTATCGCTGGGACATGGTGCGGGAACTCCTCGATCGTCACAAGGATCGGGACGGGGATCCGCACGATGCGCTGACGGTCGAATACATCGATCCGACGTCGGGGCAACCGGTGTTCAAGACCATCACGTTCCTCGTGCAGATGTTGCGGCCGGGCGAGCGGACCTTGCCGGTGCGCCAGACCGCGAGCCTGCTGGTCGCGCCCTTTGAGGGCAAAGGTCACTCGGTCGTCGACGGCAAACGCTACGACTGGAGCGCGCTCGATACCTTGGCGGTGCCGGGCGGGTCATGGTTCGAGCATGCCAACGACTCCGACAAGGATCCGCTCTTCTTGTTCGTCGCCAGCGATGAGCCGACGCTCAAGAAACTCGATCTCTACAAGAAGTTCGGCCGCAATGCCGAAGGCGACGTAACCAAGCTTGTGTGAGCTGGCGCCGGAAAGACGAAATCGCGGCGCTGATTCAATGTCCACAGGCTCTTCAAGTCATTGCGTCATGCGGGGGCCGCATCGTGTCGCGTAGTGTCAATACGACATTGTTGTCGCATCTGGATTGTCCCGGCGGAGGGCAGGTTTGGGTCGACGGCGCCACGCTCTATGTCGGGCATCAGCGCCCGACCAGTGGAACGACGATCATTGACGTCGCTGATCCGCGCCATCCGCGCGTGCTTGCGACCATCGATATTCCGGAGGGCTGGCATTCCCACAAGGTGCGCGTCGCCGGTGGGATCATGGTCGTCAATCATGAGAAGTTCGGAAAGTCGAGCCCGACCGACGTCGACGGCGGAATCGATATCTACGATGTCTCGCGGCCGAGCGAACCGAAGCTGATCACCAAATGGAGGACGAAGGGCGGCGGCGTTCATCGTTTCGACTTCGACGGTCGCTACGCCTACATCTCCCCGACGGTCGAGGGCTACGTCGGCAACATCGTCATGATCCTCGATCTCAAAAACCCGGCCAAACCGGAGGAAGTGGGACGTTGGTGGATTCCGGGCCAGTGGCAGGCTGGTGGCGAGGATTATCCCTGGACCCATTGGGTCTCGCCCCGTTGCCATCATCCTCTGCGCGTTGGCGATCGGCTGTATGTGAGCTACTGGCACCACGGATTCTTCATTCTCGACATCGCCGACCTCGCGCATCCCAAACTCGTGTCGGGGGTCAATACCAGTCCGGCTTTCCCGCATCCGACCCACACCTGCCTGGTGTTACCCGAACTGCTCAAAGGCCGCCGGATCATGGTGGTCGCGGACGAAGACGTTGCCAAACTTTGGCCTGCGCCGCCGTCGTTTGCCTGGGTTTACGACATCACACAGGAACAGGTGCCGGTGTCGATCGCGACCTACCAGGTCCCCGGTCTCGATCCCGACGGCGCCCCGCAACCGGCGATGACCGGCTGTCATCAGCCGTCCGAACGGTTCCACGGCACGGTCGTGCCCTTTGCCTGGTTTGCGCAGGGACTGCGTTTGGTCGATTTCGCCGATCCATTTGCGCCGAAGGAGGTCGGGCATTTTCTTCCCGATCCTGCTCCGGGCGCCGACCGCGTTTCCTCCAATGATGTCACCACCGACGATCGCGGCCTCATCTATCTCGTCGATCGCATTCAAGGTCTTGATATCATCGAAACAACTGCATTCGGATGAGGTAACGGCATGAACGACACGAGGCCAAAGGACGTCTATCCGATCGGGAAGAAGAATCCCAACCTCCCGTTCCATCCTGCGGTGCGAGCAGGCGACTACATTTTTGTCTCCGGTCAGGTCGCCAAGGATGCCGATGGCAATATGATTTCCGGCACCATCGAGGTGGAAACCAAGGGAACAATCGAAACCATCGCGCGCATCCTGGCCGAAGAAGGCGCCACCCTTTCCGACGTCGTGCGGGTCACCACCTATCTCGAGGATGTCAGGGATTTCGGCCGGTACAACAAGGTCTTTGGCGAATACTTCAAGGATGCGGTGCTAGCCCGGACCACCGTCGAGGCGCGCGCAGTCATCAACACCAAGGTCGAAATGGATGCGATCGTCTACAAGCCAAAGCAGCGCTGATATCGTGCTTCGTGCACGCCCATGGCGGCGATGATGAACATGATGGTCGCGGCTGACACCATGCCGTCCGTCCAGGCTTCGGCCGCGCCGCAATCCGTTGCGGCCCACATTTCTGCGCGGGCGTTGGCCGTCGACTTTCTCGTCAAAGGGCACCGTCAGCGGGTTCTGGAAGGCATCGACCTCGCGATCCCGAAGGGCAGTTTCGTGTCGTTGATCGGTCCTTCCGGTTGCGGGAAGAGCACGTTGCTCAAGGTCCTGGCCGGCCTTGTTGCTCCGAGCGAGGGTACCGTTACCGTGGCCGGCGTCGCACCGCGAGAAGCCGCCAAGCATCGCATGATCGGGCTGGTGTTTCAGGACGCAACGCTGCTGCCATGGAAGACCGCCATCGAGAACGCTGCCTTCCTGCTGCAGACGGCGGACAAATCGATTCCGCGCAAACAGGCGATGGAGCGGGCCGCGGCCATGCTTCAGCTCGTCGGTCTTGCCGGCGCCGAAAATAAGCGGCCCGCGCATCTGTCCGGCGGCATGCGCCAGCGCGTCGCGATTGCGCGCGCGCTCGCGCTGGATCCGGAAGTGCTGTTCATGGACGAACCGTTCGGCGCGCTCGACGCCATCACGCGCGAGGAAATGAGCCGGTCTCTGCTCGAGATCTGGGAACGGACGGGCAAGACGGTGGTGCTCGTCACCCATTCAATCGACGAAGCCGTCTTCCTCTCGCGGGAGGTTCACGTGATGGGTGTCAATCCGGGACGCATCATCGAAACCTTGCCGATCGCCCTGTCGCATCCGCGTACCGAGGAGAGCTTTACCGAGCCCGCCTTTACCGCCGCCGAAGCGCGGTTGCGCGGCCTGCTGATCGAGAGCCACCGCTCGAAGGGATCAGCATGAGCACGCAGCCGATGGCAGGCAATGGAGCCGCCAGCGGCGCGCAGGGCGCCGCCTATCATGCCGCATCGGAACTCGTGCCCACGCTTGCGCTGACGGCGGCCGTCCTCCTGATCTGGGAATTGGCGATCCATTTGCTCAAGGTCCCGAATTTCGTGCTGCCCGCGCCCTCTGCCGTTGTGGCATCGCTGATCGAAAATCGCATTCAGCTTGCCACCGCAACCAAGTCGACCGCGGTCGAGATTGTGGTTGGATTCGTGCTCGCGGCGCTGGTCGGTGTCGGCGTTGCATTGGTGATCGTTCGCTTCGAGCGTTTCGGCAAGGCGCTTTATCCGCTGGTGGTGCTGTTTCAAACGGTGCCCAAAGTTGCGCTCGCTCCGATCTTCATTCTCTGGTTCGGCTACGATCTCGCACCCAAAGTCACGCTTATTGTCGTGATCGCGTTCTTTCCGGTTGCGATCGACATGCTCGCGGGCCTGCAGTCGGTGGAACCGTCATTCGTCGCCCTGATGCAGTCTGTCGGCGCCGGTCGTGGGGAGATTCTCCTGCGCGTGCGGATCCCGCATTCGCTGCCGTATTTGATGGCGGGTCTCAAGGTCGCGATCACCTTTAGCGTGATCGGTGCGATCGTCGGTGAGTTTGCCGGGGCCAATGCAGGGCTCGGCTATGTGATCCAATTTGCCTCGACCCAGCTCGATACGGCGCTGGTTTTCGCAGCGCTGGTCGTCGTCTCGGTCCTGGGGCTGCTGTTCTACTACATCGTCGAATTCGCAGAGCACGTCCTGGTGCCATGGGCGCCGAAATTCGAGCTCGCGCATCGAAACTGACAAGACCGGGTGGCTGGTAACAAGGGTGAGGAGTCGGACATGACAGGCACATCGCTGCCATCGATCGCAAGACGCGCAGGAATCGTCCTCGCGACTCTGGCTGTTGGGCTGATAGGAACAAGGGCCGATGCCGCGGACAAGGTCAGCGTGCAACTCGACTACGTCGTGCGCGGCAATCACGCCATGTTCTTTGTGGCGCAGGAGAAGGGATATTTCGCCAATAACGGCATCGAGGTCACTGCGATCCAGAAAGGGACCGGTTCGCCGAACGCGATGCGGCTGGTGGGTAACGGCAATGCGGACTTCGGTTTCGGCGATTTGCCGACGCTCGCCGTCGCCCGTTCGCAGGATGTGCCGGTCGTCGCTTTGGCCGCCGTCAACCAGCACAGCCCGCTCGGCATGCTGGCGCTGTCGGCCAAGCACAAGCTGACGAAGCCGCAGGATCTCAAGGGTCTCAATGTCGGGGTCCAGCCTTCGGGCTCGACCTACGTGTTTCTGAAGGCGTTTCTCGCGGTCAACGGCATGAGTCTCGACGATATCCAGCAGAGCACGGTGACGCCGCCCTATGAAAATTATCTGCTGCTTGGCCGCGTCGACACCGTTCCCGGCTATATCGACGCCGAAGTGCCGGAACTCGAGGCCAAGGCCGGTGGGCCCGGATCGCTTTCGATCATGCAAGGGTCGGATTTCGGCTATCCGGTCTATGGCTCCGGACTGTTTACCTCGGAGAAAATGATCGCCGAGAAGGCCGACGTGGTGCAGCGTTTCGTCAAGGCCTATACGCAGGCATTCGCCGACGTTGTTCAGAAGCCCGAGGAAGCCGCTGACATCATCGTACGCGCCAATCCCGAATATGCCGCGAAGAAGGACGTCCTGGTCAAACAGATTGAGGCTGACATTAAGGGAACCTTTTTCAGTGCGGACACCAAGGCCAACGGCCTCGGATGGATGACCCAGTCCGGGTGGGAGAAGACCGTCAAGACTCTGGTCGAGCAAGGCGCCATGAAGCAGAGCATCGATGCCTCGGCAGCCTTTAGCGACAAGTTCCTCAGCGGTGCCCAGGCACTCAAGCGGTAGCACAGATGCCGCAGCCAAGTTTGATCCGACAACACAGAATGACAGGAGAACGCTCATGATCCGACTGCTCGGCCGTCAGACCTCGGGAAATGTGCAGAAGGTGATTTTCTTGCTGGAAGAGTTGCGCGTGCCTTATGTGCGCGAGGATTACGGTCGGCAATTCGGAAACACCACCACCGAGGCCTATCGCAACCTCAATCCCAACGCCAAGGTTCCGACCTTGGTCGACGGCGACGTGGTGATCTGGGAATCGAATACCATCCTGCGCTATCTCGCTGCGAACCATGGCGCCGCCCTGGCCGGCGCCACGCCTGCGGAGCGCTCGCTGGTCGAACGCTGGATGGATTGGCAACTCGGCGCCGTTAATGCGCCCTATCTCGCCGTGTTCAAGGACGCCAAGAAGCCGGTCGGCGAACGCTCCGCCGACTTCGCCACCCAGAGCGCCGATCTCGTCGCGCAGATGAAGATCCTCGACGGGCACCTGACGGGGCGCTCCTGGATCGCGCTCGACCGTTTTACGCTGGCGGAGGCCGCCTTGGGCCCCATCGTCAAGCGTTGTCTGGAATTTCCGATCGAGCGTCCGCCGTTGACGGAGCTGTCGCGTTGGCAGGCTGCGATCGATGCCAGACCGGCCTTTTCGGTTGCCATCGGCGCCAAGGTGAGCGCCCTGACATCCGCGGCTTGACCGAGGTCCGCGGGCGGCTGCGGCCGCCGTGGTCCGTATGTTGCACGGCTGCATCGCAAGCGCCCGGAGGCGTCCGCGGTGCCGCGCGCACAGCGAAGTCTGTGCCGCCGTTTACTCCGGTGATACGTAAGCGAGGATGCGACGGCGCGGATAGACGCCGCGTCCAACGCGGTGCCCGTGATTTCCGGAAATGAGAATCGGGTTCCCGTCCGCGTCAAAGCCGCTGACGATCCCCACATGACCAAAGCGGCCGCCGCGACCCAGCACCGCGATCGCGCCAACGTGGGGCGACGTACGCGGAAGCGACAGGAAGCTTTTGGCAAGATCAGACCCCGTCCCGTGAAAGCCGGCGCGGGTCAGGGTCCAATTCATGAATCGTCCGCACCACAACGAACCGCGGCCGTAGATCGCGCCATTTCCAAGTTGCGATTGCGCAAGCATGACGAGGGAATTGCCGGATCCGCCACTGAGCGTTGGCGGCGACTCCGAACAGCGACGTTCGTCGCAAGCGATGGACGCTGTTGATCGCGCGAAGTGCGATGCGTGGCGAACATGCGTGTGGCGCCAATGCTCGACTTGGCGCGCCCGCGCCTGTGCGGCGTTGGCAGCAAACAGCAGTTCATAGGCGATCGCTCCGGCGGTCAAAATACGTCTCATATGGCACCTCTCTTTTGAAGAGCGCGTCAGCAGGATAATCAGCGATGGCGGATGGGGACGGAGCCGATCAATCGTCTCTGCGCGATCGGGCGTCCGTCAGGTCATGACGAGGGGCGCGGAGGTGCGCGTCCCCGAAAACGGAGTGATCTTGTCATTGGACGTGGGTGCGTTGTTACGCGCATCTGCTGTGACCTCTGAATGCGACGACGATGGGCGTCGTCAATCCCGGTATTCTTGGCGCGAATGATCGTTGCATCGGGGGATGCCCGGATGCTTGCGAGCAAAGGACGAATGAACGCTCGCGCGCCGCCGACATCCGTCGCCGACATGCGTTGCCATCCGCAAGTTTTTGCTTCTGGCCCTCGCGCCCAAGGCCCCTCCGCGAGCGTTCTGCGACGCCGGCAGGACCTTCAGATCCGCCACACGAGGGCGGTCCAGTTCTTCACACGCAAACGCATGGACGCAAACTGCCGCTTACTGCAAAGAGCCGAACCATGACGAATCATCTCTGAG
>Ga0265339_10002533_pt1 | contig 13043 bp, 9 predicted proteins | sample 4CB219metaG_FD_202085 | JGI IMG/M metagenome (GOLD analysis project Ga0265339, IMG submission 202085) | Rhizosphere microbial communities from Carex aquatilis grown in University of Washington, Seatle, WA, United States - 4-CB2-19 metaG | ecosystem: Host-associated > Plants > Roots > Rhizosphere...
CGGGGCGTGCTCACTGTAATGTCTTAGCGCGCATTGCGCAAGACGGCAGAAAGCGAATGGAACAAGGGGACATGAATAGCCTGCCCCAGAACTCCTGTCTCTGAGTTCTCGGTGTTCTCCGTGGCCGTCGTTTGTTAGCTAGGCGGCGGCGCCGGTTTTAGACAGGCGGGTCTTGAGGAACTGGCCCATGGCCATGTCAGTCCCACGGATGTGGGTCACCATCCACTGGCATAATTGAGTCTCGACATCCAGGGCGAACGTGGGCGTTAGGCCCTCAGCGGTAAATCGCTGCTTGAGCTCCATGAAGGTGTGAACGAAGGCCTTGTGCTCCCGCCGGTGGGCGCTCCGCCCGGGGTAGCGATGCGAGGCCATGTACTGCTCCTCGGTGCCGAAATGCTCCACGACGTACTGGGCCAGAAAGTCCAGCATCTCAGAGACTTCCTGCGTCGATGGCCCGGTCATCCGGTAGATCAACGCATTGAGCCTGGTGATCAGGCCCTGGTGCTGCTGGTCGATCAACTCCACGCCAACCGATAGATCAGGTGACCACTGCAATGAAATCATGATTATGCTCCGTGTGTAAGCATTCATCGGACAATCGACGGGCGCACTTCGGGAAAATGCGGAAATGGAGACGTGGAAACGACGGCCACCGAGAGCACGGAGGACGCGGCGCGGGCAGAAGCCCGCAATCAGATTGCTGAATGCGGAGTGCGGAATGTGGAATCCTTGGTCCAAGTGTACTGGGACGCTGAAGCCTTGGCATTGCCCAGAATCACCGTGGCCTGCGCAGAAGTTGACTATAAAGGACTTGTTCTTGAGCACGGATGCCGATGACTTGCGCCTGGACAAGAATCAGGCTTGCCTGTCGGCGCTGTTCGCAGATCCAGTGCGTGAGCGTGGGCTTGCCTTTTTGCTCTGTCGGACGCGGAACGCGGAAAAAAACAGAGCAAAAAGGCAGAGCTCGATTCGTGTCCAGGCGCATTCGAACGGCGCCGACAGCCAAGGCGACCCCCGCGTCCTTACGTGCCTGGCCTTCGCAAGAGAATCGACCCCGAACACCCATTCCACGCAATACGGGGAAGACTGATTAACTGATTAACTGATTAACTGATTAACTGAAAACTGCTCACTCTTCCTCAATGTGCTTGCGGCTCATGAGGAACGTGATCTTTTCCAGCGTTTCCTTGGGCAGTGCTTTCTTGAGGAACTTGTTGGCCATGCCCATGTTGGTGCGGCGGGTGACGTGGATGAGCACGATCTTTTCGTTGTTCATGCCCTCGAGCATCTCGGGCAGGTCCGTCACGTGCATGTGCTTGCCGGCCCGGGCCCGGCTGACGTGATCGGGATCGAAGAACGTGCACTCCAGCAGCAGCACCTTGGCGTTGGCGACGTGCGGCAGCGAGCGGTAATCGCTCTTGGCCGTGTCGCCCAGGTACGCAACCAGCGGCACCTCCACGCGTGTGGTGATCTCCACGCCTTGCTTCTTGAGGGCCACGATCTCTGGGCTGCCAAGCCCCAGGTACTGCTCCTTGAGCTTGTGTCGGACGTCGATAAGGCTGTAACCCAGTGCCGGCTGGGCGTGACGAACGGTGAACGCCCGTGCCAATAGGCCGCGGCGGATCTCGTAGTCCTCGCCATCCCTCATCGGGATGAACTCATAGGGCGGCACGTGGCCCTCGACGCGTCCCCAAGCCGACATCAGGTCCGCAAGCGCGTCGACCAGTGCGGCCGGGGCAAGGCACTTGCCGCAGGCGATGTCCTGGAAGTCACGCTGTGCGAAGTAGTACATCAGCCCCGCGACGTGGTCGGCATGACCGTGGGACAGCAGCACGTGGTTGATAGCCAGCGCCTCCCGTGGGCACTTGCCGATGTCGAACACGGCGTCCATCTCTGGCACGATAATGACTGACTCCTCACCGGCTACGCTATAGCCCGCGATGGAGAAGTCCGGTGTCTTGATCTGCGATAATTGGTAGTTGCGTAACTGCATTTTGTAATTCGATGGATAAACGCGGAGGTATCAGAGGAAGCAGAGGAAGACAAAAGAACGCATCCTCTGTATTAACTCTGCTGCCTCCGGGTTTAACCCAATACTACTTTCTCTCGTTTGCGAAGACGTAATGTCATTGCCAGCGCCAGGGCTGGCAGGCCAAGGCGACCAGCTAGCATGGCGATGATCAGGTCGAACTTGCCGGGGTCGTTTAGGTCCTTAGTCAGGCCCGTCGAGAGCCCCACGTTGGAGCACGCGCTGATCGACTCGAACAGGACGTCCATGAATCGATTGTGCGTACGCCCGAAAACCGACAACACGATCGTGATGGCCGCTACGAGCAGCACGTACATCGCAATCATCGTGACGGCGTTCTGAATGAGTTCCTGCGAGACGCTCCTGCCGAATACCTCCATACGGTTGCGGCTGCGGAGGTTGGTGATGACAAGCACCACCAGCAGGGCGAAGGTGACGGTCTTCATGCCGCCGCCCGTGGAGGCAGGGCTTGCGCCGACGGCCATCAGCATGCACGTGACGGCCTTGCCGGCGTCGGACATCTCGGCCAGGTTGAAGGTGCTGAATCCGCCTGTGCGGGAGGATATGCTCAGCATCCCGCAGGCCTGTAGACGTTCTGACGGCGAAAGGCGTTCGAAGTCCGAGCGGATGTCGATGTCGCGCGGGCTGAATATGCCCCCTCGCTCGGCGGCAGTAACCTTCAGGCCGACCGTCTCGACCAGGAGGATACCGCTGGTGCCGAAGAACAGTAGCAGCAGGCTCGCCCAGAGGACCACGCGGCTATGCAGCGACAGCCGCATTGCAATCACCGGTTTCCACGGCCCGCTGCCGGCGCGGAGACGGCGTTGGATGCGGTGGGTCAGGGTGACCAAGCTGCGCAGGAGATCCTGCAGAACCGGCATGCCCAGCCCGCCGAGTATCACCAGCGGCCCGACGATGCCTAGCATTTGCCAGTGGTCGCGGAAGTCCTTCACGTTGTGTTGCCACAGGCAGAATCCAGCGTTGCAGAACGCGCTGACACTGTGGAAGACGGCGTACCAGGCACTCTCGAGCGGCCCAAGCGCGTGTTCTTGGGCTCCAAGCCGACCCAGGAACATCGGGTACAGCAGGATCGCTCCGACGAGCTCGATGCTCAGTGTGGCGATGGCGATGAAACGTGTCATGCGCCCCAGCTCCAGGCGGTACTGGCAGTGGGGGTCGCCTTGGAGTGTCAAGCGGTCCGAGGAGCCTCGCAGGCCCAAGCCCCGCCCGAGCGTCACCGCCACGGCTGATCCGAAGACCATGATCGCCAGCCCGCCGACCTGGATCAATGCCAGGATGACGAATTGCCCAAGGAATGAGAATTCCGTTCCCACGTCGCGCATTGACAGGCCCGTGAGCGTGACGGCGCTGGTGGAGATGAACAGGGCGTCCTGGAACCACAAGAGGCCCGCGTTGGTGGAGGATGCCGCCGGGAGAATAAGCAGCAAGGCCCCGCTTAGGCACAGGAAGAGGAAGCCGCCCACCAGCAGCCACAGTGGGTGAACGCGAGTCAAATGCGACCATAACGGGCAATCCGCGGCGCGCATGGCCAGTGCGAAGACGACGTACACCTGGGCGAAGATAACCCACAGAGCGTCGCCTGCCAGCGTGTGGTTGTCGGCGAGTGCGGCCAGGACGGCCAACACTGCCACCGCGATCATCGCGAAATCGTCCCAGTTTGTGCGGAAAAACTCGCGCGGGGTTGGGGCAAGGATCATGCGGGCAAACCGCTCGGCCACCAGCACGCCCGCGACGATCAGTTGGATGACCACCAGGACCTGCTGCCCATCCATGCCCAGCACGCCTTTGCCCAATAGCGGCGGGCGATCGGTCCAGCCATAGAGCATCACCAGCGACGCCGCAGCCAATACAGCCGCGACGGCCAGTACGATGTCCAGTACCAGTCGCAGCGACTGGCTCTTGGGCTTGATCGCTGGATCAACCATCAAGGTGTTTTCCATGACTACGTATTCTTGTAGACGTCCTTGGGGTCGAACAGCGGCTTATCGATGATCTCCCACTGGCCGGTCTGCTGATTGAGTCGGCGGTAGAAGCACGAGTAGTAGCCGTCGTGGCAGGCCGCCCCCTTCTGCGTCACCTCGATCACAAGCGTGTCGACATCGCAGTCGGTGTACACGGCGTGCACCTCCTGTGTGTGACCGGAGGACTCGCCCTTCATCCAATACTTCTGCCGGCTGCGAGACCAGAAGTGCGTCTTGCCGGTCTGTATGGTCGCCAGCAGCGAGGACTCGTTCATGTATGCGACCATGAGAACGGCTTTTGAGTCCTTGTCGATAATGACGGCCGGGATCAGCCCGTTGGCGTCATACTTCAGTGCTTTGATGGTTTTTTCAAGCATGCTCACCTAGTGCTCCTGTTAGTGCGGACAATTCGTCTATGGTACAGAGCCACAAGGGATTGGTCAAACACATCAAGAAACGGAGTGTTCAATCTGAGGTTTCGTGATCCGCCCTGGGTCTTATCCTTTAATCCCTTGAATCCGCTGAATCGCGCTCTCTGGATTCACCGTATTCGCGCGCGGTGGCCTTCGACCTTGACCCGGCCTTCGGCGATTAGCTGAAGGGCCTCGGGGAAGGCTTCCGTTTCCTGTTCGAATACGCGTGCGGCGAGGCTGACCGGCGTGTCGTCTTCCATCACGGGCACGCACCTTTGCAGGATGATCGGGCCCTGGTCGTATTCATTCGTCACGTAGTGAACCGTGCAGCCGCTGACCTTGCACCCGTGACGCAGGACGGCTTCGTGCACGTGATGGCCGTACATCCTATGGCCGCCGAATGCCGGCAACAGTGCCGGGTGGATGTTGACCACCTTGCCCATGTACGACGGCGGGATGTGCCACATTGACAGGAACCCAGCCATCACCACGATGTCTACGCGCGCGGCGTCTAGAAGGCTGGTGATGGTGTTGGAGTATTGCGGCTGCGGGTTGTCCTTGAAGGACACCAGGTGTACGTCAAGTCCTGCGGCGCGGGCCAATTCCAGGCCCTTGCAGGGGCGCGAGGCGATCACTACGGCGATCTGGGCCGATAAGGTGCCGGCCTGTATCCGCTGCTGTATGTTCACCATCGTTCGCCCGCCGCCCGAGAGCAGTATTGCCAGACGCAGCGGCGTAGTGTTTGCGGTCATCATGTTCGCATTAAAGTGAATGGATTAAGGGGATGCAAGGCGATTTCGTCCGTTCGGTACGCTGTATATGGGAAATGGCAAGACAGTCATCTGTGCAGGACTGTCATTCGGCTTTCATTAGTGTCATTCGTGGTGAAGCTGCCTGGAGTCCCAAGACTGTCTTACGTATGGTAATCCGCGTTGATCGCAATGTACTCGCGGGAGAAGTCGCATGTGATGGCCGTAAACTGGCCTTTGCCCAGGCCCAGGTCGCAGAGGATGTTCACCTCTTTGCCCGCCAGGTGCTTTTCGACCGCCTTAACATTGAACTTTGTCCCGCCGCCCTTGGCGAAGACCTTCACGCCGCCGATCGTGATCGTGAGCTTCTGGGGATCGACCTTGGCGGCCGATTTGCCCAGTGCACAGGCAATGCGGCCCCAGTTGGGGTCGCCGCCGTGGACCGCGCACTTGAACAGCGGCGAGTCGGCCACGCTCTTGGCAGCGATCTTCGCATCGGCGTCGTTGCGTGCGCCGCGGACGGTGACGTCGACAACCTTGGTTGCGCCCTCGCCGTCGGCTACTACGGCGCGTGCCAGGGCCTCGCAGATCTCCGTCAGGGCGGCGGTGAACTTGACGAATGACGCGCCCTTGGCGGTGATGGTCTTGTTGCCGGCGGCCCCGCTGGCCAGCACCACAACCGTGTCGCTTGTGGAGGTATCGCTGTCGACGGTGATGCCGTTAAACGTTACGCCGCTGGCTTGCTTGAGTGCCTGGTGAAGGGCGGCCGGGGCGATTGCCGCGTCGGTTGTGATTACGCCGATCATGGTGGCCAGGGACGGTGCGATCATGCCCGCGCCCTTGATGATGCCCGCGAGCGTCACGGTCTTGCCGTCGATCCGGGTCTGCACGACGGCGGTCTTGGGGCGCGTGTCGGTGGTCATGATGGCGGCGATGGTCATCTCGTCATTGCCGGTGCCCAGTTGCTTGGCCGCCATCGCAATGCCGGGACGGATTTTGTTCATGGGCAGCGGATGCCCGATGATGCCCGTGGAAGCGACCAGCACCTTGTCCGCCGTGGTGCCAAGGCCCTTGGCGGCGTCGGCGGCCATGGTGACGGCATCCTTGTAGCCGCCCTTGCCGGTGCAGACGTTGGAGCAGCCACTGTTGATGACGATCCCGCGCGCGGTGCCATAACCCTTTGGCCAGGTGTTGCGGATATACCGCACGGGCTCGCCGAAGACCTGGTTACTGGTCGTGACGACGGCCATCGCAGCGTCGCTTTGGGCGGCGATGACGGCCACGTCGGGCTTGCCGCTGACCTTGATACCTGCGGTAACGCCCGCGGCGACAAAACCGGCGGGCAACGTAATATGGCGGATCTTGCTCATGGAGTCTCCTACGACATCATGTACGTGTAGATCATCACGCCGTTGAACATTGCGTGGATGAGTATGGGTGCAACCAGTCGGCCGGTGCGTTCGTAGTTGTAGCCCAGGACCAGGCCCAGGGCCAGCAGTGGGATCACATCCTGCGGGTTGGGAAAATGCAGGATGGCGAAGAAGCTGGCACTGATGATCACAGTGGGCCAGGCCGGCAGGTAGTTGCGAAGCATCGATTGCAACAGGCCGCGGAAGAACAGTTCCTCCGCCAACGGGGCCATCACTACCGCGGAAACGGCAGCCAGTAAGCGGACGAGCGGGCCATTCTCATTCAGGATCGTCAGCATGTCGTTGACGTGCCGAATCTCCGGGATCCAGTGTCGACCGACCATGAAATCGATGGCCATGTTGACCAGGAGCAATAGCCCAATAACCACAGGCAGCACAGCCAGCAAGGCGATGATCGCACGGCCGCTGTCGGCAAGCCAATGGCGGAGGTTCAGGCCCATGCCGCTATAAATGCCATGGCGGAAAGTGCGTAAGGCCACCAGCAGCACGACGACCATCATCAAGGCCTGCCCGACGATGATTGCCAGCAGTTGCACCACGTCGCTGGCCTTGGCGGCCGCAAGCACCATTAATCCCTGGATAAGGAAGACCGTCAGGAAGACCGCCAGCACGTGCAGCGGCGTAAGAGTATTAGGTCGCCCCGGGATGAGCTCCATGCGTAGGGGCTGGGGGCTCATGAATCGGCGGATGGTCCAGACGGCCAGGAGCAGCAGGCCCGCCGCCAGAAAGGGCATCAGAAGCTTATAGTCGACGCTCTTGGGGCTGTTCAGGGCCGGCTGGGTCGACGGAGCAGACGCGGGCGCAGAGGCCGTGGTTGGTCGCGAGGATGGTGCGGATGCGGTGGCCGGTTGTGTAGAGATGGCCGGTGCGGATGCCTGGCCCCTGGCCGGGGCGGCGACGAATAGGGCAGCCAGGGAGGCGCACAGAACCATCGCGAGGGCAGGGCATGCCTGCCACGGCAAGACGCGGGCGAGACGCCCGCTACACACGCTGTGCAGGCCGGACCTAATTGGGTTTGACTTCATACTACTCTTCCGGTTAACTAAACGAATGTCGCAGAATATATTGCAACAGATACTTGAAACCAAGCGCAAAGAGGTCGCCCGCCTGCTGGAGCGACGTTCGCTTGATGAGCTAAAGGCCGACGCTGCCGCAGGGCCGGCCCCTCGGAATTTCTTCGCCAGTGTCACTCGACAGCCGCGGAGATTGGTTAATCTCATCGCGGAGGTGAAGAAGGCTTCGCCATCGGCTGGGGTGATTCGCCCGGATTTCGACCCCGTCGCAATTGCGAAAGAATATGCGGCTGCCGGTGCCGACGCTCTTAGCGTGCTGACCGACGAGACCTATTTTCAGGGTCACCTTGACTACCTCCGCGCGGTGCGGGCGGCGGTGAATCTGCCGGTGCTTCGCAAGGACTTTATCATCGACCCCGCGCAGGTGTACGAGGCCCGTGCCGCAGGCGCGGACGCCATCCTGTTGATCGCGGCGGCGCTGCCCGGCGGGCAGTTGATGGACCTGATGATCCTGGCGACCGAACTGCGGATGACGGTGCTGGTGGAGGTCCACGGCGCAGACGAGCTCATGCAAATGCGCTCGATGATCGGCTTTCCACTGGCGGCCTACAGCCTCTTGGGTATTAATAATCGGGACCTGAGCACATTCCACACGGACATCAACACGACCGTCCGCCTGACGCAACTGCTTGGCACGCCAATGCCGCCCGTGGTGAGCGAGTCGGGCATAAAGTCGCGGCGCGAGGTGGAACGCCTGGCCGCCGCCGGCGTACGGGCCATCCTGGTCGGCGAGACGTTGATGCGGTCCGAGAGCATCGCCAACGCCATCGACCTCCTCCTGGGAGAGGATCGGGGACGGTAAAGGTACTGCAATCGGAACGGGTTGCATGGTGTGCGTGCCAACAACGCTGAAAGGCAAGCCGCCACCTGGGCCCGGCCAGCGGTGGTTGACGGCTTGCCTTTCAGCGTCGTTGGAGTACGGCAGAAGGAATTCCTGGATGTCCTGCTGAACTGACGGGAGCACAGACGCAAATGACCCAGAATATTGGAAGAAATACTGCCGCCCCTAGCAATGACAAGGGCAAACGGGCCTTGATGATCGTGCTATTGGCCTTGGCGGCGGGCTTGTTTGCCGTGGGCGTTATGCTCCTGTTGCGACCTGGCACGCCCAGTGAGGATCGTCCGCGGTCCGTGAGCGATGCGCAGATGGTGATGGATCAGTCGCGGGCGTTCATGAAGGATGGGCTGTACAAGGCGGCCATTGAAAACATGGAGGCGTATATCCGCCTGCAGCGGAAGGTCAAGACTCCCGACGGCATGGAAGTGACCAACGAAACCGAGGTCCGGCCGCTGCTGGCGGAAGCTTTCTATGCGACCAAGGCCTACGGGCAGGCCGAGGCCACGGTAGATGACCTGTTTCGCCTGCAGTCATTCAAGGCCAAGATGCTCTGGCTGAAGGGCGAACTGGTGAGGCAACGCAACCAGCCGCCCGAGAAGTACATGCCATTTTTCGCCAAGGCTGCCGACGCCGGCGACGTGACGCCAGAGACGTGGTCCAAGTACGGGCAGGTGCTGATGGATCTCGGCGACCCGCTGGCTGCCCAAAAGTGGTGCACCAAGGCCTACGAAGCCGGCCTGCGAGATGCGCCGACGTTGCGCGTGCTTGGCGAACTTGCCATGAAGGGCAACGACCTGGCCAAGGCCCGGCAGCTGCTGGAACAGGCCGTGCAGAAGGACAAGAACAACCCGGCGCTCTGGCTGATGCTGGTGCGGACGATGAGGCTGCAGGGGCAAGAGGACAAGGCGCTCCAGACCGCGATGCAGGCGGTGGCGGCTAAGGAAGACGGCGAGATCCTGATGGAGCTTGGCCAGATGCTCGAGGCCAAGGGCCAAAAGGACAAGGCAGCCAATGCTTACGCGGCCGCGGCCGACTACGGTGCGGTGCAGGCTGAGGCGTCGGCGTCGGCTGCCCGGCTGCTGTATGAGCAGGGGGCGTTCGCCAAGGCGATGTACTATGTGGACCAGGCGGTGGACCTATCGCCGCAGGACGCCACGCTCAAGGAACTCCAGTCGAAGATCGAACTTGCACGGTTCGGTGAGCCGGTGAAGATGACAAAGTGAGAACGTGGTCGGGATTCTCAAAGCACCGGCACTGCGTACCGGGGAGAAGGGGGCAGGATTCCTGCTGGCGTCTTGGCGCGTTCCCCCCGGCACGCAGTGCCGGGGCTTTTGAACTGTACTCTCACTCTTTGAACTGCTCTTGTCGCTCGTTCTCATTACTCGTTACTGATCATTCGCTACTCTTCTCTTGTCTATTTTCCCTCGCTCGTCTGGGCGCCTAACTTGCGATAGTATTCCTGAAGGGCGTCCTTGTATTCCTCGGGCAGGTTGCGATTGGAGGCGGCGTTGATCTCCTGCTGGACGTACTTGGGCATCGCCGCCGACTTGTCGGTCTTCACGTCGACTCCGCCCGTCAGCAGCAGCTTGGCCTGCTTGAGGTTGTCGGCCACCGCCTCGCGGGCTCGCAGGGCGTTCTGGTAGCGGTTATTGGCAAGGTCATCATGCACCTTGTTCATCAGCGTGATGGCCTGGAGGAACTTGAAGTTGCTGTAGTCGGCCTGGGCGAACTTGGTCTGCAGTCGCTCGGCCTTGTTGATCAGCGTAGCCTGCTTGCCCGCCAGGCGTCCCAGTTCCTTGGCCAGCGGCGGGGGGATCGGGCCTTCGAGTCCCTCACCGCCAGCGCCGGAGATCTTGCCGCCGCCAGTCGCGCCGCCGGTGGCCTCTGGCGATGTGTCCTTGATCTCGCCCTTCTGGAACGGTTCGGCCCCCAGCCGCGTCGGGGTTCGCCGGCCGCCCTTGCCAACGGCCTTATCCTCGACCATCTCGCCGCTGCTCTTGCCGGTGCGACCCTCGCCGCTTCGGCCGGACAGTTCATCCTTGTTGGGCAACTGGTTGCCCGTGACGCCCTGGGCGTTCATGTTGCTAATTGGCCCGTCCATAGCGTCCCAGCCAATGCCCTTGTCGCCGCTGCCGTTGTACTTGCTGGTCTGGTCCTCCATCTCGTCAAAGAGGTCCTTTTCGTCTTCCAGCAGGTCGCCGACGAGATCCTCGAGCTCCTTGGGCAGCTCGGGCTGCTCGGCGTTGGTCTGACCGTCGACAGGGTCCTCCATCGACCACTTCGCGCGGTCGGGCGTGTCTGGCAGCCACTTCTCGAGGTTCGACGTCAGGCTCTTGGCGTTCTCGATGCCGTTGTCCTCCAGCGCGGTGGCCACCTCGACCGCCTTTTGCTTGAGGGCGTCCCTGGCCATCGTCACGTCGGACTTCACCGAGATCAGTTCCTTCATCACCACGGGATTGGAGAAGTCCTGCTGCGCGAGCTTCGAGAAATCGCTGAACTTCTCGCTGATGAACTTGTCCCACTTGTCCTGTTCGGCCTTGAGCTTCTCCATCAGCGCCAGGTCGTCGGGCGTGAACTTATCCAGGTCCTTCTTCATCAGCGGCGCGGAGTCCTTGATGATCTTGTTCTGGGCGTCGATGAACTTCTGCAGGTCCTTCCTGAGGTCGGCGAGCTTTTCCTTAACGTCTTGCGGCAGGTCGCCGGCGGGCTTGGTGGCCGTGTCGGCAGTCTTTTCTTTCGTCAGCGTCGGCATGATCGCAAGGAGACTCTGCAGCGTGTTAATGATGCGGTTCTGCGTGCCGCCAAGCAGTTGGCCTGCCTCGTCGCACTCCTGGACCTTCGCCAGGCCGGTCAGGACCTTGGCCTGATCGATTGCCAGCACCGCCTCGGTCTGAGCCAGCCCGGCCAGCGCCTGCTGAACCATCACCATCTCCACGTCGAACGGGAAGTGCTCCACCAGGTCGATCATTTCCTGGCGGATCTTGCCCTGCCCGGCCTGGATCTCCTTGCCCTTGTCCAATATGGCCTTGAGGTCGGCGCTCTTCATCGCCACGGCCGTGTTCACACGCTCGTGCTCCTGCATCTCCAGCAGTGCAAACAGCCGCTTGCGGAGTTCCTCGTAACGCTTGGCCTTCTCGGCCGCCAACTTTGTGGGGTCCTGTACGGTCAGGCGAAATTTGAATGAGAGGGAGGTCTGCGGCATCAGGGGCTTGTTGTCGGTTACGGAGGCGTAGAACTCCATGACGCTGCCCTCGGGCAGGTCCTTGGGGACCTTGATGGTGTAGGGCACGACGCCCTTGTCCTTGCCCTTGACCTTGGAGAAGTCCAGGTCGGCAACCGCCCTGGCGCCGTCCTGACCGGGAGCCGGCGCGGTGGTGGGCGCGGCGGAGGGATCCTCCTTGCCGGCGTAGAACTTGACGTCGCTGATGCGGAAGTCGTCCGTGACGCGCAGACGGGTGTCCAGCGTGCCGCCTGGGGCTACAGTGACGTTGGATGTCGGCGTGATGAATTCGATAAAGGGCGGCTTGTCCGCCAAGGCCTTGATGGTGAAGTAGTCGTCGCTGCCGGAGCCGTCGGCAGGCACGAACTGCAGGGCCTCGTTGCGGTTATCCCGCAACTCCACGCGGTACAAGCCGTTCTCCGATACGGTGAGCGTCTGCTCAAACGTTCGGCCGTCGGCGCTGGTCATGCGAATGGGCGCCTTGCCCTTGACGTCCAGCCAGGCCGAGGGCACCTGGTCATTCATCTGCACGCGAATCGTGACCTTGGTGCCCACCAGGGCCTCGATGTCGCCCTTGCCCTCGGATGTCTGTGTCTTCAGGCCGGTGTATGTTGGGTACTGCAGCACCAGTTCCAGTTTGTCCAGGGCCACCTTCTTCATGACGGTGATGCTGTAGTAGGTCTTGTCCAGTGGCCAGCGGCTGTCACCTATCTCGACGGCGTAGTTGATGTCCTTGCGGGCCTGATCGATGAAGGTGAAGACCTTGCTTTCCTCGTCGCCAAACAGTGGCACGGGCGCCTGGCCTTCGATGATGAGGCGGCCCTGGAGTTCTCGGCCATCTGGGTTATCGACTGTGGCGACGACCTTGACCTGCTCGCCGACGAAGAACTTTGCATCGCCAGGCGAGACGCCTGTGATATTGACCGAGCCGACCTTGGCCAGGTACTGCGTCGGCGTGAAGATGGCCGACGCGCCACGCCTCATGACGTTGGGCATGAGCACGTAGCACAGGCACAGGGCCAGCAGGGCAGCCGCCGCGACGATGCTCCATGTGCGTGTGCGGCGCAGGGAGACGGAGCATGCGACGTCGATATTGGACGATCGGCTGGCGGCTTCGTGTATGGCCTGTGCGACGAGGTCGGGGCTGATCTGGTCCTTGTCGCGGGCCAGCAGGACGGAGTTGATGAAATCGTTACGGAGCTCCGGCAGGGACTGCTCGATGAAACGTGCGGTCTGGGCCTGGTTCTCGCGATGCATGAGGGCCCGCACAACGAACCACCCCAGCGCCCAGGCCCACAGTCCAAGCATC
>Ga0265339_10002535_pt1 | contig 13030 bp, 9 predicted proteins | sample 4CB219metaG_FD_202085 | JGI IMG/M metagenome (GOLD analysis project Ga0265339, IMG submission 202085) | Rhizosphere microbial communities from Carex aquatilis grown in University of Washington, Seatle, WA, United States - 4-CB2-19 metaG | ecosystem: Host-associated > Plants > Roots > Rhizosphere...
CCCCCCCAACGACGAGGGGCACTCGCGCGCCGAGCCGCTGCCGATCTCCGATCTCGCGCCCGGCGTGAGCCCGGCGGTCGACGCGGCCATCCGCCAGGCGCTCGCGACCGAGCCCGAGCAGCGCTTCGCGGGCGTGCTCGAGTTCGCCCGCGCCCTGCGCGACGCCGTCGACGGCGCGTCGCCCGAGGCGCTGCGCCGGCGCAGCGCCGCGAGCGCGTCGCCCGAGCGGCGCACCCGGCCCGAGGCGGTCTCGCCCTTCTTCAACCCGCTGCAGGGCCGCGCGGGCGAGGTCATCCGGCGCGTCGTCAGCTCGACGGCGAAGCTGCGCACGCTGGGGCGCCTCGGGGATCCGCTGCGCGCGGGCGGTCGGCCCACGGCGCGCATCGCGCTCGCGGGGACGACGCTCGTCCTCGCCATCACGGCGACGACGCTCCTGCTGCGCGGGAAGGAGATGCCGAAGCCCGTCGCCTCCGCGCCGAGCGTCGCCGAATCGGCGCACCCGCCGGCCGCGCCCGCGCCCGTCGCCGCGACGCCGCCAGCCCCCGTCGCCCCGCCGCCAGCCCCCGCCCCGACGATGCCCGTCGTGGCGGTGCAGGCCGATGCGCCGACGCCCGTGGGGGCCGAGGCACCCGAGGAGCGCGCCGACGAGGCGGCCGCCCCCAAGCGCGGCCACGCGTCGGCGTGGGCCCGGCTCCGCGCCGGCAATACACGCGCGACGGCGAAGCCGATCGTCAAGGCGAAGCCGAAGGTCGCGAGCGCCGCCCCGGCGCCGACGGCGAAAGCGCAGCCCGCGAAGGCCGCCGTGGCGAAGGCCCCGCCCGTGAAGGCGCCGCCCGCCGCGCCCGCGAAGGCCACCGCGAAGCAGGCCGCGGCTCCGGAGGCCGGCGCGTGCGTCATGTCGGTGGGCTCGAAGCCACCGGCCGACGTCTGGCTCGACGACCACAGCCTCGGCCGGCGCACGCCGCTCGTCCGGTTCCGAGCGGCCTGCGGCGATCACAAGCTCGCGCTCAAGCGCACCGACCTCGATCTCTATCAGATGGAGATCGTCACGCTGCGCGCCGGCGCGCCGTTCAAGAAGGTCTACCCGCTCCAGTAGCGGCGCGACGCCGGCGGCGCGAAAGGACCAGCGCGACGCCCGCCAGCGCGAGCGCGCCCACGCGCGCGTCCCCACCGGCGATCGCGCAGCCCGCCTGCTGGCGTGGACGCAGGCCGTCCGTACCGCCCGCGCCCGCCGGATCGGTGATGACGCCCGTGCCCGCGAGGCCGCCGCCCGGGCCCGCACCCGCGCCAGAGCCGGCGCCGCCCGTGCTCGGAACGCCCGCGTCCTTCGGGACCATGTTGGCCGGATAGCAGGTGCCCGCGACGCAGAGCATGCCCGCGGAGCCGCAGAGCTGCTCCGCCGTGCCGTTGTCGTTCACGCCATCGCAGTCGTCGTCGAAGTCGTTGCACACCTCGGGGCGCGGCGCGCCTGGCGTACACGACGTCGAGCTGCAGCTGTCGCCGAGGCGCGCGCACCAGCCCGTCCCGCAGCGCACGCGCGCGCCCTCGTCCTTCTGGCCGTTGCAGTTGTTGTCCTTGTAGTCGCAGATCTCGGTGGCGCCGGCGTAGACCGTGGGATCGGTGTCGTCGCAGTCGTCGGCGTTGGGCGCGTAGCCCTTCGCGCAGATGCAGTCGTTCATGACCGTCGCCCCGGTCGGCGAGCCGTGGCCGTCGCCGTCCATGTCGACGTGGCACGTGAGGATGGGCAGGCCCTCGTCGATCATCCCGTTGCAGTTGTCGTCGCGCTTGTTGCAGACCTCCATGGCCCCCGGATAGATCCGCTCGTCGCTGTCGTTGCAGTCGCCGTCCATCGTCGCGTAGTACTTGGGCAGGCTGCAGTTGCGCGTGTAGCCGCTCGACATCGCGCCCCAGCCGTCGCCGTCGAAGTCGCGGATGTAGACCGTCCCCATGCCGCAGCCGAAGGCGAAGGACTCGAAGCCCGTGCCCGCCCCGTCGCCGCGCGAGCTGCCGTCGCCGTTCGCGGCGATGACGTAGGCGTTGAGGTTCACCCCGCCGGGCGTGGCGGGCGCCGTCCACCCCACGACGAACGTGGCAACGCCGTTGACCGCCTTCTTGGGTGTGGTGTGCGTGATGCCGCCGGACAGGATCTGCGTGCCCTGGCCGGCCAGCGAGGTGAGCGTGCCGACGTCCGCCTGCAGGAAGAGGCCCGCCCACCCCTCCGGCGTCGTGATGTTCACCGACAGCATGACCGTCTGCCCAGGCGTGATGGGCGACGCGCTCGACGTGATGGTGACCGTCGGCGCCACGCCGCCGTTGTGGCAGCCGGTGCAGCCCTGCGAGGCGATGCCGTTCTTGTGCGCCTCGGCCGTCGACGCGGCGAGCGCGAGCGCGACCCAGACGGCCAGCCCGAGCCCGAGCTTTAGGGTAGACGACACCATAAGGGACGGACGCCAGAGGGCGTGAAACGGCTCAGAGTATACCGGCACCCGGCCGGAAAAGTCAGGGCCGGCCGTCGCCTGCCGGCGGCGGTGGTGATGACCAGAGGCGCGCGGCGATCTCGTCGGCGAGCAGGAACCCAGCGGGTGTGAGACGGACACTCCTCTCATCGACGGCCAGCCACCCCGCAGCCAGGCAGCTTTGCGCCGCGGCGCGGCCTTCGAGGGGGTCGCGGCCGTAGCGGGCGCAGTGGGCGGCGCGGTCCAGCCCGTCGACCGTTCGCAGGCCGAGCCAGATGGCCTCGTCCTCGAGCTCGACGGCGGAGCGCCGCTCGACGTGGCGCGGGGTCACAGCGCCGGCGCGCGCCGCCGCCAGGTAGGTCTCCGTCGCGCGCGGGTTCGAGAAGCGCCAGCCCGTGCCGTCGGCGAGCGGGCGGAACGAGGCGGCTGACGCGCCCAGCCCCAGGTACGGCGCGCCCGACCAGTAGAGCCCGTTGTGGCGCGCGCGGCGCGCGGGCGGCGCGTAGCTCGAGACCTCGTAGCGCGGCAGGCCCGCGGCGGCGAGCGCCACGCCCGCGTGCTCGAACATCGCGGCGGCCTCCTCGTCGTCGGGGCGCGGGAGCTTCCCCGCGCGGTCGAGCGCGCCGAAGGCCGTGCCTCGCTCGATCGTGAGCGCGTAAGCCGAGACGTGATCCGGCGCGAGCGCCACGGCCGCGTCGACGGCGCGGCGCCAGTCGTCGCGCGTCTGCTCCGGGATCCCGAAGATGAGATCGAGCGAGAGCGCCTCGAAGCCGGCCGCGCGCGCCGCGCGCACGGCGGCCGGGATGGCGGCGGCGTCGTGGTTGCGCCCGAGCGTGCGCAGCAGGCGGTCCTCGAAGGCCTGCGCGCCGAGGCTGAGGCGGTTCACGCCCACGGCGCGCAGGACGCGCAGCCCCGCCTCGTCGACCTCGCCGGGGTTGGCCTCGACGGTGATCTCGAGCGCGCGCGCGTCGGGCGCGCCGAAGGCGAGGCGCGCCGCCTCGAGCACGCGGCCGAGCGCGTCCGCGCGCCAGAGCCCCGGCGTCCCGCCGCCGAAGTAGATCGACGCGAGCGGCCCGGCGCCCTCGAACCAGGCGCGGCGCGCGGCGAGCTCCGCGATCACGGCGTCGGCGTACGCGTCGTGCGGGATCTCCTGGCGCGTGTCGACGGCGAAGTCGCAGTACGGGCAGCGGACGCCGCAGAACGGGAAGTGGACGTAGACGCCGAGCGGCCGGCCCGGCGCGAGCGCGCCCTGCGAGGGATCCGCCTCCGATCCGGGAGAGCGGCCGAGAGCGACAGGCTTCATCGCGCGGCCGCCTCCATCAGCCCTTGGGCTTGGCGAGCGCCGGCGCCGGCGCCGCGGGAGCGGGCGCGGGCAATTTCTTGGCGTACTCGGCCGCGAGGCGCAGCCGCCGGCGCGTGAGCTCGCGCCCGAGGCCGGCGAGCGTCTCGAACAGCGGCGGCGTCGCCTTGCGCGCCGTCGCGGCCAGGCGCAGGAGCATGAACAGCTCCTTCGACTGCCAGCCGTTCTTCTCGGCGAACCCGCGCGCGAGCGCCTCGAGCCCCGCGGCGCTGAAGTCGCGGTGCGCGTCGAGCGCCTCGCCGAACGCGAGCAAGCCGTCGGCGACCTCCTTGGGCGTGCGGCCCTTGGGCAGCAGCTCCTTCGCGACGGGCGCGTAGTCGACGTCGCCCGAGAAGAAGAACTCGGTCATCGGCACGAACTCGTCGAGCCGCTGGATGCGCTCGCGCACGAGCGGCACGAGCGCGCGCAGGTGCTCGTCGGAGAAGCGCCAGTCGCGCAACCGCCGTACGATCTCGCCGTCGTCGAGCGCGCGCAGGTAGTCGGCGTTCATCGCCGACAGCTTCACGAGGTCGAACACGGGGCCGCCCAGCGACACGCGGTCGAACGTGAAGGCCTCGATCATCTCGGCCAGCGTGAACTTCTCGCGGTCGCCCGAGATCGACCAGCCCATCGTCCCGAGGTAGTTGAGCAGGGCCTCGGGCAGGAAGCCCGCGTCGCGGTAATAGTCGAGCGACACGGGGTTCTTCCGCTTCGAGATCTTCGACTTGTCCGCGTTGCGCAGCAGCGGCATGTGCACGAACTCCGGCTGCTCCCAGCCGAAGGCCTGGTACAGCACGACGTGCTTCGGCGTCGACGAGAGCCACTCCTCGGCGCGGATGACGTGCGTGATGCCCATCAGGTGATCGTCGACGACGTTGGCGAGGTGGTAGGTCGGGAAGCCGTCGCCCTTGAGCAGGATCTGGTCGTCCATCTGCGCGGCCTCGAACTTCACCTCGCCGCGCAGCCGGTCGACGAACGAGATCTCGCCCGTGCGCGGCATCGCGAGCCGCACGACGAACGCCTCACCCGCGGCGACGCGCGCCTCGCCCTCGGCGGTGGGACGCCCGCGGCAGAGGCCGTCGTAGCCGACGAACAGCCCTTGCCGCCGCTGCTCGAGGCGCACGGCCTCGAGGCGCTCGGGCGTGCAGAAGCAGCGGTACGCCGCGCCCGAGGCGAGCAGCGTCTTGACGTGCTGCTGGTAGAGCTCGGCGCGCTCGCTCTGGCGGTAGGGACCGCTCGGGCCGCCCACGTCCGGGCCCTCGTCCCACTGAAGCCCCACCCAGCGCAGCGCGCGCAGGATGGCGGCCTCCGACTCGGGCGTCGAGCGCGTGCGGTCGGTGTCCTCGATGCGGAGGATGAACGTGCCGCCGTTCTTCTTCGCGAACGCGTAGTTGAACAGGGCGATGTAGGCGGTGCCCACGTGGGGATCGCCGGTCGGCGAGGGGGCGATGCGGACCTTCACGGGGCGGGCGTCGGGGGACATGCGCCCGGGGTACATAACACGCCGAAGCACCGACGTTCACCTACCTCCGGGGCGTTCGCGCCACGGTGCGCCCTTCAGCGCGAGGCGTCGATCTCCGATTAAACCTGACGTGACGAGGGCGGACGGTCTGCGCTTGCTGGGCCTGCTGGCGACGTTCGCGACGGCGTGCGCGACCGCGAAGCCGGTCCCCGTGGTTCACGCGCCGCCGGCGCCGCTGAAGGCCGCGCCGCCGCCCGTGCGGCTCGCGTGGATGCCGCTCGAGACGACCGTCTCGCCCGAGGTCGCGAGCACCGTGAACCAGCGCCTGGCCGGGCTGGCCGTCGCGGGCGTCACCGACAAGTTCCAGGCGCCCGTGAGCATGGAGATGGCGCAGCTCGCGATCGAGTGCATCGAGCGCACGCCCGCGTGCTACGGCAAGGTCGGCCGCTCCGTCGGCGCCGACCGCCTGGCCTGGGCCGAGGTCGCGCGGGCCAGCAAGCGCGACGCGAGCGTCACGTTGCGCGTCTCGCTCTTCGACGTCGGCGGCGGCACGCTGGTCCGGCAGGGCGCGCGCACCTTCCCGAACGCGAAGGCCGCCCGCGACGGCGCGGCCGCGCTGTTCGACGGGACGTTCGGCGCCGCCGTCGCGTCGGCGGGGCCCGCGCGATGAGCGCGCCTCCGAAGCTGCCGCTCGCGCCGAGGCCGGCCGCGCCGACGATGAACAGGCTCCCCGCCCGGCCCGCGTCGACGCTGCCCGGGATCACGGCGGCCGCGAGCCCGGCCCCCGCCCCACCGCCCGCGCCCGCGCGGGCGACGATGCCGGGCCACGCGCAGGTCGCGGCGCCCGCGGTGCGGCCGGCGCCGGCCGCGTCCCCGCAGCTGGGCCACGCCGCGACGCTCGTCGCCACGGCGCCCGCGCCGCCAGCAGCGGCGCCTGGCGCGACCGCGCTCGCGACCGTCTCGACGACGCCGCCGCGCCCCGCGCAGAACGTCCCCGCGGTCGACGTCGACGTCACGATCGAGCCGGCCGCCCCGAGCGACAAGCAGCGGCGCGCGATCGTGATCGCGGCGGGCGCCGCGGTCGGCATCGTCATCGCGCTCGTCGTGGGGTTGCGCGCCGGTCGGCACGCGGCGCCGGCCGCGCCGCCCGCGGTCGCCGTCGCGGTCCCCTCCCCGCCTCCCGTCGTGGCCGTGATCGCGCCGGCGCCGCCCGCCGCCGAGCCCGTCGCCGAGGCCGCGCCCGCGCCTCCGGCCGCGAAGCCCCAACCTCGCCCGAAAGGCCGCCGCCTGGCGCGCGAAGCCGTCGCCCCACGCCCCGAGCCCCGGCAGCCGATCCGCAAGCTCGCGCTCGCGACCGCGAAGAAGGAGAAGCCCGCCGCCGGCGACCGCGAGGCCGCGCGCGCGGCGTACGAGCGCGGCAACAGCCTGCTCTTCTCGGGCGACGCCGGCGGCGCCGCCTCCGCGTACCGGGAGGCCGTGCGCCTCGCGCCCGCAGACCCGGTCGGCTACCGCGGCCTCGGCCTCGCCTCCGAGAAGGAAGGCAAGACGAACGACGCGATCACCGCGTTCGTGAGCTACCTCAAGCTGTCGCGCCACGCGCACGACCGCGAGGTCATCGCGCGCCGGCTCTCCCGGCTCACGCACGCGCGCAAGTAGTTAGTGCGCATGTCATAAATGAATGCGCACATACGCGGACGGACAGCCCGCCCTGCCCACCCTCGCGGCCTTCGGCCGCGACCGCTAGCGGCCGATGATCGTCGCGCGGTCGTGCACGGTGCGGCCACCGACGACGGCCGTCGCCTCGACGACGTTCGCGCCCTTGCGGAGCGGCACGCCCGCCCACACGAAGATGTGCCCGGGCGCGGTCTTCTCGGCGAGCGACGAGCCCCCGACGCGCAGGCGCACCGTCTCGGCGTTCGAGTAGACCTTGATGTCGGTGGGGCCCGGCGGCCGCGGCGTGAAGCGACCGCCCGTGACGTGGACGAACGGCTCGCGCGACCAGTTGGCCTTGAACCAGTAGAAGGCGTCCTTCCTGACCTTGCGGTCGTAGGTCACGAGGCCCTTGTCGTTGCGCCCCGGGTGGTCGCCCTCCTTGCGGCCGTCGGAGGCGAAGTCGAACATGTTCCACACGAACGACCCCCACACGAAGGGGCGCGACGCGAGCGCCTGCCAGTAGGCCTCGTGGAAGAGCAGCTGGTACTCCTCGGAGTGATCCATCTTCGCCGGCGTGGCGCTGTGGATCGTCGGGCTCGCGCCGGCGCCGTACTCGCTGATGGCGAGCTTGAGCTGCGGCCGCCGCGCGCGCATCACGTCGAGCCCGGGCGCGAAGGCCTCGATCGTGTTCACGTACCAGCCGTCGTACCGGTTGAAGCCGACGAGGTCGGTGATCTCCGCCGACGGATCGGTCGCCGGATAGAACGTCGCGAGCGAGGTCGGGCGCGAAGGATCCTCGGCGTGCGCCTGCACGTTCAAGGCCTTGATGAGCGGCTCGACGGCGCCCGGGTCGGACTTGTCGTGCTGGAGCTCGTTGGCGACGCTCCAGGTGACGATCGACGGGTGGTTGCCGCTCTGGCGGATGAGCTCGGAGAGCTGCTGCTTGGCGCTGTCGACGAACGGCCCCGTGCCCGCGCTGTTGACGACCGGGATCTCGGCCCACACGACGAGGCCGTACCTGTCGCAGAGATCGTAGAAGTGCTGGCTGTGCTGGTAGTGCGCGAGGCGCACGGCGTTGGCGCCGAGCTCGCGGATGAGCGCCATGTCCTCGTCGTGGTCGCGCGGCGCGAGGGCCCAGCCCTTGTCCTGCCTGTCCTGGTGGCGGTTGACGCCGTGGAGGTTGAGCGGCGCGCCGTTGAGCGTGAAGCCCGCCTGCGCGTCGAAGTCGAAGCCGCGCAGGCCGAGCGGCTCGCTGAGCGCGTCGACGGCGTGCCCGCCCGACGCGACCTCGACGTCGAGCGCGTAGAGGTAGGGATCGCGCACGCCGTCCCAGAGGTGCGGCGAGGCGATCTGGAGCGGCAGCGTCGCGTCCTGCATCCCGTGCGGCGGGATCGTCAAGTGCGCGCTCGCGCGGCTCACGATCGTGCCGGCGTCCTTGCCCGACGTCACGCGCACGCTCACGGCGACGTCGGCGTCGCGCGCGGCAGGGTCTGCGTTGCTGACCGACGCGCGCACGCGCACCGTCGCGTTCTCCTTGGTGACCGCCTCCTGGAACGCCAGCACGCCCGACGACCCGAACGAGTCCATGTCGAGGTGCACGGGGTCGACGCTGACGAGCCGCGCGTCGCGGTAGATCCCGCCGAAGAACGTGAAGTCGGCCGAGCGCGGGGGTACGGCGAGGTTCTCGGCGTTCGAGACCTTGACGGCGAGCACGTTGACGGCGCCCGGCTTCGCGACCGACGTGACGTCGAAGCGGAAGCGCGCGTAGCCGCCCGCGTGGTGGCCGATCTCGCGGCCGTTCACGTAGAGCGTCGTCTCGAGGTTCGCGCCGTCGAGCTCGACGTAGAGCTCGCGCCCCGCGTCGGCCTTGGGGATGGAGATGCGCCGGCGGTACCAGCCGACGCCGCGGTAGTAGTCGCCGCCGCCGTCCTGGCCGTCCTGCGCGTTCCAGGTGTGCGGCACGTTCACGCGCGCCCACTTGCGATCGTCGAAGTCGGGCCTCTCGGCGCCGGGCGCGTCGCTGCGCTGGAAGCGCCAGTCTCGATCGAGATCGAGCGAGCGCCGCAGAGCCGGCTTCGCGGCCGCCGCGCCCGACGAGAGCGCGAGGGCGGCGACGACGCTAAGGGAGAAGCTTGTACCCCATCCCATAGATCGTCACGATGTGCTCGGGCTTGGCGGCGTTCTCTTCGATCTTCTTGCGCAGCTTCACGATGAAGTTGTCGACGCTGCGCGTCGAGGCGTGGCCCGACATGCCCCAGATCTTCTCGAGCACCTCGTCGCGCGAGACCGGCTCGCCCGCGCGCTCGGCCAGGAGCTTCACGAGCTCGACCTCGTAGAACGACAGCGCGTGCGTCTTGCCCTTGCGCACGAGCTCGTGGCGCTTCGGGTAGACGACGGCGTCGCCCACGCGGATCTCGTCCTGCGAGGGCGAGCCGCCGCCGCCGCGCTGCAGGCGCCGGAAGATCGCGCCGATGCGCGCGACGAGCTCGCCCACGGAGAACGGCTTCGTGACGTAGTCGTCCGCGCCCACCTCGAGGCCGCGGATCTTGTCGCTCTCCTGCGAGCGCGCCGTCAGCATGATGATGGGGATGAGGGGGCTCGTCGCGCGGATCTCCTCGCACACGGCGAACCCGTTCATGTCGGGCAGCATGAGGTCGAGGAGCACGAGGTCCGGCCCGCGCTCGCGCGCCATCTCGACGCCCTCGCGGCCCAGGCCCGACGAGATGATGTCGAAGCCCTCGAACTCGAGCGCGTCGCGCAGGCCGCGCACGAGATCGGGCTCGTCCTCGATGATGAGGATGCGCCGGCGCGAGACGGGCAGCGAGGAGGACGACGGCGAGCTCACGAGGCCGCCCTCTCGGCCGGGCCGGGCGTGACGAGCGGCGCCGCGGGCACGAAGACGGTGAACGTCGCGCCCTTGCCCAGCGCGCTCGCGAGCTCGATGCGCCCGCCGTGCGCCTCGACGATGTGCTTGACGAGCGACAGGCCGATGCCGCTGCCGCGCACGTTGCGCACGCGCGCGTTGGTCGCCCGGTAGAAGCGCTCGAAGATGCGCTGCTGGTCGTCGGCGGAGATGCCGGGCCCGCGGTCGCGCACCGACAGGGCGACGCCGCCGGGCGCGCGCGCGAGCCGCACGAAGACCTCGCCGCCCTCGCCCGCGTACTTGACGGCGTTGTCGACGAGGTTGAGCAGCACGAGCGTCATGGCGTCCTCGTCCATGCGCACGGGCGGCAGTTGCTCCTCGATGTCGGTGCGCAGCTTCATCTTCTCCTTGTCGAGCCGGTAGCGGCACACGTCGAGCGCGCGCTCGACGACCTCGTCGAGCCGCCCCTCGGCGAAGCTGTAGCTCGCCTTGCCGCGCTCGAGGCGGGCGAAGTCGAGCACGTTGTCGATGAGGTGCGCGAGGCGCTCCGACTCGCGCGTGATGATGCCGGCGTACTCGCGCGCCGAGCCCTCGCCCTTGTGCTTCCCGGTGGCGATGAGCTCGCCGAACATGCGGATGAGCGAGAGCGGCGTCTTGAGCTCGTGCGAGACGTTGGCGATGAAGTCGCTCTTGAGCTGCGAGGCGCGCCGCTCGGCGCGCACCGCCAGGAAGACGACCGAGAGGCCCATGACGATGATGACCGTCGAGACGGGGATGAGCAGCACGCCCAGCAGGCGCTCGGTCTCGGCCTGCTTGCGCAGCTCGGCGACGTTGCGCGGGGCGATCTGCAGGCGCCACGCGTAGAGCGTCTTGCCGAACGACTGCTCGGTGAGGAACGGCGTCTGCCCTTGCGGCTCGCCGTACACGGAGCGCGCCACCTCGTCGAGGATCGTGACCCGCCGCGAGCCCGGCACCGCCTCGATCTCCTCGGGGATCCACTCCCTGGCGATCAGCTTGAGATCGAGCTTCGCGGCGACGTAGTAGTGCGTGTCGTCGATGGTCGTCTTCGCCGCGTAGGCGATGAGCACCGACTTGCCCTCGAAGAGCTGGTGCAGGTGCCGGAAGTTGCCCGGCAGGTCGGGCGTCCACGCCTGCAGCGACCGCCAGTCGAGGCCCTTGACGTAGCTCTGCCAGCGGTCGAGGTCGCGCGCGCGCCGGCGCGCGTCTGGCGCCGGGTAGAGCGAGCGGATCTTGAGCCCCTCGTCGAGCAGCGCGACCGACTCGACGCCCGGCGGCAGCTCGAAGACCGCGGGCGGGTCGACCGTCGACTCGCGCCACTCGATCATCGCGAAGAGGTCGCGGTCGAGCTCGTCGATGCGGTTCTGGACCTGGCTGATGATGAGCTGCGCGACCTGCTCGTTGCCCTCGATGAGCGAGGCCTTGCTGCGCACCGACGCGGCGACGGCGTAGCGGTAGCCGTAGTACGCGAGCGCCACGGCCGCGCAGATGATGGCCGGGAAGACGACCGCGAGGATCAGGGAGAGACGTGCGCCTTGCCGCGGCATGGCGGATGCCTCAGCATGTCACAAGAGAGACCGTGCCCAAAGCCGAACGCCACTTCTTCGTCTGCACGAACGCCCGCCCCGCCGTGGGCAAGCCGTCGTGCGGCGCGCGCGGCTCGGCCGAGCTGCTCACGGCGCTGCAGGAGGGCCTGGGCGCCCACCCCGAGCTCTGGGGCAAGGTCGTCGTGACGCCCGCGGGCTGCCTCGGCCCCTGCTTCGAGGGCCCGACGATCGTCGTCTACCCCGAGGGCGTCTGGTACACGGGCGTCACCCTCGACGACGTCCCCGAGATCGTCGAGTCGCACATGCGGGACGGCATCCCGGTCGTGCGCCTGCTCCACGAATGGGAGGAGTGACCGCCCGCCGGGCGCGAGGAGCCCATCACGGCGTCGCCTCCGCCTCGTACATGCGGAGCTTCTCCCACAGGCTCTTCCGCGAGATCCCCAGGGCCGCGGCGGTCTTGACCTTCTTGCCCCCCATCGCCGCCAGCGCCTCCTGCAGGTGGTTCTTCTCGAACTCCCGGAGCGCGGTGGACAGGGGCTGGATCGGCCCGCCGTCCGAGGGGCGCGCGCGCCGTTCGAGGGGGGACCGCGGGCCCTCGCACCAGGCATCGGCGACCGACGCGGGGAGATGGTCGAGGGTGATCTCCTCTCCCCCCGAGAGCACGGCGGCGTGCTCGATGGCGTGCGCCAGCTCGCGCACGTTGCCGGGGAAGCTGTAAGCGCTGAGCGCCGCGTAGGCGTCGCCCGAGATCCTCGGGACGCGACCGGGATCGTCGCCCGACTTCTGGGCCTGCTCGCTCAGGAAGAACTGGATGAGGAGCTCCCGATCGTCGCCGCGCTCTCGCAGCGCCGGCAGGCTCACGTCGAGGACGTCGATGCGATAGAAGAGGTCCTCGCGGAACGTGCCGTCCGCCACGCGCTGCCGCAGGTTCCGGTGCGTCGCGCAGACGAGGCGGACGTCGACGCGGACCGGCGTGTCGGAGCCCAGCGGCTCGACCTGCCCTTCTTGCAGGACGCGAAGGAGCTTCGCCTGCGCGTAAGGCGAGAGCTCCCCGATCTCGTCGAGGAACAGCGTGCCGCCGTCCGCCGCCCGAAAGCGGCCCTCGCGCGACCGCTCCGCGCCCGTGAACGCCCCGCGCTCGTAGCCGAACAGCTCGGCCTCGATGAGCGTGTCGGGGAACGCCGCGCAGTTCACGGCGACGAAGGGCCGCTCGGCGCGCGGGCTGCGGGCGTGGATCTCCCGCGCGACGAGCTCCTTGCCCGTGCCGCTCTCCCCCACGATGAGGACGCTGGCGTCGCTGGGCGCGAGCGCCTCGATCCGGGCGGCCACCTTCTGCATCTGCGCGGAGGTGCCGACGAGGCGCGACTTCACGCCGCGGGTCAGCAGGCGCTTCGCCTCGACGAGCTCGCGGCGCATCTCCCGCGCGCTCGCGATCCGGCGCACGTGGTGCAGGAGCTCGTCGCCGTCGAACGGCTTGACGAGGTAGTCGGACGCGCCCTGCTTGAGCGCCGCCACCGCCTCGCTCGCCTCTCCGAAGGCGGTCATCATGATGAAGTCGGGCGGCGGCGCCAGCTTCGTCGCCGTCCGGAGGACCGTCGCGCCGTCGGTGTCCGGCAGCCGCACGTCGCTGATGACGAGATCGACGGCCGCCTCGGTCAGCGCGGCCAGCGCCTGGGCACCGTCGGCGGCCTG
>Ga0265339_10002536_pt1 | contig 13025 bp, 8 predicted proteins | sample 4CB219metaG_FD_202085 | JGI IMG/M metagenome (GOLD analysis project Ga0265339, IMG submission 202085) | Rhizosphere microbial communities from Carex aquatilis grown in University of Washington, Seatle, WA, United States - 4-CB2-19 metaG | ecosystem: Host-associated > Plants > Roots > Rhizosphere...
GTTGTTGCCGTCGCCCACATACGCGACCTTCAGCTCTTCGAGGCTGCCCTTCGCTTCCCACATTGTCAGGTAGTCAGCGAGCGCCTGGCAGGGATGGCTGTAGTCGGTGAGGCCGTTGATCACCGGAATGTCTGCGTGTTCGGCCATCTGCTCGACAATTTCGTGGGCGAAAGTGCGGATCATGATGCCTTGAACCATACGCTCGAGGTTCTTGGCGACGTCGTGAATGGACTCGCGCTTGCCTAGATTGATTTCGGCGGGAGAGAGATAGAGAGCAAATCCGCCGAGCTGTTGAATCCCTACATCGAAACTCACGCGTGTGCGCAGGGACGGCTTTTCAAAAATCATTGCCAGCGTTTTGCGTTTGAGAGCCTCGCTATAGGTCGTGGGATGGGCCTTAATCTGGCGGCCCAGGGTGAGAAGGTATTGAATTTCGGCGGGCGAGAAGTCTTTGATCGAGAGAAAGTCTTTCCCGTTCATGTTTGCCTCACGCTGCTTGGCAGCAGCCCCCGGAGGGGCGGTTCACTTCGAAGACGTGGGGTATCGGTATTCTGATACCCCGATAGGAACAAATGCTTGCTTAAACCAACGCGTGCTCGTGCAGGTGTGCGAGTTTCGCCAGCTTCTCGCCCAGACCTGGCTTCGTCAGCTCTTCGACTTCATAGGTCACGCGCAAGGCCGGTTTGTCGATCTTGATGACCTTGGCGAGATCGATCGGCGTCGCGATGATCACGAGGTCGCAAGGTGTCGCCTGGATCGTTTCTTCAAGTTCATGCCTCTGCATCGCGCTGTAACCCATGGCTGGGAGCAGGCTGGTGAGGTGTCCGTAGCGCTCGTAAGTGCCTCGAATTGATCCGACCGCAAAGGGACGTGGGTCGATCAGTTTCGCCGCGCCGCATTGCCGCGCTGCGACCACGCCTGCACCGTAGGGCATTTCCCCATGAGTGAGCGTAGGCCCATCTTCGACAACCAGAACGCGCTTGCCTTTGATTTGCTCTGGATCTGGCACCGAAACACGGCAGGCCATCTCGACGACTTGTGCGGTGGGATTGTTGAGCTTGATGTTCTGCCGCACGGTCTCGATGTCATGCTGCGCGGCCGTGTCGACTTTGTTGATCACCACGACATCAGCGCGCCTCAGGTTCACTTCACCTGGGAAATACGCCAGTTCATGGCCGGGGCGATGCGGGTCGACCACGACGATTTCCAGATCCGATGCATAGAACGGAGTATCGTTGTTGCCGCCATCCCACAGGATGACGTCGGCTTCTTTTTCGGCCTGACGCAGGATTTTCTCGTAGTCCACCCCCGCGTAAACGACAGTACCGAGCTGAATATGGGGCTCGTATTCTTCCCGCTCTTCGATCGTGCATTGATGGCGGTCGAGGTCCGAAAGCGTGGCGAAACGCTGCACCGCTTGATCCGCCAAGTTGCCGTAAGGCATCGGGTGGCGAATGACAACCGTTTTCCGGCCCTGCGCCCGCAGGTTGGCCGCAACCAGCCGCGAGACCGGACTCTTGCCGCATCCCGTGCGCGCCGCGCAAATGGAAACGACGGGCAAAGTTGATTTGACCTGGGTGTGTTCGGTGCCAAGCAGCCAGAAGTCAGCGCCAGCAGCGACCACCCGCGAGGCCAGGTGCATCAGCGTGGGATAGGCGATGTCGCTGTAGGAAAATACGACCGTATCGACTTCCTCTTCCGTAATGATCTGCTCAAGGTCTTTCTCTTCGTAGATGGGGATGCCTTCCGGATAGAGGCGTCCTGCCAGTTCACGGGGGTACATACGGCCCGCAATATCGGGGATCTGGGTGGCGGTAAAGGCCACAACTTGATAGTCGAGATTGTCACGGAAGACGACGTTGAAATTGTGGAAGTCGCGGCCTGCGGCTCCTAGGATGAGTACCTTTTTCATGAGATGCCCCCAACTCGCGATTACTGTTCATCTTCCCAATTGGCCGGGCTTAGGGCAGTGCCGGGTGTCACAGCAAGCTGTGAGAAATTACCGCGGCCGAGCGACAAAGAGCACAGATGGGAGGTACTTCCTAGAAGAGTGACAGCAAAGAAATTGCCGAATGCGGGCGCGGAAGAGCGGGGTGATTGTAGAGGGTTACAGTCTGATTTCTCGTGCCCATTGAGGAGGCCTTGGGGCCTCCTCTTTTGGGCGGGTTGGCAAGCGTTGGCTTAGTCCTTGCTTGGTTTCTTTGGTGTCAGGTCACAGGCTTGTCTTACGCGATCGAACTGCAGGCCCGCGGGAGAAAACTCCGCGATCTGGCGGCCACTGCGCGTTGGCAGTTCTACTTTGAAAATCTGCGCGCTCAGCAATCCCCGGGTCGTGCCTTTGTCCATCGAAAGAAAATGCCCGCGCACCCAGTTCCAGCCCTTGTAGTAGTGCACGTCATCGACGCGCACCATTACTTCCAATTGCGGTTGTCCCCAGAAGCCGGGGCGATTGGGCGGAGGCAGGCGAACTCCCGGATTGAAGTCGGCGAGTTTGAGCTTGCCGTCGCTGCAGAACAATTCGACGCGGGGCTTGTATTCAGGATCTTCGCGGAAGTAATTGTCGGACTGAAGTTCGAAGCGCACTTTCTTGGCGCCCGTCATCTTGCTCTCGGAATGAAACTCGAGCCACTTTCCGCCGGCGCTGACGCCATCGGACTCTCCTTGGTTGGGACTCATTGCGCCGCTTTGCGCCGATGCCCCCGCAACCCAAGTGAAAAGCGCCATGAACAGGACAACGGCGTTTCGGGCAAGAAGAGAAGCTGTAGATTTACGAGAGAAATACGATCTTTCCAAGATGTCCTCCACGCGATGGATGCCTTAGTGGTATGAAACCCCAAAACGGGTGAAAAGTTGTAGCAAAAGCGGCAAGGGGAAACTGCCTTGCCATTGCCCGGGAAGCGATTCGGGAGGTTTCCAGAGTAATGGAGAATTGCCCGGAGAATGTATGCCAACTAACTAAGGCCATCAGAATCAATAGGAACCGCTATTGCACTCCATGACAACCCCGGCATTCTTTGGGAATGCGAGCCAAATTGTGGCCACCTGCCAAGAAACAGCGTTTTCACGCCAAGAGGACCTGTCCAGCATATGAACACAATTCAGGATGCCGGACAGTCAGGCGGAAAGTTCTTCCGCCAAGGATCTCAATGTCTAATGGAATCAATTAATTAGCAGGGCATGAGTGGTTGCGTAAGTGCAGATGGAGGGGTAGCCCTCCCCCGGGATTGGTGTGCAATCCTACTGATTTGAATGGAAGACGGCAGTGGAAAACCAGCTTACTTGGAATGACCGAGAGACGGACGCGATGAAGAACCCCGTTATCGCAGCCGATGTTTTCCATCAGGAGATTACGTCTTCGCCGCAAATGGATCTGGAAGTCAAATTCGAGCTGCCCCAGAGCGTCCAGCGCCTTGTGAAAGGGCGTGAGACTTGGTGCGTCAGTCTGCTGTTTGCCGGACTGATGGCGCTGCAGGCGATTTGCTATCTCGCGGTCGGCACGGAGCGGGGCCGCGGTGCTTCAGCGTTGCTCGTCTGTGCGATCAACCTCCTTGCTATGGTTTGCGCCTACGTCGCGATGCGGCGGGCCCAGGGTGTGACCGCGTTGTTCTGGTTTCTCTACAACGGGGCACTGCTGGCGCTGCTGATTCCCACGGTTGTCATGGCGTATGGGGCGCTGTTTCATCAATACCCGTTGTCAGATTCGACTTGGCGTCTGCTCTACTGCCTGTACGGCGCGCCCGTGATGATGATGCTTTTCCTGCCGGACACGCAGCGCCGCCAGCAACTCAAGGCGGAGATCGCCCTGGATCTATTCCAGGTCGGCGTGGTGGTCGGGCTGATCTACTCGACGTTCTTTTTTCTGCCCGCCCAGATGATGGCGCCGGGAGATGCTTTTGTTCGCAATCTAATCGTCAGCAACCTGCATACGCTGTTCTTGTTGCTGGCGGCGGTCGTGCGACTGGCGTTTGCCCGGGCCGGGAACGCCCGAACCCGCTTGTTCCGGTTAGAGCTGTTCTTGCTTACCTGCGTCTTCGCGACATACATCGGAGACTGGATCGACCAGCACCATTGGACAGTCGCGTCCGCATGGTTTGATCTGGGCTGGGACATACCGTGTATCGCGGCGGGCTTGCTGGCACTGACCTGGAGACCATCTGCAGCGTCCGAATCTTCCATCGATGAGCCCAAAACGTTTCGTGATTTCCTGACGATGAACCTTCTCCTCGTCGCCGTGCTTTCCGGCATGCATCTGCTGATGGACCGCTGGAAAGCCGCGAACGGAACGACTCTTACCAACATTGCGGTTGCGGCCATGTTGATTGCGTTCATTTTTCGGTTGGCGCTGACCCAGTATTCGCAGCAGCAGGAGATCGCGCATCGCCAGGCCGCGCAGGCACAGTTGACGGTCGCCAACGGCCGAGTCCATGTCCTGCTTGAGGACGCACGCCGGCAGACGCAGGAAATAACGCAAGTCAGCGAACTCGCCAGCCTGCTGCAGGCTTGCGGCTCGCGGACCGAGGTGTTTCGAATCCTTCCTGAGAGGCTACGACAACTTTTTCCCCGCAGTTCAGGCTCAATTTCGATGCTGAGCGCTTCGAGAAACCGGGTTGAGTCAGTCGCCGAATGGGGTCCAAATCCTCCGGGTGACCAGATCTTTTCGCCGGACCAATGTTGGGCGCTGCGCCGCGGATGTACGCACGCCCATGGCGAAGAGCCTTCCACATTGCGCTGCTCGCATCTTGCCGGAGAAGGAGCTTCCGTTTGCATTCCGCTGATCGCCAACGGCGACACAATTGGAACGGTCGCCATTCAGGACAGTGTCGATCTGACCGATGCGAAAGACTCCGGTGCAAATTCAAAGGACTTCACGTGGCGGCGGCACCTGGCAGCGGCGATCGCCGAGCATGTTGCCGTGTCGGTTGCGAACCTGGGACTGCGCGAGGCGTTGCGCGTGCAGGCCGTACGCGATCCACTGACAGGTCTTTACAACCGCCGTTACATGGAAGAATTCCTGGACCGCGAACTGCACCGCGCGTTGCGCAAGCGCCGCCCGGTGGCGGTCATGATGCTCGATCTCGATCACTTCAAGCGCTACAACGATACCTACGGGCATGCAGCGGGAGACCGTGCGCTGGCGGCGGTCGGCGAAACGCTGTTGCGCTCGATGCGCGCCGAAGACGTGGCGTGCCGCTATGGCGGGGAAGAATTCGCCATCATCTTGTCGGAGTGCACCCTCCACCAGGCAACGGTTCGTGCCGATGAGATTCGCCAGCGTATCAAGGATCACCGTTTTGACAACGAAGAGGCTCGCGGTCCGTTGAGTGTATCGGTTGGTGTAGCAGCCTTTGATGAGACGACGGACCGCGTCGATCTACTGCTGAAGTTTGCCGACGAAGCGCTCTACCAGGCCAAGCGCGCCGGGCGTGACTGCGTGGTTCCCGCGAAGCCAGGGGCAGCGCAGATTGACACCGTGGTTGTCTGCGCGGAAGCCAAGGCAGCCTCGACGGTTTAGCGACAAAGTGAAAACCGATAGCAGTTGACCCGTCGGCGTTCTGCAATCATGCATCAGCTGTCAGATGACCCGTTGCGCGTCATTCAGACTTGTCATCCGCAAAAACCACATTTCGATTGGCCAACATGGTGTGCACTGGTTGGTTCGCGCTGGAGATCATCGTAGGAACCGGCTCTGCTGCCGCACTGATGTATTCTCTTCAAGAGCAGACCTGCCGGCCCGGATGGCGAAACTGGCAGACGCACGGGACTTAAAATCCCGGGTCCCTAACAGGACGTGTCGGTTCGATTCCGACTCCGGGCACCATTCAATCGCTCAGCAGCTTTTCGCCTCTTCTCGTTACCCTAGTAACTTGGAAGTCACTACGAACGGCGTGAAGATTGAATTGGGTGGGTATGTCGGCTGGAACCCAAAGAGCCTCATTTTCGGCGCAAGGAGAGCGTGTCGACGCTCTATCTCTGCTCGACGACCGGATCCTGGCCATGATCATTGGTCAGAATCCACTCGTGCGGACGCTCGATGCGCTGTGCGTCGAGATCGAAAAGCAACAGGTGGGACTGCTTTGCTCGGTTCTTCTCTTGGAGCCCGATGGGGTGACGTTGCGGAGCGCGGCCGCGCCCAGCCTTCCTGAAGAATATTGCCGCGGCGTGGATGGAGCGCAGGCAGGGGAGCGTGCGGGTTCGTGCGGCACAGCGATTTTCCGCAAGCAACCCGTCGTAGTATCGGATATTGCGACCGACCCGCTCTGGGAAAGGTACCGGCATCTCGCTTTGCCGCATGGGCTGCGCGCGTGCTGGTCCACGCCGATCGCTGCGCAGGATGGTACGTTGCTCGGCACGTTCGCGATCTACTACCGGGAACCTCGCGCCCCGGACACAGAACACCTCCGGCTGATTAAACACGCGACACATCTGGCCGCGATCGCCATTGAGCGGGATCGCGACAAAACTCAGCTGCGCGCAGCGGAAGACCGCTACCGGACGCTGGTCGAGCGCCTGCCGGCGATTACCTACATTGCGGAATTAGGAACCGACGGTCCCTGGCACTATGTCAGTCCTCAGATTCAATCCATCCTGGGTTTTTCACCTGAGGAGTGGCTCGCGAACCCGTTGAACTGGATTAACCAGATTCACCCGGAGGACCGGGAAATCGCTTTCGCTGCGGAGAGCCAATTTCAGGATAAGAAGGAACTGTTCAAGGCGGAATACCGCATGTTTGCGCGCGATGGCCGGGTGCTTTGGTTTCGGGATGAGGGCGTGATGCTCCCGTCGGCGGACGATCGCACGCTGCTGATGCAGGGCGTGCTGTACGACATCAGCGAGCATAAACGCCTGGAAGAACAACTGCGGCACTCGCAAAAAATGGAAGCGGTGGGGCAGTTGGCCGCGGGTGTGGCGCACGATTTCAACAACCTGCTGATGCTCATCCAGGCCCACAATGAGCGACTGCGCTGCCGGGTGATTCCGGGGGATCCGGCGCACAAGGACACGCTGGAAATCGAACATGCGGTAACCCAGGCGGCGGCTCTGACGCACCAGTTGCTGGCTTTTAGCCGGAGGCAGTTGTTGCAATTGCAGGTGCTGGATTTGAATGTGGTGCTGATCGAAACGGGCCGCATGCTCGAGCGTCTGGTTGTCCACAATGTCGAACTGGCAGTGCAACCGGCTCCATCTCCGCAGTATGTGAAGGCCGACCCCGGACAATTAGGGCAGGTGATCCTGAACTTGGCGGTGAATGCCCGTGATGCCATGCCGGAAGGCGGCAAACTCCAGATTGAGACTAAGAGCGTGACGCTGGCAGTACCGCTGGCCGCGGTGCACGGCGCAATTCCCCCGGGAGCTTACACGGTACTCACTGTGCGGGACAGTGGAACCGGCATGAGCCACGAGGTTCAAAATCATATTTTTGAGCCGTTCTATACGACAAAGAAACCGGGCAAAGGGACGGGCCTGGGGCTGGCGATTGTCTACGGCGTCGTCAAGCAGACCGGCGGATGGATTACGGTGTGCAGCGAACCGAACCGGGGAACGTCGTTTGAGATTTATTTTCCGCGTGCGGAACGCGGAACCGAAGGCGTCCCCAAGCCGAAGGCCGCATTGCCTACCGGGGCTCCCGGCACGGAAACGATTCTTTTGGTGGAAGACCAGCAGGGGATACGGGAGTTGGTGTACGAGTTCCTCAAGAACCGTGGCTATGCGGTATTGTGCGCCGCGGACGGCCATGAAGCACTCAAGATTGCGAATGAGCAATCGATTGCGATTGACTTGCTGGTGACGGACGTCGTCATGCCCAACATGGGCGGCCGCGAATTAGCGCATCGGCTGACTCACCTGCGGCCATCTCTGAAGGTGTTGTTCATGTCGGGAAATCCTGACCAGGCCTCGTTAAGTGGCGGCTCGGGTGATGCGACTGCCGACGTACTCCAGAAACCGTTCCCGCTGGACACCCTGTTGCACAAGGTCCGTAGCGTACTCGACCGGTAGTCCGCCCCCTTTTTCCCAGTAGCACAACCGCCTGTGATGCCCGTCACTGCGGGACGTGTGGGCGCGGACGAGAATCGCCGCTAAATCTGCCGGCTCGCGCCGGCGTAAAGTGATTGCCAAGGAGTCCGCCATGGCTGCGATTTCAATCCCGAATAACATATCGAACCTGCTGGCCGTCGAAGAGGAATATGCTGCGCCGAAGATTGTGGTCGAGCAGGCGCTGACGAAAGACTGGAAAGGTGAATACGAAAAGTCGGTGAAGGATCCCGACGCCTTCTGGGAGGAGCAGGCGCGACAGTTTACCTGGACGCAACCGTGGACGAAGGTGCTCGACTGGGATGGCGTGCACCACAAGTGGTTTGTCGGGGCGAAAACCAATATCACGATCAATGCGCTCGACCGTCACGCGAACTCCGAGAATCGAAACCGGGCGGCATTCATCTGGCTGGGCGAGGATGGTGCGGAGAAGATCGTCACATATGGCCAGCTCTACAGACAGGTATGCCGGTTCGCCAATGGGTTGAAATCGCTTGGGGTGGTGAAAGGTGACCGGGTCGTTATCTATATGCCGCTCACGGTGGAGGGCGTGATTGCCATGCTGGCGTGCGCGCGCATTGGGGCGATCCATTCGGTTGTTTATGCAGGGTTGGGACACACCGCGCTGCGCGATCGCATTACGGATGCCCAGGCAAAAGTGGTGATTGCCGGTGACGTGGGGTTCCGTCGGGGCAAGACAGTACCGTTGAAGCCGATTGTGGATGAAGCGTTGGACGGAGTGGAATTCGTGGAGAAGGTTGTTGTGTTCTCGCGCCGCGCCGCCGAGTTGACGGGCCGGGAAGTGGATTTCGCAGATCTGATGAAGTTTCCGGCAGAATGTCCGGCTGAAGAAATGGACTCGGAGGACCCGCTATTCCTGCTTTACACGTCAGGCTCGACCGGGAAGCCGAAGGGCGTTTTGCACGTGCATGGCGGATACATGGTGGGGACGACCTACCACTTGTCGAGCTTTTTTGATGTGGGGCCACGCGACGTGTTTTGGTGTACGTCGGATATTGGCTGGGTGGTGGGTCACTCCTACATCGTGTATGCGCCGCTGTGTGCGGGCGTGACGACGTTGTTCCGTGAAGGCGCGGTGGATTATCCGAACCCCGGAACGGCCTGGGAGATTGTGGAACGCTACGGAGTCACGAAGATGTTCACAGCTCCGACCGCGCTGCGGATGTTTATGCGATACGGGGAGCAGTATCCGCAAAAATATGACCTGACTTCACTGCGCGTGATTGCCTGCGCGGGCGAGCCCTTGAATCCCGAGGCCTGGCGGTGGGCGCAGACATACCTGGCGGGCGATGGAAAATGGGGATACGTCATCGACAACTGGTGGCAAACGGAGTTGGGCGGCCCGGCTATTGGGACGCCGCCGACTTACGCGATGCGTCCGGGGAAATGCGGTGTGTCGGTCCCGGGGTCCGAAGCAGACGTGGTCGATGAGGAAGGGAAGCCAGTGGCGGCTGGAGTGGGAGGGCGGCTGGTTTTGAAGAGGCCGTTCCCCTATATGCTGCGGACAATCTGGGGGAACGCGGCTCGGTATGAACGCGATTGGCAATTGATTCCGGGGTGCTATGTGACTGGCGATGTCGCCGTGAAAGACAAAGACGGGTACATCACCGTACTGGGCCGGGCCGACGACGTCCTCAATGTGGCCGGGCATCGCATTGGAACGGCCGAGGTGGAGAGTGCACTGGTTTCGCATCCGTCGGTGGCGGAAGCAGCGGCGATTGGAGTGCCAGACAAGTTGAAGGGCGAAACCATCAAGTGTTTTGTGCAATGTCGCGGCGATCATATTCCATCAGAAGCACTTGCGGCGATCTTGATCGAGCATGTCCGGCGTGAGTTGGGGCCGATCGCGACGCCCTCCGCAATTGAGTTTGTTGCGGCCTTGCCCAAGACGAGGTCCGGGAAGATTCTGCGGAGGTTCCTCAAGGCCAAAGAGTTGGGGACAGACGCGGGAGATGTTTCGACGATGGAAGGCTGAAAGCTACTCGCCCACACCCACGATCACAGGCGTCCCGCGCGGAGCTTCGTGGTTGCCGCTCTCGGGTTCCAGGGTGACAACGAAGTTCTTGGCGGCTACTCCTTCAGGCAACGGCGGATTTACCACGGTCGCACTTCCGTGAGCATCCGGTTTGAACAGACCAGCTGCGATGGGCGCTCCGCCACTCGCAGGGAACAACCACAGCTCATAAATTTTGTCCGCGGGCAGCGGGGCCAGGTTGCTGGCGAAGAAAATCAGGTTGCGATTGCGGCGCTGGTAGATCGCCTTGCCTCGCGGCTGAGGCTTGCTGCCGGCGGCCACCAATTCGATCTTCGTCGATTCCGGATCGAGCAGGGTCGCGACAATCTCATTTGCCTGCTGCAACTTGAATTGCTGATCGCCGAATCGTGCCGCAAGGACATCTAGATTTCGTTGGAGAGCCGAGTTCTGGCGCAACAGCGCGAAGGCAAGCAGAACCATGGCGGCCGCCGCGACCCATCCTAAACTTCCAAACCAGGATCGCCGCGCTCGTGCCGGCGTGGTAACCGCTACGGGCAAGCGCGGTTCTTTCGCGATCGCCGACATGAGCCGCTGACGGGAACGAGCGGGGGGCTTGGGACCGGCCGTAGTGAGTGCGAGGAGGCCGAGATCGCCGCGCAGGAGTTCCAGTTCGCGGCGGCAGGACGCACACTGCTCCAAATGCTTTTCGAGCGTGGCACGCTCATTGCCTTCGAGCGAGCCCAGCGCGTAGAGCGTCAGGTCTTCCGCGAATTGTTCGTGTGCGCTCATGCAGCTAACACTTTTCGCAATGACAGTAATCCAGTTCGAATCCGGGTCTTAATCGTTCCCAGGGGTTCGCCCGTTTTCTGGGCGATTTCCGTGTGAGTCAATCCTTCAAAATAGGCCATTTCAAGTGCGGATCGCTGGGGAGGTGCCATTGTCTCAAGCGCGCCACGCACTTTGTCCATGGCGCGGGACCGGTCGGCATCGGACGCCATATCGGGCTCGACCGATACGATTACATCGTCGATATCATTTTCCGGGCGGCGCCGGCGGAGCGAGTCAATCGCCCGGTGGCGCGCTATCACTGCGAGCCATGCGGCCATGTTGCCCCGGCTGGCATCAAAGGCTCCGGGATTTCTCCACAGCTGCATGAAGATGTCCTGTAACACGTCTTCCGCTGCCCCCGTATCCTGCAAGACCCGCAGCGCGACGGCGTACACGATAGACGAATAGCGGTCGTAGAGAGCGGCCATCGCCCCCTGATCGCCCGACCGGATCGCCGTTACCAGCGCCAGGTCTGAGGTCATCGCGTTGGTGTCAGCGCTCGGCACCCCGATTTCTTCTACCTCCTGAAGTACGTCTCAGAATGAGCTTTGGATTGCAGGCAAGCCATTGCCCTGTTAGGGCTTGCACGGGCTGCTCAAAGAAAGTATCAGCCGGAGTGAGTGTGCGGCAAGCGGGCGTATCTGTTCAAGCCTGATACTTCCGCAGGCGCGGTCAAACCTCGCTACGTGCAGCACGAGTCATCAAGTCTTCGATTGCTTGCTGCGGAGATTTCCCCTCTTCGAGGATGGCGAAAATCTGCTCCGTGATGGGCATCTCGACCTTGCGCTTGCGGGCCAACCCGACGGCAGCTTTCGTAGTGAAGACTCCTTCTGCCACAGCGCCATGCATGGCCGCGATGATGTCCGGAAGCTTGCGCCCCTTGCCCAGTTCGACACCCACGCTGCGGTTGCGGGAAAGATCGCCGGTGCAGGTCAGAACCAGATCGCCCAGACCCGCGAGTCCGGCCATGGTATCGAGGCGACCGCCGCAGGCCACGACCAGGCGCGCGATTTCCGCAAGGCCGCGTGTGATCAGCGCCGCGACCGAGTTGTGTCCCAGGCCAAGGCCGTCACAGACTCCGGCCGCGATGGCAATGATGTTCTTCAGCGCGCCACCCAGTTCCACGCCGGTGACGTCATCATTTGTGTAGACGCGGAAGCGCGAACTGTTAAATGCATGTTGGACGGCCCGGGCGAGTTCGCTATCGGCCGAAGCGACAGTCACGGCGGTCGGGTCGCCGCGTGCTACTTCCTTCGCGAACGACGGGCCGCTCAGGGCGCCTACGCGCGGAGTGAAATGGCGCTTCCGCAATACGTCGGCGATCACTTCCGTCATGCGCAGAAGAGTGACATCCTCGAGACCCTTGGTGCAGCTGACGATGAGGGTGTCAGGACGTAACGCGGGTGCCATTTGCTCGAACAACGTCCGACAATGCTGCGAGGGCATGACGCTGACCACAATTTCGGCGTCCTGAAGAGCGGCGTTCAAATCGTTTGTGGCATCGACGGATTGAGGCAACTGGAAGCCGGGCAGGAAGCGCTCGTTAACACGGCTCCGCGTGACACTCTCGACGACTTCTGGTTCATTTGCCCAAAGGCGGACGGAATGTGTGCCATTCCTTCCCAGCGCGATGGCGAGGCCCGTACCCCAAGCCCCCGCACCAATGACCGCCATGCGGCTCATGCGCGTTCTCCTGATTTTTCTCCGAACTTCAATTCGGTACCGGCGGCGAGCCGGCCGATATTTTGCCGGTGCTTCCAGATGACGAGCGCCGAAACAATCGCGATGATCAATAGTTCCATAGGCTCGCGGTATTCGCGAAGAGCCCATGCCAGTAATGGAAACGATGCAGCAACCGCAACCGATCCGAGCGAAACATAACGGAAGGCGACGGCGAGCAATACGAACAGTGCGACCATGCACAGAATGGACTTCGGCGTGAGCAGGATGAAGGCTCCCAGGCTGGTGGCCACGCCTTTGCCGCCGCGGAACTTGAGCCAGACAGGAAACAGATGGCCGCAGACAGCAAACAGCGCTGCCAGCGTCATGAGTAGGTGCCAGTGCGGGCCGTTGAACGCCGCACGCACAATAAGCACAGCGGCCAGGCCCTTGGCAGCGTCGAGAACCAGGGTGGCTACGCCGAGTAGCGGCGATTTCCGGGCGACATTGG
>Ga0265339_10002540_pt1 | contig 13011 bp, 11 predicted proteins | sample 4CB219metaG_FD_202085 | JGI IMG/M metagenome (GOLD analysis project Ga0265339, IMG submission 202085) | Rhizosphere microbial communities from Carex aquatilis grown in University of Washington, Seatle, WA, United States - 4-CB2-19 metaG | ecosystem: Host-associated > Plants > Roots >...
GGCACCGCCTCGCCGGCGCAGATGTGCCAGGCCTTCTGCCCGGCGAGCGCGACCAAGGTGTACTTCGGTTCCAGCATCGACAGCGCCTCTAGCGCGAGCGGCGAGCGCTATGTGGACAGCCAGAACGCCTTTGCCTATCGCAAAGCGCTGCGCGCCGACTGCACCTGCAACGGCCGGGATCCCGCCGGCCTCGCGGCGGTCGATTTGACGCTCGACACCTCGCTGCGCGCGGGCGACGTGATCGCCACCACCGACGGCCTGGTCGCCTATTCGGGGGTGCGAGTCGGCAACACCCAGACCGCTGAATTCACCCCGATCGCATCCTACCCCGGGCTCACGGCCGATGTCCGCGCCCGTCTCAAGGAGTTGAAGGTCGCGCCGGCCAAGGCGGATATGGTCGCAAATGATTCGCCCGGCGCGGATGTGGGCCGCGACCTGCTGCCGCCGGTGAGCGACGCGTCGAAGGCGCCGCCGTTGCGAGACAATCGGGCGGAAGCGGATTGAGCGGTCATTGGAGCCGTCATTCCGGGCGCGCTGCGACAAATCTGACGCGTTACGCATCAGATTTGCGCCGATAGCGCGAACCCGGAATCTCCTGCAACAAGCTCTGGATTCCGGGTTCGATGCTGTCGCCCCGGAATGACAGCAACCTACCGCCCCACGATCACGCCGATCACGTTCGGCGCCGAAAGATATTTTTCCTCGATCGCCGCGCGCGCGGCCGCGCGGTTTTCCGGCGTCAACAGCCCGCGCTTTTCGGCAAGGATCATCCAGCAAAAGCCCCACCAGTCCGTGAGCATGCCGCTGTCGTCGACGAGGTCGTAGCCCTGCTCACCCGCAAAGATGCGCGCATGCGCTTCATCCAGCGCGTCGAGAAAAGCGTGGTCTTCGCATGAGAACAGCTCGTCGCCGATGTCGTCTGTCGTGTAACCCCAGATCGACATGCAGACGGCGTTGAATGCGCGGTCGATCTCATCGTCGTCGACAAAGCGCTGTCGGGACGCCTGATGCAGCCGCGACAGCGTGCGCGCGAAATCGGCGATGCGGGTGAGCGCGAATTGATCGAAGGCGATGGTGGACATGTAGTCCTCGCAAGGCGGATGGACGCTAGATATTGTGTCGATGATGGACCGAATCACTATGATATATCAGAGGCTTGCTAAAGTGTTCTTAATTCGTTCTATTGCTCTTATTAGTTCGTTGCTTCGCGCCTGCCCAAATTCCGGGGAACGCCGTTTCCCGATCTCATTTTGTATTCAGCTTGGGGGCTATCAATGTTTCTTGTTCAGACATCGCGAGCCAAGCGCACGCGTAAGTATTCGATTCTGATGACAGTCGTTGTTTTCCTGATCGGTTGGATCGGGATTTTCACTTTGCACTGGGATGTGCTTCCGAAGAAAAAATGAGACTGCCCGAGCCGCCGGCCGCGAAGGCGGCGCTGGACGCGCCGATGCAAATCACCAAGAGCAGGGCTGCGAGAATTTCGATCATCAATCGCATGCTGTCCTCCCGAAGCGGCCGTGAAGCGGCGCCAGAGGGTAACTCATCCTAACACTGGAACCGCGGCCCATTTTTGCCCGTAAAATCGGCGCGGTCCTTGCATAAAAATGACGCATGCGCCGCACAAACGTGACCTGCGGCGGGGTTTCGGGCCGGGCGCAACATGCATATGATTTTGGTGAGTCTCACTGTCGGGAATTGAAGTTGGCAGAGCAACCGTTCCATTATCCCGCGCCCGGCCAACCCGTCGACGAGTTGTCGCTGGCCGAGATCAAGAGCGCCATCCTCGCCAAGCTTCGCCTGGCGATCGGCAAGGATGCCGGAATGGCGACCAGGCACGACTGGTACGCGGCAGCGGCGCTGGCGCTGCGCGACCGCATCGTGCACCGCTGGCTGACCTCGGACAAGACGAGCTACGATGAGGGCCGCAAACGCGTCTATTACCTCAGTCTCGAATTCCTGATCGGCCGGCTGTTCACCGACGCGCTCAACAATATGGGACTGTTGCCGGTGTTCGAGACCGCGCTCGGCGATCTCGGCGTCGGCCTGGCGGACTTGCGGCAATGCGAACCCGATGCGGCGCTCGGCAATGGCGGCCTCGGACGGCTCGCGGCCTGTTTCATGGAGAGCATGGCGACGCTTGCCATCCCCGCCATCGGCTACGGCATCCGCTACGATTTCGGCTTGTTCCGCCAGATCATCAACCAGGGCTGGCAGCAGGAATATCCCGACGTCTGGCTGAGTCTCGGAAACCCCTGGGAATTCCAGCGGGCGGAGGTGGTCTATCATGTGCATTTCGGCGGCAGCGTCGAACATGTCGACGACAAGGGCCGTGACCGCGCGATCTGGCATCCGGGGGAGGCTGTGGAGGCGGTCGCCTACGACACCCCGATTGTCGGCTGGCGCGGCCAGCACGTCAACGCGCTCAGGCTGTGGTCGGCGCGCTCGCCCGACCCGCTGAAGCTCGATGTCTTCAACCGCGGCGATTATCTCGGCGCCAGCGCCGAGGAGGCGCGCGCAGAGGCGATCTGCAAATTCCTCTATCCGAACGACGAGAGCCCGGCCGGGCGAGAGCTCAGGCTGCGCCAGGAATACTTCTTCGTCTCCGCCTCGCTGCAGGATCTGGTCAAGCGCCACCTTTCTTCCGACGGCCAGCTGCGCAGCCTCGCCATGAAGGTCGCGGTGCAGCTCAACGACACCCATCCGAGCCTGGCGGTGGCCGAGCTGATGCGTATCCTCGTCGACCTGCACAATTTTCGCTGGGACGAGGCGTGGAAGATCACGGTAGGGACCTTGTCCTACACCAACCACACGCTGTTGCCGGAAGCGCTCGAAAGCTGGCCGGTCGAGCTGTTTCAGCGGCTGCTGCCGCGGCACCTGGAAATCATCTACCGCATCAACAGCGCGCATCTGGCGCTCGCCGAGGCGCACTGCCCCGGCGACATCGATTTCCGCGCCTCGGTATCCCTGATCGACGAAAAATGCGGCCGCCGGGTGCGCATGGGACAACTCGCCTTCGTCGGGTCGCATCGCATCAACGGCGTGTCGGCGATGCATTCGGATCTGATGCGGGAGACCGTGTTCCACGATCTCAACCATCTATATCCGGGCCGCATCACCAACAAGACCAACGGCATCACCTTCCGCCGCTGGCTGATGCTGGCCAATCCGAAGCTGACCGAATTGCTGCGCGAAGCCTGCGGCGAAGCCGTGCTGGACGATCCCTCGCGGCTCGAACGATTGGAAGCGCTGGCCAGCGACACTGCCTTTCAGCAGCGTTTCCGCAACGCCAAGCATCACAACAAGCTGATGCTGGCGCGGCTGATCAGCGAACGGCTCAACGTGATGGTCGATCCCGGCGCGCTGTTCGACGTCCAGATCAAGCGCATCCATGAATACAAGCGCCAGCTCCTCAACATTCTCGAAACGATCGCGCTATACCACGCGATCAAGGACGAGCCGCAGCGCGACTGGGTGCCGCGGGTGAAAATCTTCGCCGGCAAGGCGGCGGCGAGCTACCGCTACGCCAAGCTGATCATCAAGCTGATCAACGACGTCGCCGAGATCATCAACAACGATCCCGCCGTCGCCGGACGGCTGAAGGTCGCCTTCCTCCCGGACTACAATGTCAGTCTTGCCGAAGTCATTATTCCGGCCGCCGATCTTTCCGAGCAGATTTCGACTGCAGGCATGGAGGCCTCAGGCACCGGCAACATGAAACTCGCGCTGAACGGCGCGGTGACCATCGGCACGCTTGACGGCGCCAATATCGAAATCCGCGATCATGTCGGGACCGAGAATATCGCCATCTTCGGCATGGAGGCGATGGACGTGACGGTTCGGCGCGAGCAGGGACTGGATGCGACCGACGTGATCCGGCGTTCGCCGCGGCTTGCGCGCGCCATAAACGCGATCGGCGCCGGCGAATTCTCGCCCGGCGAGCCGGGCCGGTTCGAATCGATCGTGCACGCGCTGCGCTATCTCGACCACTACATGGTGAGTGCCGATTTCGATTCCTACTACGAGACGCAGCGCGGCATCGATGCGCGCTGGCGGGTGAGGCCGGCGTGGACGCGCGCCAGCATCCTCAACGTCGCCCGCATGGCCTGGTTCTCCTCCGACCGGACCATCCGCGAATATGCCGAGGAAATCTGGAATGTGCCGGTCCGTCCGACTCCCTCGACGCTGCAGGAGAGCGGCGTGCAGCGCGGGGCCACGCGCTGAGTTCTTTTTGCGGTCTGGTCTGCGAAATCATGACCTCCGGGGTCATTGAAATTCTGTCGCGGCCAATGATACTGCCCGATGCATTAATCCTGTCATTCCGGGCGACGCGAAGCATCGAACCCGGAATCTCGAGATTTCCGGGTCTGGTCCATCCAAGCCGTTGCCGACCTGGATGGACCATCCCGGAATGACAAGCACCGGAATATCCATGCTCAACAAAACCCAGCACCTTTTCGATGACGCGACACGCGTGGTCGCCGGCGACAGCCGCTGGCAGGGACGGACCAGCCCGGACTATTGGGCGTTCGTTGGCCCGTTCGGGGGAGCCACGGCGGCGACGATCCTGCGCGCGCTGGTCGAGCACCCGCAGCGCGCGGGCGATCCGCTGTCGCTCACCGTCAATTATTGCGCGCCGATCGCCGAAGGCGACTTCGATCTCGACGTTCGCCTGGTCAAGGCCAACCGCTCGAGCCAGCATTGGTGCGTGGAGCTGTCGCAAGGCGGCGCCGATGTGTCGACGCTGGCCACCGCTGTGTTTGCCGAACGCCGTCCGTCATGGTCGCAGCAGCAGGTCACAATTCCGCAAGCCGAGCCGTTCGACCAGATCAAGCGCTATCCGGACGTCGCGGCGTCCTGGACCAGGCAATATGATTTCCGCTTCATCGAGGGCTACACGGATTTGCGGGGCGGCGGCCGGGCACGGCCGGCAAGCGCGTTTTCCAAGCTGTGGATCGGCGATCGCGTCCCGCGCAAGATCGACTGCCTGTCGCTGATGGCGATGTCGGACGCGTTCTTTGCGCGGATCTTTCACGCCAGAGGCGAGCTGGTGCCGTTCGGCACGGTGTCGCTGACGACCTATTTTCACGCCGACGCGGACGATCTTGCCGGGGAAGATATCACCCGCGTGCTTGCGGTGGCCGACGCCAGGATTTTCCACAAGAGCTACGGCGACCAGTTCGGCGAGTTGTGGTCGCCCTCGGGGCGGCTGCTCGCGACCACCACCCAGATCGCCTATTTCAAGGCGTAAGCCGCTTCGGCATAGGATTCTGGAGTCTGCTGAAAATATCCCGCATGCGGCCCCTCCCAACGAGGAATCACGGGGGCCACGACAGTCCGGCCGCGGTCAAGCCGGCATGGCGGGCGGACAAGATGGAAAGTCATGACCGCTCGACATCATCCGGACGGTCCTTGCGCGGACCGATCCGGACATCGTGAGGCGCGCGGCCGCTACTCCGCCGCGAGCTTCACTTCGGGCGCAGCGGCGCGGACCTCGGCATCGACCTTGGCTTCGAATTTGGCAAAGTTCTTCTGGAACATCGCAACCAGCGCGCGCGCGGTCTTGTCGAACTCGTCCTTGTCCTTCCAGGTGTTGACCGGATTGAGGATCTCGGTTGGAACGCCCGGCAGCGCGGTCGGCACCGCGAATCCGAAACACTTGTCAGTGCGGAATTCGACATTGCGCAGTGAGCCGTCCAGCGCCGCAGTCAGGAGCGCGCGCGTCACCTTGATCGGCATGCGGCTGCCGGTGCCGTATTTGCCGCCGGTCCACCCCGTATTGACCAGCCAGCAATCGACATTGTGCCTGGCGAGCAGCTCGCGCAGCATGTTGCCGTAGACGGAGGGGTCGAGCGGCAGGAACGGCGAGCCGAAGCAGGTCGAGAATTCCGGCTGCGGCTCCGAACCCAGTCCGCGCTCGGTGCCCGCGACCTTGGCGGTGTAACCGGACAGGAAGTGATACATCGCCTGCGGCGGGGTCAACCTTGCGATCGGCGGCAGCACGCCGAACGCGTCGGCGGCGAGCATCACCACGTTCTTCGGATGCGGCGCGCGCCCGGTGCGCGAGGCGTTGGGGATGAAATCGAGCGGATAGGCCGAGCGGGTATTCTCGGTCTTTGAGCCGTCGTCGAAATCGGCCTCCCTGGTGTCCTCGTCGAGCATGACATTTTCCAGCACCGAGCCGAACCGCTTGCTGGCGGCGTAAATCTCGGGCTCGGCCTCCTTCGAGAGCTTGATGCATTTGGCGTAGCAGCCGCCCTCGAAATTGAAGACGCCGTCTCCGCCCCAGCCATGCTCGTCGTCGCCGATCAGCGTGCGCTTCGGATCGGCCGACAGCGTGGTCTTGCCGGTTCCGGAGAGGCCGAAGAAGATCGCGGTGTCGCCCTTCGGGCCGACATTGGCCGAGCAGTGCATCGGCAACACGCCCTTTTCGGGCAGGTAATAGTTCAGCGTCGTGAACACCGACTTCTTCATCTCGCCGGCATAATAAGAGCCGCCGATCAGCACGATCTTGCGGGCGAAATCGATGGCCACGACGTTCTCCGAGCGCACGCCATGGCGTTTGGGATCGGCCCGGAAGCTCGGCATGTCGACGACGGTGAGTTCAGGAACAAAGCTCGAGAGCTCGACCGCCTGCGGGCGAATCAGAAGCGTGCGGATGAACAGCGAGTGCCAGGCGAGTTCGGTGAAGACGCGCGTCTTGATCCGGAAGCTCGGATCGGCGCCGCCATAAAGGTCCTGCGCGAACAGCGTCTTGCCTTCGGCGTGTTTCAAAAAATCCTGGTAGAGCGCCTCGAACTGTTCCGAGGTGATCGACTGGTTGCCTCCCCACCACATCTTCTTGTCGGTGGTGGCGTCGCGAACCGTGAACTTGTCCTTGGGGCTGCGCCCGGTGAATTCGCCGGTGTCCGCGCACAGTGCGCCATCGGCCGAGAGCACGGCTTCGCCGGCAGCGAGTGAATATTGATAGAGTTGCGGCGCGCCGAGATTCCAGTGCGCCCGTTTGAGATTTTTGAAGCCGAATTTGTCGGCGCCGAAGGCACCGTTACGCACGCCCGTCTCTTGCACGAAGATTCCTCCTCAACCCCGCGTATTTGGTAAGCGCGAAGGCTGCCACGCGCCCCTTCTCGCGGTGACCTTCACTATACCCCGTCCGCCCCGGGTGCGGCGACCTAATACTGATGAACAGCTGGGTTGCCAAGCTGTCGCGGCACAATTCGGTCTGATTGCTGGAGGCCTTTGATGCCGCTCGAGGAATCCCGGCAGCGCTGCCGATCTGGCGCGACAATCGGCCGCGATCGTGACGAAAGTGGGCGACGACTTCTTTGTGCATCGCACAACGGGCATGTTATCTCGCGCGGCCTCTCCGATCAGGACAGATGCCCCCGAGGGCGCGGGATAAGCCCTGGTAGGGCGGGAAGGTTTCATCGGGGACGGCCGGCATGAACGAGCGCGACAGCTTCGCATCGGCTCATCCGCACGGAAGCTGGCCAACCGCGCGTGCCCGGTCTGCAAGGCTGACCAGCATTTTGCGCAAGCCCGCAGGTTCCCGCACGCGTTCCGGGAAATCGAGCCGCAATGTCGAATCCCCCGCCTGCAGGTCGATGCCGTCAGGATCAACCCCGGTGCAGCGCCAGTCGTCGTGGCCGGCACCGAGCAGCCTCGTCGCATAGAGATTCATGGTGTCGCGATGATCGGCATTCATATGATCGATGGCGCTCTGCTCGGCCTCGATCAGCGCCGCGGCGCCATCGATCGGGGTCAGGAACCGCTCCGCGGCAAGATCGACGATCCGCCCGAAGCCCGCCACCAGATGGGCAGCGGTCGGCGCGATCCGGAAGAAAGAAAAATCGGTAAAATTCACAAAGGCTTCCGCGGACGGATGGGCGCTGAGATAGCGCCGGCGCAGGAGTTCCAACTGGTCGGGAGCTGCCTCGTTCGCCCGCCCCATCAACATGATTCGCGCCCCCTCCAACGGGTCTCCCGCGGCCCGTTCGTCCAGCATCAATGAGACCCTTGCATCAGCGAGAATGTTCCTGGTGTGCACGGCGAGCCGCGAAATCAGCAGGATTGGCGAGCCGTCGGGGTGGCTGGCAAGATTGACCAGCGAGCAATATGGATTGCCGCTTCCCGGAAAAAGGGTGGCCAAGGCCCCCTGCCGGCGGCGGCGCAGCAGCGAACGGGCCAATTTTGCGGGATCGAAATCGGGCGTCGGTTGCATCGATATTGTCTCGTCATGTTATTGCAATGTGGGTGTTTTTTCGGGTAAAGGGCTTCTCTATGGGTCGGGACGGCGGAAGCGTCCTCGCAACTCGGTCACACTTCAGCCTAGCTTGCATTGCTCGTTGACTGTGTTCGAAGCCCATTTATGCGGCGCATCATTGGATCGCCCGCCGTTCAGCAACCAGAAACTGAAAGCAGGCCCCATGCCCACAATCGCCCTGGTCGACGACGACCGCAACATTCTCACCTCCGTTTCGATCGCGCTGGAAGCCGAAGGCTACCGCATTATGACCTACACGGATGGTGCGTCCGCGCTTGACGGCTTCCGGACCACACAGCCCGATCTTGCAATCCTCGACATCAAGATGCCGCGCATGGACGGCATGGAAACGCTGCGCCGGCTGCGGCAAAAATCCGACCTGCCGGTGATCTTCCTGACCTCCAAGGACGAGGAGATCGATGAATTGTTCGGCCTCAAAATGGGCGCCGACGATTTCATACGCAAGCCGTTCTCGCAGCGCCTGCTGGTCGAGCGGGTGAAGGCCGTGCTCCGCCGCTCGCAGCCGAAGGATCCGACCGCCGCACCGAAGGAGAACGACGCCAAGGCGCTCGACCGCGGACTCCTGCGCATGGACCCGGAGCGCCACACCTGCACCTGGAAAAACGAGCCGGTGACGCTGACGGTGACCGAGTTTCTGATCCTCCAGGCGCTGGCGACGCGCCCGGGCGTGGTGAAGAGCCGCAACGCGCTGATGGATGCCGCCTACGACGATCAGGTCTATGTCGACGATCGCACCATCGACAGCCACATCAAGCGGCTGCGCAAGAAGTTCAAGGTGGTCGACGAGGAGTTCGAAATGATCGAGACCCTCTATGGGGTAGGGTACCGCTTCAAAGAGGCCTGATCTGAACGGATCCGGCCGGATCGCGCTGACGCCATCCTCGGTGTGGGGTAGGATGAGCCTTACAAACCAGTCTGAACAACCGGCAGTGTCGAGCATTGCTTGATCGAACGCAGCCTGATGCAGGCCTGAGCGCCGAGGACGGCTCCCCGTCCGCGATCCTGGAGGGCGCGCCCGCCGAAAGCCCGCAGCTAACCGGTTGGCGGCGACCGCTCGGATGGCTGAGCGCCGCCGGGCAATTTCTGTTCACGCTCAGTTTCTCCAGCCTCACCCGCCGCATTGTCTCGTTGAACATCGCGGGCCTGCTCGCGCTGGTGGCGAGCATCCTCTATCTCTCGCAATTCCGCGCCGGCCTGATCGACGCCCGCGCCCAGAGCCTTCTGGTGCAGGCCGAGATCATCGCAGGCGCGATCGCATCCTCGGCGACGGTCCAGACCAATACCATCACCATCGACCCCGATCGGCTGCTCGATCTGAAACCCGGCGAAACCGCTGGTCCGCCGGACGATAATTCCCCGCTCGATTTCCCGATCAATCCGGAACGCGTCGCGCCGATATTGCGCACGCTGATCTCGCCGACCAAGACGCGCGCCCGGATTTACGATCCGAATGGCGGGCTGATCCTCGACAGCCGGACCCTTGAGAACGTGGTGCACTTCGACCTGCCTCCGCCGTCCAAGCCGGGGATCATCGAGCGCACGCTGATCGCGGTCCGCACCTGGGTCAACCGGGGCGACCTGCCGCTCTATCGCGAGTTCGAGAACGGCAGCGGCTATGAGGAGGTCGCCGGCGCCCTGAAGGCTCAGAAGCGCAGCGAGGTGCGCGTCAATTCACGCGGCGAGGTGATCGTCTCGGTCGCGGTTCCCGTGGAGCGGTCCCGCGCCATCCACGGCGCCTTGATGCTCTCGACGCAGGGCGACGACATCGACCAGATGGTGAGCGCCGAGCGGATGGCGATCCTGAAGGTCGGCGGCGTGGCGTCCGCGGTCATGATGCTGCTGTCGCTCTTGCTGGCGAGCACCATCGCCGGGCCCGTGCGCCGGCTGGCAGACAGCGCGGAACGGGTCCGCCGCCGCATCAAGACCCGCGTGGAAATTCCCGACTTCACCCGCCGCCGCGACGAGATCGGCCATCTCTCCGGCGCACTGCGCGACATGACGGACGCGCTCTACAACCGTATCGAAGCGATCGAGATGTTCGCTGCCGACGTCGCTCATGAACTGAAGAATCCGCTGACCTCGCTGCGGTCCGCAGTCGAGACGCTGCCTCTGGCGCGTAACGAAACCAGCCGAGCGCGGCTGCTCGGCGTCATCGAACACGACGTCAAACGGCTCGACCGGTTGATCTCCGATATTTCCGACGCCAGCCGCCTTGACGCCGAATTGCAACGCCAGGACATGGCCCCGGTCAACGTTCGCCGCCTGCTGACGACCCTGACTTCGGTGGCCAACGAAACCAAGGCCGGCCACGACGTCGCGGTCGAGGCCCGCTTCGAGGGGCGAAGCCCCTCCGATACGTTCTCGGTGCCCGGCCATGACTCGCGTCTCGGACAGGTGATCTCCAACCTGTTGTCCAACGCGCAGTCGTTTTCCGACTGCGGCGGCAAGGTGCGCATCGTGTGCCGCCGCGTGCGATCGGAAATCGAAATCGTGGTGGACGACGATGGGCCGGGGATTCGCCCCGATGCCCTGGAGCGCGTGTTCGAGCGCTTCTACACCGACCGGCCGCACCAGGGCTTTGGCCAGAACTCCGGCCTGGGGCTGTCGATCTCAAAGCAGATCATCGAAGCGCATGGCGGGCGCATCTGGGCGGAAAATCGTCCGGGGCCCGCCTCGCCCGACGGCGAGCCGACGGTCGCGGGTGCGCGCTTCGTCGTCAGGCTGCCGGCTCTATGACCGATAATGCACACCCGAGCATCCACGCGTCCGCGGTGAAGGTGGGCGATCGGGCAGTGCTGATCCGGGGGCCGTCGGGCTCGGGCAAGTCGCGCCTCGCCTTTGATCTGATCTTGGCAGGGCGCTCGGGGCAGCTTCCTCCGGCCATCCTGGTCGGCGACGACCGTGTCTACCTGGACACAGGCGGCGGGGAATTGTGGGTCCGCCCGGCGCGAGAATTGGCCGGGCTGATCGAGGTGCGCGGGCTCGGTATTCGCCACTGCGACTTCGTCGAGCGGGCAAGCGTGGGACTGGTCGTGGATTTGGCAGCAGCCGACGCGGCCCGCCTGCCGTCTTGCGAATCCCTCCAAACTGCCATTTCCGGTGTCCGGCTACCGCGAATTCCAGTGGCGAGGGACTTCCCGCCTCTTCCGCTGGTTGTCGCTGCGCTGACGACAACCGAAAGTTCGCACTCCGCCGAGCCTTCCGCCAGTTGCCGGAAGGGAATTGGTAACCATATCAGTCCCACTATCGCGACCGAGTAGACCGGCACGGCTCCCTCACCCACGACCAGATTCCGGGAGACCCGCAAACATCCCCTCTTGCGCGAGGGCTCTGGATGGTCAAAGTGGCGCGTTCGTGCGGTGCACCAAGCAGCACCCGCGAGGAGTTTTCAATGATTGGCCTAGTACTGGTGACCCATGGGCGCCTCGCCGACGAGTTCAAGGCGGCGCTTGAGCACGTGATGGGTCCTCAAAAGCAGATTGAGGCGGTCACGATCGGTGCCGAAGACGATTCCGATCTGTGTCGAAGCGACATCATTGAAGCGGTCAATCGCGTCGATTCCGGCGATGGTGTCGCCATCCTCACCGACATGTTCGGCGGCACGCCGTCCAATCTCGCCATCTCCTGCATGAGCCGTCCCAAGGTCGAGGTGCTCGCAGGCATCAATCTTCCGATGCTGGTCAAGCTGGCCAAGGTTCGTGAAGAGCGCTCGCTGCCGGACGCGATCGCCATGGCGCAAGAAGCCGGCCGCAAATACGTCACCATCGCCAGCCGGGTGCTCGCCGGCAAATGAGCGGCGACGAGGACGCGTCGCCGGAGCATATTCCCGGGCCGAGGGTGCCCGAGGGCGCGCTTTCCAAAGAACTTCTCATTATCAACAAACGTGGCCTGCACGCCCGTGCGTCCGCTAAATTCGTCCAGACGGTCGAGCGCTTCAAGGCCGATGTCTGGGTGACTCGCGGCAGCGAGACGGTGGGCGGCACATCGATCATGGGACTGATGATGCTGGCGGCGGCGCCGGGCACCACGATCGTCGTCTCGGCCGTCGGCCCAGAAGCCCAGGCCGCGGTTGCGGCAATCACCGCGCTGGTCGAAAGCAAGTTCAACGAAGAAGGCACGTGAGCCGCGCATCACGCGACTCCTTTTGGCTACTTCGCCGGCGGAACGATGAAGATCTTCCAGGCGATCGAAGGCCCCGGATGCCCTTGGTAGAAGCGCTGCGTGGTCATGATGAGGCTTTCGGCATTCGACGCATTCGCCTTCATCCAGGCTTCGCACTCCGGCAGCCGCGGGTCGGTGGTATCGCAGATGCCGATGAAGCCGAGCCGCTTGGCTTCTTCCAGCGAGGTCAGACCCGACGACCATAATTCGCCGGGGGTGAACGGCGCCGGATGATCGGGACTGTAGAAGGTCATGGGCTCGCCGATTTCCGTGGTGCCCGCCACCACGGCCCAGCGCGTACCAAAACGCGTACGCCAGGCCTCCGTCAGTTCGCGCGCCAGTTGCGACCGCGCGCCGTAACTGTTCGCGCCGTTCGGGTTCGCGGCGATCTCGTGAAGCGCGATGGAAGGCGCGGCGGCGAGCGCTGCGAGCGAGATCACAAGCCAGATCGCGCTGATCCGAAACAGCGCCATCGCCGGAATGCGCAACGCGGGAATTGCGACCAGCGCCAGCGGCGTCAGGAAGAACAGCGAGATTCCCCAGTCGGTCTTCATATAGATCGCGAA
>Ga0265339_10002541_pt1 | contig 13009 bp, 12 predicted proteins | sample 4CB219metaG_FD_202085 | JGI IMG/M metagenome (GOLD analysis project Ga0265339, IMG submission 202085) | Rhizosphere microbial communities from Carex aquatilis grown in University of Washington, Seatle, WA, United States - 4-CB2-19 metaG | ecosystem: Host-associated > Plants > Roots >...
GTGATGCTGGCGACCGGCGCGCAACGGATCGAGCAGGTGATGTGGACGCCGGTCGCCGAAACCTAAACGAAAGGCAATCGCAATGCCGAAGATGCAAACGCTTCGCACGCCCGCGCAACTGCGCGATGCAGGGCTCGTGTCCCCGGAGAGAGCCGTCGCGCTCGATGATGTCGCCGCGCGCTATGCGGTGGCGCTGCCGATGCCGCTCGCTGCGCTAATCGACCGCGACGATCCACAGGATCCGATTGCCCGCCAATTCGTGCCCGACCTTGCCGAGCTTGAGACGCAGCCCGGCGAGCTTGCCGACCCGATCGGCGATGACGCGCATTCGCCGGTGCCGGGTATCGTGCATCGCTACCCGGACCGCGTGCTGCTCAAGCTCACACAAATTTGCGCGGTCTATTGCCGATTCTGCTTCCGCCGCGAGACCGTCGGCAAGCCCGAGGCGCTCGACCGCGCCGCGCTCGACGCGGCGCTCGATTACATCCGCGGCCGCGCCGAGATTTGGGAGGTCATTCTCACCGGCGGCGATCCGCTGGTACTGTCGGCCCGGCGCCTACGCGAGGTGATGCGCGCGCTCGCGGGCATCGACCACGTCAAAGTTATCCGCATTCATACCCGCGTGCCGGTTGCCGATCCGGCGCGCATCACGGGCGAACTCGTGCGGGCGCTGAAGGTCAAGGGCAAGGCGGTCTATGTCGCCGTGCACGTCAATTACGCGCGCGAGCTGACGGCGGACGCGCGCGAGGCCTGCGCGCGGCTTGCCGATGCGGGCATTCCGCTGCTCGGCCAGTCGGTGTTGCTTGCCGGCGTCAATGATACGCAGCAAGCGCTCGCCGAACTGATGCGCGCCTTGGTCGAGTGCCGCATCAAGCCGTACTATCTGCATCACGCGGATCTCGCGCCCGGCACTTCGCATTTGCGCACCGATATCGAGACCGGGCAGGCGCTGATGCGGGAATTGCGCGGCCGCGTCTCCGGCCTCTGCCAGCCGGCTTACGTGCTCGATATTCCGGGAGGCTACGGCAAGTCGCCGATCGGGCCGAATTATCTCGAGCGCGCGGGATCAAACGGCACTGCGCATTATGTCGTCGAGGATTTCAACGGGCGGCGGCACGCCTATCCCGCCTCAGAGTCTTAATCGCATTCGGTCGCGCAAATGTCGGGGCAGGTCTGACCACTTGTACACGCAGCCGGACGACATTTTACCACGCATGATGGGTGGGCCTGCGGCAACGGAGCCGCTACTGCTGGCGGCGGAGCGACCGTGATGCTCGGGGCCATCGGCATCGGCGGCGGGGACATCGGCATAGGCGCGATCGCCGCCGGCGGCGGCGTGGTGTGACCGCCGTAAATCTGCCCCTGCGCGGCCGACGACAGCAGTGCCAGCAAACAGGAGCCAATCAACTTACCCATGCGGCTGGTCCTCGGGTAAACGATACTTGTTCAGTCGTTCGGCCGCTTCAGCGGAGCGATAGACCCATACCTGACTCATGCATTGCCACATCGTTCGCTCTTCCTCGATCGAAGCGGGCAACCGGAAACCGAGCTTGCGGCACAGGTCCGGCCGGTAAAGATCGAAAGCGCCGGTCACCATCGCTCCCCAGCTTTGCGCGACCGAACGCGCGCTGTGCGCGGTAAGAAAGGCCAACACGATCGCGGCAAACGGAATCCACGGTTGCGGCCACGCGGCGCGCGCGATCCCCATCGCCACGTAAAGGACGACGGTCAGGCATGAGGTGAACCAAAGATTGACCCAGAAATCCATTTGCGCCTTTTCGGTCTCCATCATTTCCCGATAATCGGCGGGAACCACGCCCATCAGCCGGCTCCACCCGTAGACGGATTCGATGCCGTAGATGACTCGCGAATAGACCTCGAAGGCACGAATGGTGTTGCCGAACCTTGTGGGCAACACGGTTGCTTCCTCGTCGGGAAACTCGTGCGCCATCTTCCACAGCGAATCCGCATAGGTGCGCGAGTGCTTGGAATCGACGTCGCGCTTTTGCTTCTTGGCGCCGGAAATCGCCTCACGGCTCGTAGCTATCTTGTCGTTGAGTTTCCGATAGGCTCCCGTCGCGATATTGCCTTTGAGGCGAAACGGATTGAACGGACCGTAGCCCTGCAGGACTCTGACGATCGGCCGGTTGAGTGCGAGCAGCGCGACCGCGCAAAGCCAGATCACAAAGAAGATCAGTGTGGCCTGGATCGCGGTCTCATCCTTGTACTTCGTCATCGACAAAAGCGGGTCGGCGAGACCATACAGGTAGAGAATTCCGAACACAGCCAGCAGGAATGCAGCCGCCGGCAGCAGAAATCCGATCGCGAAGGATTTGCTAAAGAGCTTGGTCAGCGCGCCGGTCACCGAAGCCTCTCAATGGTCAGGGCGGATCGGGCGGCTGTGTCGTCGGCTTTCCAGGAGGCCCGGCCTGAGCGAACTCAAGCACGGGACGGGTTGTGCGCGCGCTTATGGCGAAATGGCGAGCGTCTTGGTCTGGTGCGGCGCTGCAAGGCGCAGCCGTGCAAGTCGCGGCTGGCGTTGAAGTCAGAGTTAGAACGACGATAAGCGTGCTGACAGACACCGCTGCAGTCCCCCCGGAGCGAGGAAAGACTATACCGCGGGGTGGGAGGAGGCTAGCCGCCTCGCGACGCCACTAAGATCGACCGTCGACAGAGTTAGTGTTGAGTGCTTGGTCCTGCCTCAGTGCCGCGGCACCAGATCGTACAGCGAGGCGGCGAGCGCGAGCACGGCGAAGCCGATGATCACGATGGCGACGGCGGCGTTGAGCACGTAGTGCGCATCACGCCGCAGGGCCGCGCCGACATTCTTGCCTTTGATCATGGCCTGACGCTCCGGTGAAGCAGCCATCGTCGCCACAACGTGAAACTAGCGACTTCGGACTCACCCGGCCCATAATTTGTACGTTAAAAATGCGAATAAAAGCGCCGTAACGGCGCATGGCAGCCATGAGGGAATATTTGATTGGCGCGCCCTACGGGATTCGAACCCGTGTTACCGCCGTGAAAGGGCGGTGTCCTAGGCCTCTAGACGAAGGGCGCATGCGCGGGTGACCGCGCCGGATGCGGGGTATAGTCAGCTTCGGCGGAACCGGCAACCGACAATCCTACCATTTGCCGGTGTTCGGCATCGACTTCCACGGCTCCTGCGGGGGCTTGGCTTCGCCCCGCTGCAGCAATTCGATCGAATGCTTGTCTGGCGAGCGCACGAAGGCCATCACGCCGTCGCGCGGCGGGCGGTTGATGGTGACGCCCGCATCCATCAATTTCTTGCAGGTGGCGTAGATGTCGTCGACCTCGTAGGCGAGGTGGCCGAAATAGCGCGCCTCGCCGTAGTCCTCGGTGTCCCAGTTGTAGGTGAGTTCCACCTCCGGGCCGGGGCGGCCCTTCTTCTTGCTTGCCTCGACCAGGCTTTCGTCATCCGCGCCGGCGAGGAAAACGAGCGTGTATTTGTTCTTCTCGTCCACCCGGCGGCGGGTTTCTTTCAATCCGAGCTTGTTGCAATAAAAATCGAGCGCCGCATCCAGATTGCGGACGCGCAGCATGGTGTGCAGATATCGCATGTGGGAACCTCATCCTTGGGGCGGGCGGAACGGCCCGTATTATAGCAATGATCGCCCCCGATCTTGAAAGCGCCATTGCCGCTTTGCGCGAGCAGTTTGACGCCGCGCGCTGCATCGTGCCGTTCACCGGGGCGGGCATCTCCACCGAGTGCGGCATTCCCGATTTCCGTTCGCCGGGCGGCCTTTGGACCAAGAACCAGCCGATCCCGTTCGATGCGTTCGTCTCCAGCCAGGAGATGCGCGACGAGGCCTGGCGGCGGCGCTTCGCCATGGAGGACAAGTTCGGCGGCGCCAAGCCGGGCCGCGGGCATCTGGCGCTGGCAAGTCTTTACCGCGCCGGCAAGGCGCCGGGCGTGGTGACGCAGAACATCGACAATCTGCATCAGGCGTCGGGCGTTGCGGCTCGCGACGTCGTCGAACTGCATGGCAATACCACCTATGCGACCTGTCTCGACTGCGGCGAGCGCTATGAGCTCGGCTGGGTGCGCGAACATTTCGACAAAAACGACGAGCGCGCCCCCGATTGCCCGTGCGGTGGCTACATCAAGACGGCGACGGTGTCGTTTGGGCAGTCGATGCCGGCGGACGCGATGCAGCGCGCTGAGCAACTGACGAAGCGTTGCGATCTTTTTCTCGCGATCGGCTCATCGCTGGTGGTGTGGCCGGCCGCCGGCTTCCCGCTGATGGCGAAACGCAACGGCGCTTCGCTCATCATCATCAATCGCGAGCCGACCGAGTTCGACGAACTCGCCGATCTCGTCGTGCGTCACGACATCGGCGACGTGCTCGGACCCTTCATCGCCCGTTGATTCGTCGCGACTGCGCTGTGCACAGGGCTGTGCGCAAGCGAATTTTGCGCTTCCCGCCGCACTGGCGAGTGTTATCTTGAATCACGAAAGATTCGTTGAAGCGCCCTTGAAGAGGCGCCTGACAAGCGGCGGCGTACGGCGTCATGGCGTCGGACGGGATTGAATCAAAAATGCCAAGCAGCAATCTCCGACCCGGGACGGTCAGAGAACTTGTCGACGAAGCATCAGCCAATCTCATTGAATTGGCGGGCGTCATCAAGTGGTTCGACGTCTCGAAGGGCTTCGGGTTCATCATTCCCGACAACGGCATGCCTGACGTGCTCCTGCACGTGACGTGCCTGCGTCGCGATGGCTTCCAGACCGCCTACGAAGGCGCGCGGGTCGTCTGCGAGGTGCTGCAACGCCCCAAGGGCTTGCAGGTCTTCCGAATTTTGTCGATGGACGAGTCGACTGCGATCCATCCGGCGCAGATGCCGCCGCCGCGCACTCACGTGACGGTGACGCCGACCAGCGGCCTGGAGCGGGCGCAGGTCAAATGGTTCAACCGCTTGCGCGGCTTCGGCTTCTTGACGCGCGGCGAGGGCACGCCGGACATTTTCGTGCACATGGAAACCCTGCGCCGCTACGGCATCGCCGAGTTGCGTCCGGGCCAAACCGTGCTGGTCCGCTTCGGGCCCGGCCCCAAGGGCCTGATGGCGGCCGAAGTCCGGCCGGATGGCGGGCCGCTCGGCTTGGCCTCGCACTAAGCCGGCCTCATCTCTCACGTTGTTGAACGTGATCGGGCGGTTTTTCCGATTGCCGCCCGGCATTTGCCCGCGTAAAGGCGGTCGCATGCGCGCCTTAAGCCATTTCGCCCTCCTTTTCGTCCTCGTTGTGGCTGCCGTGCCGGCCCGTCCGGCCCCGCTGCAGACGCTGGAGATCGCCAGCAAGAGCGGCGTGCACACCTTTGCGGTCGAGATGGCCGTCACCCCCGCCGAACGGGAGAAGGGGCTGATGTTCCGCAAGGAACTGCCGGAAGGCCGCGGCATGCTGTTCGACTTCCAGCACGACCAGGACGTGTCGTTCTGGATGGAGAACACCTACATCCCGCTGGACATGATCTTCATCCGCGGCGACGGCCGGATCCTGCGGATTGCGGAGAACACCGAGCCGCTGTCGACCAAGCTCATACCGTCGGGTGGGCCGGTTCGGGCCGTCCTCGAGGTCATCGGCGGCACCGCCGCCAAGTTAGGGATCGCGCCGGGCGATACCGTTGCCCATTCCATCTTCAGCGGCCATTGACGGGCGGGGGCCGCCGGGCCTGCTTGCTGGCGCCGGCCTAAGCGTGTAACTGCCACGTCATCGGGGCGTAGCGCAGCCCGGTAGCGCATCTGCTTTGGGAGCAGAGGGTCGCAGGTTCGAATCCTGCCGCCCCGACCAGCCTTCGCCCCTGCGGGGCTTCGGCTTGGCAAGCCAAGGAGACGAGGGAAGAAATTATGACAGCGCGCATCTACAAGCCGGCGAGGACCGCCATGCAGTCCGGCCAAGCCAAGACCAAGGACTGGGTGATCGATTTTGAGCCGGAGGAGCCGCGCGAAGTCGAGCCGCTGATGGGTTGGACCTCGTCAGGCGACATGCGCCAGCAGTTGCACCTGCGTTTCGAGACCAAGGAGGAGGCGATCGCCTACTGCGAGAAGCACGGCGTCGCCTATCAGCTGTTCGAGACGAAGGAGCCGGCGCGCAAGACGATTTCCTACTCGGACAATTTCGCCTTCAAGCGCCGCGACGCCTGGACCCACTAGGCCGGCTGTGTCTCCGCCGCGGGCTCGGCGCGGCTTTGCGGCGCGGCGCGCTGCTTCAGCAACGAGACCAGACGTTCCTCCGGCATCGGCTGCCCGAGCAGGAAGCCCTGGCCAAAATCGCAACCCATGCTGACGAGGGCGATGGCGTCGGCCGCCTTCTCGATGCCCATGGCCACGGCGGTGCGGCCGAAATTGTGGGCGAGGTCGATCGCGGTCTTGCAGAGCGGCGCGTTGACCTTGTCGGTGCCGCATTCGGCGACGATGGCGCGGGCGAGCTTGACCTCGGCGAAGGGAAATTCGGTGAGCTTGGCGAAGGCCGCCTGGGCGCGGCCGAAGCCGTCGACCGCGAGCTTGAGCTTGAGCGGCTCGAGCCGCTTGGCCGCTTCGGCGGCGCGGGCGAGGTCGGCGACGATGTCGTCCTCCGCCACGTCGATAATCAGCCCCGGCCATTTGTCGCTCGGCGGGCGATGGGTCTTGACCAGATCCTCGACGGGTAGATTTTGCAGCGCAGCGATCGGGATATTGACGGCGAGCGTCAGGTGGACGCCGAGCTTGGCGAAATTGGCGCCGGCCTTGAGTGCGCTAACCAGCGCGAGCTCGGATAGTTTGGCCATGGAGGTGTCAACGGCGCCGGGCAGGAAGGCGCTCGGCAGCACAATGCCATGCTGCGGATGCCGGGCGCGGGCAAAGGCCTCGGCGCCGGCGAGGCGCTTGCGGCGCAGGTCGATTTTCGGCTGGTACCAGAATTCAATCCAGTTGTTCGACAGCGCTTCCTGGAGGTCGATGCGCGTGGCGATTGCCGGCGGCAGGCCAAGCTTGAGCTCGTGCATGATCTTGACGATGGCGTCGGTCTCGAACGGCTTCTTCAGCACCGTCAGCATGTTGAGCTTGTTGCTGAGCCCCACGGTCTTGACGTGGTCGAGGACCGCGGCACCGCGGTTGCTTATCAGTTGTACCGCGCCCTTGAAGCCGCGCTTGCCGAGGGTGACCATCGACTCGATCGCGTCCGAGGATTCCAGCGAAATGTTGTGGAAAATGAGCTCAGGCATGCGGCCGTCGAGCGCCTTGCGCAGCGCCGCGCCGTCGGCGAATTCGACGGTGTCGACGCCAGAGCCGTGCAGCACCAGCGAGAGGAAATGCCGGATGCTCGGTTCTTCATCGATGACGTAGCAGAGCGGGACGGCGCCGGGCGCGAGGGGCGGCGCCTCGACAGCGGCCGGCGCGGCCGCGGGTTGCGGAGCGGGTTCAGCTTTTTTCTTGGCCATGGATTCCAAACGCGGAGATCGGCACGCCCCCCGGCGTGCTTCGAGCTATTGGTGTTCCAAAATTCTTAATGATGGGTTTGCGGTGGAACCACGCTGCCCGTACCGCCAGACTCCGAGTGCCTTCGTGGCTGGTTACGGCCGGCCGGCCAACGGCGGTTACAGGCGGGACCACATTCTCCGCGCGGCCCGCGCAGGAGCACATTTCATGCAAGTTCGGACCGATGCCGAGGAAATATCTCTTATTTTCCGTGGCTTATTGCCGTTTTCAGGCGCGCCTCTCTATGTAGTGGCCTGTTTCACCCGTTTGGAGCGCGCCGTTGTCGCCGATTCCGAAAACCGCGCCGTTCGCCGAAGAAGAAATTGATCTTCTTAACCGCGTCGTTGGCGTGGCGAGCCCAGTGCAACGCGCCTGGCTTGCCGGCTTTCTGGCCGGCATCGATGCATCGCAAAACGGCGGCGCTGGGCTTAGCGCGCAGCCGGCAGCTCCGGCGCGTCCTGCCGAGCCGATCAGCATCGTTTATGCGACGGAATCCGGAAACTCGGAGAAGCTCGCCGGCGATGTCGCCAAGCTCGCGCGGAAGAACGGCCTCAAGCCGTCGCTGATCGACATGGCCGACCTTGACCTTGCCGCGCTCGGCTCGGTCAAGCGCCTCATTGTTATCGCCGCCACCTGGGGCGAGGGCGAGCCGCCGGGCCGCGCGGTGCGCGTCTACAACGAACTGATGGGCGAGGGCGCGCCGCGTCTCGACGGCGTCGAGTTCGCCGTGCTCGCGCTCGGTGACACCGCCTACGTGGAATTCTGCGCCATCGGCAAGGCGATCGACGAGCGGCTCGCCGCGCTGGGCGGCAAGCGCGTGGTCGACCGCGCCGATTGCGATCTCGACTTCGCGGGGCCGGCGGCGCGTTTCTTCGACGATGCGATCAAGGCGCTGGCGCCGCCCGAGGCCGCGCGCGGCCAGGTGATCGAGGTCGATTTCGGCAAGCCGGCCGCCTCGCCGAATACGGACATTGTCGAGGCCGAGATCACCGAACTCGTCAATCTCAACTCGTCGCGCTCCGACAAGGAGACCGTCCACCTCGCGCTGGCCTTCGACGGCCCGGCGCCGGCCTACGAACCCGGTGACTCGCTCGATCTTTATCCGGAAAACGATCCAGCCTACGTCGATGAACTGCTCAAGCTTGCGGGCCTTGCCGGCGACGCCAAACTGCGTGCCGAGTTCATCACGTCGCGCGACGTTACGACCTTGTCGCTCAAATCGGTCGAAACCTACGCCGTGCAGACCGGCCACCACTACGTCAACGCACTGCTCGCCGACGGCGCGGCGCGCGACTGGATCGCCGGCCGGCAGCTCATCGACCTCATCGCCATGTTCCCGATCTCGCTCACCGCCGATCACTTACGCGCCGTGACGCGTCCGCTGGCGCCGCGCGCCTATTCGATCGCGTCGTCGCGCCGCGAGGTCGGCGATGAGGCGCATCTCTTGATCTCCGCGGTGCGCTACGACAGCCACGGCCGCGCCCGCAAGGGCGTCGCCTCCGACTACGCTGCCGAGCGGCTCAAGAGAGGCGGCCGCGTGCGGGTCAAGCTCAAGCCCAACAAGCACTTCGCGCTGCCGGCGCCGGACAGGGACATCATCATGGTCGGCCCCGGCACCGGCGTCGCGCCATTCCGCGCCTTCGTGCAGGAGCGGCGGGCGACGCAAGCCAAGGGCCGCAGCTGGCTGTTCTTCGGCGACCGCCAGTTCACGCACGACTTCCTCTATCAGCTCGACTGGCAGGAGGCGCTGGCAGACGGCTCGCTCGCCCGCATGGATGTCGCGTTCTCGCGCGACCGGCCGGAGAAGCTTTACGTCCAGCACAAGATGTGGGACGCCCGCCGCGATCTCGTCGACTGGCTCGATGGCGGCGCGAACTTCTACGTCTGCGGCGACGCCAAGGCGATGGCCAAGGACGTGCGCGCGACCTTGGTCAAGGCCTATGCCGACGTCAAAGGCTTGTCGACCGACGCCGCCGAGCAGGCGGTGGCGAGCCTCGAGCGCGACAAGCGCTATCTGCAAGACACGTACTGAAACGCCGCCCAGGCGGCTGCCGACATGACCGACGAAGTCTCGCGCAACGAGCGCATCAAGGAAGCCAGCAATTATTTGCGCGGCACGCTGGCCGAGGGACTGCGCGAGGAAATCACCGGCAGCATCGTCGAAGACGATCAGCAACTGGTGAAATTTCACGGCATGTACCTGCAGGACGACCGCGACCTGCGGCCCGAGCGTGCGCGCAAGAAGATGGAGAAGGCCTTCTCCTTCATGATCCGCGTGCGCATGCCCGGTGGCGTGCTGACGCCGGCGCAGTGGCTCGCGCTCGACCATGTTGCGCGCCACTACGGCGGTCACACGCTGCGGCTGACGACGCGGCAGACGGTCCAATTGCATGGCGTCATCAAGTCGAACCTGAAGGAAACGCTGAAGCAGATCGACGCCAAGCTGCTCGACTCGATCGCGGCCTGCGGCGACGTCAATCGCAACGTCATGTGCGGCGCCAATCCCGACCAGCCGCGGCTGCATGCCGCGGCCGAGGAGCTTGCGCGCGCGATCTCCGAGAAATTGACGCCGAGCACGCCGGCCTATCGCGAGATCTGGCTCGACGGCGAGCGCATCGCCGGCGGCGACGAGGAGGTGGTCGAGCCGATCTACGGCAAGACCTACCTGCCGCGGAAGTTCAAGACGGTGGTGGCACTGCCGCCGTCGAACGACGTCGACGTGTTCGCGCACGACCTCGGCTTCATCGCCATTGCCGACAATCGCGGTGGCATCGCCGGCTGGAACGTGACCGTCGGCGGCGGCATGGGCATGACGCACGGCGAGCCGGACACCTATCCGCGCACCGCCGACCTCATGGGCTTCTGCGAGACCAAGGACGCGCTGGCGATTGCCGAAGCCGTGGTCACCGTGCAGCGCGACTGGGGCGACCGCGCCAACCGCAAGCATGCGCGGCTCAAATACACGATCGAGGATCGCGGTCTCGACACGTTCCGCGCCGAGGTCGAGAGCCGCGCCGGGGTCACCCTCGGGCCCGTGCGGCCGTTCAAATTCACCTCGACCGGCGACCGCTACGGCTGGAGCGAGGGCGACGACGGCCGCGCTCATCTCACCCTTTACGTTCCGAGCGGGCGCTTGCGCGATGTTGCCGGTTCGATGCAGATGTCGGCGCTCACGCGCATCGCGGAGATGCACGACGGCGAATTCCGCATCACGCCGAACCAGAATTTGATCATCGCCAACGTGCCGACCGAGCGGCAGGTCGAGTTCTCCCGAATCGTCGGAGAGAACGGCCTGCTCGCGCCGTGGTCGGGCCTTCGCCGCAATGCGATGGCGTGCGTCGCGCTGCCGACTTGCGGGCTAGCGCTGGCCGAGAGCGAGCGCTACATGCCGGACCTGCTCGATGCGCTCGACGGCTTGCTTGCGGCGTACGGCCTCTCGGCCGACGATATCGTCATCCGCATGACCGGCTGTCCCAATGGCTGCGCGCGGCCTTATCTCGCCGAGATTGGGCTCGTCGGCAAAGGTCCGGGCCGCTACAACCTCTACCTCGGTGCCGCCTTCGACGGCTCGCGCCTGTCCAAGCTTTACGGCGAGGATCTCGATCACGCCGGCATCGCCGCGGCGCTGGACCCTATCTTCGCGGCCTACGCCGCCGAGCGGCAGAAGGGCGAGCGCTTCGGCGACTTCACCATCCGCGCCGGCTTCGTCGCCGCGACCGGCAACGGCGCTGATTTCCACGCCAACACCGGCAAGCGGCGATGACCGGCGAGCGCAAACCAGCCGAGGCGCGGCCGCGCATGGATGCGTTGGCGCGGCTGCCGGTGTTCTATGCGCTCGGCGGCAAGCGGGCGGTCATCGCCGGCGGCAGCGCCGCGGCGGCCTGGAAGGCGGAGCTGTTGTCGGCGTCGGGCGCATCGGTCGAGGTCTACGCCACGGAATTTTCCGAAGAGATGCGTCTCGTTGCCGGCGATCCGCCGCAGGGGTTGGTCACGCTGCACCCGCGCGCCTGGACTGCCGACGATCTGCGCGGTGCGGCGATCGCCGTGGGCGCCTTCGAGGACGATGATGGTGCCGCAGCTTTTGCCGCTGCGGCCCGCAAGTCGGGCGTGCCCGTGAACGCGATCGACAAGCCGGCCTTCTGCGACTTCTCGTTCGGCGCCATTGTCAACCGCTCGCCGATGGTGGTCGGCATCTCGACCGACGGCGCGGCGCCGGTATTCGCGCAAGCGGTCCGCGCCAAGTTCGAGGGCCTGTTGCCGAAAGGCTTTGCCGCCTGGGCCGAGGCCGCAGGACGCTGGCGCGCAGCGCTGAAGGCATCGGGGCTTTCGTTCTCCGGCCGCCGCAAGTTCTGGCAGCTATTCACGGCGCGGGCGATCGCGCACCCCGAGCGCGCGCCGGCAGAAACCGATTTCAAGGCGCTGGTCGCCGATGTGCGCGGGATGGGCGCGGCCGTCGACAACGGCTCGGTCACCCTTGTGGGTGCCGGCCCTGGCGATCCCGAGCTGCTCACGTTGCGCGCGGTGCGCGCTTTGCAATCGGCCGACGTAATCTTGTTCGACGACCTGGTCTCGCGCGAGGTGCTCGATTTCGCGCGGCGCGAGGCGAGGAAAATTCTGGTCGGCAAGACCGGGCACGGTCCGGCCTGCAAGCAGGACGACATCAATGCGCTGATGGTCGGCCTCGCCAGGCAAGGGCGGCGGGTGGTGCGTCTGAAGGGCGGCGATCCGCTGATCTTCGCGCGCGCCGACGAGGAAATCGCCTGCTGCAAGGCGGCGAACATCCCGGTCGAGGTCGTGCCCGGCATCACCGCGGCGCAAGGCGCGGCCAGCCGTCTCGGGGTGTCGCTGACCGGCCGCGGCAAGGCGCGCCGCCTGCAATTCGTCACCGGTCACGCCCGCGACGGCCAACTGCCAAACGATATCGACTGGAGAAGCGTCGCCGATGTCGCCACCACGACCGCCGTTTACATGCCGGTGAAGACGATGGCCGCGTTTGTCGCCCGCGCCACCGGCGACGGCCTCGATCCCGCGACGCCGGCGGTCGCCATCATCAGCGCCACGCGCGCCGACGAGCGGCAAATTGCCGGCAGCATCGCCGCCATGCCCGCGCTGCTGGCCGCGGCCGAGCCGAACGGGCCGGTGCTGGTGATGCTCGGCAGCGTCTTTGCCGACCTCGCGGTCACGACGGACAGCGGCCGCCGCGCGGCGACCGGCTGAGAGCACTGGCGACCCCGGCTGGATTCGAACCAGCGACCCCCAGCTTAGAAGGCTGGCTTGGCCCATTGATGCTACGAGCGTTTTTGACGCGATGTTGCATCCTTGTCGCGGCGCCACTTCGCTCAGCCGTTCTCCCCGCCGGCCACGTGGACGATGCAAAGCTGTCCGACAAGCTTGGTGAGTGCCTTCGCCAAGGCTTCGACCTCACCCCAATCACGCCCGGGCCTCAGCGCGAAGAAGATTCGCGGGATTTGTTTTTGGTGGAGTAGCGACGGCTCGTCCTCGAGGAATTCGAGGTGCACCATGGTGGGGTCGCCAT
>Ga0265339_10002545_pt1 | contig 12994 bp, 8 predicted proteins | sample 4CB219metaG_FD_202085 | JGI IMG/M metagenome (GOLD analysis project Ga0265339, IMG submission 202085) | Rhizosphere microbial communities from Carex aquatilis grown in University of Washington, Seatle, WA, United States - 4-CB2-19 metaG | ecosystem: Host-associated > Plants > Roots > Rhizosphere...
AGACGTGAATCGTGTCTCAGCGCCGCTACCGCGGCTTGGCCTTCTACTGCTGCCTTACCCCGGGCTCGCGCCCGGGGCTATTGACAGCGCCGCTACGCGGCTGAGACGGAAAAGACCTGTGGCAACCACTCTAAACCATTTGAACACACGGTTATCCTGTCGTGTCTGCGGCACCACGAGGAACTAACACAATCTTAGCGATCTCACAGCCTGTCCTTAGCGCCTTGGTGCGATCATTGGAAGTAGCGAGGATGCGCTCGCGATAGGTATCTGAATGTGCCGCCGCGGGATTGACTCGCGGCAGAACCAAAACGAGATAAGGAGATCGAATGCAACTGAACTGGAGAACACTTGCGTTGGCCTTGCTGGCGGTAGCGGCGGCCGGGATACATCAGTCGGCCGTTGCCCAAGCAAGGGCAGAAAAGGCAAAGCCCACCTTGCAGATCGAAGGTTCCACGACGGTCGGGCCCATTGCAGATGAGTTCACCGAGGCCTTCGGGAAGCTCCATCCTGGCGTCGTCATCACGGTCAAGAAGACCGGCAGCGGCGACGGCATTGCGGCCCTGATCGACGGCCGGTGCCAGATTGCCACGTCCAGTCGGATGATGAAGCTTGAGGAGTTCAAGAAGGCCGTGGAAAAGGGCGTCGTGCCGGTGACCCACACGATCTCCATGGACGGCGTGTGCATCATTGTCCATCCATCCAACCCGGTTAAGGCCCTGAAGACCGAACAGATCAAGGACATCTTTACCGGCAAGATCACCAACTGGAAGGACCTCGGCGGCGCGGACAAGCCCATCGTGGTCATCAGTCGCGATACCTCCTCCGGCACCTACGAGTCCTTCACGCACTTCGTGATGGGCAAGGACAAGATGTTCGAAAAGGTCGAATACGTTAACTCCAACCCGCAGGCCCACAGCCGGGTTGAGACTACCGATGGCGCTGTCGCTTACGTCGGTCTGGGATTCGTGGATGCCAAGGTCAAGGCCCTGGAAATCAACGGCGTGGCCCCCAGCAAGAAGACCATCCAGTCGGGCACATACGCCTTCAGCCGTCCACTGTTCATGTTCACCAACGGCTACCCCGAACTGGGCTCCCCCGTCCATGCCTTCTGCACCTTCCACCTCACCGAGAAGGGCCAGGAGATTATCGACGCCAAGGGTTTCGTGCCCGTCACCAACTACTAATGGATGGCCAAGTTTGAGTACGCAGTTGGCAGATTCTGATACGCAGACGGCCGGGTTTACTCGGCCGCTGCTGTTGACTCCCGCCCAGGACCGCGGCGGCTGGCTGATGGGTCATGCCGGCCTGGCTGCGCTGATGCTGGTGACGGCCACGTCCGTGGTTGCGGTCGGGCTGATCTTCGTGTTCATCATCCGCGAGGCCTGGCCGTTCTTTCAGGCGCAAGGGTTTGGCGAGGCCGTGTCAGGAACGGATTGGTCGCCGGAGGCCCAGGGCCAAGAGCGCTTCGGAATGCTTGCGCTGATCTTCGGATCGCTGTATGTGACCGCCGGCGCCCTGGCGATTGCGGTGCCTGTGGGCATTCTGACGGCCGTTCTGCTCAGCGACATGGTTTCTTTCCGCGTGCGTCAGGGCGTCAAACCGATCATCGAGATCCTGGCTGCCATACCCTCTGTTGCCTACGGCTTCTTTGCGGTGCTGGTGCTGGCCCCGTTAATGCAAGAGCGATTTGGTCTCCACACCGGCGCTAACGCGCTCAATTCGGCCATCATGCTCGCGGTGATGGCCGTGCCCACCATCGTCAGCGTGGCCGAGGATTCGCTCTGGGCCTGCGGTCGTGAACTGCGTGAAGCTTCCTACGCCTGCGGTGCCACGCGGGCGGAGACACTACTGAAGATCGTCATACCAGCCGCCCACAACGGCATCATTGCCGCGATCGTCCTGGGCATGATGCGTGCTATTGGCGAAACCATGCTTGTGTGGATGGCCTCAGGCAACGCCTGCCAGATACCGCACCCGTGGTATGACCTGACACAATCGGTGCGAACGATGACCGCCACGGTGGCCGGCGAGATGGGCGAAACGCCCAAAGGGTCCACGCACTATCACGCCCTGTTCGCTGTGGGCTTGATGCTCCTGACCTTCTCGCTGGTCCTGAACCTCCTGACTGAGTACCTGCTCCACCGAGCCAGGCGTTCTTCCGGGGGGCATGCATGAACATCCTGGTGCGAAAGTGGACCGACAAGGTCTTCACGCTGCTGGCGGTACTGTCGGTGGTGCTGGTGGTAGGGGCGCTGGTCGGCATATTGCTGCCGATGATGTGGCGGGGCGGCGGCGCGGTAGTCTTCCGCGGCACCGTGGAATTCCGCAGGATGCAACTGGAGCAGTTTGGCCGTGGCGACAGCGCCGCAGTGCAGGCAGAAGTGGACCAAGCCTACAAGGTCCGCCAGCGGGCCTACGAGATACTAGCTGACTTTGCAGCCGGCCTCGATACGTCGGACCTCCAGACGCACGTAAGGCAACTCCATCGCGAGTTCGGCGAGCAACTGAGCAATCGCGACCTGCCGCAAGGCCAGGCTGCGGAGTTAAAGAAACTGTCGAAGGAACTGCGCGACATCCTGCTGTCGGCCCTCGAGACGGACAGCAAGGACCAGGCGATGGAGGCCCTTGATGCGGTCTTGCCGCATGCCCAGGATCCAGGACTCAAGGATACGGCGGCCTCGGCCTTTTTCGACGTTGCTCGCAAGTACAAGAAGACCATCGCCAGCATGGACCTGAAACGGCGTAGCGAATTTGCCCAGCCGCTCAAGGAAGTCCGCGATTCTGTGCGGAATCTCTTAGGCCCGAGCCCCGGCGAATCCGTGCCGGCCGTGACAATGCAACAGTACGGCGCCACCCGCTGGGATCAGGCAACCGAGCACCTCGACAACCTGCTCTTTGCCGAGACATGGGTCAGCGCCGGCGACGGCAAGTCGCTGGTCAAGAAACGTACGCCGCGGGAAGAGCAGTTCGCGGGCACCGCTCTGGCTGAGCTGTTTCCGTATGTGAGGAACAACGTCAGGCCAATGCTCCGCCCGCAATGGACGTTCTACTGGCAGTACTTCCTGGACGACAACAAGAGCGGCCATTACTTCGGCGGCGTCGGGCCGGAGATCATTGGTACGCTGGCCATAACTGTGCTGGCGATCCTCTTCGCACTGCCACTGGGCGTGGCCGCCGCGGGCTACCTTGTCGAATGCGCCGGGGACACCATTGCCACCAGGGTCCTTCGCATGTGCATCAACACGCTGGCGGGGGTGCCCAGCATAGTATTCGGCCTGTTTGGCCTGGCCTTCTTCGTGGTGTACCTGCTGCCCAGGCTGGGTATGCCCGAGGGCTCAAGCATCGTGGCGGGGGCCCTTACGCTGGCCCTGTTGGTGCTGCCGGTCATTATTCGAGCAAGCGAAGAGGCCATACGCACTGTTCCGCGTGCATACAAGGAAGCATCGCTGGCCCTGGGCGCCAGCCGCTTTGGCTGCTTCATGACGGTCACTCTGCCGTCGGCAATGCCGGGCATCCTGACCGGGCTCATTCTCAGCATGAGCCGGGCCGCCGGCGAAACCGCCCCCATACTCTTCACCGCCGGTGTGGCCATGGGGCCGATCCCGACCTCACTGTCGCAGCCGACACGCACGCTCTCATACAGCAGCTACGACATGGCCGTTGGCGACAAGATGGCGATGCTGGCGCCGCACAATCAGTTCGGCATGATCATGACACTCGTGGCCATCGTGCTGCTGCTGAATATCGTGGCCATCGTGCTCAGGAGCAGAATCTCCAAGAAACTCCGAGGCCATTAAACGAGGAATCAACCATGACTATGGATCAGGCAGAAATATTGGCGGTGATTGAACCGCCGAACCGGGCCAGGGGCGTCAAGGCGATGATTACCGTAGGAGATAAGAACCACGCTCGGAACAATATCTCAACGAACTCCGGGAGCGTGGAGACTCAGCCGCCGATCATTCGGGCCCAGAATTTCCATCTGTATTACGGTGCCAAGGCCGGAGTGAAGGACATCACGATGGACATCGCCCTGCGTTCGGTGACGGCCATCATCGGGCCCAGCGGGTGCGGCAAGAGCACATTCCTCCGCAGCATCAACCGCATGAATGACCTGATCCCGCACATCCGCACCGAAGGCGCACTGAATGTCAACGGCATCAATGTCTACGACGGCCGCGTCAATCTGGTGAATCTCCGCCAGCAGGTGGGCATGGTCTTCCAGAAGCCCAACCCGTTCCCCAAGAGCATCTACGATAACGTGGCGTACGGTCCGCGGCTTCAGGGCGTGCGAGGCCGCACGCTTGACGGCCTGGTGGAAGACTGCCTCCGCAATGCGGCGTTGTGGGACGAGGTGAAGGACACCTTGAGCAAGTCCGCACTGGCCTTGTCCGGCGGCCAGCAGCAGCGTCTGTGCATCGCCCGGGCCCTGGCGACCAGGCCGCAGGTGCTCCTCATGGACGAGCCATGCTCCGCCCTGGACCCCATCGCGACGGCGAAGATCGAGGAGCTGATCGGCACCCTCAAGGACACGTACACTATTGTCATTGTCACACACAACATGCAGCAGGCCGCGCGAGTCAGCGACCGCACCGCCTTCTTCTGCCTGGGGGAACTGATCGAGTACGACGACACGCGACTGATCTTCACCAAGCCTGTCAAGCGGCAGACCGAAGACTACGTCACCGGCCGCTTCGGCTGATCAAAATTCGCCGCTGACGCGTATACGCGCTTTGGCATGACGCTGGTTGCGTTTATACTTGGCTGGCGAACGATCGTAGCACACAATGCCAGCCAGGAGATCAGACGCTATGGCGATCAAAGTAGCGCATATCGCGGTGGTGGCCCCTCATCGGGCCGGCCTGTATGAAAGTGCCCGGGAACTCGTTGCAGCCCAGCGTGCAGTCGGCATCGACGCCCGGGTTGTGGACCCAAGCCCCAGCGAGGAGGAGTTTCCCCGCTTCATCGAAGACGCCAAGCGGCGCGGCGAGGAGAATGTCGTCAAGGCGTTTCTCAAGCCGCCGCCCAAGGACTGGCAGGAGACCCGCGAGCCCAAGCCCGCACCGCTGGAGTTCGCGCTGCAGGCCGACATCCTGGTCTCGCACAGCGGTTTGGTCCGCCAGTCGTTGATCAAGGCCGCCAAGCCGGTGGTCGAGGTGATCCATGGTCGGCCCAGGGTCTGCTTCCTGTACGAGTACCTCGGTGAGCAGACGATCTACACCTACTACCGCCAGATCGCCAATGATCCCATGCGACGTGCCTTTGTGCACTTCTGGCCAGAGTACCAGCCGTACTGGAAGATGATCTTCCCGGAGCACCGGCTGCGGGTGATCAATCCATCGGTGGACCTGGACTTCTGGACGCCCGGGCCGAAGGAATACGATTTTCAGGGCCAGGGCGGCCAGATCAACGTCGTCTGCACCGACCGCACACGCAACGACAAGGACATTTACCACCAGATGCACGCCTTCGCGATTTTCGCCCAGAGGCACCCGCAAGCACGACTGCACGTGTGTGGCCTGGAGGGCAACCGCCGGGGCTTCTCCGTCCTTCTGGACGTCCTGCGCGAGCGTGGCGTGCTTGGGCAGGTGCTGCCCACGGTCATTGGCCTGGAGCACATCTACCGTGCGGCCGACCTGGTGCTGACGCCCCACAAGATTGCAGTGCGCACCGTGTGCGAGGCGTTGGCCTGCGGCTGCCAGCTCGTCGCGCCCAGTGGCAACCGATTTACCTCCTATACCGCCGACGAAGAAGACCCCTGTGCATTTGCCGACGCCATGGAGCGGGCCTGGCAGGACTGCCAGCAGGATCGTACCGCCCGCGTACAGGCCAACCGCGAGACGGCAGTGCGCGAGTTCAACCCGGCGACGGCGGCGACGGCCTGGCGGAAGCTCTTCGAGGAAATCCTTGCCGGCGGTCCCACCTCGATCTAAAAACCTCGGCCGTGTGCTGGTACGACAGAAGACCGCCTCGGCGATTGTGATAGGGGCAATGAATGTCCAAGTTGACTGGCGTGCACAGGTATGAAGGTGAGCATCTCAACCACGTTGCATTCCCGATGGGGGGCATTGGGGCGGGCATGTTCTGCCTTGATGGTACTGGAAGCCTCTCTCATGCGTCCCTGCGCCACCGGGCGGAGATGTTCAACCGGCCTCTGATGTACGCCGCATTGCATGTCAAAGGCGCAAAGACTGCCCGGGTCGTGGAGGGGCCAGTGCCGCTGTGCAGGGCGTTCGAGGGCACAGATGGCGGGTTTGGATTGTGGGGCCGCCTGTACGGCCTGCCGCGGTTTGAGAAGGCCGCTTTCCAGGCAAGCTTTCCATTTGCTACCGTCGAACTTCAAGATACATCGATGCCCGTGTCGGTGGAGTTGACCGGCTGGAGCCCGTTTATTCCCGGCGACGCTGACGCATGCAGCCTGCCGGTGGCGGCGATGGAGTACAAGTTCTCCAATCGCACCCGGAATTCCCAACGTTGCACATTTTCGTATCATGGCTGCTGGAATTTCCTGAGGACTGGCGGCGGCAAAGTCAGTGTCGGGTCGACGGATCGGGGGTTTGTACTGTCTCAAGCCCCGTCGTCCAGCAAGCCCTGGGAAGAGGCGCACTGTGCCATCTTCACGGACGTCAAATCGAAGGTGGATTGTGCCTGGTTCCGCGGAGTGTGGTCGGACGACATGACCATGGTTTGGAATTCCGTTACCGCCGGCAAGGCCGTCTCAAACCCCCCGATCGTCGAAGGCGACCCGTCATCCGGCGGCAGTGTGTATGTCCCATTTTCGCTGGCGCCGGGCGCCTCGCGGACCATTCGCATCATGATTGCCTGGTATGTGCCGCGCAGCAACCTGCGATTAGGCGACAAGGACCCGCTTGATCCGGCCGGCACCAATTTGCGCAAGACTGCCTCGGCAGGCAAGGTCCTACCTACCTATGTCCCCTGGTACGCCGCGAGGTTTGGTCAAATCGAGGATGTCTGTGACTACTGGCGAAAGAATTACGCAAGACTCTACAAGGACACCCGCCGATTCAGCGATTGCTTCCACGACACGACGCTGCCGCGCGAGGTTGTCGAGGCGGTCGCGGCTAATCTTACGATCCTGAAGTCGCCGACCTGCCTCCGCCAGAGCGACGGGCGTTTCTGGGGGTGGGAAGGTTCGGGCGATCCTAACAACGGCGTCTACGGAACCTGCACGCACGTCTGGAACTATGCACAGGCCATCGCGCACCTCCTGCCGGAACTCGAACGCACGGTCCGCGAAACCGAGCTGGGCCCGTGCCAGGATAGAGGTGGCCATCAGAACTTCCGCGCGCCGCTGCCTATACGCCCGGCACACCATAGGCACCATGCAGCGGCCGACGGTCAACTGGGCGGCGTGATGAGGGTCTACCGCGAATGGCGAATAAGCGGCGACACCGCATGGATGAAATCGCTATGGCCAGCGGTGAAGAAGAGCCTCAACTACTGCATATCCACCTGGGACCCGGATCATACGGGCACAATAATCCGGCCTCACCACAACACGTACGACATGGAGTTCTGGGGCGCCGACGGCATGTGCACGAGCGTCTACCTTGGGGCGCTTGCAGCGGCTTGCAGAATGGCCAAGGCTTGCGGCGACAGCGACGATCTTTACGACGAGTTGCTCAAGCGCGGCAAGGCGGCCATGGAATCGCAGCTGTTCAACGGCAGCTATTTCATCCAGCGTGTCGTACGTGGGTCAGGCGATCAGATGTCCGGCCCCAAGGTCGCTGCACCGTCACCGGAACTGAAGGCCTTTATGCTCGAAGAAGGCCACAAATACCAGTACGGCAATGGCTGCCTGTCTGACGGCGTGTTTGGCGAATGGATTGCCCAGTGCTGCGGCCTGGGGCCTATTCTCGATCAGGACAAGGTCGCCAGCCATCTCGCGTGCGTACATAGATACAACTTTCACGCGAGCCTTCGCGACCACACGAACATGCTGCGCCCCGGCTACGCGTTCGGACAGGAGGGCGGGCTCGTCTTGTGCTCCTGGCCATTTGGAGGCAGGCCGTCCCTGCCATTCCCATACAACGGCGAAGTATGGACGGGCATCGAATATCAGGTTGCTGCTCACCTGATGATGACCGGCCAGGTCGACAAGGGATTGGCAATCGTGAGGAAGATTCGCCAGCGTTACGATGGCGAGAACCGCAATCCCTTCAACGAGTATGAATGTGGCAACTGGTACGCACGGGCCCTGAGCTCGTACGGACTGCTTCAGGCCATGTCGGGCGCCCGCTACGACGCGGTGGAACGCACGCTGTATGTAGATCCACCGTCAGTTCGTACGTCCGCCCGAACAAGCGATTTCCGCGCCTTCATATGCACCGCTACAGGTTATGGAACGGTAGGCATAAAGAAAGGCCGGCCTTTCCTGGAGGTGGCCTGCGGACAGATACCGGTCGACCGAACGGTCTTTCGCGGCAAGATAGTCTAGTGCAGTGTCTCATTAATAAGAGTTCTTATCTGCGGCCGTCACAAAATCCGAAATCCGAAGCACGAAATTCGAAACAAACGGCAATGATCAAAACAGCAAGTTCCAAACACAGAGAAGAAGGGCACATCGGCTTGTCAGTCGAGCGGGCTCTGCCTTTTTGCTCTTTTTTGCCAGCAGAGAAAAAGAGCAAAAAGGCAGAGCCATCTCAAAGGATGCGCCTCTGCGTTTGAGAATTGCCGTTTGGGATTTTGGATTTGTTTCGAATTTCGAGATTCGAATTTCGAGTTTTTGACCCGGATAAGACATCATCCGCGTGGGACACTACACCCGCGCCTCGTCAAGCAGTGCAAGCAGATTCGCCAGCGGCACGTCGGCCTGCAGCGTGATGCCCGGCTCCAGAATGTAGCCGCCCTGGGCACCGAGGGTGTCTTTGAGCCTCCGCACCTCGTCACGTATCTGGGCCGGCGTGCCTTGGGGCAGCAGTTCTTGCGTTCCCACGCCGCCGCAGAAGGTGATCTGCCGCCCGAACGTCTGCTTGAGCTCGTACACGTCCATCGCCTCGGGCTGGATCGGGTGCAGTACGTCCAGGCCCAGGTCGATCAGATCGCCGATAATCGGCCGCACGTTGCCGCATGAGTGGTGGAACATGATCTTGCCGCGTGCGTGCGCCAAGCCGTAGATCTCCGCCAACAGCGGCCGCAAAAGCCGCCGCCAGTGGTCCGGCGACATGATCATGCCGTGCTGCGTGCCATAGTCGTCGCTCAGGGCAAAGCCCTCGAACTCGAAGCGGTCGGCCAGGATCGTCATGGTCGTCAGGATGTGATCGGCGATCCGCCGCAGCAGCGATGCGACGAAGGCCTCATCCAGTGCCAAGTCCAGCAGGGTGTTCTCCATGCCGCGGATGAAGGTGGCCCGCTCTAAGAGGTCGCCGACCCACACCATCCGCCAGTGCGGGGCGTTGGTGGCCGACCACGCGGCGAAGTGGGCGAAGCGGTAATCGGCGCGGGAGTCGGGCCAACTATAACCCTCCAGACTCGGTTCGCTCAGGGCAGGGCCTATCGGCGAGCCGCGGTCGATGTCGCTGGTGGACCACGTGACGCCGAACTCATCTTTGACACAGGGGCCGTAGATGGCCGGCGAGGCGCTGGAAGGCTTGATGGACTTGCACGAGCTGAAACGCATCGGCAAGTCCAGGAAGTCTTCCAGCGTGCGGCCGCTGCCGGTCAGGCCATAATGCTGCTCCAACATCGCTCGCGCCGGCGGCGAGAACATGAAGTTGCACGGCACAGGCGCCGGCTTATGGTCCAGCACGCTTCGGATCCAACCTTTGTGATCAACTGACATTGGCGTCATGGCGGAGCGTCGCCTTACCGCCTTTCCATGAACTTCACACACCACACGTATGCAAGAGTCAATGCTATGTTTGTGACCAGTGCGATCGAGAAAATCATTGCGTAGTATGCGTTGTAATGCCACCAGTAGTAGTACGCCAGCCATATGGCGGATGTGATCACGATGCCTGCAAAAAAGACCAGGCAAAAGGCAAGCAGAGGCCAGTTGACTTTCCCATTTGTGTCAGGATGTGGCGGCAGGTCGCGCAGGCGGAACTGCTTGGTAGGCGGCACATAGGATTTCTCGCCGCCCAAACGTTTCCAGCCGCGAAAGACCTTGTAGGTGCACCATGCTGTCCCGATCTGCGTTACGGCCTGAAGTATGAAAATATAACGATAGCCCCAGTTAGGGTCTTCCGGATGGGATGGCATGACCTTGAAGACGACATCCATGTACACGCCAGCTATCAGGCCTGCAAAGAGTGCCGCAAATGACCGAATCAGCTGCCCGGCACCGCTGTACTGGCCGAGTTTCTCCTTCGGCACGAGCGCGAAACCACGCGGCATGGCGGCCGTGCTTCCGATCGAGCAGGCGGGCTGCCAAAACACCCCCCCCAGCGAGGCCACGACCATGTAGACAAGGGGGTTGGGGTGGGCGACAAAAAGCCAAGTCCAAGCGGCAAAGCCGGCGAACGGGCCGGTGAGCGTTACGTAGGCGTAGGCGCGAACGCAGTGCCAGCGATCTACCAACTGACCGACGAACGTGTAGAATCCCAGGCTCATCAACATGCCGACGCCCGTGAGGATGCCGATGTTGCCCAGGCTCAAGCCCATGGATTGCTGGGTGAACACTTGAAACATCCAGGTGCCGCTGGCCAGCATCACTATTGCCGGCTCGAGCATCATGTACACGTAATGCCGTATCGACAGACTCTTGCGAAGGTTGGCCAGGATATCCCACAGATGCTTGATCCAGTACCATATCTTATGAAACAAGCCCTTGAACTGCGGCTTGGGGGCGGCATCCTCCGGTGGCGGATAGTCGCTCTCCTTGACGCGCAGGCACATGACGCCGAAGCCCAAGGCGTAGAGGACTGCCGCGGCCAGGTATAGCTGCTTCATGTGGCTCAGGGCGAACTGGTATATGAAGAACATGTAGAGCATGCTCGTCAGCGTGCCGATCAGCTTGAAGTAGGCCGTGAACCGGCCCATCATCTTCTGTGGCACCACGTCGTTGAACAGCATCCAGTAGACGGTGTTGACGAAGAGGTTAAAGAAGTTGAACATGCATACGCAGAACGACAGGACGACCACCATGACTTTGGCCTTGTCGGCCGGCGAACCGGAGAAGAAAGCGTGGTGAATCCACATTCCGATGTCGTCGCAGTATGCCAGCAGCACAAGCGACAGGGTCAAAAACGGCAGCGTGGTGATAATGAAGGGCAAGCGTCGGCCCCACCTGGTGCGGACGCGGTCGCTCCAGACACACAAGGTTGGCGTGACGCAGAAGCCGAGGATATTAGGTATCGTCATCAGCACCAGGCCCATCGTGGTGTTGCTGGCGCCGGCGGCCTTGAACTTCAGGTTCAGTGCGCTGCTAGCGACTGACTCCATCATCGTAAAGACGAAATCGCCCCACAGCATCCAGGCGAACATGAAGACCAGGCCCTTCTTCGAGTACAACAGCGTTCCGCAGCGGAACGTCGCCTGGCGTGGCCGGGAAATCTCGACAAGTTGCTCCGTGGTCACCACCTCAGTGCCACCGCCACCGGGCCCGCCGCCCGGCCCCCTGGCACTAGGCCCGCCGGAGCTAAGGGGCTCGCCTTCATCCACGTCTTCTTCGGAGGCCTCCTCCCTGAGCCAGCGAATGAGCTTCGCCCCCATGATGCCAATGGTGATGGCCAACGCAATGCCGCCAATCCATGCGAACCACTGCCAGTTGGCCTCCCACCAGTCATTTATGGCATCAAACTGCTGCTCCGCATCAATCTGCTCGGGCGTCAGAACGGTCTCCAGCATCGTGTACTTCAGCCATTTAATAAACTGCTTAGTCTGCTCGGGCGTCAGATGAAGCTTAACGCTAGCTGCTGCGGTAGCGGCTTGACTGGTAGGTTGCGTTGTGGTGGCCGTGGTAGCCCTAAGCCACTTAATAAACTGCTTAGTCTGCTCTTGCGTGAGAGGAGGCTTCGGCCTGTCTGTCGAGGTGGCAGTCTCCGCAGTGGCTCCCGTGGTAGCAGTCTGAAGCCAGTCTATAAACTGCCTAATCTCATCTTGCTTCAGGTTGAGCTTATCGTCGGCTTCCGCGGTAGCAGCCTGGCTGGCAGGTCGCGTCGTGGCTGCCATGGTAGCGGACTGGCTGGCAGGTTGCGTCGTGGCTGCCATGGTAGCGGACTGGCTGGCAGGTTGCGTTGTGGCTGCCGTGGTAGCGGACTGGCTGGTAGGTTGCGTTGTGGCTTCCGCGGTAGCAGCCTTCAGCCACCCAATGAACTGCTCAATCTGCGCTGACGTGAGAGGAGGCTTACCGCCGACTTCCGCGGCAGCCGGATGGCTCGTCGCCTGCGTCGTGGCGGCCGTTGTGGTCGCCGGATGGCTCGCCGCCATGGTGGCTTCAACCATCGCAGGCTGACCGGCCGTGGCGGTCGTTGGCTGGGCCGATGCCTGATGAGTGAATAAGGCCATGGCTGCACACAACAGGGTGAGTACAACCACACTGCTGCGTATGCGCCGAGGGGTTAGGAATTGCAACATCACACACACCTTTTGATTGCCCGTGACCATCTGGCCAAGGCCGCGCCGCCCGGGGCAGCGCAAAACACGTAGTTGGGCATATGCCCGGGCAGCGAACCAAGCGCCGCCAATCAGCTAGCCATTATAATAAAAACCGGTATGGTTGGAAAGAGACCGAGGAATTACTCCCTGGTCAGAAAAACTATCACCTTCCGACAGAACAGGCTACCAGTATACAAGAAAGGCCTTTGCAAGTCATTAGCTGGCAAGGGCTTTGTGGAGGCGTGTTTGAAAGCGGGGGCGAAGGGATTCGAATCCTCGACGTGTAGCTTGGGAATTGGAACATAGGGCTTGGCCAAAATGCCCTAAAGCACTGCTATGCATTCAAGTAGCGAATTTCAGACCGTGTCAAAACCATCTCATTTCCGCTCATCTTGGCTCAAGTTATGGCAGTATTTGCTAACCGGGTCCGTAA
>Ga0265339_10002547_pt1 | contig 12989 bp, 9 predicted proteins | sample 4CB219metaG_FD_202085 | JGI IMG/M metagenome (GOLD analysis project Ga0265339, IMG submission 202085) | Rhizosphere microbial communities from Carex aquatilis grown in University of Washington, Seatle, WA, United States - 4-CB2-19 metaG | ecosystem: Host-associated > Plants > Roots > Rhizosphere...
CCGCTGCCATCGCCGACGGCGAAGTAGCGCGTGAAACTGTTGCTGCCGTTGGCGGGAACGAAAAAGGTCGGCGGGCCGCCGAGCACCACGCCGATGACCGAGTTGCTCTGCATGATGTAGGACACGCCGGCGGCGGTGAAGAAGCTCGATCCGGGCATTGAAGAGCCGGGGATCGGCACGGTGATGTGCGCGTAGTCGACGCCGGCGGCTTCGCCGAAACCGATGTAGCTCATGACACCGAGCGTGTTGGTGAGGATCTCGCCGAGACCGGTGCCGGAGCTACTCCACTGCTCCACCTGGCCCGACGCGTTGATGTAGTCGCCGACGAAGAAGCCGCGCTCGACGTCGTCGTGGTTGTAGAGCGTGGTGACCATCTTCACATAGGGCACGTCGGGCTCGAGGATGTACTCGGTGCAGCCGTCGACGTTGTAGTCCTTGTCGTCGGCGTCGGCCGGGAAGGGCAGGTTGCCGATGTCTTCGATGATGGTCGACGGGTTGACGAAATCGAGCACGTCGTCCGGCCCGCAGGTGCGGACGATCGCGGCCGTGCCGTCGCTGCCGTCGTTGACGATCTCGACTGTCTGCGCGTTGATCACCGTCTCGATCTGTACGGCGGGCTGAATTTCCAGAAAGTTGTCCAGCCCTTCGTGGCCGACGAGCTCGGCGTCGATGAGATTTCCGCCGAAGGTACCGACGCTGTAGAGGTCGCGCTGCGGCGCATCCTGCACGATGAAGCGCGCCACGGCGTTGGCCAGCAACCAATCGCCGACGCGCCCATCGGCCAGTGGGCCGGTGATGAGGTCGCCGGTATCGGTGATGTGCTGCGCGATGACGCCGCCGCTCGGAACTTGCGTGCGCGTCGGCACGGTCGTCGCCGTGGCCGTGTCGCTCGCGGTCGGCGTCGCGGTCGGTGGCGCGGTGTCGGTCGGCGACGCCGACGCGGTGGGCGGAGCCGCGGTATGTGTCGGGCTCGGCGGCGCGGTCGCCGTGGGAGGGATTGCGGTCGGCGTCGGCAGCGACGCCGTTGCGGTTGGCGCGGCCGCAGTCGCGGTCGGTGTGGCGCCCTTGCCGGAATGATCGTCGCTGCCGCAGGCAGCCAGTGTCAGCACAAGCGCCAGCGGCGCGAGAGCGAGAAAATAGCTTCGCACGGTGAGACCCCCCTGGGTGTGCATAAGCAGGGGCGAGCGTTTCGGACAAGCCGAGAACGCAAAAGGCGGTGCAGGCCGCAGCCTGCACCGCCTTCTCGGTGCGACGCGCGGGCGTGCCCGCGCTTACTTCTTCGAGTTGACCACCTGAATCTCGGTGAACTCGTGATAGCCCCACTTGCCGTTCTCGACGCCGAGGCCGCTCCATTTGCAGCCGCCGAACGGCGCCGTCGGCGTGATGTCCATGTGATGGTTGACCCAGCCGGTGCCCGACTCGATCTCCTGCACGATCTTCTCGCCGCGCGCCAGATCGGCGGTCCATACCGAGCCGCCGAGGCCGAAGTGGGTGCGGTTGGCTTCCTCGAGCGTCGCGTCGAGATCGCGATACTTGATGATCGGCAGCGCGGTGCCGAACTGCTCCTCATCGACGAGTCGCGTCCCGGCGCCGAGGCCGGTGACGATCGTCGGCGGCAGGAAGTAGCCGCCGCCGCCGAGCGGGGTGCCGCCGCTGAGGATCGTGCCGCCGCTTTTCTTGGCATCCTCGACCAAGCCGACGACCTTGTCGAACTGCATCTTGTTGTTGATTGGACCGAGCTGCGAGTCGGCCTCGCTGGCCGGACCGACCTTGACGCTCTTGGCGCGCTCGACCAAGCCCTTGACGATGGGGTCGTAGACTTTCTCGTGCACGTAGAGCCGCTTGATCGCCGTGCACACCTGACCGGAGTTCTGGAACGCGCCCCAGAAGAGGCCGTCCAGCACCGCCTCCGGATTGACGTCGTCGAGCACGATGGCGGGATCGTTGCCGCCCAGCTCGAGCGTGACGCGTTTCAGGTCCTCGGCGGCGTACTGCATGATCTTCTTGCCGGTGGCGACGCTGCCGGTGAACGAGATCTTGCGCACGTCGGGATGCGTCGACAGCGTCGCGCCGAGCGCGCCGTCGCCGGTGACGATGTTGATGACGCCTGCCGGCAGCACGTCGTTCAGAATCTCGCAGAACAACAGCGAGCTGAGCGGCGTGAACGGCGACGGCTTGGCGACGACGGTGTTGCCGGCGAGCAGCGCCGGCGCGAACTTCCACGCCAGAAGGATGACCGGGAAGTTCCACGGCGTGATCGCAGCTACGACGCCGAGCGGCTTGCGCACGATCTGAATCTTCTTCTCGCTGTCGTCTTGAATGATCTCGGGCGACGTATCGAGCCCGGCGAAGACGCTGAACCACATCGAGGCGCCGAAGATCTCCATCTGCGCCGCCGTCTGCGGCTTGCCTTGTTCTTGCGAGAGGAGCGCCGCCAGGTCGCCGACGCGCGCCTGAATCGCCGCCGCGCACTCGTGCAGCTTCTGCCGACGCACCGACTCGTCCTTGCGCCATGTCTTGTAGGCGTTGGCCGCCGCTGCGACCGCCTGGTCGATGTGCGCCTTGGAGCCGCGCGGACAGGCGGCGAACGGTTGACCGGTCGCCGGGTCGATGACGTCGTCGTGCTCGCCGGTGGCGATCAGCTTGCCGTCGATCAACATCGAGTACGTGTGCGCCGAGTACGGTTGGGCCTGCTGCATGATGTCCTCCTTGTGCGGGTCTATACGCCAGGAGCGCGCCGCTTGAATAGCGGCGCCGGCGCTCCGCTTTGCTCTGACACTCACATCGTCATCGAACGGTTGGAGGTCGTGATGTTCCCGGTCTGTCCTCGGCCTCGCGCTCCACAGCGCGTTCGCCACGGGTCCGCGTTGAGTCCTTTGTCGAACGCAAAATCAGTCTTCCAATGCCTGCCCCCAGCGGTCCCCGAAGGCCACCTCGTCCAATCGCTTGCGGTTCGTCGTGCCAAAGCTGCGGCGCGGATAACCGAGCGGCACCAGCGCGGCGATATGAAGGTACGGCGGCATAGCGACGATTTCGCGGACTTCGGCTTCGACGCTGCCGATCAACGTCGTCAGCGTCGATCCGATGCCGAGGCCGCGCGCCGCCAGCATGAGATTCTGCACCGCCGGAAAGATCGATGCGTAGGCCGACTGCGGTGCCAGAATGGTGCCGTCGGCATCCGCCATCGGTCCGAGCTGTGTCGTGTCGAGCGCGCACAGTATCAGGACCGGCGCGTCGCCGAGGTGTACAGCGAGATGATCGACGGCGCGCATCATGCCGGCGTAGTCGGGGCGTTGCTTGATGTCGGCGTCCGCGTCCGCGCCCACCGTGAACGCCTGCGCTCGCCGCCAGGCCGCTAAGTAGCGCGCGCCGATCGCGTGTTTGAGCGCCGCGTCGCGCACCGCCAGCCAGGTCCACGGCTGTGCGTTGCGCGCGCTCGGCGCGCGCAACGCCGCGGCGAGGATATGGCGCAGCACCGACGTCGGGATGGGATCGGGCCGGAAGTGCCGCACGGCGCGTTGTGTCTGCAGCGCCTCGAACAGATCGCCGCCGCTGGCGTCGGCCGCCGGTGACTCCAGCACGCGTCGTATGCCGGCGAAGGCGTCGTCGCGCATGCTTTCAGCGTGCAAGCGCAAGCTGCGACCGCTGGCGAACGATTGCTCGGTGTATGGGCTGTTCGGGCGCACGCCGCGGTAGGCGTAGCGCACGCGCGTCGCGCCGTCCTGCGGCGTCAGCTCCCAGCGCACCGGACCGAGCAGGTCGCCGTCGACATAGGCGAGGTCGATGCGCCGCTCGGCGATCAGCCCGGTGACTTCGACCACCCACGACAGCGGCCCGCCGGACAGCCGAAACCGGCTGCCGAGGCGCAGCGTTCCTTCCGGCCCGAGTGGCTCGCAGCGCACGCGCCGCCACCATTCGCCATAGCGCCGCACGGCGAGCAGCAGCGCGTAGACCTGTGCAGCCGGCGCCGTAACGACGGTATCGTCGGCGTGAAAGTACGCCGTGCTCATGCCTGGCCTCGGGCGGCGCGCCGCGTCGTTTCTCGGCTCACGCGAGGTGGAAAGCACGGACCCGACCGCGCGACAACCTGTCGTGGAGTCAGAGGCGTGCAGTGTACCTGCGTCCGCGTAGCGGCCGACCCTGTGTCGGCCTGGCGGTGCGAAGCGCCGCCGAGCGCATTGAAATCTCGCCGCGCCGGTGGCTGACGAACCCGCGGACAGGTGTGCAGGTCGACGGCCCGACCGCAACATCCCAGCAGCCGCGCGGCACGGCGCCGGCCGCTACCTCACGGCTGGAACCTCGTGCACAGGCTCGCGCGCACGCCCACGACCGCTAGCAATTGGCGCTCGTCTTTCGCGGCGCAGGAAACTAGTGTCGTGGATCCGAAATAGCCGTACCGGCTCGGTGAACTATCGGCGTTTCTGGCAAGGCGCGCCGCCGCAGTAATATCGGGGCATATTTCGAGGCGGCGCAACGCCGCCAGAGACGCCGAGAGCCAGCGAGACGGTGCGGCTATTTCGGGTTCACGACACTAGAAGCCGGATCAGGAGGCATCGAATGCCGATCAGCGCACGCAATCAGATTGATGGGACGATCAAGAGCATCAAGCGCGGACCGGTCAACTCGGAGGTGATCGTGTCCTTGGCGGGCGACCAGACGGTGGTGGCTATCATCACGCTCGAGTCGGTGAAGCGGCTGAATCTCAAGAAGGGCATGCGGGTGAAGGCGGTCATCAAGGCCTCCGACGTGATGATCGCCACCGACTGACGCCGCCCTCCTGCAGCAAGTCGGCGCTGTCTCGTACCCGGCATGGCAAAGTATCGCCGACGAGCCCACGCCGCTGCATTCGTCGCTTCGTCAAACGTCGCGCTGTGCTAGATCTGGGCGCTGGAGGATCGCTCAGGATGCGAGGTCAGGAACGGTGGGCGGCGGTGGGGCTTTTGGCGGCCGTGGCGCTGATGGCGGGCGCCGCCAGCGCGGCGACGATCGAGGTGGGCTCCGCGATGATACAGCCTGGTGAGAGCGCGATCGTCGTCGTCTCGCTGCACAGCGGCGTCGACGAGAACGTCATTGCCACGCAGAACCGCGTCGATTTCACGCGCAACGCGTACATCGCGGCCGATGCCGCGGGTGATCCCGATTGCGCGGTCGAGCCGTCGATTCAAAAGGAAGCCACCGGCTTCCGCTTTCTGCCACTCGGCTGCGATCCAGCCGTCGACTGCAGCAGCGTGCGCGTGTTCGTTTTGTCGTTCGCCAACCTGGAGACGATCGTCGATGGGCCGCTCTATTCCTGCCGCGTCGCCGTGCCGGCCTCGGCTGCGGACGGCGACTATCCGCTGACGCCGGTCGAGCTCGGCGCGTCGGGGCTCGGTGGCGCGATGATCGCCGTGAGCGGCACGGCCGGTGAGGTCTCGGTGGTACGCGAGCCGAGCGCGCGCATCGTCGTCGGCATGGCGGCCGGTACGGCCGGCGCCACCAGCGCGTTCAGCGTTTCACTCGACTTGCTCACCGATCCACCGGCTGAGATCGCCGCGGCGCAGATCGACGTCGGTTTCGATGTTGCCACGGCGGTGCCGGCGGGCAACGGCGGCGCGCCGGCGTGCAGCGTCAATGCGGCGATCGACAAGGCGGATTCGAGCTTTGCGTTTCTGCCGACGGGCTGTGCGCCAGGCGTCGACTGCAGCGGCGTGCGCGCGGTCATTCGATCCCTGAGCAATGCCACGCCGATCGGCGACGGCAGCGAGCTCTTCGCCTGTTCGCTCGACCTGTCGCCCAACGCCACGCCGGGCAGCTATCCGCTGCCGGCCAGCAACGCCTCGGCGACGGCATCGGCCGGCGAGGCGCTGCCGGTGCTGACCGGCGACGGCGCGGTCGAGGTCTTCGCGCCGCCACCGCCGCCGCCGCCGTGTGTCGGCGATTGTGACGGAGACGGAGCGGTGACGATCAACGAGTTGCTGGTCGGTGTGAACATCGTCCTCGGGACGGCGCCGCTGTCTTCGTGCCCGGCGCTCGAGAGCACCGACGGCAGCGTGACGATCAGCGAGCTGATCAAGGCGGTCGGTGCGGCCCTCGGTGGCTGCCCGACCAACGCCTAGTGGTGTGAAACCGCGATAGCCGCACCGACTGGCTCGATCTCGGCGTTCCAGGCGGCGTTGCGCCGCCTGGAACAGGCCTCGATGTTCCTGCCGCGGCGCGCGTTGCCGGGGACGCCGATCGTTCCCCGACCTGGTCGCGCGACTGCGGATCCACGACACGAGACGACGCGCCGGCCACTCACGATGTCGTCGGGGGACCGGCAGCCGGCACGAACGACGCCAGGACCTCGTCCATCACGCTGCGCGCCGCGACGTAGTAGGCGTTGGCAACGTCGATCGTGCCCTGCGTCGAGATCGGCCGCGCCGTGCGGTCGACGTTCCACACCACGCGCCCGCTTGCCGGATCGACGAGATCGACGCGCAGCGAGACGATGATCGACAGCGGGCTGGCCACCACCCAGCGGCGCAGATCGATGAACAAGACCATCCCCGGCAGCGCATTGTCCTTCGCCAGCGTTGCGGCCTGGAATGGCGATTCCGGACGCCGGCCGGCGGTGGCGGCGGCGACGGCTTCAGGCGAGACGATGCGATAGCCGCGCTGGTCGAGCAAAGCACGCGCCTCGGCGGCGAGCACGTCCGAGACCGTGAAGCGCTCGGTATCGAAGACGTACTTCTCCAAGATCGAGCCGCCGGCGATGAGCAGGTCATCGCCCGTTTGATTGAAGACCGGAAATACCGCGACGGTCTGCACGGTGGCGGGCGGCGGCGCCACCGGCTTGATGCAGCCGCCCAACAGCGCGAGCCCGCAGGCGGCCAGGAGCGGTCTGATCATCGGGCCTCCCTCTCGGGTGCTGCGTGCGCCTGCAGTTGTCGCTGCAAGGCCTCGAGATGCTGCTGCACGAGATCCTGCTGCGCGCGCAGGTCGGCCAGCTCGCGCTCGGCGTTGGCGAGCGTGTCGGCGGTGTCGCCGCTGGCCACCACCTCGGGCACCAGGGCGCGCACTTCGGCTTCGTAGCGCCGCGCCCCGGCGAGGTCGTGCGCCGTCGCCGCGACCGCGTAGCGATAGAGCAGGGCGCCGGCGCGCCGCGCCGTCGTCGCCTCGTCCGACGCGCCGGCCAGCGGATCGGGCTGTGCGGCGGCGCGGGCGTTCACGGCGTCGTAAAAGTCGGCCAGCCCAGCGCCGACGAACCAATCTTTGTCGCCGGCGGCGTTGAGCCGCGTCAGGCGCGGTGCGTCGAACTCCAAGAGCGGCCGATCGTCGCGATTCAGCGCACCGTCCGGCAGCAGCGCCGCGGCGTCATCCAGGTCGCCGGCGGACAGCATCAGCAGCCCGCGCGGCGTCGACAGCAGCGGATCGCGCGCCCATGGCGGCAGCGCGCCGACGCGCCGCTCGAGGGCGCCGAGATCGATCTGCCGCGTCTGCAGCTGGCCGACGAGGCCGATCACCGGGCGATCCGGATAGAAGTCGGCGCGCCAGAGCGTCGCGACCGGAAATACGGAGGCGAAGGTGCGCACGATGAGCGCCAGATCCTCGCGCGTCAGTTGATAGAGGGGCAACCACTGGCAGAAGAGCCCGCCGGGAGCGAGCTGGCGCGCGACGGTGGCGTACATTTCCTGTGTGTACAGGCTGCCGGCGCCGGCGTGCCACGGTACGAACAGGTCGGAGACGATGACGTCGAAGCCTCGCGGCGCCGCGGCGAGGCCACGCCGGCCATCGTCGCTGATCAGATGCACATCGGGGCGCGACAGCAGATCCCCGTTGTAGGGCGCGAAGTGCCGGCGTGCGGCGGCCGCCACCTCCGGCACCAACTCGAACACCGTCGTGTCGGCAACGCCGAGCGCCGGTGCCGCGCTGGCGCTGATGCCGGTGGCCAGGCCGATGAAGGCGACGCGTTGCGGCGCCGGATGCAGCAGCAGCGGCAGCAGCCCCAAGCGGCGCTCACCGGTCGCCGCCGCCGCGCCACCGAGGACGTAGAAGTTGTCCAGGCGCAGCTGCAGGTCGTCATCGGTCTGCACGACACTGACGACGCCGTTGGCACCCTCGAGCAGGTCACGCAGTTGATCATCGCCGGCGCGCAGGTGCACCAGCGACGCGCGCAGCGGGTCGGCGAAGGCGACGATGAGCAGCGTGACGCCCGCCGCCGGTCGCATCCACGCGGCGCGGCGCCCGCCGACCAGTTCGGTCAACGCGACGTAGAGGAGCGCGACCAGCACCAGTGCAGCGCGCAGGCCGAGCCACGGCATGGCGACGAAGCCGGCGAGCAGCGCACCGACGATGCCGCCACCCGTGTTGGCGGCGGACAAGTCGCCCAACGGTCGCGCCAAGTGAGCGTCGCGCCCCCACATCGCCCAAAGCGCCGGCAGGACGGCGCCGGAGGCCAGTGCGGCCGGTCCGGCGGTCACGGCGGCGAGGCCGGCGATGCGAGCGAGGTACTCGCCCAAGCCGCTGTGCATGCCGAGATAGTCGAGGCCGTTGGTCAGGTGCACGAACAGTTGAAATCCACATGCCGTCGCCGCCGCGGCGCCGAGCAGCGCGACGGTCGCGACGTGCGCCGCGGCCTGCGTGCGCAACGCGATCGCCGCGGCGCCGGCGCCGAGCGCCAGCGCGACGACGTACACCAGCGCTACGGCGGCGAACGAGTAGACGGAGTTGTGCAGCACCTGCGCGAAGAGGTGGGTCCAGAACACTTCCAACGCGAGGCCGAGCGCGCCGCCGCCTGCCGCGATGGCACGCAGCGGCCAGCGCGGCGCGCTGGCCGCGCGCGTCGCGATCGGTGCCGCCGCCGCATCGGGTCGGACGCGCGCGACCAGCAACGCCGTGCCGCCCACCAGCCCGCTGCAGGCGGCGACGGCGATGTAGCTGGCGCGCACGCCGAGCCACAGCGGCAGGCCGAAACCGGCCGCGGCGATGCCGAGCGCACCGCCGGCCGTGTTGAGGGCGTACAACGTTGCGGCTCGCGCAGCCGTCGGGTGTGCACCGGCGAGCGCGGCGCCGAGCGCGGGGAGCGTCGCGCCAAGGCACAGCGTCGCCGGCAGGACGGCCGCCGCGATTATCGCCAGCGCGGCGAGACGCCCGGTGCCGAGCCATGCCGGGCTCGGCTCGGCGGCGCACAGGGTGAACAGCGCGAGCGACCACAGCGCGCCGAGCGCGGCGCCGATCTCCAGTCGCCCGTAGCTGCGCAGCGGGTGACGAACGAGACCGCGCGTCAATGCGGCGCCGCCAGCGAGACCGGCGAAGTAGCAGGCCAGTACGGTCGCGGCGGTGATCGCCGTTTGACCGAGCAGCACGCCGGCGGAGCGCATCCACAGCAGCTCGAGCGCCAGCGCCGCCGCCCCCGACAGCGCAAAGCAGCCCCACAGCAGCGCGGTCACGCCGCTTGCCACCGCTCCAGTGCGCGCCGCACTCCGGTGAACGTGCCGACCGCGAGCAGCAACGCGCTGGCCAACGCGACCTCGGCCGGGGCCAGCGGCAGGTCGTAACGGTACGCGCAGTAGAACCCGCCGAAAGCCGTCACCCCGCCGAGCAGCGCCGAGCCGAGCACAAAACTGATCATGCGCGCGGAGACCAGTCGCATGGTCAGCGGCGGAATGACGAGGAAGCCGAAGGTGGCGAGCGGCCCGGCCGACATGACGCCGAGCGAGATCACCGCGCCGATCAGCAAGTAGAGCACGATGTCCCACAGCATGACGTGCCGGCCGAAGACGATCGCGAGATCGCGGTCGAACGAGACCAGCAACAGCTGGCGTTGGAAGACGATCAGCGCAATCAACACGGCGCCGAACACCGCCGTCATGGTGCTCAGGCTGGCGCTGGTGGTGGCCAGGATGTCGCCCTTGAGCAGGCCGACGATCTCGGCGTCGCCGTGCGGATCCTTGGCGAGAAACAAAATCGTCACCGCGGCGGCCAGCGCGTAGGTGGCGCCGATGCGCGCTTCGATGCGCTCGCGCCCGCTGCGCTCCATCAAGGCCAGGCTGAGCGTGGCGGCGATGGTGAAGACGCCGGAGCCGATCAGGCCGAGCATGCGCTCACCGACCGCGGCTTCCGGATGCGGGCCGACGAACAGGCGATAGACCATGAAGGTGAAGGCGATGCCGGCAGCCGACACCTGCGGCAGCGCAACGCCGAGAAAGATCATGCGGCGCAGGATGAAATAGACGCCGACCAGCGGGCAGATGAAGCCGACCAGCACGCTGCCGACGAGTGCGTCGCGCAGCAGGAAGTCGGGGCTGAGGATGGTGGCCAGCGTGCTCATGCGCGCTGCACCCCACGCCGCCACGGCGCCAGCTCGTCGCCGGCATCCGGTGCGAGCCCGGCGGCGACGAGCTTCTCGACGCGGCCCTCGTCGACCGTGATCACCGAGCGCACCGCCGACTGGATGCGCCCGAGATGATGGCTGACCAGCGCGACAGTCATGCCGTGCTGCTGATTCTGCTCGGCGATCAGCGCGATGATCGCCGCCTCGGCCTCGCGGTCGACGCCGGCGGTGGGCTCGTCGAGGAACAGCATGTGCGGCTCGGCGGCGAGCGCGCGCGCGATCAGCACGCGCTGCTTTTGTCCGCCGGACAGCTCCCAGTAGGGACGCCGCGCCAGCGCCGCGAGGCCGACGCGCTCGAGGCAGTCGGCGGCCAGATGCCGGCGCCGCGCGCCGATGGGCCGCAGCGGTGGCAACGAGGCGTAGGTGCCCATCAAGACCACTTCGTAGGCGGTGAGCGGAAAGATCGGATCCAGGCTGTCGCGCTGCGGCACGTAGCCCGGCGGGCTGGCGAGGCGATCGAAGCCCCATTCGATGCGGCCGGCAAGGGTCGGCACCAGTCCCAGCATGCCGCGCAGCAGCGTCGTCTTGCCGGCGCCGTTGGGCCCGACGAGGGCGACGAAGTCGCCGCGCTCGATGGCGAACGAGACGCCGGTCAGCACCGGCACGCCGCGATAGCCGAGGCTGACGTCGCGCAGGGCGATCAGGTGCTCGCCCATTACTTCGGCAGCGCCTGCAGCATGGTCTGCAGGTTGTAGCTGATGAAATCGATGTAGGTCTGCGTCTGCGGCAGGCCTCCCGACATCACCGGCAGCTCGACCAGCGTGGCGCCGGTCGCCTGCGCCACTGTCTCGGCGATGCCGGCCGGGTAGTGCAGCTCGCGGATGACGAAGGTGACGTGCTGGTCGCGCATCATCTTCTCCAGCTCTTCGATGTGCGACGGGGTCGGGTCGACGCCGGCGCGCAGCTCGATGATGCCGACCGCGTCCATGCCGAAGCGCTGCGCGAAATAGATCATGTCAGGGTGATAGCTGACGAGTGATTTACCCTTCAGCGGCGCGGCCTCCTGCATCCATCCCGCGATGGCGGTGTCGAGCGTCGCGGTATAGTCGGCGAGGTTTTTCTTGAACGTCGCGGCGTCGTCCGGATAGTTGCGCGCCAGCCCGTCGGCGATGGCGCGCGCCGCGTCTTTCATGCGCACCGGATCGAGATTGTAGTGTGGATTGCCCATGGGGTGCTGGTCGCCGAGCGAGCGGTCGAGGCGCGTCGGCACCTCCAACGGTTGGATGTACACCGAGCAGTCGATGTAGCCCGGCGCGTCGCGCATGATCTTGGGATTGCGCGCCGCGTCGAGCAGCGCCGGAATGAAGGCATGCTCGGCTTCCAGCCCGAGCACCAGCAGGATGTCGGCGCGATTGAGCGTGACCGCGTACATCGGCTTGATCGGCACGGCGTGGATGTCCTCCACGCCGGTGGCGAGACTCTTCACTTCGACGAGATCGCCGCCGATGTGGCGCGCGAGATCGGCGAGATCGGGGATCGACGCCACGACGTTGATGGTCGCGGCGGCCGGGCGGAGCCCACCGAACAGGAGCGCCGCCGCGGCGGCGACGACGCATATGAGACGTGACATGGCTGCTCTCCTAGCGATCGCGGAAGCCGTGCACGTGGCTTCCGAGGATCGCCGTCCACTGCAAGAAGAATTGGCTCTGATGCGACCCCGGCGCGTCGAGGTATTGGTACTGTGCGCGGATGCGCTGGAACTCCGAGGCCCACAGCGTCAGATACGGAGAGTAGGCCAAGGTGTCGCCGCCGACGCCGTTGATCGGCTGCACCCACTGAAACAGGAACCCGGGATACAGGCGCCGCGTCACGCGCGGCTCGATGTAGCTATAGAGGCCGACGGAGTTCGCCGGACTGTAGACCGGTGCGTCGTCGGTACCGACGTTGAAGGTCTCGTGATTGTAGAGCACTTCGGTGCCCCACACCATGCTGCGATAGCTGGCCTCGGCGAGCGGGATGTAGCGGTAGGTGAGATCGACGCCGGCGAGCTGGCGGGCCTTTCCATCGGTGAGCACGGTCTGGCCGTCGACCGAGTAGGACGTGACCTTCGGCGTGTAGGCCCATGAGGCGCCGAGATCGACACTGTTGTTGTCGTTGAGGCTGAAGAACGTGGCGGGGTGCAGCAGATACGTGAATTTGTCGAGCGGTCGCAGATCGAGGTTGTTGACCTGGAAATTGTCCGCCCCGAGCTTGTTGTACATGCCGGCGGTGATCGTCAGGTACTGGCTCAGCGGCGTCAGATAGCTGAGCTCGACGCCGTCGGCTTGCGACTCGCCGCCGACGTATTGGTCGAGCACGATCGGTCGATCGACGAACGGCAGGTCGTGGTCGTGAAACTTCGCCAGGCGACCGAAGTCGGCGAAGAAGCGCCCGCCCTTCATCTCCAGCCCGTAGGGCAGTGAGGTGGTGACGATCGCCGCCTCTTCGACCTCGATCCCTTCGTCGTTGCCGGTGATGATCGCGTAGCCGCGCACGAACGGGTCGACCGACGCCGCCAGGCCGATCTCGGCGGAGCGCAACTGGAAGTCGGCGCCGCCCTGCTCTTGATACGTGGCGACGGTGTCGACGATCAGCCCGATCGCCGGATTGAACTGCGACGGGAAGGTCTTGTTCGCGGCGCTGAGGCTCGGCTGGATTT
>Ga0265339_10002549_pt1 | contig 12986 bp, 9 predicted proteins | sample 4CB219metaG_FD_202085 | JGI IMG/M metagenome (GOLD analysis project Ga0265339, IMG submission 202085) | Rhizosphere microbial communities from Carex aquatilis grown in University of Washington, Seatle, WA, United States - 4-CB2-19 metaG | ecosystem: Host-associated > Plants > Roots > Rhizosphere...
ATTCGACCGGTTGGCCGTCCTCGAACAGGATCTGCACCACGGTGCCGGCGCGCGTCGCCGGAATCTGGTTCATGGTCTTCATGGCTTCGATGATCAGCAGCGTGTCGCCGCTTTTGACCGTGCTGCCGATCTCGATGAACGGCTTGGCGCCGGGCTCCGGTGCGCCGTAAGCGGTGCCGACCATCGGCGAAATGACGACGCCCGGATGCTTCGACGGGTCGAGCGGCGCCAGCGGCTCCGCTGGCGAGGGCGCGGCGACGGGAGCAATACCGCGCGGCGTGGCCGCCATAACCGGCGCACCGCCGCGCGCAACGCGCACGCGCTGGCCGTCCTGCTCGATCTCGATTTCGGTCAAGCCGGTCTCGTCGAGCAGCTTGGTGAGCTCGAGGATGAGATCGCGGTCGACGACGGGCGCCTTCGGAGTCTTCGCCACTAAAATCTCCGCTAAACGTTTCTCATTATGCGCGCGTGTTCGCGCCGATCATGGCGGCGAGCCCGGCAATTGCCAGCCCATAGCCGTCGATGCCGAAGCCGGCGATCACGGCCTTGGCCGCCTTCGACACGTAGGAGTTCTGCCGGAAGCTCTCGCGCGCATGGATATTGGTGATGTGACACTCGATCACCGGCACCTGCAGGATCAACAAGGCGTCGAGGATGGCGATCGAGGTGGTGGTGTAGCCGGCGGGATTGAGGATGAGGCCGGCGGCGCCCTTGGCGTGCGCCTCCTGGATCCAGTTGACCAGTTCGCCTTCGACGTTCGATTGGCGGAAGACGATGTCGATGCCGAAGCGTTCGGCGGTGGCGCGGCACAGCTTCTCGACGTCGGCAAGCGTCGCGCGGCCGTATTTGTCCGGCTCGCGCGTGCCAAGCAAATTGAGGTTGGGTCCGTTGAGGACGTAGATCGTCTGCGCCATTGGCTTTTCGGCTCCGGCAATCCGAGCAAGCAAAAACGTTCGGGCTTTATAGGTGGCCGGGACGGCGAGGGGAAGCCCGCCTGGCGCAGCCGTTAAGCACTTGTTTGCCCTAGCGGCGGGTCTCGGCGGCGGCCCAGTCGATCACCTCCTTGGCGGCGGTGAGGCGCTGGCGGCCGGCAGCCTTGGCCCGATTGTAGATGTCGATCTGGCGGTCGGCGCTGGTGCCGTCGGTCAGGATCTGCTTGAGGCGCGCAATGTCGCGGCCGCAGTTGAAGGCGTCGATGTCCTCGACGAGGAAGTCGAGCACCTGATCGAGCCATTGGCGCGCGGTGAGCGGCGAGCGGGCGAACGGATCGACGAAGGTCGCCGCGATGCCGTGGCGCTGGGCGTGCCACTTGTTCTCCTGCGTGATGGCGCGGCCGACGCGGTCGAAGCCTGAATTGAGATCGCGGTCGCGATCGAGCGCGCGCACCAGGCAGCGGAACAGCGCGGCAATGGCGATGGCGTCGTCGAGCCGGGTGCAACTGTCGGCGACGCGCAGTTCGACAGTCGGGTAATTCAGCGACGGGCGCAGCGCCCACCAGATGTAACTCGCGTCCGGGATGATCTTCGCCCAGACCAGCGCCGCGATGTACTCGTCGAAATCTTCCTTGGTTCGGAACAGCTCGGGGATGCCGGTGCGCGGCAGCTCGTCATAGGCGGCGAGACGATAGCCGGCGAGTCCGGTGAGATGGCCCTGCCAGAACGGCGAGGAGGTGGAGAAGGCGAGCAGCAGCGGCAGATAGGGCGTGAGCCGCGTGATCAGATTGATGCGCGTCGCCGCGTCAGGCACTTCGACATGCACGTGCATGCCGCACAGCATGTTGCGGTAGCCGATCATCTGCAGGTCATCGAGGATGGCGCCGTAGCGCTCTTTCGGCGTCACCGTCTGCTCGGGCCAGAACGCCAGCGGAAACGTGCCCATGGCGGCGAGGCCGAGTTTATGCGCGGCCGCCGCCTCGGCGAGCAGGGCGCGGTAGCGGACAAGATGCGCGCGTGCCTCGTCCATGGTGGTGCAGGGCGGCGTCGCCACCTCGATTTGCGACTGCAACATTTCCGTCATCACGCGGTCGCCGAGGGCGTCGCTCGCGCGCTTGAGGAATTTCTTGTCCATGCGCCGCGCAGCCCGGCGCGTCTTGGCGTCGAACACGAAATATTCTTCTTCCATGCCGACCGAATACATGCGCGCAACAACCCGGCTGCGGGAACCGGGTTCCATCGATCAATTCGAGCAATGAAAACAGCCGCCTGCAAGGGCGGCTGTTTGTCGTTTATAGGATGTAGGTTGACCGGAGAATCAGCAGCTCGCCTTGCCGCAGCGCGAGGTGTTGATCTTCTCCTGCAGGCCGGGAAGGCCGATGGCGCCGACGATGACGTTGTCGCCGATCACGTAGCTCGGCGTGCCGTTGAGGCCGAGCGCTTCGGCGAGCTTGAAGTTCTCTTCCATCGTCGCCTTGACCTCCGGGCTCTCCATATCCTTCTGCAGCCGGGCCATGTCCACGCCGACATTCTTGGCGACAGCCAGCGCCCGATCCTTGTCGGCCGCGCCGCGGCCGCCGAGCAGCTCCTTGTGGAACTCGAGATATTTCTGGCCGGTCTTGTCCTGCATGCGCACGGCAACCGCGACCTTGGCGGCTTCTACCGAGCCGGGGCCAAGCACCGGGAATTCCTTGAGCACGACCTTGAGCTTCGGGTCGTCCTTCAGCAGCGTCAGCATGTCGCCCATCGCGTGCTTGCAGTAGCCGCAGTTGTAATCGAAGAACTCGACGAAGGTGACGTTGCCCTGCGGATTGCCGAGCACGACCTGACGCGGCGAGAAGAACAGCGCCTGCGAATATTGCTTGATCGCGGTCTTGTGCTTTTCGGTTTCGTCGTCGGCCTGCTTTTTCTCGAGCGCGCTCATCGCCTCCTGCAACACCTCGGGGTGACCGACGAGATACTCACGGACGATGCGCTCGATCTCGCCACGCTGCGGCGTCGAGAACTCGTCCGCCTTCACCGTCAGCGGCAGCGCGAACAGCAGCGCGGCGAAGGCCGCCAAAGTCAGGCGCGGGGCAGTGGTCATTTTCAGTATCCTTGTCATGGTCAATGGTCTTTCGCACTCGGCATCTTTACGTTGACGATATCGTCGGCCTGCACCCACGCGGGCGAGCCGATGGCAAGCTTGGTCTTGGCGCGCGCCGCGAGCTGACGCGCCGTCATCATATCACCTCTGTTGAAGGCTGCCTGGGCCGCGGCGAGGTCGGCATTGGCGAGGTCGCCCTTGCGGCCATAGGCCATGGCGAGCTGGGCATAGGCGTCGGGCGCCTCCGGTTCGCGCAGGATGGCGTTGCGCAGCAAGGGGACGGCTTCTTCGGCGTCCTTGTTGCTGTTGGTGCCGATCAGCGCCTGCCCCAGCATGATCTGGATCAAGGCCGGATGGGAGGCGAGCTGGACCGCCCGGCGCAACGGCGCCACCGCCTCGGACGAATGGCCGCCTTCGAGCAGCGCCTGACCCTTGAGCTCGTGGAAATAGGCGTTGTTCGGCTCGGCCTCTATCAGGCCGTCGATCTGGGTCACGGCGTTGCGCAGGTCGCCGAATCGGTAGGTCGCGATGGCGCGGGCATAGCGCGCCGGCAGGCCCTGGTCGGTCGCGGGATAGCGGCGGGCGACGGTGCCGGCATTCTCGAGGAAGCCCGACAATTTCGCGCGCATCAGGTCGTGACGCAGCTGCAGCGCCGGCGGGTCCTTGACGTCAAAGTAGGGACTCGACTTGGCCAGCACTTCAAGAGCCGCAAGTCGTTCAGGCGGCAGGGGGTGCGTCTGCAGATAGGGATCAATGCGCGCCGAACTGAACAGCATCTCGTTACTCAGGCGCTTGAACAAGTCCAGCATGCCGCGGGCCGATTGATGCGTGGCGGTGAGGAATTTCACGCCGGCGTGGTCGGCCTGGTCTTCCTGGGTGCGCACGTAAGCGAGCAGCGAGCGCTGGATGCTCATTTGCGGCGCCAGAATAGCGCCGCCGCCGACATCGGCGTTGCCGCCGGAACGGGCGCCGGCCACCATGGCGCCGACGCCGAGCAGCATGGCGATGATCGACTGCGTCGACGCCTCGGCGAGCTTTTCGCGCAGGCGCAGCAGGTGGCCGCCGGCAAGATGGCCGGTCTCGTGGGCCAGCACGCCGATGATTTCGTTCGGGGTGCTGGCTTCGAACAGCGCGCCAGCGTTGATGAAGATGTGACGCCCGTCCATGACGAAGGCGTTGAAGGAGCGGTCGTTGAGCACCACCACGCGGACGTTCTGCTGGCTGAGGCCGGCGGCGCGCAAGACCGGCTCGGAGTAGTCGCGCAGCAGCTGTTCGATCTCGGTGTCGCGGATGATCGGCAGGCCTTGCGTGACCTTCTCCTGGGCGCGGCCGCGCTCAAGCACCGGGCCCCCGCCGGACGCGCCGACGGCAAGCGCAGTTGCGACCGCGAGGGCCCGCATCGCCGGCCTTCGCCGCCGTGCTTTTGTAGCTGTGCCGGTCTCGATCATGGCGTTATGTATGCAAATGGATGCAAGGTTGGGCGCGAGGACCCTAGAGTCGTGCCCAAAACCGGTCAACGCGGGCCGTTATCACATGTGGTTTATGGCCAAGCAGGCGCCAAACAAGCCTCTTGAATGCGGCAACAGCGGGGCGGGGATCTAATGCTGGAGAACGCGCGACGCCTGCTTCATCCCTCGAAGCGCAGCGACGTACCGCCATTCATTGTCATGGACGTGATGGCAGCGGCGGCGCGGCTGGAGGCGCAAGGCCGCCACATCGTGCACATGGAGGTGGGCCAGCCGGCCGCGCCGGCGCCCACCACCGCGATCGCGGCGGCGCAGGCAGCGCTCACCGCGGGCCGCATCGGCTATACCGAGACGCTCGGGATTGCGCCGCTGCGCGCGCGTATCGCGCGGCATTACGCCGAGAGCTACGATTGTGCGGTCGATCCGGCGCGCATCGTCGTCACCACCGGATCGTCCGGCGGTTTCATCCTGGCGTTCCTGGCGCTGTTCGAGCCGGGCGACCGCGTCGCGCTCGCCAATCCCGGCTATCCGCCGTACCGCCACATCCTGAGCGCGCTCGGTTGCGAGCCGGTGCTGATCGAAACATCCGCCGAGACGCGCTGGGCGCTGTCGGCCAAGGCGCTGATCGCCGCGCACCGCGAACGCCCGCTCGCCGGCGTGGTGATCGCAAGCCCGGCCAATCCGACCGGCACGATGATGGAAGCCGACACACTGTCGCGGCTGATTTCGGTCGCCGAAGCCGAAGGCATCCGCGTCATCTCCGACGAGATCTATCACGGGCTCGATTACGCCTTCGCGGCGGAGACCGCGGCCAACGTCTCGGAGCGCGCGCTGGTGATCAATTCGTTCTCGAAGTACTTCTGCATGACTGGCTGGCGCGTCGGCTGGATGGTGGTGCCGGAGCCGATCGTGCGCGCGGTCGAGCGGCTGCAGGGAAACCTCGCGATCTCGGTGCCGCTGCTGTCGCAGGTTTCGGCGCAGGCAGCCTTCGACGGCGGGGCCGAGATGGAAGCGGTCAAGCACGGCTACGAGGAGAACCGCCGTATCCTGGTCGAGGGCCTGCCGAAAGCCGGCCTCGACAAATTCCTTCCCGTCGACGGCGCCTTCTATCTCTACGCCGACATCTCGCGCTTCTCGAGCGACAGCCTCGACTTCGCCAAGCGCCTGCTGGAGCAGGCGGGGGTGGCGGCGACGCCTGGCATCGACTTCGATCCGGTCAACGGCCACAACTTTCTGCGCTTCTGCTACGCCGGCTCAAGCGCGGAGATGCACGAGGCAGTCACGCGCATCGGCACCTGGCTGAAGCGCTAGAGCAAAACCGCCTCAAGCGGCGCGCGTGCCCATATCAAAAAAGCGGGTCGGCGCGGCGATGCTGCGATTGCGGCCGGCTGCCTTGGCTTCATACAAGGCGCGGTCTGCCGCTTTGACGAGATCATGTGGCCTGAGTCCGGCGCGTGGCACCATGGCGGCGACACCAATGCTGACGGTCTGCGCGCCGTCCGGCCAACCAACTTGCTTTGTCGGCAAGGCAAGGATGCCGGCTCTTATACGCTCGGCGAGGTCGAACGCGGCCCTGACGGACGTTTCGGGCAGCAGAACCGCAAACTCCTCGCCGCCGTAACGGGCGGCGATGTCGGCGGGGCGCCGCGCGTATCCGTCAATGCAGCGCGCCAGGGAGGCCAGAAGCGCATCACCCGCCTGATGGCCGAACTGATCGTTGAATGTCTTGAAATTGTCTGCGTCGATCAGGATCAGCGCGACGTCGTTCTGTTCACGCAGGGCGCGCCGCCATTCGGTGTCGAGAATTTCATCGAACCGCCGGCGGTTGCAGATGCCGGTGAGGCTGTCGGTTGCAGCGAGGACGGAAAGCTTCTGTTCGGCTGCTGCGCGGCGCTTCAACGACTGCGCCAGGAACACGATCAGCCCGATATTGAATGCGCAAAGGGCAAAGATGACCGAACCGAGCGCCCAGGCTTCACGCCGCCACCCGGCATAGATGTTCTCGACCGACCGGCCGGCAGTTACGACAAGCGGACTGCTTCCGGCCTTATGATACGTGGCGAGCCGGCGAACATTGTCCGTGGGGAATTGCAATTCATAGGAGCCCGAGGGGGATTTTTTCAATTCGGAGAAGAGCTGCACATTGGAGAGGTCGCGTCCGATATTGGAAAAATTATAGGGAAATCTCATCAACAAGGTGCCCTGGAGGCGGAACACCGAGATGTTGTCGCCTGGAGCGACGTAGACATTCTGGAGCAGATTGTAGAAGTAGCTGATCCTGAACAACGTGACGACGACGCCGGCAAAGCGGCCCTCGGCATCATCGAGCCGCCGGCTGATGCCGATCACGTGCTCGCCTTGCGTCTGCCAGGGCGCGCTGACGTAAATTCCGCCGTTGGCGTGATCTTGATGGAACTGGAAAAAATCGCGTTGCGAGTAGTTGTCCGGAGGCGGCGTCAGCAGGTGCGATTCGATCTTTACCGTTCCATTCCCGTCGAGGACGAGCGTTGAAACCACGTCGGGAGCATTCGCGGCGCGGTCAAACAGGATCATGTTGCGCAAGGCGGGATTAGCCTGACTGACGGCCGGCAACTTCAGGCCATTCTCGACCGCCTGGAGCGACTGATCGACTGCTTCAATATTGCGCGCGATGTCGGCGGCGATTGTCGTGACAAGATTTTCCGATTCGGCGCGCGCCTGCCCGTAGTCGCGGCTGCTCATGTCGAGGATCACGTAGGCGCAAATCGCCGAAAAGCTCAGCGTCACAGCGCAGCCCAGCGCGATCAGGCGCTTGATGGGGGCTTTCTTGAGAGCCTGAACGTGCATCGCAAATGATTGTATCCGTCGGAATCGCCCGCACGTGCGATCCGTTCGTAACGGTCGATCATTGCCATCAACTACGCATGTTTCGCGCGTTTATCGGTTCCAAATTAAGATTACGGTCATCTTGTCTTGCTGTCCGCATGATGGCCCGGTGATACCGTTTGCCTGCTCGAGACCGTCTTTCCTAATTACCGCTGAATGTGTCGCCGCGTTCTGCAATTGCGATCGTCCAGACAATCACCATATCAAGACAGGTTCACCGCACGCCGGGACATCTGTCTGACCTCGGTCTGCGATGGGAAGTGCCGCGGCTTCGGAGCCGCGGCCTTTTCACGGTGCATGGAAAGACATTCAGTGATGGCGTGGGCTTCAAGTTTTAATCCGAAATCCGACGCTAAACCGTCACCGACCGGCGTGACTTGCGTCCGGTGTGGAACCGTCATCGCCGTGAAGGCGTCCAAAGACCTTGCCGCTGATTTTTCAGTGGCGTGTCCGAAGTGTGCGCACCGCGATTTCTATTCGGCCCATTCGCTTCGGCCGCTCGACGCGGCATAACGCCGCCTCAGTGGGCTGCGTTAGAACTCCACGTCGAGCTCGACGACCTCGTCGGGCTCGGCCTTGGCGCCTTCGATCCATTCCTTCATGTGCGGCAGCGCCATGATGTCGGTGCAATAGGCGGCACAATCGGAGTCGAGCTTCACGTCATAGGTCAGGAAGCGCGTCACTACCGGCGCGAACATGGCGTCGGCCATGCACGGCTTGTCGCCGAACAAAAATGGACCTTTGCTGGTGGCGAGGCATTCTCGCCAGATGCTGACGATGCGGTCGATGTCGGCCTGCGCCCCGGCCCAGACCTTGAAGCCTGGATGGTGCGCCTTGAGATTCATCGGCAGCGCCGAACGCATATTGGAAAAGCCCGAATGCATCTCGCCGGAGATCGAGCGGCAGTGTGCGCGCGCGGCGCGCGTCTTCGGGATCAGGCCGGCCTCAGGCAAAATCTCGTGCAGGTATTCTGCGATCGCCAGCGTGTCCCAGATCTTGATGCCTTCATGCGTGAGGCAAGGCACCAGGAAGGATGGCGACAGCAGCAAGAGCTCGGCGCGGGTCGAGGGATCGTCGCTTGCCGCGCTGACCTCCTCGAAAGGGAGACCGGCCATCTTGCAAAGCAGCCAGCCGCGCAGCGACCAGGAACCGTAGTTCTTGCTGGCGATGGTGAGGGTAGTCGAGTCGCGGGCAACCGTGGCCATCAGACGAAGGTGTCCTTTTGCGTCGTAGCCCGGCAAATCGAAGCTTAGACGAAAGTTCTGCCGGATCAATACTTTCCCGTCGTGCACCGGGAATGCAAGTTCCCGGCCGTTTTGCCTTGTCCCCAGCCGGACTTGCTCAGAATATTATCTCGCACTGCAACATGAAATGCACTAGCGTCCACCGGGGCAAGGACAATTTGGGGCATTGATGCTGTATCAGGCTTATCAGGCGCAGGCCGACATCATGGGGCCTGTGCGGGCCTTCGCCAAACTTGCGGCGAAGAACGGCGGTGAGCGCCTCAATGGCGCCGCGCGGCCGTCGCCGCTATCCAACCTGACCGCAGCCTACGAACTGATCGCGCGTGCGGGGCTCACCCACACGCGCCCGGACTACGACATTGCCAGCGTCATGGTCGGCAACCGCGAGGTGGCGGTAACCGAGGAAGCCGCCGACGTCACGCCGTTCGGCACGCTGCTGCATTTCAAGAAGGACATCGACCAGGCGCAACCGCGGGTCATGCTGGTGGCGCCGCTGTCCGGCCATTTCGCCACGCTGCTGCGCGCGACGTTGCGCACGCTGCTCGTCGAGCACGACGTCTACATCACCGACTGGCACAACGCGCGCGACGTTCCCGTCGCCGACGGCCGCTTCGGCTTCGACGAATATGTCGGCCACATGATCCGCTTCCTCGAGAAGATCGGTCCGGGCGCGCACATGATCGCGGTGTGCCAGCCATGCGTCGCCGCGCTGGTGGCGGCGAGCGTGATGGCGCAGCGCGAGAATCCGGCTGCGCCGCGCTCGATGACGCTGATGGCCGGTCCGATCGACTGCCGCGTCAACCCGACCAAGGTCAACGAGCTTGCCAGGGGCAAGCCGATCGAGTGGTTCGAGAAGAACCTGATCGCCACCGTGCCGCATCGCTATGGCGGCGGCGGCCGCAAGGTCTATCCGGGCTTCGTGCAGCTCGCGGCCTTCATGAGCATGAACATGGAGCGCCATCTCAAGGCGCACCGCGAGCTCTACGAGAACCTGGCAAAAGGCGAGGACGCCAAGGCGGCGCAGACCAAGGCGTTCTACGACGAATATTTCGCCGTGCTCGATCTGACCGCTGAATTCTATATTGAGACGGTGAAGCTGGTGTTCCAGGATTACGCGCTGCCGCTCGGCCTGCTCACCTACGAGAACCAGAAGGTCGATCCGTCGGCAATCAGACGCACGATGCTGTTCACCGTCGAGGGCGAGAAGGACGACATCTGCGCGGTCGGGCAGACGCTCGCCGCGCACGATCTGTGTTCAAGCCTGCGGCCATATCGCAAGCGCCATCACATGCAGGCCGGCGTCGGCCACTACGGCGTGTTCGCCGGCCGCACCTGGCAGAACCAGATTTATCCGATGGTGAAGAACGTCATTTTGCAGAGCGATTGACGTCGCGTCTTCGCGTCGAGCAGACAAACAAAACAAAGCCCGCCGGCGAAAACCGGCGGGCTTTGTTGTTTTCGTTTCTTAGGCCACGCCCAGCAGCATCAGAACAATGATGAGACCGACGGGCAGGCCCAGTAACCACAGTAGGATTGGCATAGCTCGCTCCTTGTTTGCTGTCTTACTCGGCCGGCGCCATGTCGACTCGCGCGCGGCTGCGCTCGGCGTCAGTCAGGTACCACTCACGGTTCCGCAGATTGCCGCCCTCGATGGCCGCGAGGCTGGCTGACAGCGCGCCGGCAAGCATCGAGACCACCAGCCACAAGGCGAAGGCCGCGGTTGATTTGCGCGCGGTATCGGCCGCCGACTTCATCTCGGTAATGTTCTGGTTGACCTCTTGCTCGGCCTGCTGCTGCGAAATGCCCTTGCGGGCGGCGACGATGCTGGCGAGGTAGGATTTATCGGCATCCGAAACATTTCCGCCTTTCACCATGGCGGGAGCGAGGATGCGGCTGATGGAGGCGCGTTCGACGCCGACAGGCTGGTTCTGCGCAGCGGAGGTCTGGCCACCTTGAAGCGGGGCAGGCGTTTGACTTTCGGCCGCCGGGTTTGTTGTGGCGGAGGCGCCGTTGGCGGTCTGGTTAGGCTGCGACGGGTTGGTTCGCAGTAATTTGTCGACGTAGATGTCGCTTGTCGGGCCTTGCGCAGCCATCCCGGCCGCCGGCGCGAGACCGGCGCTCGCACCGGCGAGGATGTGCGTCGCCACGCCGCCGAGAATGGTGGCGCCGGCAACGGTGGCAAGCGCCCACACCAGAAAGCCGTGCGCGGAATCGCGGAAATAGCGCTCGTGCTCGTGCACTGTCTGCCAACGCGAGCGCAGGCGTCCGGCAAGATAGCCGCCGATGGTTGAGGACAGCATCGCAACGACGATGAGATACAGGCCAGCGGAGATCGTGAAGGCGGTGGTCGACAGGCCGCTATCGCTCCATGGCGAGACCACCGAAAAACCGAGGCCGATCCCCAAGGCAAACAAGAGAAGTGTGATGGCGAGCGATGCGGTGCTCCCCGCCAAAATTGCCCGCACGCTCACCGCGGAATTGTTGTCATCGCTGCGTAACGTCCCGGTTTCCGAAATCATGGTGCCCAGCCTCGAGTGTCCTGAGGCGAATTGATTTCCGCCCCTCAGCGCCATAACCCGTGCGGGAACAGTTGGTTCCGACACGTGCGCTCGGAGAGAAAGACCTAGGCGTCGACGAACGTGTGGCTGGAACAATCATCACCGCTTGCGACTTGTCGGCTGCCAACAGAGGAGGCGGTCATGGGCTTTGGACGAGGTGCGCTGTTGTGGTTGCTGGGTGTCCCGTTGCCGATCGTGCTGCTACTTGCGCTCTTCATGCATCACTGACGCCGCTGCGCGCGTGCATCGCCGCGCGCCAGGCAAACACGAGCGCGGGGCCGAGCGTGGTGCCCGGACCGGGATAGCTGCCGCCCATCACCGAGGCCATGTCGTTGCCGCAGGCGTAGAGGCCGCGGATCGGTGCGCCATCGCTCCCAAGCACACGCGCGTCGGCGTCGGTCGAAAGGCCAGTGCTGACCGCGATGTCGGCCGGCCAGACCGCGACAGCGTAGAACGGCGCGACGGCGAGGGGACCGATGCACGGATTAGGCTTGTGCGCGGCATCGCCGTTAAAGCGGTTGAGTTCGGTCTCGCCCTTGGCGAAATCGACGTCGATGCCGGTTTCAGCGAAGCGATTATGGCGCACGACGGTCGCGCGCAGTTGCGTGGCGTCGACCCTCATGTTCGCTGCGAGCGCGTCGAGCGTTTCGGCGCGGACGAGATAGCCGTCGTCCTCGAACTTTCCGAGATTGCCGTGGCCCGGATAGATGGCGCCGAGGCCGTACGTCTTGATGAACGGCGCGTCGCAGATGAGCCAGGCCGGGATGCTCGGCACATCCTTGTGGCTCTCGAACATCGCCAGCACGAAGTCATGGTAGGAGACGGCCTCGTTGACGAAGCGCCGGCCGGCCGAATTGACCGCGATCAGGCCCGGCTTGGCGCGATCGAACATGAAATGCGGATAGAGGCCCTTGCTGCCGTCGGCGCGCGTGGTGACGGACGCCGGCGTCCATAGTCCGCTGCTGCTTTTGTCCGGCGCGGTGGCGGCGCCGAGGCGGCGGCCGATCTCGACGCCGTCGCCCTGGTTGCCCTCGAAGCTCATCGAATGTTGCGGTACCGGGGCGGCCATGAATTTCTCGCGCAGCGCCTTGTTGTGGGCATAGCCGCCGGTCGCCAGCACGACGCCCTTGCGTGTCTTGACCGTGATCTCGTTGTCGGCGACGCGCAGCCGCGCGCCGGTGACGCCGTCCTTGCCGCCAAGGATGTCGACGATCGCGGCATCGAACAAGATCGGTACCTTGCACTTGCGCAGGCTCATGAACAGCCGCGCGACCAGCGCGTTGCCCATCATGACTCGGGTGCCGCGAGGATAGCGAAGCCGGTCGGCGAGGTAGCGCGCGAACAGCTTTGCGCTGTACAGGAAATTTCTGAACGAGCGGAAGCGGCCGATCAGCGGGGCGATGTCGAGCTTGCCGACCATCATGCCGCCGAACACCATGAATTCCGGGATCGGCGCGCGTACGCGGGCAAAGTCGGCGCCGAGTAGGCGGCCGTCGAACGGCTTCGGCACGATGGCGCGGCCTGAGATTGCGGCGCCCGGCATGTTGCTGCGGTAGTCGGGATGAGTGCCGCAGGGATTGAACTGCACGTCGGTGCGGGCTTCGAGGTAGTCGATCGCCTGCGGTCCGGTGCGCAGATAGGCCTCGCGCAGGGCGCGATTGGTGTCCTCGCCGATCAGCGCACTGAGGTACCGGTCGGCCGCCTCGGCGCTGTCGGTGAAGCCGGCGGCGCGGCTCTGGCTGTTGCCCGGAATCCAGAGCGTGCCGGCGGAGGTTGCGCCGGTGCCGCCGACCTGATCCGACTTCTCGCACAGCAGCACGTCGAGGCCTTCGAGC
>Ga0265339_10002551_pt1 | contig 12986 bp, 13 predicted proteins | sample 4CB219metaG_FD_202085 | JGI IMG/M metagenome (GOLD analysis project Ga0265339, IMG submission 202085) | Rhizosphere microbial communities from Carex aquatilis grown in University of Washington, Seatle, WA, United States - 4-CB2-19 metaG | ecosystem: Host-associated > Plants > Roots >...
GAGAGTACGCTGCCGTTCGCGCTGATCGAGTGGCACACGGTGCAGCCCTTCACGACGAGCTGCGCGTCCTGGCCGGCCGGGATGCGCATGATGCCGCCGCCGCCGTCGGCCAGCATCGAGCCGATGTACGTGTTGTAGTAGATGACGCCGTTGATGCTCGCGGGCGCGACGAGCCACGACTGGGTCACGGGGCCCGAGGCGGTGTTGCCGGCGAGCTTGGTCATGCTCACGGTGATCTTGTCCTTCGGGCCCACCGTCAGCGCGAGGCCCTTCCACACGGCGGGGGGGATCGTCACGCGCAGCGGATCGTTGACGTTCACGACCTGCTGGTAGCTGAAGTGCGGCGCCGTGATCTTCGTGTACGCCGCGCGCGTGCCGGTGCCGCTCGCCTGCACGATCGGGGCGGCGAGGCCGCGCGGGAAGACCGTGCCGTCGTACGGGTAGAGAAACTTGAACTGCGCGTCGGTGCCGCCGGCCTTGAGCGTCGTCGCGTCCATCGGCGAGAGCGTGCCGGGGTCGTCGGTGATGTCGACGTTCACCGTGATCGTCGTGGTCAGGTAGCCGCCGTCGCCGGTCGTCGCGGTCACGGTCACGACGCCGCCGACCTTGCCGTTCGCCGTGAAGACGCCGTCGCTGCCGATCGAGCCGACGCTGATCTGATCGACCGTCCACACGACGTTCGGCGTCGAGTTGTCGTTGAGCTTGGCCGTGAGGTGCGCGGCGGCCGGGGTCCCGCCGACGGTCAGCGTGGGCGGCATGTCCGAGGTGATCGAGCCAGCCAGCATGTACGACTGGCCGCCGTCCGCGCTGCCTTGTGAGCCGCCGGCGCTCGAGTCGGGGTTGGACGAGAACAGGCCGCCGCTGCCGCCGTCGTAGGGCTGGAAGACGATGCCGCCGCCTCCGCCGCCCGTCCCGCCCGTGCCGCTCGCTTGAGGGCTGCTCTTGACCCCCGCGCAAGCCGAGATCGAGAGCGCGAGAACTGCTGTCGTGAGAGTCGATCGCATGCCGGATCCTCCGAGTCGACGTGGGGGGCGAGGAGGGCGTTTCCGGACGTCGCGGTAAACGTTGGACTTTTACCGAGACGGTCGGGCGCTCTCCACGTGAGTGGCCGGCACACAGCGAACCCGTATCGAGCCGGAGCGAAATGGCGTGCGAGCGCGCGCGTCAGACGGCGGGCGACGGGGCTGCAGCCACCGGCAGCGTGACCGTGAAGGTCGAGCCCAGGCCCGCGCCGGGGCTCTGCGCGCGCAGGATCCCGCCGTGCAGGTGCGCGAGCTGCTGGGCCAGGGCCAGCGAGAGGCCGCGGGCCTCGAAGAACGGCTCGAAGACGCGGGGCAGGGCCTCGGCCGGGATGCCGCGCCCGTCGTCCGCGACGGCGACGTCGACGCCTTCCGCGCAACGGCGGACCGAGACGGCGATGGCGCCGGCGGGCCCCGTGAGCGCGAGCGCGTTCGAGAGCAGGATGCGCAGGACCTCGCGCAGGCGGTGGGCATCGCCCCGCACGACGATGGGCTCGTCGCCCTCGACGTCGAGCGAGAACGTCCGCTGGCACGCGTCGCGCGCGATCTCGACGGACGCCGCGACGAGCGCGCCGAGATCGACGGGCCGCCGCTCGAGCTCGAGCACGCCGACGGCGCAGGCGGAGACGTCCAGCAAGTCGTCGAGGGGGCGTTGGGTTGCGGGCGCTTCGCCGAGCAGCCTCTCGAGGAGCCGCAGACCCTCGACGGGTGCGCCCAGCTTGCGGGCGACGAGGTCGATCAGCATCTCCTTGAACGCGCCGGCGCGCTCGGCGGCGCGGCGCGCCTCGGCGGCCTCGCGTCGCGTGGCGTCGGCGGCCTCGCGAAGGCGGGCCGTGTCGAGGGCCCACGCGGCGCGCTGCGCGAGCTGCTCGACGAGCGTCACGGCGTCCTCGTCGTAGACGCGCGCCGACGTATTCGTCGCGAACACCATCGTGCCGAGCAGCCGCCCGTGCGAGATGAGCGGGACGCACACGAGCGAACGCGGCCGCGCGCCCCGCAGCGCCGCGAGGTGCTCGTCGCTCTGCGACCACGAGACGAGATCGTCGTCGGTGACCTCCCGCAGCCACACGCTCGCGCCCGTGCGAAGCACGCGCATGATCGGGCTGGGCGGCGGCAGCTTGAGCGGCGCCTTGAAGTCGGCGAGCGCGTTCGGCTCGTGGTAGCGCTCGGCGACGCGGCGGAGCGTCCCGTCGGCGTCGGGGATGTGGATGAAGCAGTAGTCGGCCAGCCGCGGCACCGTCAGCTCGACGATGCGGCGCAGGGTCGCCGCGTGATCGAACGAGCTCGCGAGCAGCGTGCCTGCCTCGACGAGCACCTCCTGCGAGCGCAGGAGCGCGTCGAACCGCTCGCGCTCGCGCATGATCGTGCCGGCGACCTCGCGCGCGCGCCCGCGCAGGCGCGCGTTCTCGAGCGCGGCTGAGATGCGGCGGCCCACCTCGTCGGCGACGAGGATGTCGTCGGTGGAGTGCTGGCGCGACGACTCGGCGAAGCAGAACGTGAGCACCGAGACCGCCTCGTCGTCGCCGAGGAGCGGCACCGAGACGAGCGACGTGGGCGGCCTCAGCAGCGGCGGGCCCTCCGGCCGCGCGTCACGCGCGAGCGCGGTCCACACCTGCGTCTCTCCCGAACGCGCGGCGCGCAGGACCGGGTGCTCGCCGTCGGCTGACCACGGCGGCAGGTTCGGGCGGCCCGCGTGGCTGACGCCGCCGCCGCGTGTCGACCACGACTTCACGACGCGGCCGTCGCGCGACACGACGTCGAAGAAGCAGCAGTCGGCGAGCACGGGGACCGCGCGCCAGAGGATCGCGCGCGTCGCCGCCGCGAGCTCGCCGCGCGCCGCCGAGAGGCGGCTGGCTTCGACGAGCAGCGCGAGTCGTTCGTTGGCGAGCAGCGCGAGTCGTTCGTTGGCGAGCAGCGCGAGCCGCTCGCTCCCGAGCTGGTCCTCGGGCCTGTCGAGCTCCGACCCGAAGATGTCCAAGACCACGTCCAAATCGCCCTCCACGCGCGCGCAATCTTGCATTTCGGTAATGAGCGGTCAAACGAAGGTTGGAGGCGCGCCAACGAATGTCCCGCAACGCGTCGGTCCGACGTTTCGACGCTGCGCGAAGGCGTAATCTGGCATCGCAAGAACGATGCGCGCGAAGGCGAGCAGGCGGCTCGCGGCGCGCCGAGCTGCACAGTCTGTGCGTGCGCGATCTCGGGCGCTTCCGTGAAATCTACGGGTCGCACGAAATTACGCGGGACCCGGTACTCACGGCGCCCTCATTTGGGCGTATAGGGGTCGGCCATGCCGACCCCCGCGCTGCTCGAGCAGACCTTCCCGGATGAGAGCGACCTGGCCGCCCGCCTGCGGAGAGCAGAAGCGGCCAATCGAGCCAAGGACGATTTCGTGGCGGTGCTGAGCCACGAGCTGCGCACGCCCACCTCCGCGATTCTGCTCTGGGCGCGCTTGCTGATGTCGGGCGCCGTGAAGGCCGCCGATCAGGTCGAGGCCCTGCGGTGCATCGTGCAGAGCGCGGAGGTGCAGAACCGGCTCGTCGAGGATCTCGTCGACATCGCGCGGCTGTCGAGGGGCGCGCTCCACCTCGAGCGCCGGCCCATCGAGCTGGGCGAGGTCGTTGGATGCGTCCTCGACGGCCTGCGTCCCGTCGCGACCGCCAGGGGCGTGAGCCTCACGGTCGTCGCCGAGGGCGGGACGTCCGTGACGGTGAGCGCCGATCCGTGCCGGCTGCAGCAGATCATCGCGAACCTGGTGTCGAACGCCATCAAGTTCACGCCCTCGGGCGGCCACGTCGAGGTGACCGTGGCCGTTCGGGGCCGGCGCGCCGCGCTGGTCGTGCGCGACACGGGCTGCGGGATCGCTCCCGAGCGGCTGCTGCGCGTGTTCGACCCGTTCTACCTCGCCCAGGCCAGGACGACGCGCCGTCACGAAGGGATGGGCCTCGGCCTCTCCATCGTGAGCCAGCTGGTGAGCCTGCACGGCGGGACCCTCGGCGCCGAGAGCGCCGGAGAAGGCAAGGGCGCCACCTTCACGGTCGAGCTGCCGCTCGCGAGGGACACGCAACAGGCCGAGCGTCGACGCGGCCTGACCGACGTGGGCGCGCGTCCGCTCGCCGGTGCCAGCGTGCTCCTCGTCGAGGATCACCCCGAGACCCGTCGCGCCCTCGAGGTGGCGCTCGAATTCGGCGGCGCCGAGGTGGTGGCCGTCGGCTCGGCGGTCCAGGCGTTCGCCGCGGCCACCGCGGCGCCTCCGGACGTGATCGTCAGCGACCTCTCCATGCCCTGCGAGGACGGCTTCACGCTGCTTCGCTGGCTGCGCGCCGACGCGGCCGCGAAGCGGCGCCCCGCGCCGCTGGCCCTCGCCCTGACGGCGCACGGCGGCCAGGTGCGCGAGCAAGCGCTGGCGGCGGGCTTTCGCGCGCACGCCTCGAAGCCGATCGATCCGGAGGAGCTCGTTCGCTTGGTCGGGACGCTGTACGGCAGCCGACACGCGGAGGTTGAGGGATGAAGTGGACCGTCGCGCTCGTGGATGATCAGCCGCTCTTCCGTCGTGGGCTCCAGGTCCTGCTCGGCCTCGAGCCCGATCTCGAGGTGCTGGGCGCGGCCGCGACCGCCGCGGAAGCCCGCGCGCTCGCGACGATGAGGCCGTCGCTGATGGTCATCGACGTCACGCTCGAGGACGCGAACGGCATCGACCTGGCCCGGGAGATCATGGCGCTCTCACCGAAGACGCACGTCCTCATCCTCACGATGCACACGCACGAATCCGTCCTCGCGGCGGCCGTCGACGCGGGCATTCCGGGCTTCGCGCTCAAGAGCCAGCCCCTCGACGAGCTGATGTGCGCGATTCGCGCCGTCGCCCGGGGGGATACCTACCGGCCTGCCCGCTACCGGCACCTCGTCGCCGTCGCGTGACGCGCGCGCCGCGGGCGCGTTGGTACGGCGATTGAAGCACCAATTCCCGTGTCGCCGTCGCGGCGAGAAACGGGAAGGGGAAGGAACGTTCTCATGAAGAAGATGAGGAACGGGTTGGTGGCGCTGGCGCTCGCCAGCGTAACGTCTTCGATGGTCGCCTACGCGCAGGTGCCAGGCACTCCCGGCGCGCCCGGGGCACCTGGTGCTGCTGGGGCTCCCGGGACGCCGGGCATCCCGAGCAATGGCGCTGGAGGCACGACGGGCGGCGGTGGCGGCGCCGGGGGAACCTTCGGCGCGGGCGGCGCCGGCGGCGCGGGAGGCGTCAGCGCCGGCTCGTTCGGCGGCGCGGGCGGGGGTGCGGGCAGACCCTACTGATCGGCGAGCCGCCCTTGTGTCGCGGCGGATCGGGTCGTGCCCCGCATCCCGTGCGCGAAGCGCAGGAAGAACGCGATCGCGGCGAGCGCGATGAACGCGACGAGGGCGCGTGCGACAGGCATCGGCAGGGGGCGCTTCATTCGAGAGGAGATGGTGACGGCGAAACCGCCTGTCAACCCGGCCCCTGAGAGTCCGTACCGGTCGCGATCCGCTGACGGGCGCTCCAGAACTCGGCCCACGGATCCGCCTCCCGCGCCCGAGCGAGCACGCTCGGCACCGTGAAGGCCTTGGGGTCGAGGCGCGGCCCGAGCTCGTCCCACGCCAGCGGCGTCGAGATCGTCGCGCCCGCGCGCGCCCGCAGCGAGAAGGCCGCGACGGCGGTATTGCCGCGGCCGTTGCGGAGCATGTCGACCAGGATCTTGGCTTCGCGCCCCGCCTTCGGGATGGCGACCGTGAGGAGCTTCTCACGGCCCTCGACGAGGCGCGCCGCGATCGTCTTCGCGAAGTCGAGGCAGGCCTCCCAGGGGGTCGGCTCGATGGGGACCAAGACGTGAAGGCCCCGGCCGCCCGTCGTCTTCACCCAGCTCTGCAAGCCGACGTCGGTGAGCTCGTCGCGGACCGCCCGCGCCGTCGCCACGACGTCGGGCCACTTCACGGCGGGTCCCGGATCGAGATCGATGACGACGCGATCGTGCAGGTACGGATCCTCGGCCAGGCTCTGCCAGGTGTGGATCTCGACGATCCCCATCTGCGCGAGCTCGACGAGGTCGGCCTCCTCGTCGGCGACGAGGTACTCGTCGATCTTCTTCTTCTCCTGGATCATGACCCGGCGGAGCGGCAGCGAGTCCCAGGTCTTGCCGTGCTTGACGATGATGCAGCCACCGTTCGCCACCTCCGGATCGATCGCGTGCATGCAGCGGAGCAGCGTGAGCGGCCGGCCGGCGACGTGCGGGAACATCCGCTCGGACACGGCGTCGTAGTAGCGCGCGATGTCGGCCTTGGTGAGCCTGGGTGCGCGAAACACGACCCGGTCGGGGTGGCTGATGCGGATCCCGTGAACCTGTGCGGATTCGAGGTGCGGCATCGAACCGACGAAGGTAATCAGCGCGCCGAGCGCGGCAATACCTTGGCCGCGTCATTCGTTCGGGCCGTGCGGCACCGGTAACTCCGTTGCGGGCCGGTGACCGCGGCGGAGCCTCGCTCGCCGGACTTGGGGGCCAGCGACGGCACGGCTGTCGCATCAACGATCAGGAGAAAGGAGGCGCCCCATGAACGCGATTGATCTGCTCACGTCGCAGCACCGAGAGGTGGAGTCCCTCTTCGCGGAGATCGAGAAGGCGCGGACCGCGGACAAGAAGGAGGAGCTCTTCACCGAGCTCGCCGACAGGCTCGCGATCCACTCGGCCATCGAGGAGCACCACTTCTATCCGGCCGTGCGCAAGGGCGACGCCGAAAGCATCGTCGTCGTATCCATGAAGGAGCACCTCGGCATCAAGCGCACGCTGAGCGAGCTCCTCGACATCGACGCCGACGAGGAGTCCTTCGCCCCGAAGCTGCAGTCCCTCAAGGCCGAGCTCGAGGAGCATGTCCAGGAAGAGGAGAACCAGCTCTTCCCGCGCGTCCTCAAGCTCCTCTCGCGCGACGAGCTCGAGTCGCTCGCGCGCGACATGAGCGAGGAACAGGAGGAGCTGGAGCTGCGAGGCAACCCGCGGGAGTCCGTCCCCGCCGAGGTCGCGGCCGCCGACACCCTCTGACGGCCGTCAGGTCGAGAGCATGTTGTGACGGGCGGCGAAGCGGATCAGCTCGGCGGTCGAGTGAGCGCCGAGCTTCCGGTTGATCCGGGTCCGATGCGTCTCGATCGTCCGCTCGCTGATGAACAGCGTTGCGGCGGCGCGGCGGTTCGTGTACCCCGCGACGACGAGATCGAAGACCTCCTTCTCGCGTGGCGAGAGGGCCGAGAGGCCGTGCTCGCCGTGCCCGTTCGCGCCGTTCTGGGCGAGCGCGTGGGCCATCTGAGGCGCGATGTAGCGCTTGCCGCGGGCGACGTCGTCGATGGCCGCGATCACCTCTTCGATCGGCTGGATCTTGAGCGCGTACCCCGCGGCGCCCGCCGAGAGGGCGTCGACGACGAAGGTGGGCTCGGCGAGCGTCGTGAAGATGAGCACCTGGCACTGGGGCCGGATGCGCCGGATCTCCCGGGTCGCGACGATCCCGTTCTGGCCCGGGAGCACGATGTCCATGAGCACGAGGTCCGGCTCGCGCGTCTCGACGAGCGATAGGGCCCCGCGCATGGTCTCCGTCTCGCCGACGATCGTCAGATCGAAGCGATTGCGGGTGAGGAGCTCGCGGATCGCGACACGAAGGATGGGGTGGTCGTCGACGAGTACGATGTTCACGGGACTGCCTCCGGGGGCTGCGCTTCAGGTTTCCTTTCAGGTCTGGCGGACCAGCTCGACCCTGCAACGCTACACCTTCCACGTGAAGGCGGCGTAGGCCGCAAAAATAGGGACCGGGGCGGAGGTCGGACGATACGCAGTGGTACGTAATTTAGCGAGGCTCCACCTTTGCTTACCAGAGAGAACGAAGCGCCGCGGAGGTCGTTCATGATCAGGAAGCTCTCGTCCGGGCAGTACCGCCTCTACTCTCGCAAGACGGATCCCAAGACCGGGAAGCGAAGGAACCTCGGAACGTTCGGGACGCGCGCCGCCGCCGAAAAGCACGAGCGCGCCGTCCAGTTCTTCAAGCGCCATTGAGCCGTTCGCGGCGCGTTGCCGCCCGCGGAAAATCGCATTCTGCCGCAACGATTGCGTGTAGGTCGGTATTTGGCGCGCGTCGTTGGGGAGTTGCTGGAACGGCGCAACCAGCCGAAAGACGATGGACGTGGGCGCTCCGTGAGTTGCAAGGGCGGATACGTTCTGGTCGTCGACGACGATCTCCACATCCAGAAGGCGCTGGTGGACATCATCAGCGTCGACTTCGGCCACCACGTCAGGACGGCGAGCGACGGCGTCGACGCCCTCCGGATCTTGAGCGACGCGCCGCCGCCGGCGCTGATCCTCCTCGACCTGATGATGCCTCGCATGGACGGCGCGCAGTTCATCGAGCACAAGAACCGGCAGCCGTCCCTGGCGAGCGTCCCCCTGTGCATCATGACGGCGAGCAAGAACGCCGACTCGGAGCGGTCACGGCTCGCCATGCTCGCCTCGAGTCATTGCTCGATCCTTCGCAAGCCGTTCGATCTGGACGAGCTGATGTCCGTCGTGGAGCGCTACTGCTGAGTCGCTCGCGCCTCGGCCTCCGCGATGAACCGGCGGACCTCCGGATAGACCACCGTGCGCCAGCGGCGCCCGCTGAAGATGCCGTAGTGGCCGGCGCCCTCGACGGTGAGGTGGCGTTTTCTATCGATGGGGATGCCGCTGCAGAGCTCGAGCGCCGCCCGCGTCTCGCCGGGCCCGGAGATGTTGTCGAGCTCGCCCTCGATGGTGAACAGGGACGGCCGCGTGATCGCCTCGGGCGCGACGCGCGCTCCGGCGACGTAACGCACGCCACGTGGCAGCTGCTGCTCCTGAAACACGGTGCGGATGCAATCCAGGTAGTACTCGGCGGGCAGATCCATGACGGCGTTGAACTCGTCGTAGAAGCGGCGGTGCTCCTCGGCGTCGTTGAGATCGCCCGCGACGAGGTCCCGATAGAAGTCCCAGTGTGACCCGAGGTGCCGGCTCGGGTTCAAGGCCATGAAGCCGGCGTGGAGGAGAAACCCCGGATAGACACGCCGGCCCCGCCCCGGGTACCTCACGGGCACGTAGTCCGTCAGGTAGGCCTTGAACCAGCTCAGCGTGTGCCCGGTCGCGAACTCGTTCACCTCGGTCTTGCTGTGGCGCGTGTCGATCGGGCCGCCCATGAGGGTGAGGCTGCGCGTCTCGGTCTCGCCTGCCGACGCCATGAGCGCCGCCGCCGACAGCACGGGCACGGCGGGCTGGCACACGGCGATGACGTGGAGGCGCGCGGCGCCGATGACGTGGATGAAAGCGCGCACGTACCGGACGTAGTCGTCGAGCGTGAAGTCGCCGCGGTCGAGCGGCACCATCCGCGCGTCGATCCAGTCGGTGATGTACACGTCGGCGCTCGCGAGCAAAGTGCACACGGTGTCGCGCAGCAACGTGGCGTAGTGACCGGACAGGGGCGCGACCAACAGCACCACCGGGTCGGCGCCCATCGCGGCGTTGACCCCGTTGTCGTCGCTCAGGCGCCGGAAGTGCTTCAGGAGGCAAAATGTCTCGGCCACGGTCGTCTCTTCGAGGACGGCCACCTTCTTGCCGTGCGCGCTCACGCTGGAGAGCCCGAACTCGGGCTTCTCGTACGTCTTGCTGATGCGGTGGAGGACCTCGTAGCCGGCGGCCACGCGTGGCGCCCCCGGGAGGTGAGCCATCCAGCTCTCGGGCTCCGAGAAGAGGCGCGTGCCCAGCTCGGCCATGGATTCGGTGGGCCCGAGCAACGCCCGACCGAAGTCGTAAAGTTGATAAATCACGGCACATATATGGTGTCGGCCCCCGTGAAGGCAATTGCCGGGGCGCCCGATGTCGGCGGTCTTGATCGGCGCGCGGATGTGCGCTCTTCTCCCGATCGGGCCATGAGCAGCGAGCGCCGCGCTTCCAGAATCCTGATCGTCGACGACAACGACGAACTGGGCGAGGCGCTCGTGATGTGGCTCGGCGACCTCGGACACGAGGTGACGCTCGCCAAGAGCGCGGCGGCGGCCATCGCGAGCGCGCGCGACGCGCGGCCCGACGCCATGGTCTGCGACATCGGGCTGCCGGACATGACCGGCTACGATCTCGCGCGCGCGATCCGCGCCGACGCCGCGCTCGCCGACGTACGGCTCATCGCGCTTACCGGATTCGCGAGCCCGCGCGCGAGCGAGCAAGCCGACGCGGCGGGCTTCGACGCCTACCTCAGCAAGCCCGTGGACCCCGACGTGCTCGAGCGAGTCCTCGCGCCGTCCGCTCGATGAAGCCAGGCCACGTCGAGCTGCAGCCCGCGTCGCGCCCCGGGTGGCTCGGCCGTCTCCGCCTGGCCTTCGATCGGACCAGGCCGCGCACCCGCGTCTCCGCCTCCGCGACGCCGCATCTCGGCGAGCTCCTCGAGGTGGAGTGGGGCCTCGAGCCGTCGCGTGGCGCGACCTTGGTCGCCGTGTCGCTCATCGGGTGTGAGGTCGCGCGGCGGCGCGTGAGCGCGCGGACCGGCATCACGATCGTCCCCGAGCGGCGCGCCTTCTGCGTCGTCGAGCTCGATCGCCGCGTGCCGCAGGCGGGCCACGCGCGAACGAGCGGGGAGGGCGCGGCCGTCGTCCCCGACGGGCTCGTGCCGAGCTTCGCCGGCAAGTTCAACGAGGTCGAGTGGTCGGTCGTGCTCGACGTCTCGTGGGGCGAGACGGTGAGCACGCGCCAGGAATTCCCGCTCACGATGCTGCCGGGGCGCACGTGACGGACGCGGGCGTCGCGCTCGAGCTGCGCCTCGAGCACGGAGAGTCGGCCTTCGAGCCGGGCGCTCGCGTGAGCGGCGTCGCGGGCTGGTCGGCGCCCGCCGCGCCCTCGCGGCTCGAGGTGGAGCTCGTCTGGAGCGCGCAGAGCGCCGCCGGGCGCGACGTCAGGATCGTCGAAACGGTGACCTTCGCCGATCCGCTGGCCGAGGAGCGGCGTCCGTTCATCCTGGCGCTGCCCGCGGCGCCGTACAGCTTCCGCGGCGCGCTCATCGAGGTGTCGTGGTCGCTCGAGCTGACCGCGTACCCAGGACAACAGAAGACGCGACTCGCGCTCACGATCGCGCCGGGCCATCGCGCCGTCCAGCTCGGCTGATGATCTGAGCGACGCGCGCGGCGCGCTACATCTTCGCGGGCTCGACCCGTTGCGCGGGCGGCGCGGCGGGAGGAGCGGGGCGGGCGGGGCGGAACGAGTCGGCCGCAGGCGCCGCGGCCGGAGGCGCCGAGCGCGCAGCGGGCGCGGACGCGGGACGCGCGGGCGCGAGGCTATGCTTCGGGACCGGGGCCGGCGCGGGCGGAGCGTCGTCCTCGTGTGAGCGCGGTGCGATGGGCGTCGCGCGCCTCACGTCGGGCTCGGCCATGGACGACGGCACCGTGGCGCCGCCCGAGTCGGCGGAGCGCGATCGGCTGGGCGCGCGGCCCTTCACCGGCTTGGACGGCGCCGCCGTCTTGGGCGCGAGCATCAGCTCGTAGGCGGAATCGGGCGTGCGCACGGCGGGCGGCGCGGCCTGCACCGGCCGCGTGTCGATCCCGGCGGGCGCCGGGCGAAAGTCTGAATAGCTGCCCGCGGGCGGCGCGGGACGAGCGGGCGGCGCCGGGCGCGCGGCCGGCGCGAACGTGCTCGCCGGCGCCGCGGCCGCTGGCGCGAACGCGGGAGCGGGCGTCGGCGCGGCCGGTGCGAACGTCGGCGCGGGAGCGCGCGCCGCGGACGCTGCGGGCGAGCTCGGCGCCGCAGCGGGCGTCGGCCGCTTGACGAGCTCGGTCTGCACCGGCAACGGGCGAAGCGCGACTTCAGCTGACGGGGGCGATGGGGACGCCGCGGGCGGCGCTGGGCGCGCGGGCGGCGCGGGGCGCGCGGGCGGAAGGGCCGCCGTCGACGTGACGGGCGCGGCGGCGCGCGCGGGCTCGGGCGTCGGCGCCTCGGCGGGCGCCGAGCCGGCGGCGAAGCCGGACCTGGACGCCGCGGGCCGTGACGCGGGGGCAATGACCTTGGGCGCGGCGGCGCGCTTCGTCGGCATCCCGACGAACGGGTTCGGCTTGTGATCCTCCTCGGCGGCCGGCTGGGGCGCGACCGCCGGCGTGGCGCGCTCGGGCTTGGCGGCGATCGGCGCCGCGGGCTTCACGGCGATCGGAGCGGCAGGCTTCGCCGCGGGCGCAGCGGCGCGTGCCTCGGGCTCGAGCTCGGCGGCGGGCCGCAGCTCCGGCGCGCGCGCCGTTCGCGTCGGGGTCGGGGCCTGTTCCCGCGGCGTCGGCGCCGCGACGGTGCGCGCGGGCGGCGGCGCCGCGGCGTGCGTGGGCGCGGCGACGTGAGGCACAGGCGCCGCGACGGTGCGCGCGGGCGCGGGCTCCGCGACGGCGCGCGAAGGGGCGGGGGCCACCGCCGTACGCGCTGGCGGCGGCGCCGCAGCGTGCGCGGTGGGCGCGGTGAAGGGACGCGCGGAGGGCGGCGGCGCCGGAGCGCGCCCAGGCGCGGGCGCGGCCACGACTCCGCCGCGCGCCGCCTTGCCCTTCTTGCCAGGCGCGAGGATCGAGTCATCGAGTGACTGACCCGCACCCGAGCTCGGCCCGGCGTAGGACGGGATGATGATGGCGTCCGGATCGAACCCTGGCGGAAGCTCGGCCGGCAGCACGGGCGGGGCGCCGTTCGGCCGCGGCGCGCGCATCTGCCGCAAGTACCCCTGCAGGCCCTCGAGCTGCTGGAGGGAGTAGTTCTTCCAGTCGACCTGCATGCCCCACCGCGCGAGCACGGCGGCCCGCGCGCAGCGCGCGTTCATGTCCTTGAGATCCGCCAGCGAGGCCGTGCGCCAGTCGACCTGCATGTCGCAGCCCTCGTTGAGGGTGCGCGACTCGGCGACGCGGCGGTTCCAGTCCTCGAGGTCGGCGGCGCTGGCCAGCCGCCAGTCGACCTCGACGCCCTG
>Ga0265339_10002552_pt1 | contig 12984 bp, 8 predicted proteins | sample 4CB219metaG_FD_202085 | JGI IMG/M metagenome (GOLD analysis project Ga0265339, IMG submission 202085) | Rhizosphere microbial communities from Carex aquatilis grown in University of Washington, Seatle, WA, United States - 4-CB2-19 metaG | ecosystem: Host-associated > Plants > Roots > Rhizosphere...
CGGGGATGCCTCGACGGATTATGCCACGGACGATTTTTACAGCATTCCGCAACCGCAGGAAGGCGTCTTCGCGAACTTCAAGGTCACGGCAACCAAGTCGGGCGGTGAGACGCAGGTCAGCGAGTATAACAACCTTGGCCAGCTAGTCCGGCACCAAGTTACGGGACTGGGCGGGCAGCAGGTGTTCGAGGAGCGCGACTACGACTGGAGGAACCGACTCAGCCGCATCTTCCGACCGCATCTCGATTCAGACACCACGCAGGGTGCGGAATACTACCTCTATGACCTCGCGGATCGCGTGGTCGAGCGCATACGTGCGGACGACAAATCGACGCAGTACTTCTATGGCGTCCAGGGCGTGACAAAGCCCGACTACACTCAAATGATCGGCATTACCAGTACCCGCACTGTCGATGCGAACGGGCGCGTCCAGACGCGAACGCTCGACGCGGATGGGCACGTAAGGGTTGGTTACGACAGTGAGGGGCCTGATCCCGATCAGCCAGACGTACCCGCGCCGACGTTCTATGGCTACGGGGCGTTCGGTCTTCTCGATGATATTTGGACGAGTGAAAATCTTCCTGATGAGTTGTTGCTCACGCTCGACGATTACGGACGTGTCGTGGGTAGGAGCCAACCGTACCGCGGTTTGATGACCGCGACGACGACCTACGACGGCTTGGACGAGCCGATCCACACCGCTGATAACGCTGCGCGCGAGCGCGATGTCTTCTACGATGACTTTGGTCGCATCGATCACGCCCTCGATCAGGATGGCGAGACGCAATGGGTCTATGACACCGACTTCCAGGGCGGTGGCCACGATACCATCGGGCGCCTCGTTCAGACCAAGAGCCCGAGCGGTCAAATAGTCGATTACGGCTACACCGGGCCCGAGTCCGGTCGGAATCGCGGCTTGTTGTCTAGAATTACCGAGCATCTGCACGCTCCGCCTCAGGCCGGCAATTCAGGCGAAAGCGTAGATCTATCGGTCGACTATACCTACGATAGTTTTTCGCGACTCACGCGGATCGACTACCCGGCAGTCTCCGGGCCACGGTTCGCCGTCGAATACGGGTTCGACATTGCCGGCCACGTCATCTCGGCGGCTCAACCGGCCGACCTGCGGGGCCCAAATGACCCTGCGCTCATCTACTGGCAATTCCTGCAGGCTGACGAGGGCTTAAGAGTCCAGAAGGAGCAGTTAGGGAACACGGCATGTGCCAGCGCCGGCGTGGTCACTGTCCGTCAGTTTGATCACCACACCGGCCAGCTTGATGACGTTCAAAGCGCATGCGGCGATACGCTACTTCAGCACCTCAGTTACGATTACAACGACGCTCACAGCATGATCGGCCGTACCGATCACGTTACAAACCATAGCGAGTCCTTCGGCTACGACAGCGCTGGTCGCCTCGATCGCATCGACGGTGCGGTTGCTTTGAACTACAGCGTCGCCAACCACGGGATCAGCTACCAAGCAGGTGTCGGCGCGTACGGCACCCAGGTTGCCGGGCCCGACCAAGAACAGAACGACTACTGGACCCAAGACGCGGGTGGAAACAGCTACACTCGAGATGCGGCGGGGAATCAAACGGGGCGCAGCGGCCCCGGTGTCGTCGACGAAGACCAGCAAATTACCTACACGACTTTCGACCTCCCGAGCGAGATCATCAAAGGTAACGGCTACGTCGCCGACTTCAGCTACGCGGGCGCTGGTACACGAGCGGTCAAGTCGGCCACCTACGCCGGAAGCCCCGCGGGCATCACCTTCTACATGGGCGACCTCTTCCAAAGAGTCGACCCACCGAGTGGCCCCCGCACCGCCCGAAACATGATCTACGCGGGAGGCCGCCTTGTCGCTATAGCTACCGCCACGGACGCCGATCCAACTCATCCTACCCTCCACTACCTCCACGACGACGCGCTCGGCTCCATCCAAACGGTCAGCGCCGCCGACGGCACCCTTGAAGCGACCCGCGATTTCAGCGCCTTCGGAGTCGATCGCGGCAACAACGCCCATTTCGGCGATATCCCTTACGGCTTCACCGGCCAAGAACACGACTCGGACTTCGGCCTCATCAACATGCACGGCCGCATCTACGACCCGGTGCTCGCGCAGTTCCTCTCGTCGGATCCTTACATGCCGAGCGTGGTCGGCCACGGTCTGAACGCGTTCGCATACGTGAACAACCAGCCGCTCGAGTTCGTGGACCCCAGTGGGTTCACGCCGGGCAGCGCGGTGTCAGATCTGGGCGACATCTCGGTCAACGGGGCGACGTCGAGCGGCGCAGCGTTCGAGGGATACCGTGCTGGTGCCAGTGGCGCGGGGGATTGGGGATCCTTCTCACCCGGGCTGCCGGAAGGGACGATGGGCACGGGAGCCAGCGCGGCGTCGTTCGGAGAAGGTTCAATCTCGGCAGCCGAAGGGGTGCTCGGAGTAGCGGGCATCGCGATCCAGATCGCGGAGATCGCAACTCGCGCGCCGAACCCGCACAAGTCGCAAGGCGTGCCGGGCCCGCGGGGTCCGCGCTCTAGCGGGAGCACGGTGAGCAAGAATGTCAGCAGCGCGACGAACCCCGCGAGGCTTGATCAGGGGCATACGACATGGCAGGCGGGCAACTCTGCTCCGCCGGTCCCGAATGACTGTGCGCTGTATCCCGGATCGTGTTTGGCACAATTGGTTCCGCCAGCGGAAGCCGATGGCGAAGTTGACGAGGAGGCGGACTTCGCCGAGGGAGGTCCTGCTCTGCGCGAGGAGAACTTACCGCCGCCGCCGCCGCCCCTTCCCCCCTTGCCAGCAGAGGGCGAAGCTGTGGTCGGTCCGGAGGGCTATCCCACGTGCAGAGAGCCTCCGCCGTTCAGACAGGGTCTATTTTCCATTACGGATTGGGCGAACTATCCTGACAACGTACCTCGTCCAAAGGGACCAGTTGGGATACTTAGTCAGGAAGAGTATACGGCATCGAGATCGTTGGCCAACGACGCGACTGCTCGCATTCGCGCCGAGTCTTCGGCGCAAGGAACCGATCTCGGTCCAGACCTTCACATCCACCACATCACGCCAATTCAGTTCGGTGGGTCGCCGACGGACCTGGAGAATATGACAATTTTGCCCCAACCAGCTCACGCGGCGATCCATCAGCAGTTCTGGATTCCCTTGGCGAATTGGGCACAAGGGGAATAGTCTGGAGGCGCGGAAATGCAACTTGATGAATTCTTGCGACGGATTCGAAGCCAACCGGAGCGCACGGTCCGAGCTCTCGGGCTGCGTATCACACCCGACATGCTGGCAAAGGCTGGCCAGGCCGGCGGCATGAGATTGAGTGAAATGCTTGGAAAGCGAGGTCCATCCGCGCAACCTGACCTGCACTTTCGCCACGTCGTTGGACCACCAGCTTCCGAAGAAGCGATTGCATCCTGGCAAGCCAAGCGACCATCCCAGGTAGTCCCGGCCGATCTCCTCGCCTTGATTAGGGCGGCTAATGGCATTCACTTTTGGACAAATGCCAAGAACGGTGACCGTTACACGGGGTTGGCACCCATTGAGGAATGGGAAATCGCAAATCTGAAGATGTACGGAAACAATTCAAACGCGCCCGGGCTCGATGATCGCTACATTGCGATTTCTTATGATGTCGACGGTGGGTCTTTCATTGCCGTTGATGTCGTATCAGGAAAGTACTTTTCGCTTGAGACCTCGGGCCCTAACACGTCTTCACCAATTGCGAACAACCTGGAAGAACTCCTGGATTGGCTGTGGAAATACCGCGGGCAGCCGCAGGGGACCGACTGAATGCATCCGAATGCGTCGACTTTCATCTCGGCGATTCGCGCGGTGCGGCAGGTCCAGCTGGCACACGACCCGAGCTGCGGCAGCCTAGAGTGCGCGACGATTTGGGCTTCCGCGCGGTCCCGTGCGGCGTCAGACTCGTCGCGGACGATAGCGTCGGCTTCGGCGCTGCCTTCCTTGGCGTCGCAGACGCGCATGCGCGTAGGCCGTGTTTACGCGCGCCGCCGAAACGCGACGGCGCGCGCTTCCAGAGTTGAGCACCCCCGACGCCCAAAGGTTCGGGGCCGGTGTTCGCAACACCTTCCAATCAGCCTCGAGGCCGGTCTAAGCTGCCCTTCTCATGAGCCCCCGTATCCAAGAACTCGTCACCCAGTTCGTTGAAGATTTGACTGCGGCCATCCAGGCGGAGGGCGCTGCCGCGTTCGCGGTCGCCATCGGGGGAGGTCAGGCCGCTACCGGTCGCCGCGCGCCGCGGGCTGGAGCAGTCGTACGCGGTCCGCGTGCAGCGAGCACAAAGGGCGGCGGAAGGGCGAGAGCGAAGGGCGCGAAGCGAGCGCCAGAAGAGATCGAAGCGACGACAAAAACGCTCCTCGCTGCGATCAAGAAGAGTCCTGGTCAGCGAATCGAAGAGATTGGTAGAGCCGTCGGCATCAGCACCAAGGACCTCGCTCTACCGGTCTCCAAACTTTTCGATGCTAAGATGATCAAGACGACGGGACAAAGAAGGGCGACCAAGTACTTCCCACGATAGTGGTGCGTCTGCGCACGCTCGCGCGCGACGCAAGTGGGGCGCGAAGAACGGAGCACAAGCAGACCCAAACGAAGGTGACCGACGAGGTATCGACGCTCGACGTACGTCCCGTACACTACCTAGGTGAGGTGGACGTCCGGTCGCTCCTCAACGTAGAGCGCCCCAAAGAGCAGCATGGTTTGAATCTCGGTCTCGATGCATCCGTGAGCGCGTGCTCTACCGGGGTCTCGATCGCATTGCGCATTGTTGGGACACGCACACCAGCTGTCTCGCCGGCCGCGTGATTGCCGAACTGAGAAAACCGCAAATGGCTCCTCGGCGGCGCAGGAGTGCGGCTCCGCCATGTGCATCAACAGCAGACTTATGGGACGCAATGACGGCGCCATCGCGCATGACTTGAACTTGAACGTCCACCGACGAATATCGTCGTCCCCGGATTCCGATGCCCTGATGCCGTAGGCGGACCCTGTCTCAGCGTCGGCGCCCAGCTCCACCGTTTTGCTGCAAAGATCGTCCGCGGGCGCAAAATTCTCAAATGTGGCGCCGGATGATCAAAATCACGGGGCCGGGCATATCTCATTTGGTGTCACCGGAGCCATTTTTGAGAAACGAGCGTCCCGTGCGTGGGCCGATCCCCGCCTCCGCGCGTGAGCGGGCGCTCGACGTACTGGAGACGCGCTCATGACCGTACCTCGCCGATTCACGGCACGGACGTCGTTTGCGCTCATTGCGCTCGCGTTGACACCGGCATGCTCAGCCAACATGTCGGCACCTTCCGGCGCCGGGGCTGGCCCCGATGCCGGCGGGGCAAGCGGCGGTTGGAGTGGGACAAAGGACGGTCCTTCCGGCGACGGTGGTAGCGGGGTGGCGACGAGCGGCGGTACCGGCAAGGGGGGCACAGCTGGAGGTTCGGGGACTTCCGGCGATGTGTCGGGTCAGGCGAGCCCCGTCGCGATGGACGGTACGCCGATTTACAGCCGCTTCCTCCGTCTCACGAACAGCCAGTGGGAAAACAGCGTCCACGACATCCTCAAGCTCAGCGCTTCCACGGGGCAATCCGACCAGTTCTTGCATGCGGTCGCGGGCGTTACGGACTTCGACAATAACGAGCGCGTCGTCGTCGTCGACAACGACAACTGGTCCGACTTCCAGGGCGCCGCGGAGGCCGTCGCAGCGAGCGTGACGGCGACGGACGCTGCGCTCCAGAAAGTCGTCGCGACGACCGACCCGGCTACGTTCATCAAGACGTTCGGGCGGCGCGCATTTCGACGCGACCTCACGCCCGCGGAGCTCACGTCGTATACCTCGCTCTACACGGAGGGCTCTGGGTACTCGGGAACGCAGAGCGCCTTCACCAAGGGCGCAGCGCTCGTCATTACGGGAATGTTGCAGTCCCCGAGCTTCCTCTACCGGAGCGAGCTGGGGGACGAGGGGGCGCCACTCAGCGGTTACGAGATGGCGGCCAAGCTTTCGCTTTGGATTCGCGACACGACGCCGACCGACGCCATGCTCGACGCCGCCGCCCAGGGCTCGTTCGACTCGGCGGACGGCGCGGCCGCGCAAGCTCAGACGATGCTGGAAGATCCGGCAGCGGTCATCTTCGTGCGCGAGATGCATAACCAGCTCTACAAGCTTGCCCTCTTCGACACGATCACGAAGGACAACGTGTCGGGCTACAGCGACGGCTTGATCGCCGAGTTCGATGCCGCCGCGACGAGCTTCTTCGATTACATCTTCAGTAAGAACCTCGGCGTCAAGGACATCCTGACCACAAATATCGGTTTCGCGGGGCCGCTCATGGGCGCGCTCTATGGCGTGAGCGTCAACGGCAATGCGGTGAGTCAGGTGACGCTTTCGGATCGCCCGGGCTGGTATTCGCAGGCGCCGTTCTTGACGCTCTGGGCCATCAACAACGACCCGGATTCGATTCATCGCGGCGTGCGCATCAATTTCGATACGTTGTGCGCCGAACTCGGTCCTCCGTCCGCGATGCTGCCCCCCGTGCCGGCACTCGCCGCGAATCAGACCAACCGCCAGCGCTACGAGGGGCTCACCAACGGCTGCGGCGCGCCCTGCCACACCGTCTACATCAACCCGATCGGCTTCGCCTTCGAGGACTACGACGGCGTCGGGCGCTATCGCACCACCGACAACGGGCAAGCGGTGGACACGACCGGCAGCTACCCGTTCGCCGAGGGCACGCTGAGCTTCAGCGGCGCACCCGAGCTGATGCAGGACCTCGCGAACGGTACGCAGGCGCACCAGTGTTGGGCGAAGAAGATGACGAGCTACGCGCTCGAGCGCGACATCGTGGACGCGGAACGACCGGTGATCGAGTCGCTGGGCGCCGTAAGCATGGCGTCGGGCGGGTCACTCAAGCGGGTGATGCTCGCGCTCGCGCAAAATGACGCGTTCCGAAAGCGCGTCGGAGGTGCACAGTGACGCCACTTCGCAAACCGCAGCGCAAGCTGGTGAACCGGCGTGCCTTCCTTTATGGCGCGGGCGGCGTTGCGATCGGCTTGCCGTTCCTCGAGGGTTTACCCGAGCGCTCGGCGTGGGCGGCCGACGCAAAGCCGATCTTCACGTTCTTCATCTGCGCTGCTTGCGGCGTCGAGCCGAAGCGCTTCTGGCCGTCGGCCGTGGGCGCGCTCGACGGTTTGCTCTCGTCGGGCAAAGCCGTCGATGCTCTAGCCGATTACGCGCAAAACCTCCTGATCGTCAAAGGCATCAACTTCCCACTTACGGGGCCGACGGGCTGCGGACACGCGCAGGGACTTTCACAAGCGCTCACCGCTAGGCAGCCGACCGGAAGCGGAGGACAGGCCACCGCGACGGGGCCGTCCGTCGATTTTGTCATCTCGCAGGCCGTGAACCCCGCCGGCAGCGACCCGATGACGCTCTACGCAGGCAACTTGAGGAACGGCTACATCGCCGATCGGTTGTCGTTCGATGCCAACGCGAAGGTACGTGCCTCGGTTGACAACCCATACAAGCTCTATCAGAAGCTCACGGGACTCGCGGCGCCTGCTGGGAGCGGCGGGACTACGGGCGTCGGGGGGAGCGCGGGTATGGGTGCGTCGAACCCCATGGCCGAGGAGCTGGTCGAGAAACGCAAGAGCGTGAACGACCTCGTGCGCGGCGAGCTCAATTCACTGATCCAGAATCCGAAGCTCAGCTCGGCCGACAAGCAACGCCTTCAGCAACACTTCGACGCCATCCGCGACAGCGAGAGCACCATGATGCAGATGGGCCAGCAGATGGCGACCGTCGGCTGCACGCTCGACGGCATCGATACGTCCGTGTACGGCGCGCTTTCGAGCTGGAAATACAACCCGACGAACGTGCCGAACGGTGGCATCGAAAACATCGTGGAGCTCCACATGGGGCTCGTCGCGCTGGCGTTCGCTTGTGACTACAACCGCACCGGCACGCTCCAGTGGGGCGACGGGACCGATCACACTGTTTATCAAGTGCCCTCGAACCAGACGCTCGGCAACTGGAACTTCCATTACATCAGTCACCGCACGCAATCCGACAGCGCCACCGCCATGAATTCGACGGCAGAAGCCGCGCACGCCGAAATCGACCAAGTGCGCATGACCACCCTGGCGAACTCGCTGAAGCACTTTGCCGAGCGTGGACTGTCGGACAATGCCGTCATCGTTTGGACCAACCATGTCGCCGAGGGCAACCACACGATGAAGAACGTCCCTTTCATCCTGTGGGGCAACGGCGGCGGCGCGATTAAGCAAGGCCAATACGTGGACGCGGCCGGGGCCACGAACGGCCAACTCTACAATACGCTCGTCACCGCGGTGACGGGCGAGCCTAATCCGAACTTCGGCTCGAGTAACGGAAAGGATCTTCCCGTTGTCCACACGTAGCTCAGCGCTGCTGCTCGCTCTTTGCTTCGTCACGTCTAGCTTGGTGTGCTGTTCGACGGATACGCTGAACACCGACCAGACGTCGCCGGGAAGGGGCGTCGGCGACAGCGGTACGGGTGGCGGGAACATTCCAAGTGGTGGCAGCGCCTCAAGCGGCGGAGCTGGCGGCAGCGGCGGAGGCGCCGGTTCGTCTGCTGCGGGCAATGCGAGCAGCGGGGCGAGCGGGGCGCACGCAGGCACTGGCAGTGTTGTGGGCGGAAACGGCGGAACCGGCGGCTCGAGCGCGGCCGGAGCGTCAACGGGTGGAGGCGGGCGCGCGGTCGCGGGCGGCCCGGCCACGGGCGGCGCCGGCGCAGGCGGCCGTAACGCAAGCGGCGGATCCGCAGGAGCTCAGGCAGGAGCAGACGGCGGCGGCAGCGCGGGGACGGGTAGCTCGGTCGCGTCGAAGCCGAGCCCCGGTTGCGGCAAAGGCGGGCGTCCTTCGGGCGGCAAGGTCGAGGTCGCGAACACGTCGCTCCACATGTTCCCGGCGGACTACGACGGCACGAAGCCGTATCCGCTCCTGATCGCGCTCCACGCGTGCGGCAACCCCAACAGCGAATTCGTGAGCCTGACGAACGGCACTGATTTCGAGACCGGCTACGTCCGCACGTTCCCGAACACGCCGGACAGCGGACAATGCTGGAGCAACTACAGCGGTGACGTCTCGCGCATCACGTCGCAGTACGACGACATCATGCAGAACTACTGCGTCGACGAGAACCGCGTCTTCGCGATCGCGCACAGCTCCGGTGCGCAGCTGCTCGTGAACATCCTGTCGCACAAGAGCGACGCGGACCATTTGAATCTCAAGGGCATCTCGCCGGTCGCCGCGGATCCATACAACGTCGCCGTCCCGATGCCCGTCCTCTACATCGACGGTAAGAACGACAACCAGCGGAGCGCCGACTCGGCGAAGAACGCCGTCGCGAAATTCCGGATGTCGAACGCCTGCGCGGACACGTCGATGCCTTACTCGTCCGTGATGACGTGCAACAGCACGGACTCGGGACATCCCAAAGTCGACCCGGGTTGCATCATCTACGATGGCTGCGTCGTTCCGACGATCTGGTGCTCGCACAACGACCCGAGCTACAGCGGCACCGAGCACGGCGTGCCGTGCTTTGCGATGCAGGCGATGGTCGACTTTTTTGGCAGTCTGAAATGACGCTCCTTGGCCGGAACGCGCCGTCAAAGCCGTCCTGCGAGCGCTTATAGAAACGTGAGCCCGCGGAGCTTCGTGGCGGCCCGGGTCGGACGACGGCGCCCATCTCCCCACACGCAGCCATTCTTGCGATATCGAGCGCGGCCAGCTACCCTCGTTGGCGATGTTTCAGGCCGGCAAGTGGCAACTTAAACGCTTCAGCCTGTTCGAGCTGGGTTTGCTCATTTTTGGCGCGTCTCGTTGTTTGCCGGATTTCGACGGCCTGAAGCACGCAGGCGTCGAATGCGACGATGGGAACTGTTCGGCAGCCGGAACCGCAGGCGGCGGAGGGAAGGCTGGCTCGTCGGGCTTTGCTCACGGTGGGATGGCAGGCCGAGGAGCAGGCGGCGACACGCCTGAGTCAGGCGCGAGCTCAGTCGCAGGGAGCGACGCAGGCGGTGGTGGCGAGGGTGGTGAGACGCCGAGCGCCGTCGGTGGCGCCATGAGCCACACGGGTGGATCCGGCGGCACAGGTGGCAAGGGCGGCCGCGGGGGCGCAGGTGGCAAGGGCGGCGGTGCGGGTGGAACGACCGGCGGAACGTCGTCAGCCGGCGCGGGCGGAACCTCCGGCGTGGTCGGCGCGGAGGGCGGCATGGCGGGTGAAGGCGGCTGCCCACAGCGCTCGCCGGCCGCGCTCTTCAACTTCAGCACGTCGCTCGCGCCCACCAGCGGAGCTTGGACCGAGTGGTCGACGTACGCCGAACCGACCGACACCGCCTTGACCATTCACGGCAGCACCGTGGCGTGGAGCGGGGATCCGGGCCGCGGCGGCGACGCGGGCGTCCTCGCATTCACGATTCCGTTCTCCGACTACGGCGATGGGTCGCAAACGCAACAGCGCAAGGTGATGGCCCTCGTGAATTCGCCGCACGAAGACTGGACATGCCGATCGTCTCTGCACGCGTGGGTGCGCGTGCCGTTACCCGCCGGCGCGGCCGATTTCGGCTACCTCCAGGGCCTTCAGATCAACGCGTCGTCGACCTTCCTCGCAAACTACGACTCGTTCATTTCCCAGTACTACGACTTTCCCACGTGGGGCGATGGAGACTGGCATGAGCTCGTCCTCAAGCTGCCCGCGCAGCCGGTGTCGCCTCCGCCACAGGTCGGTGCTTATCAGCCCACGCAAGTCGTGCAGCTCGGTGTGCAGCTCATCGGCAAGACGAGCGCCTCGACAACCCCCGTGACTACCGTCGTCTACATCGACGACATCACCCTCGAATGACCCGCGACCCGCTCCTCGCACGCTCCGAATGTTCTTCCGTGTCCGACAACGTTGAACCAAGCCGGCGTCGGCCCGGCAGGAGGTACCCTTGAAGTTCCCATCGAATCATGCCGCTTCGTCGTTTCTGATGGCGCTCCCGTTGGTCGCCGTGGCCTGCTTCACCGCGTGCGGGAGTGACGATGACGATTCAGCCAATCCGCCCGCCACGGGTGGCAGTGGCGCAAAGGGGGGGACCGGCGGATCTGGGGGGAAAGGGTCGGCGGGTAAAGGTGGCTCGGCAGGTAAGGGTGGCTCGAACGGCGCGAGCGGTGGCACGGGCGCAACTGCCGGCAAGGGCGGCAGCAACGGCAACGGCGGCACCGGTGGTACGGTCGACGGGACCGGAGGCAGCTCCGCGGGCGCCGCAGGTGCGGGCGAAGCCGGCGCTGCAGGCGAGGCCGGTGGCGCCGCGGGTGAATCGAGCAGCACTGGCGGTTCGAGCGGCACTAGCGCTTCGGCCGGTATCGGCGGTGCGAGTGGCAGGGGCGGGTCTGCTGGCACGAGCGGGTCGAGCGGCAAAGGTGGTTCGGCTGGCACTAGCGGTTCGAGCGGCACTAGCGGTTCGAGCGGCACTAGCGGTTCGAGCGGCAGCGGGAACGCTGGGAGCAGCGGGACGAGTGGAAGCGGCGGCAGCGCGGGCTCGAGCGGGAGCGGCGGGACCGCGGGCTCGGGTGCGGGCCAGGCTGGTGCCGGCGGTCAAACCGGCGGTTGCCCGGCGCAAACCGCGAGCGTCCTTTACGCGTTCGACACGTCGAGCGTCAGCGGGTGGGAATTTTATCCCTCGACGACGACTGGTGCGATCACGCAGAGCGCGAGCGAGGGCAACGCCGCGGCGGGCGCGCTGTCGTCCGCGATCACCCTGCCGGGTTACGGCAGCGGCGTCACGACGCAGGTCAACTTCAACGCCGATTGGACATGCCGCACGACGCTGAGCGCGTACGTCAAGCTCGAGACGACGAACCCCGACCTGCTCTACTTGAACGGGCTCGGGTTCGCGATTCAGTCGAACGGCTATGCGGTCTACAGCGGCACGTACATTGGGATAAGCACGCTCGCCGACGGTGGTTGGCACAAGATCACGCTCGATCTCGTGAACACGAGCCCCGCGCCCGTGCTCGGCAACGTGAATCAGATCGCGTTCGTCTTGAACCCTGAAGGAACGCAGCCGGGCAGTGAGCCCGCGACGCCTCCGGCCACGACGCTTCTCGTGGACGACATCACCCTCGAATGAAACTCGAGCGCAGGGCGCCCTCTGCATTCACGCCGCACGGGGCGCCGCTCGACCTACAGGCACTCGGGGCGCATCACCTTGATGCCGTCGTTGGCGACGAAGAAAGGCGGCTCGCAGTTTGGGACTTTCGAGGTTGGCACGGGGGTGCTCTTCGCGGCACTTGGCCGCGTGGCGCCGAGCTCGACGCTGCGTCGTTTCTGGGCGGAACGGCGCACTCCCTCGCGTGGCGCGCCGTTCGGCGCCGGATTGGGTGCGGGCGGCTGATCCTCGGAGAGGTGCGCGGCCGTCGGCGCTGCGACTATCGGCTCGGTCGGCACGACCGGCGATGCCGGAGAGAGTCGTGGCTCGCGGTGCAACGGCAGCGTGCCGTGCGGGCGATCGGTCCCCACGAGCTCCCTGCCGAGCGTTTTCACTTCGAGCACGGCACCGAGGAGCAAGAGGCCCGGCAGGGCGAGCCGCAGACGCTTCGCACGTCGTTCGTTCCGAGTTCCCTCCAACTGGGTCCAGATCTTCGTCGTGTCGCTGCGCTTTGCCGCCGCGGCTCCGGGGCTGGCACGGGGCCCCGACGCGGAGGGCTCGTCCGTGCTCGCGAGCTCGAGCTGTCGCTCGACGAGGGCCTTGAGTTCGGCGCGCCTGTCCTCGAAAAGCGCGGAGATGTGTCGCGCGAGGTCCCGCTGGTTCGCGTTCCGACCGAGTCGATCGCAGTAAGCCTCGACGTCCAGCTGGAGCTCGAGCGCCGTGCGATAACGCGTGCTCGGTTCGGTTGCGAGCGCTCGCATGACCATCCGATCGAGGTCGCCGTCGCAATGGGGGTTCACGCT
>Ga0265339_10002553_pt1 | contig 12982 bp, 12 predicted proteins | sample 4CB219metaG_FD_202085 | JGI IMG/M metagenome (GOLD analysis project Ga0265339, IMG submission 202085) | Rhizosphere microbial communities from Carex aquatilis grown in University of Washington, Seatle, WA, United States - 4-CB2-19 metaG | ecosystem: Host-associated > Plants > Roots >...
ATCGGCGACCACGTGACCAACCTCGGCGAGATGGTCGTCTTCATGGTCAAGGGCAAGGACATCCGGCACGGCGGGCGCCAGCTCGAATAGCCAGCGGCGCGAACAGGCCATTTTTTCCCGCTCGTCCCCGGGCCGGGTTACGCTGTGGGCATGGCCACCGTCGACGAGCAATGGCAGGAGCTGTTCCAGGCGCTGGAGCGCCTGAAGGGCAAGTGGCCCTCGCAGGAGTGGTCCTATGACCGCCGCCTCCGCTGCGTCGCCTCCTCGATCGCGATGACGCTCGAGCCGGCCGCGCGCGCCGCGATGGGCGAGGTGCTGCCCACCTCGTGGACGGCGCAGACGCTCGCCAGCGCGCCCGAGGACGTGCGCAAGCTCGCCGAAGGATGCGGCGGCGTGCGCTCGTCGCAGCTCCTGTTCTGGGGCGGCGCGCCCGGGGCGCCGGGCGCCTTCGGCCTATGGTGGCCGTGGGGCGACGGCACGACCGTATCGCTCCGCATCGGCCTGCACGATCTCGATCAGCCGAAGGAGCGCTACCCCCGCCTGCGTGACATCTTTGGGATCCCCCAGGCGGCCGGAACGGCGCCTGGCTAGCCAACCAGCGAGGTCACTCATGCTGAGGATCGCCCGCCCGAGAAGAAAGCTCCCAGCGCTCGCCCTCGGTGTGCTGACCTGCGCCGTCGGCCTCCTCTTGCCGATCGGTCACAGCGCCCGCGCGGCCGACGCGCCCACCGCCGTGTCCTCGAACGCGAAGGGCAAGCCGGCCAAGGGCAAGTCGGCCAAGGCGGCCAAGAAGAAGAAGGCCGCGCCCACGACGGACTCGACCGAGAAGCCTGCCCTCGCGAAGCGGCGCATCGGGGCCTCGCCCGCGTACGTCGTCGGCGACTCGGACGCCCACCTCATCAACGAGTCGGCGCCGCCGATCGACGCCTTCCCCACCGAGGGCAAGGCCGTCAAGAAGGCGTTCGCCGAGACGCGACGCGATCAGCTCGTCGACGCCGAGAAGGCGGCTCGGGACGCGAAGTCGCCCGATCGCTGGCGCACCGTCCTCTTCATGCTGCGCGGGTTGCCCGAGCGCACCGATCCCGAGGCGTGCTTCTGGCGCGTCCTCTCTTTCTATCGGCTCGGCGAGATCCCGCGCGCGCGCGCGCTGCGCGAGAATTGCGAGCTGCCGGCGAAGGACAGCGCCGTCCTCAACGGCGAGGACGTCGCGGCCTCCGGTCTGCCGCAGATGGGAACGGTTCCCGTCGACGACGGCCCCGCTCCGGGCGCGACGAAGGCGAAGGCCGAGGCTCCCGCGGCGGCGGCCGCGCCGGCCGATCACGGCGCGGCTCCCTACGCCGGACCGAGCCCGACAAAAAACTAGCGCGCCCGAGGGGCGCGCTAGTTTGGAAGAGGTCGCGCGATCGCGACGTGATTCTTCAGGTGGCGGCGAGCGAGGGAACTCGTTCGTCGACCAGCGTGTGAACCGCGTCGAAGAGCGTGTCGAGCGAGAACGGCTTCCTGAGGAACGCCGCCGCGCCCGCCGGCTTTTCGTGAGCGACCGCGCTCATCACGACGACTGGCACAGAAGACAATGACTGGTTGTTCCTGATCGCCTCCAGCACATGACGGCCGTCCACGAGGGGCATCATCATGTCCAGGATCACCAGATCGGGCCGTTCGCTCTCTCGCGCTCCACTCAGGAACTCGAGGGCCTGCCGCCCGTGACTGGCGGGAACCACATCGTAACCCTCCGCCTCCAACACGTCCTGAACGATGTCCCGGATATCCGGATCGTCCTCGACCAAGAGCACCGTCTTCTGTGCCATGCGCACCTCCCCCAAAATCGAGCCTGCGCTAAAGAGTCGCAGCGATCAAGGGCTCATTAAATGGGTCAGCATCCACACTGTTCCATGGAGCTCGTGTCGGAAAGTTCCCGAGACGAACGCATCGCCTTGCCTCGCGCGATCGCGTATCGTTCCCGACCGGCAAGGAGGCGCCATGCGTAGATTCCTCATGCTCGCCGCCGGATTGTCCGTCTGGTTCGTGTGTGTAACAGCCCAGGCGGCCGTCGTCCGGTACCTCTCGCAACATCCGCTTCCCCGAAAAATGGGAGGGGGCTTTTGCTACATCGACGTCCCGCACGTTCATGATTTCGGGCCGTCCGACCCCCGGATGTATAGACAGGTGGACGGGCAATATTATTTCGTGGGCGATCCCGCACCCTTCGACTATCAGGGGCCCCGCACCGCCTACTATGGTCCGCACCCGATCGTCGAGGCGAACGTCCAGTTCGGACACCCCGAGTACTGTTACCTCCAGGGACCGCACTATCACTGGTATGCGCCGCCACCCCAGGCGTCGTTCGAGATGCGCGGGGGCGCCTATTGGTTCACGGGCACTTACGAGCCCGTCTACTATCAGGAGCGGCCGCACTACGTCGCCGTGAACGAGGCCTACGCGCCGATCGTTTACGCGCGCCCGGTCGTCGACATCACCCTCGCGCCCGCGGCATTCCACGGTGAGATTGTCGGGGGAGGCCCGGGCTGGCGCGCGGGCGTGGTCGTCGGGGCGCCCCCACCGCCGGTCGTCCAGGTGGGCGTGGGCATCAATGTCGGCGGTCCGCCGAGCACCGTGATCGTCGAGCACGACAACGGACGGCACCGCGGCTGGGAGAAGCACGAGCACGAGCGCGGCGGGTGGCGAGGTCCCCCTCCGGGGCGCGGCGGCGGGTGGCGCGGGAACCCGCAGCCGGTCGCGCGCGGCGGTGGATGGCGAGGGAATCCGCAGCCGGCGCCAGCGGGTGGCGGGTGGCGCGGGGGCCAACCGCAGCCGGCTCATGGCGGCGGAGGATGGCGGGGCGGCGGCGGCGGCGGGAAGCCGAGCCACGGCGGCGGCTGGAAGCGTTGAGGAGATCGTCATGCGCCGATCCACGACCTTCGTCTTCTGTTCGATCCTGATCGGAGTCGCGCTCGCCGGCGCGTGCGGCAAGAAGAGCGCGGGCGGCGCCGCAGGGGCCGCCGCGCCCGCGCACGTCGATGGCACCACGCACACGGACGCCGTACTCGACGCCTGGAAGAGCGCGGGGCTCGAGCCGCAGGGGTTCGCCCCCGTGACGCCGCCGCCTTACGTGGCGACGTACTGTGAGCGCGGGACCGTCGGCGGCGTCGACGCCACGCTGTGCGAGTACGCCGACGACGCGTCCGTGGATCGTGGACAGCAGCAGATCCGCGACGAGTGGGCGCGGACGGGCGTGCACACTGGCGTCGTGCTGCGCGGCAAGCGGACGGTGCTCTCGGCCGTCGACCACGAGCTGCGCGATCCCAACGGCAAGACGATCAACCAGCTCGTTCAGACCTTCCGCAAGCTGTGACCAAGCGGGGCGACGACACGGACGCGTTCGCCGAGGCGATGCGCGGCGTGAAGCCGCTCGCGTCGGACGAACGCGGTCGGGTCCCCACGCGGCCGGCGCCCAAGGGACCGCCGCCGCGACGCGCGCCCGGCGGCGCGCCACCCGCCGACGCCGGTGGCGGACCGATCGAGGAGCTCTCCGAGAGCGCGACGTTCGAGGTCACGGCCGTCGGCGAGACGATCGAGGCGCGCGGGACGGGCGTCGACATCAAGCTCCTGCGGCGGCTCAAGGCCGGCGAGCCGCGCGCCGAGGCGCGCCTCGACCTGCACGGCCGCTCGCGCGAGGAAGCGCTGCGCGCGCTCGAGCGCTTCCTCGAGCTCGCGCGCGGCGACGGCAAGCGCTGTGTGCTCGTCATTCACGGCCGCGGCGCGCACTCCCGCGACGACGCGCCCGTGCTCAAACCGCTCGTCTGGCACTGGCTGGCGACGGCGCCCGCGGCGGCCGCGGCCGTGCTGGCCTTCGTGTCGGCACGCCCCGCCGAGGGCGGCGACGGCGCCACGCGCCTTTTGCTGCGCCGGCCCGGGCGATGATGGCCCCGCCGACGCAGTCTTGACACGCCGGACACGCCCGCGCCTCGACGACGACGCGCGGCAGCGCATCCCCTCCGTCTTGCTTGGCCGAGGGCGCCCGGTCATATAGTGTCCCAAGCCTGTCGAACAGACGTGACGTAACCCGGGAGAGAATGAAATGAGCACGCGCATCGCGATCAACGGTTTCGGACGCATCGGCCGCCTGGTTTTCCGGGCCCTCTACACGCAGGGCCTCTTCGGCAAGGAGGTCGAGGTCGTCGCCGTTGGTGACATCGTCCCCGCCGACAACCTCGCCTACCTGCTCAAGTACGACTCGATCCAGGGGCGCTTTGAGGGCACGGTCTCGTCGAAGAAGTCCGGCGCCGACAAGGAAGCGGACGACGTGCTCGTCGTCGACGGCAAGGAGATCCACGTCGTGTCGGCGAAGACGCCGGCCGAGCTCCCCTGGAAGAAGTACAACGTCGACTACGTGATCGAGTCGACGGGCCTCTTCACCGAGGCCGAGAAGGCCAAGGGCCACATCGCGGCGGGCGCGAAGAAGGTCATCATCTCCGCCCCGGCGAAGGGCGAGGACATCACGGTCGTCATGGGCGTCAACCACGAGAAGTACGACGCCGCCAAGCACAACGTCGTCTCGAACGCGTCGTGCACGACGAACTGCCTCGCGCCGCTCGTCTACGCCGTCCTCAAGGAAGGCTTCGGCCTCAGCGAGGGCCTCATGACGACGGTCCACAGCTACACGGCGACGCAGAAGACGGTCGACGGTCCCTCGCGCAAGGACTGGAAAGGCGGCCGCAGCGCGGCCATCAACATCATCCCGTCGACGACGGGCGCCGCGAAGGCGGTCGCGCTCGTGCTCCCCGAGGTCAAGGGCAAGCTCTCGGGCATGGCCTTCCGCGTGCCGACGCCCACCGTCTCGGTGGTCGATCTGACCTTCAAGACCGAGAAGGCGACGAGCCTCAAGGAGATCAACGCCGCGCTCAAGAAGGCGAGCGAGACGTACCTCAAGGGCATCCTCGGCTACACCGACGAGGAGGTCGTCTCGAGCGACTTCATCCACGAGAAGATCTCCAGCGTCTACGACGCCGGCAGCTCGATCGAGCTCAACCCGAACTTCTTCAAGCTCGTCTCCTGGTACGACAACGAGTGGGGCTACAGCAACCGCTGCGTCGACCTGCTCACGTACATGGTCAAGAAGAGCGCGTAGCTGTACCGCTCGGAGCGATGAAGGGGAGGGTCGAGAGACCCTCCCCTTTTTCATGCGAGCTGCTGGTCCTTCGTCTCGATCGCGCGACGAGCCAGGAAGGCGCCGACGAGAGGGACGGTGCCGATCCAGAACAGCACCTGGAGCGCGCTCTGGAGCGCGTCGACGCCACGCGAGGCGATCGCGCCGACGAGGAACGGACCGCCCGCGGCGACGACGCGGCCGGCGTTGTAGCAGAAGCCTGCGCCCGTGCCGCGCAAGCGCGTCGGGAAGAGCTCGGGCAGGTAGTACGTGAAGCTGCCGAAGACGCCGAAGATCGTGACGCCGATGAAGAAGTACATGTAGAGACGCGTGAGCGGCGCGAGGTCGAGACCGAAGGTCGCGAGGATGGCGGCCGCGGAAGCGAGGTAATAAATCCCGAACATCTTGCGGCGGCCCATGACCTTCGCCGCGGGGATCGTCAACAGCGTGCCGATCAGGCCGCCCAGGTTGAAGGCGTACGTGGCGCGCGCCTTCCATCCCTCGACGAGCGCGAGCGTGCCGGCACGATCGAGCCCGCGCGCCTTCGCGGTCGCCTGGGCGAGGCCGGTCGACACCGTGGGGATGAAAGCGTTCACGCCCCACCACGTGATGAGCGCGATGATGGCCATCGAGAGGCCGCTGCGCGTGATGGGCGCGAGCTTCTCGCTGAAGAGCTCGGCGATGCGCGGGTGCTCGGCGCCGGCGGCGGCCTCCTTCCAGCGTTCGGGCTCACGCACGAACGCGCGCACGATGAACGCGACGGCGGCGGGGATGAGGCCGCAGAGGAACACCCAGCGCCAGGAGGTCTCGGGCGAGCCCTTGAAGAGGACGCCCGCGATCTGGAAGTTCGCCCAGGTCGCGAGGAAGAGCCCCATGGGCGCCGAGGTGTAGAGCAGCGCGCCCGCCTCGACGCGCCGCTTTTCGGGCACGACCTCCGCGACCATCGCCGCGCCCGCGGCCCACTCGCCGCCGATGCCGAGGCTGCCGACGACGCGGCAGAGGATGAGCACCCAGATGTTCGGGGCCGCCGCGCAGCTCGCCGTGCCGAGCGCGTAGAGCAACATCGTCAGCATGAGCGTCCGCGTGCGCCCGATGCGGTCCGCGATCTGGCCGAAGACGATGCCGCCCGCCGCCCAGCCGAGCAGGAGGATCGACGTGAGGATCCCGGTCCAGAGCAGCGTTGCCTTCTTCGCCTCGGGCGAGCCGATCGTGAGGCCGAGCAGCGTCGGCACGCAGTTCGGAGCGACGTAGTTGAAGAGCAGCCCGTCGAAGACATCGAAGCCCCAGCCGAGCCAAGCCGCGAACAACACGGTCCACTGGTAGCCGTTCATGTCGAGGACGGTGCGGCCGCCCACCCTCGCTGCGGTAGCCGTCATTGATCCAGCGTGGCCGGCGCGACCGACGGGGCCGCGGCGTTGCAGAAGTCCACCTTCTTGATCATGGGCGGCGGGTTGACGCGCTCGCGCGCGGCCGAGGCGCGGCGCGTGTTGAAGGTGCGCTGCACCTTCTCGTTCGCCTTCGCGAGCGCGCCGAGCATGGTCTTCCAGGTCGCCAGGTCCTTGGCGTCGCTCGCGTCGGGGGGCGGCACGAGCGCGACGACGCCCGCGATGTCCTCGAGCGTCCCCGCATCGGCGTGCGGGTTGCCGAGCGCCTCGACGAAGGCCGGCACGAGCACGCGGTCGCGCAGCTCGACGAGGTCGCCGGCGTCGATCTGGCACCAGAGGAGCCGCGCGTGCAGGTGCCCGAGCGTCGCGCCGGCCGCGGCCCGCGACTCGCGCAGGAGCCGCCGCATCGGCTCGTCGTAGTCCCCCTGCGCCTCGCCGAACGAGCTCAGCATGACGTCGACCATCTTGCCGCGGCACTCCGGATCGCAGCTCGCGCCGAAGACGTAGTCGGCGAGCCACTTCCGGCGCTCCGCGTGGAACTTCTCGACGGTCGTCGCCTCCGACGGCGAGAGCAGCTCGCCCGTGCGCGCCGTCGCGAGCACGATCGCGGACACGAGCCTCGCGCCGGTCGAGAAGCCCTCGAACCGCTGGATCTCCTGCCACTGGCGGCGCTCGTAGAGATCTTGCAGGAAGGGCTCGAAGAGCCACGAGAGCCGCCCCGCGTTCTCCTGCACCTCGCGCTCGTCGCGCAGCAGCGAGATCGGTCCCTCGGCCGGCTTGCCTGCCGCCGCCGCCGCGCTCATCTCGTCCTGGACGACCTGCGCGATGGCGTCCGAGCGGTCCGAGAGCGCGTCGTCCTTGCAGATGTCCGCCGCCTTCTCGACGCCGAACCGCTGCAAGCACGTCAGCTTGAAGCCCTGCAGGAGCTGCAGGTAGTTCTTGTTCGAAGTGCTCTCGAGGACCGAGCGCATGTAGCTCGGGTTGTCCTTGCCGAGCTCGAGCGCGTAGGAGACGGCGAGCTCCGGATCGATGATCGCCCCGCGCGTCAGCGAGAGGAGCACGCCGAAGCGCTGGTCCGCCGTGCCGGGACCCTGCTTCGAGAGCACGTCCAGGTTCTTCGAGAGGATGTCGGCCCGCGTGATGCGCCAGTCATTGTCGGCCTTGGTCTTGGCGATGGCTTGTTCGGAGATCGCCTGCGCCTCGGCGGTCTTCGACTGCCGGTACTGCCACACCGAGGTCGCGATGAGGCCGGCCACGCCGATGACGAAGCTGGACAGGAAGCTCGAGTACGTCTGGATGAAGTGCCCGAACTTCGACGTCTGGTGCTGGTGCTCGTCGCTCACGGGCGGAGGATATAGTATCGGCCGATTCCATGCAGTGGCTCGAACAGCCGCACATCAAATGGGCGGTCCCGATCCCGCTGCTGCTCGCCGTCGCGCCCGTGGTCTGGGCGTTCTTCCGGAAGACCTGGCGCGAGCTCGACGAGGAGGCCTTCCTCTACCGCCGCGCCCTGCACGAGCGCGGTGAGATCGACTACCGCCCGCTCGTCGCGCTCACACTAGGCGCGCTCGTGCTGACCTTCCAGGACTACTACGGCCGCTTCGACACGTACGAGAACGCCATCAAGCCGTGGCTCGAGCGGCGCGAGGCCGCGCACCCGGGCGGCCTCATCGACCTCGCCATGTACGACGAGCTCTACCTGCGCACGTGGTGGGCGATCACGCGCGTCGGCGGCTACGTCTTCCCGCTCGCGCTCTGGCGGCTCTTCTTCCGGGGCGACAGCCTGCTCGACTTCGGGCTCCGGCCGCACGGCTTCCGCGAGCACGCGTGGATCTACGCGATGTGCGTCTTCGTGATGGTCCCCATCCTGCTCGCCGTGAGCCACCAGAGCGACTTCGTGAGCTACTACCCGCTCTACAAGCACGCGGGCCGCTCCTGGCTCGACTACATCATCTGGGAGACCCTCTACCTCGCGCAGTTCATCACGCTCGAGATCTTCTTCCGCGGCTGGTGGATCCGCGCGACGCGCGTGTTCGGCGTGGGCGCCATCTGGTCGATGGTCGTCCCCTACACGATGATCCACTTCGGCAAGCCGTACCTCGAGGCCTGCTCGGCCATGGTCGCGGGCGTCGTGCTGGGCTCTTTGTCGATGCGGACGCGGAGCATCTACGCCGGATTTCTCGTTCACGCGACCGTCGCTGTTCTTATGGACGTGTTGTCCCTCTACCGCCAGGACGCCCTGCCCGTCCTCCTGACGCCCACCTCGACACGTCACATCACGTTCCTGCACTGGAACGCGCTCATCTGGATCGCCTGGGCGCTGGCCGGCGCGGTCCTGGCGGCCAAGGCGTGGCGCGTGTGGCAGCGGCGCTCTGCGCGCTCGATCGCCTGAAAGGACTCGCCGTGCCCGAGCCCAGCTCGACACCCTCCCCGTCTATTCGCGTCGCGCTCGTCGGCGTCGTGGCGTTCTTCGCCGCCTGCGGCGGTGGCACGTCCGCGTCACCCACCGGCGCGGCGGGCACCTCCGGCAAGGCGGGAGCCTCGGGCAAGGCCGGCGCCTCCGGCAAGGCGGGAGCCTCGGGCAAGGCCGGCGCCTCCGGCAAGGCGGGCAGCGGCGGCGCCGCCGGCGCCTCGGGCGGTGCGACGGCGGGGGTCTCGGGCGCGGCGGGCGCCGACGCCAACCCGCTCGCGAAGAAGGCGCTCTCCGTGCACGGCAATCAGCTCGTCGACGCGACCGGCAAGCCCGTCCGCCTGCTCGGCATCAACCGCGCGGGCAGCGAGTACATGTGCGCGACGGCGACGGTGAAGAGCGTCTTCGACGGCCCGACGGACGACGACAACATCCAGGCGATGCTCGCCTGGCACGTGAACACGGTCCGCCTGCCGCTCAACGAGAGCTGCTGGCTGGGCCTCGCCGGCACCGACGGCGACGTCGGCGGCGACTTCTACCAGACGCTCATCAAGGACTACGTCGATCGCCTGCACGCGCAGGGCCTGTACGTCGTCCTCGATCTGCACTGGACGGCGTCGGGCGACGCGCTCGCCAAGGACCAGCGGCCGATGGCCGACGCGGACCACGCGATCGATCTGTGGACGTCCGTCGCGACGTACTTCAAGGACGATCCGATGGTCATCTTCGATCTCTTCAACGAGCCCTACCTCGACTTCGCCGGCGCGGGCGACGCCTGGGGCTGCTGGCTCGACGGCTGCACGGTGCAAGGCGCGCAGACGGCCGGCATGCAAGCGATGCTCGACGCCGTCCGCGCCACGGGGGCTAAACAGGTGGTCGTCGCGGGCGGGCTCTCGTACGCCAACAAGCTCGACGGCTGGCTCGCGCACAAGCCCAGGGATCCCACGGGCAACCTCATGGCGGCCTTCCACGTGTACAACGACGGCGCCTGCGCCGACACCGGCTGCTGGAACGGCGCCGTCGCCGGCGTCGCGCAGCAGGTCCCGATCATCACGGGCGAGGTCGGCGAGCGCGACTGCAGCCACGGCTTCCTCGACGGCTACATGAGCTGGGCCGACGCCCACGGCGTCGGCTACCTCGGCTGGGCGTGGAACCCGCAGGACTGCGCGAAGTTCCCCGCGCTCATCAGCGACTGGAGCGGCAACCCGACGACGTTCGGCCTCGGGCTGCAGACGCACCTCGCGTCGGTGAACCCGTAGAAATAGACGAAGCCGGCGACGCCTCTCGGCGCGCCGGCTTCGTGAACGTGTGGTTCGGTGTTACTTGGTCTCGGGGGCCGGAGCGGCGCCCTTGTCCGCGCCCTTCTCGGCCTTGGGCGCCTTCTCCTTCTTCGCCTTCTTGGCCTTCTTCTCCGGCGCCGGCTTGTCGCCCGCGGGAGCGGCCTCGTCAGCGGCGACCGTGCGCGTCGTGTGGTGCGTCGCGACGACCTTCGAGGCGGCGAACGCCGACGTGCCGGTGAGGGCCAGGAGCGAGAGCGCGAACATCGTATTGCGAATCATGATCATTCCTCCGTGCGGGGTTTTGGGTCTCGGTTCGAAGCGACCGACGCGAGGACGTGATTGCACCCACGATGCCAAGGCGTGCGCGCCGTCAACCCCGCGCGGCGCGCGGGGATCGCGCGGTGCGCACGGCCCCGTGGGGCGCTTTCGCTGTGCGGCGGACGCCAAACCGCCGCGCGTCAGCCGAACCAGTAGGCGATCTTCAGCATGATCACGTCGATCGCCGCGTTGCCGTTGAGGATCGGGCGGAGATCGAGGCTCGTCGCGCCGCCAGCCATGGAAGGCGTCAGCGGGGGTGTCTGGGCGCGGGTGTAGACGAGGTAGGCGATGGAGCCCAGCCGGAACTCCCAGCGCAGCACGACGTTGACGTTCAACGTCGCGCTCGAGCTGTCCGCGACGCTGAGATCCTGCGGAGGCGCGGGCTGGAGCGACGCGAGGTCGATGCGCTGCCCGCGATAGACCACGGGCGGGAGTTTGAAGAACCGCGTGTAGTGGATGCGCGCGAGGAACACCTGGCTGTAGACCTGCAGGGTGAGCTCTGGGGTGAAGGTGTAAGCGGCGCGCAGCGTCGCCCCCAGGCTCCGCGCGTCCTGCGCGCCGAGCAGGTCCACCGACGAGACGAAACGGGGCTCGCCGTGGTCGAAGGTGGAGGTCGGCGTGAGCTCGAGCTCGAGCTGGGGCAGGACGCGCACCGTGACGTCGCCCCGCGCCTCGGCGTGCCAGCCGTCCGACATGTTCATCGCCTGCGCGTACGACGACCAGAGGACGCGCCGGCGCGGATCGCCGGCGAGCGTCAGCTCGAGGCCGCGGCGCCCGGCGCGCTCGAGCACCCGGCCGTCGCCGAATTCGCGATCGTCGTGGTAATTGCCGCCCGCGTCGGCCTGCACGATCACCGTCCAGTAGTTGGTGAGGAGCCAGCTCGACGTGAGCATCAGGTTCTGCTGCAAGACGATCCCGTCGAGCGTGCTGCGATAGGCGAGCCCGAGGGTCGTACGCGTCTCGAGGGTCCTCCACCAGGGCTCGATCGTGCGGTAGGTGACCGAGTCGCTGGCAAGCCAATCGTTCTTGCGATCGAGGTAGCCGAGGTCGTTGTACTCGAGCTGCTGCCCCGAGACCTGCCCGTCGAAGCTCCACAGCCAGTGGCGGCCGCCGACCTTGTCGACGTCGAGCGAGGCGCCGGGGGCGATGCGTCCAGGATGGACGTTGAGGGCGTCGGGCTCGATTCGCTCGGGCCCGTGGACGAGCGCGGTCGCGAGCGCCTGGGCGCCCACGGCGTAGTCGCCGCCAGGTGAGCGCCAGCGGCCGTCCGCGCCCAGGGCGTAGGCGTCGTTCGTGCAGCGCTGGTCGGGCGCGGGGGAGAGCGTGTAGTTCTGGGAGCACTTCTGTCCGGGCTGGTAGAGCGGCTCGAAGCGGTTCGTCGCTGTCGCGAGCAGCCCGACGCTGGAGTCGGCGCCCACGAGGCGCTTCAAGCGGAGGACGTTGTAGGCCGTGGCCGGATCGGCGGTGCGCGCGACCGTCCCGGCGCTCGTCGCGACGCTGATGTCGTTGCGGCCCGTGAACGCCGAGAGCACCCCCAGGCTCGTGCGCCCGCCAATCGTGCCTACGAGCTTCGCGGCCCCATAGATCTGCGACGGCTCGGGCAGATCGACAGCCTGCTCCCTGGCAGTGTCGATCGTGGGCATCGCCGGCTGGTGGCCGATGCGGCGCGTGTAGAGGAGCTGGCGCAGCGTCGCGAAGGTGTCGGTGCCCTCGAGGAAGAACGGGCGCTTCTCTGGGAAGAACGTCTCGAACGTGGACAGGTTCAGTACGACCGAGTCGGCCTCGACCTGGCCGAAGTCGGGGAGGACGCTCATGTCGAGCGTGAGCTCGGGCGTCACCGAGACCTTCGCGTCGAGGCCGCCGGAGATCTTCGCGTCCCAGCCGTGCGCGAGCGTGTTCTGTCCCATCACGGCCTCGGCCGAGCGGTGGCGCACGCGACCGAGCTCGAACGGGCGCAGCTGCCAGGCGCGCCGCGGGCGCAGGTTCGTGAGGTCGTCGATGCGCCCGAAGAGCGGGATGAAGCTGCCCGCGCTGCGCGAGAAGAACGCCCAGTCGTCGGTCTCCTGGCGTGCCTCGATGAACCGCCGCACCTCGAGGCCCCAGTCCTGGACGGGGAGCGCGTCGAAGCGCAGCACGTAGAGGGGGATGCGCAGCTCGACGGAGTAGCCGTGGGGCGTGTCCGCGGCCTTGCCCTCCCACACGGCGTCCCAGTCGGCCGAGTAGTCGAGGTCGTTGAAGTGCACGGCGTCGCTGAGGACGCCCGCCGCGTTGACGCCGAAGTGAAACGCCGACAGGCCGTCACGCCGGCTGTCGATGTCGATCCACACGCTGTCCGAGGGGAGCGGGGTGTCGCGCCGCATGAGGCGCTTGACGACCGGCGAGTGGACCTGCTCGCAGTCGATGCCGATGTAGATCGCGTCATCGTCGTAGAGGATCCGCAGCT
>Ga0265339_10002554_pt1 | contig 12979 bp, 10 predicted proteins | sample 4CB219metaG_FD_202085 | JGI IMG/M metagenome (GOLD analysis project Ga0265339, IMG submission 202085) | Rhizosphere microbial communities from Carex aquatilis grown in University of Washington, Seatle, WA, United States - 4-CB2-19 metaG | ecosystem: Host-associated > Plants > Roots >...
AAATCCAGCGTCGCCGCGTGCGCCCGGCGGCCCAGCTCCGCCTTGCTGACATCCACGGGCGGCGCGTATTCCCAGCTCTTGTAAATCTCATCCTCCAACCGCCCCAGCGCCGAATACAGCAAGGCCGCCGTCTCCACCTTCAACTCCGACGCAGCGACTGATTTTTCGCCGAAGTAACCCGGAAACACCAACTGCAACAACTCCTGCGTGATGCCGGCAATGGCTGATTTGGACGGCAAATTCTTCCCATCCAAATGATTAATGCCACCCACCTTGGCGTAGGACGCGATCAGACGATTGGTCAACTCAGTCACCGTCAACTGCACTCCCGAAGTATCCCGTAGCCGACCCCGAAACGCAAGCCGCCCACTCACTTCCGCCCCACCCTCACTTCCGCGGAGCGCCCATGCGCGTCCAGCCCTTCCATCTGCGCGAACACCTTGACCGCCTTCAGCGCCTTCTTCAGCGCCGGTTTATTATACTCGACAATGCTCGTCCGCCGCTGGAATTGGTCCACGGTCAACCCCGCAAACGACGCCCCCGCCCCGCCCGTCGGCAGCGTATGGCTCGGCCCAGCCACGTAATCCCCCAAAACCGTCGGCGAATCGTTTCCAAGGAAAATCGCGCCGGCCGTCCGGATCTTTTGCGACACGTTCCGCGCCTGGCGCATCATGATTTCCAGATGCTCCGGCGCCAGGCGATTTGTGATCTCCACCGCCTGCGACACATTCGCAGCGTGGATCAGCCACGTGTTGCCCGCCAGCACCTGCTTTACAAAACCGTGCCGCGCCAACCCCTCAGCCTGATGCTCAATCTCCTTCTCCACCGCGCGCAAAAACTTCAGCGACGTCGTCACCAGCCACACGCGTTCGTGCCCGGAACCGTGCTCCGCCTGCGCCAGCAAATCCGCCGCCGCGTAAGCCGGGTTCGCGGTGTCATCCGCCAGCACGAGCAACTCGCTCGGACCCGGCAATAAATCCATCGCCGCGTAACCAAACAACAACCGCTTCGCCGCCACGACATACGCGTTGCCGGGCCCCGCCACTTTTTGCACCCGCCGGATCGTCGGCGTTCCAAACACCATCGCCGCAATCGCCTGCGCGCCGCCCACCCGGTAAATCTCCGTCGCGCCGGCGTGCCGCGCCGCATAAAGAATTGCCGGGTTCACCGCGCCCGTCTTATCGCACGGCGTGCAAACCGCGATCTCACGGCAACCCGCCACCTTGGCCAGCGGAATCGTCATCAACGCCGTCGACACCAGCGGCGCCGCTCCGCCCGGAATGTAAATGCCCACGCGCTCAAACGCGTCAAATTTTTCCCCCACCAGCGCCCCGTGGCTGTTGCGCATTTGCCAATCCTTCCGCATCGAGCGCCGCGCGTAAGCCTCCACGTTCCGTTGCGTCTCGCGCACCGCCGCCCGCAGCGGCTCTCCGGCTTTCAGCGACGCCGCCACCAACTCCGCCTGGCTCACCGCCAACTGGTCCGCCGTCAGTTTCGCCCCGCCAAACTGCTCCGTAAATTCCAGCAACGCCTCATCGCCCCGCGCCTGCACCGCGTCCACAATGGCGCGCGTCCGCTTCTCGATCCCGGCGTCAAACAAGCTCGAAGGCGCGAAGACGCGCGCAAGCCCCGCCTCAAACCCGCGGTCCTTACAAGAGAGGATATTCATGCGCCGAGACTAATCCCGTCGTCCCCAAAAAGACATCCGTTTTGGACGCCCGCCCTTTCGCCCGCAATTCTTCTGACCCCATTTTTCTGACTTTGTTTAGCTCATTGCCAAGGTTGAAGTCAGAAAGATTGGGTCAGAAAAATAAAACTGGAATCGTCGTTACGCTTCTCCACTCCCCTCCGTTCCCTCGGTGTCCTGCCTTCTAAATCGCTTTCGCCAATTCCTTGCGCTTGAGTCCGAGGCGAAAAAGCGATTGCAACAACAAATCCGACGAAACCGTCGGATCCGCCTTTTCCATTTTCGCCACCCGAGACTGGCTCGTCTGAAGCCGCTCTGCCACTTCGACCTGCGTCAATCGCATCCGCGTCCGCGCATCCTTAAGCAACCGGCTCAACGCCCGGCGTGTTTCAATGAATTCCACATCAGCGTCCGACAAACCCAGGAACTCCTTCGCCGAGCCTTCAACCCATCCATGTTTCAGTTTCTTCATAGTTTGCTTGCCTCGTAAAGCCTCAACCTTCGCCCGCGAGTAGTCTTGCTTTTTTAGCAGGATTTCTAGCCGCAAAGAACTCAAAGAACGCATAAACAGGAGATTTAGCGCTTCACGTTCTCTGCGATCCATGCGTTCTCTGCGGCTAAATTTCATTGGTTGCGGCTCCGCCGCGTCAAGAAAATCCGGGAAATCCGTGGTCAATCCTGTTCCTTTCTCGTCACCATTCACTTCGCTGCATGCGGCCACACCCAATCGCGCCCGTTCAGAAAATTAGTCGTTTTCCCTTCCGGCGGCCTCGCGTCGCCGCTCTGATCAATCCAATCCTCGCCCACCGAATACAGCAAAAAACTTCCATCCTCCCTCAACCGATACCGCAGATCCTTCCCGTCCATGTAATCCACCGGAACCTGCTTCATGATCCCAGGAACCAGCTCCGCCAACGACGCCGGATATTTCCCGGACCTCAGATGGTATCGCTCCAGCGCAATCGCCGCCGCCGTCAATTGCGCCAATGTCTGGGCCTTTAGCGCCTGCGGCGGGAAGACATCGACCATCGGGCCTTCGATTGCCGAAAAGAAATATCTTCTATCTTGCTGCTCCTTGCCGTTTTCCAGATTCACCCCGTTCGTCCTCGCCTCGTCAAAATGGCGAAGGCCCGCGCGTGCAGTCGATCGATCTTCCTTTGAACTCGTTCCAACGACAGCCGTTCATCGTCATAAGACCAAATCCGCTTCCATAGGAAAAAGCGCGGATATAGCGAAAGATGGTCGAGAAATTCGGAAATCCCCTTGCCCGGTCGGGTGCGCGTGGTCTGCCAAATCGCATTCAGTTCCTGTGTATCGATCACATCCGAAAAATCCGTCGGCCCCTCGCGCATACGAGTAAACAAGGCCGCCGCCCTCGCCCTCTCCATGGACATGCTCCGCTCTGCTCCTGGGAACCAGTTCATCGATTCCCACTCCTGTTGAAGCCGCTCCAATTGCGCATCCGTCCAACCGCTGTAGTGCAGCGCTTCCCAATCGTTCTCAGAGGGGCATTGGGGTCAGTGTTCGACATTCAACATTTGGCTTCGCCATTCGGTTCAAACCGGTCGTTCAGGTCAAGCCGCACTTTTACACAATAACGCGACTGGATCAAACCATAGTTCCGTAACGTTTTGCATTTGACACGCTGCGCTCGGTCGGCGCGGCTTTGCCCGCGAGGGGTCGTTGTCATTCCGTCGCCAATATGGCGAGTGGCAGCGCGGAGCGCGCGGAGGCATTCCTCTGCCCCAAATTCCTCTGCCTCCAATTGTCCGTGTTAATTCGCATGTTTCGCGGGCAAAAACGCATAACCCGTGCTATCCGGCCAGCGCCCGTTCCTCGGGGGCGATTGAGCCTGCCGGTCCGATTTCTGGTCGGGCGGGCGCTCCGTTGCCCAGCGCAGCGCGCTGGGACAGCGCGCAATACCGTTTTGCCCCGCGCTTTCAATGCCATTCCCCCGCCCCCTCCGCAGTTGACCCCCGGCACAACATCCCATACCGTTATTCCCTATTTATATCCGGAATAGATGATCAAATACATCGTCAAAAAATTTATCGGCTCAAGGAATGAGCGCGAGGTCCGCCGCATGCGTCCGCTGGTCGAGTCCATCAACGCCTTTGAAAAGGAATTGCAGTCCAAGTCCGAAGAAGACCTGCGCCAAAAGACCGCCGCATGGAAGGCCGAACTCGCCAAAATCACTGATCTGGCGCAATTGACCAAACGCCTCGACGAAATCCTCCCGGAAGCCTACGCAGTCGTCAAAAACGCCTGCCGCCGCCTCGTCGGCCAGGAAATCATCGTCCGCGGACGTCCCAGCCTGTGGGACATGATTCCGTTCGACGTCCAATTGGTCGGCGGCGTCGCCCTGCACCGGGGCAAGATCGCTGAAATGGCCACCGGCGAAGGCAAGACGCTCGTCGCGACCCTCCCGGTGTTCCTCAATGCGCTCACCGGACGCGGCGTCCACGTCGTCACCGTCAATGATTACCTCGCCGCGCGCGACAGCGAATGGATGGGCGCGGTCTACCGCTATCTCGGCCTGACCGTCGGCTGCATCCTCCACGACCAGGAACCCTCCGTCCGCCGCGAGCAGTACACCTGTGATATCACCTACGGCACCAACGCCGAATTTGGCTTCGACTATTTGCGTGACAATGGCATGGCCACCCGCCGCGACGACCAGGTCCAGCGCGGCCATTATTTCGCCATTGTCGACGAAGTGGACTCCATCCTGATCGACGAAGCGCGCACGCCGCTCATCATCAGCGGTCCCGCCGTCATCGCCCAGGACAACCAATACGACCGATTCAAGCCGATGGTGGAATCGCTGGTGCGCAACCAGGAAAAACTCTGCGGCCGCTTCGCAAGCGAGGCCCTGGCCCTCATCAAAAAACTCCATCCCGAAGACGGCTCCAATCCCAGCAATCCCGAGGAAATGGAGCATGAAATCGGATTGCTCCTCTATCGCATCAAATCCGGGCTGCCGCGTTCAGCGGATTTGCTCAAAATGCTCGAAGATCCCGAGAACATCCGCATGATGAACAAGGCGGAACTGGAGCTTCACGCCGACTCCTCCAAGAAGTCTCTCTACGCCGAGAAAGAGGAGCTGTTCTACGCGATGGATGAAAAAACCCACGACGCCGACCTCACCGAAAAAGGACGCAACCTCCTCCATCCCGAAGATTCCGACGCCTTCGTGCTGCCGGATTTGATGGTCAAATTCCACGAGATCGACAACGGCCCCGAATCCGATCCGCGCAAGCGCCTGGAAATGAAAACCAAGGCCCAAACGGAATTTGAGGCCAAGGCCCTCCAGATTCACACCATCGCCCAGTTGCTCAAGGCCTACAGCCTTTACCAGCTCGACGTTCATTACGTCATCGAGAATGGCAAAGTCGTCATCGTCGACGAACACACCGGACGCCCCATGTATGGCCGCCGCTGGAGCGATGGCCTCCACCAGGCCGTCGAAGCCAAGGAAGGCGTCGAGATCGAGCGCGAGACCCAGACGCTCGCCACAATCACCATTCAGAATTATTTCCGCCTCTACAAGAAACTCGCCGGCATGACCGGCACCGCCGAAACCGAAGCGGGCGAGTTCCTCGACATCTACAAGCTGGGCGTGCTCGTCATCCCGACCAATAAACCCGTCGCGCGCAAGGACGCCAACGATTCTGTTTACAAGACCAAGCGCGAGAAATTCAACGCCGTCCTCAAGGAAATCACGTCCATTCATAACCAGGGCCGCCCCATCCTTGTCGGCACCGTCTCCGTGGAAACCAGCGAGCAGGTTTCGCGCATGCTCAAAAAAGTCGGCATCATCCATTCCGTCCTCAACGCCAAATTCCACCAGCAGGAAGCCGAAATCGTCGCCCGCGCCGGCCAGCGCGGTTCCGTCACCATCGCGACCAACATGGCCGGCCGCGGCACCGACATCAAGCTCGGCGAAGGCGTCGCCAACCTCGGCGGCCTTCACGTCATTGGCACCGAGCGTCACGAGGCCCGCCGCATCGACCGCCAGTTGCGCGGACGTTGCGCGCGCCAGGGCGATCCCGGCTCCTCGCACTTTTTCATTTCGCTGGAAGACGATCTCATGCGCCTGTTTGGCTCCGACCGCATCGTCAAAGTCATGGAGAAGGTCGGGCTCGAGGAAGGCCAGGAGCTGGAGCATTTCATGCTCAACAAATCCATCGAGCAGGCCCAAAAGCGCGTCGAGCAGCACAATTTCCAAATCCGCAAACGCACGCTCGAATTCGACGACGTCATGAACAAGCAGCGCGAAGTCATTTATGGCTTCCGCGACGACGTCATCAACGCCGAGGACGTCCGCGACCGCCTCATGGACATCATGGAGGAAGTCGTCATCGCCAAGGTCGCCGAATTGACGCCCGATAGCGGCGATCCGTCCGATTGGAATCCGCGCCCGCTGGCTGACTGGATCAACCTGAATTTCCCGTTGCGCGTGCCCGAGGAGGAAATCCTCAAGGCCGCCGAGTCCAGCACGGAATTGCCCGCCGAAGGCTCCGCGTTCGCCGGGTTGAACGCCGGCCAGTTCGCCATCTGCCAATTCATTTGCAAAGCGGTGCGCGACGCCTACGAAATGAAGGCGAGCTTCGAAGAGCCCAACGCCCTCAGATCCATCGAGCGCTGGACCATTCTCAACGCCGTCGACCGCCTTTGGCAGGAGCACCTCTACGAGATGGACAGCCTTCGCAACAGCATCCACCTCCGCGGCTACGGCCAGCGCGATCCGCTCATCGAATACAAGGCCGAAGCCTTCAAGGTGTTTGAAGAACTGATGGTCAGCATCAAGACGGAGATCTGCCACAACATCTTCCGCAGCGCCTCCAGCATGATGGCGTTTGACAAGTTCCTGCGAAACATCCCGCAGAAGACGACCCATCAATCACTTGACACATTCAGCGCCGCCAAGTCCCAGGCCCAGGCCGCCGCCGCCGATCCCAACGCCAAGAACCCCGCCGACATGGTCACCGAAGCCACCACCGCCGTCGAGAAATCCAAGCCCCGGCGCGTCGGCCCCAAAGTCGGCCGCAACGACCCATGCCCCTGCGGCAGCGGCAAGAAGTACAAGCAATGCTGCGGGAAAAATGGTTGACGTATATTTGACCCGGTAGGGCGCTCTCTCCGAGCGCGCCGACTATCCCGGCTTGCCCGCCCCCATCACCGACAACCCCTTCAGCAAATCCAACGCCCTTGCAAGCGCCGGATCCGCGATGAGCGGCGCCGCCTGCTCCGGCGCCCGCGCCTGGACGACTGGCTGAACGGCGTCTCCCGAAATCGCCTCCTTTTGCTCCCGCACAAGTTCCGCCTCGTTAAACTTCACCGGCGCCTCATTGGTGACGACCGCATTGGTCTGTGTCACGACAACAGCCGGCTCCGGGATGTGCAGCTTTTTGTAGGGATTATCCAGGTAAGCCTTGTCATCCTCCGGCGTCGAATCCACCGGAATATCCGGCGTCAATCCGCCCGCCAGACTCGGCCCGCCGGCAAACTTCACTTCCGCCGTCGCCACCCGCAGCTTCTGACCATTTGACAGTGGAAATTCCTTGAACACATAAGCCTGGTCCGCCGTCTTCGATCCCACGGCCAGCGCCCGGTCCGTCGCCCTCAGCGCCGCGGCCAGAGCCTCGGCCGCGCCGGATGTTTTTGCGTCCACAATGAGGGTGACCGGAACGGAAATCGCGTCCGCCTTTTTCGTTGACTCCGTCTTTTGACCCGGCCATTCCAACAGCGGCTCCTCCCCGCTCAAAAAGCAATCCACCGCGCCCGACGCCGCGGCGTAATCATCGCCGTCGGCAAACCGCAAATCCAGTGCCACTCCCTTGAGCCTGATCTTGTTCGTCTCGGACAGGTTCTTCCATGCCTGGCGAATCTCCTCCGCCAAACTCGGCGTCACGGATCTCACCCGCAAATACGCAAATGAACCGTCAAACACAGTCGCCTTCCCCAGCGCCTTCGCCGCGACATTCGTCGCCGTCGCCAACGCGTAATCCTCCACGCTGACCCGTCCGGGAAATTCCTTGAGCAACCCGCGCAGCGCCGCCTCGTTCAAATCCGCTTCACCCAGGCCCGCCAGGTTCGATTGGACAATGCCGTAGACTTCGTGAAAATCCGGCGGCGCCGCCACGGCGGCCACGCCTGTCAGAAATACGCCAAAAATGAAATGCAGTTTCATCGGTTCAACGCCTTGGCCCCAATATCGCGCCTAAACTGGCCCCCTTCAAATCCAATCTTGTCAACCGCCGCGTAAGCGCGTTCGCGGGCCTGCGCCAAATCCGCCCCCCAGGCCGTCACGCCCAAAACCCTGCCGCCGTTGGTCACAAAACCCTTTTGGTTGAATGCCGTCCCGGCATGAAAAACCTTCGTGTTCGCCAGCCGGCCCGCCTCGAACAACCCCCGAAGCGGACGCCCTTTGGCCACCATTCCCGGATACCCCTCAGACGCCATTACCACGCACACCGACGTCTCCGGTCGCCAGCGCAATTGGATTTTCGACAACGTTCCTTCAATGCTCGCCTCCAGAACGTCAACCAAATCATTCTCCAGCCGCGGCAAATAAGCTTGCGTCTCCGGATCGCCAAACCGCGCGTTGAACTCCAGGACCTTCGGCCCGTCCGCTGTCAACATGATGCCCGGATAAAGCAGCCCGTGAAAATCGATTCCTTCGGCCGCGCACCCGTCCAGCCACGGATCCAGAATCGTCTTGCCGACCGCCGCGAGTTGTTCATCCGTCAGGAATGGCGTCGGCGAATATGCGCCCATCCCGCCCGTATTTGGCCCCGTGTCATTTTCGCCGAGCCTTTTGTGATCCTGCGAAGTTGGAAACAGCAGCGCCGTTTTTCCATCGCACAGCGCATGCAGCGAAATCTCCATCCCATGCAGCAATTCCTGGATCACAATCTGCCGACCCGCCGCGCCGAACTTCTGCTGCACGAGCATGTCCTCAATCGCCATGAGCGCTTCGGTCGGCGTCTGGCAGACCACAACGCCTTTGCCCAGCGCAAGGCCGTCGGCCTTGACGGCGCAGCCATCCTTCAGCGTCAGGGCGAAATCCTTGGCAAGCCTCGCGTCGGAAAAAACCCCGGAGCGCGCCGTAGGCACGCCGTGCTTGTCCATGAAACGCTGCGAGAAAACTTTGGAGCTTTCGAACTGCGCCGCCTTCTGGTTCGGCCCCCATACGCGCAGACCATTTTCCTGGAATAAATCCACGACCCCCAGCGCCAGCGGATTGTCCGGACCGACAACCGTCAAATCGATTTTGTGGATCTTCGCGGACAGCAGCAACATCTGCAGATCGTCAGCGGCAGCGCCAGCGCATTCGACCAATCCGCCGTTGACCAATTCCTCTTCAACGATCCCAGCATTCCCTGGCGAACAAAAAAGCCTCTTCACTCGCGGCGATTTCGCGAGCTTCCACACGAGGGCATGTTCCCGCCCTCCCGAACCGATGACCAAAACGTTCACTCGCCGATTCAATCAGGAAGGCGCCCGCATGACCAGAAAATCGTCCGCGTCAAAAATAGCGCGGGAGGCCCGAGCATTTCGTCTCGCCGGCCTCCCGCACGCACCCCCCGAAACATTCCCTTTTCCCTTCCCCGTCTCCTTGGCGTTGCTCCCATGCAACTCCTCTATCTGGAGACACTCTAACTTCCCAGAGTCTTGCGCGGTAGGGGCTTTTGGCTGAAACGACAGGCGCCGGAAACTCCAGTCAACTCATCGGCGCCTTTTCCGGGACGGAATGCGGCATTCACCTACGATTTGGTTTCCTTTTCCCGCGGCGGCAGCAACCGCCGGCCCATGTCTTCGATTCGCCCGGCGGCGCGGCTGACAAGGTCCAAACTGATGGCGTCGAGATCCTCGTTGTCCTCCAGGAAGCTTGACAGATACTCCGCCGAGTGCGTGCGCAACCCACCCCGGCTGCAAACAATATGCGTGACGGATTCGGCCTCAATTTCCGCCACTCCATTGGTGAGATTCGAGCGGAACGGCCACCAACCATCCTTGTCCGGCCCAACATGCCCAAGAAAAATGTGCGCCACTTCATGGCACAATGCGGCATACGCGGAGGCGTCGTCGAGTTGGTCGCTCAGGCCGACGCGCATTTTCCAGCGCGAATCGCTCACCCGCATCGTGGCGAATCCGCCGCTCAAGCGCCCCATGGGTTTGCGCTCGACATCTATTTTCTCGCGCCGGCAATTCTCGAGCGTGCGCTGAAAAACTGCCGGATCGAATGGCCCCGCCGCGCGGCCAAACACGTCGAGTTTATGCGGCAGCGCCGGACCCGTGGTGTCTTCGATGTCGTAGACCACCAGCACGGGCGTGCGCGGCGCCAGGATGATCATGCCGCGCGCCTCGTCCTTGACCGTTCGGCCAAACGCCGTCTTCCAATGTTTCGCCGTGGCGAAGTAAGTCGTCATTGGGTTTTGCAGGTAGACCAGCATGTTGTTGAACGGCGAGTAATCCCGGAAGCGCGAGAGGAACTCGACCGCCTGCGCGAATCTCGATGAGTTGCGAAAGAGCTTGCTGCGCGCGAAAAGATCGTCGAGCGAGGATTGGTGTTCGGCATTGGGGTCGAGCCCTTCGGCCAGCGCTTCGCGCACGGAGGCGGCGTTCAGCGTGTAAATAAGATATTTGCGCGCGGCGGGCGCCAGTGATTTGTCGCCGCGGAGCTTGTCAAGCGCTTCCAGCAACTGAAGGCGCGCCTCCCAGCCGACGCGCTGTTCGAGCTCGCCGATGAGCTCGGCCGTCGAACCTTGCCGGCGGGCGATCCAATCGCGCACGATTGCCTCTGTCTGCGTTGTGCTGCGCATCCGGCCCTATTTGAGCCGGAAGAGCCGCCATTGCCGACACTTTTGTGCGTTTTGACGGGATTGCGGTCCGGGCGAATTCATCCCAAACGAAAGGTCCCCGTTACTTTAGCGACAGGCCAAGGTTCTTTAACAATGCCGACAATTCCTTGCCGGAAGCGGGCAGGGCGCGCAGGAGAAATGGCGCTTGTGAGACGGCCCACGAGGCGGCGTCGCCAGCCGAGGCTGGTCCGCCGTCCAATCCGAGCAACTGGTTCCACTCGGCGCGATGATCGGTGTCGTAGCTCTTGAGGATGTCCGGCGAAGCTTTCTCGCGGATGATCTTCCGCAGGCGTTCGGCCAGATCCGCCGCTTCGCTCAGGCCCACGTTCATGCTCTGCATGCCCACGGGGCCGGTCTGGTGCGCGGCATCGCCAGCCAGCCAGCAGCGGCCTTCGCCAAAGCGGCTAACGACCCGATGATCAAATTGAATATTCGTCGTCCATTCCACCTCGGTGATCTGCTCGCGGAACCACGGCGCGCGCTTGTCAAGGAATCGGCGCATCCGGCTTTGGCTGTCATCTGGGCTCGGCGACTCGGCGATGATGACGCGGGCGCGGTCCTTTTCGGGGAAATCCTGCGCGGGCTGCGGTTCGGCCAATTGGAAGCTCCAGCGGCAATCCCCTTCGTTCAGCGGCCACATGACCGACGCCACGCCTTCGTCGAGCACGATTTTGACTTCGTGCCCGGCGTCGCCGTCGATTTTTGTCTGGAAAACGGTGTACAACTCCGGAGAGCCGGTCGCATGATGGGGAATGCTCAAACAGCGGCGCACGCGCGAATTCTGACCGTCAGTCCCCACAACATACTCCGCTGATTCGATCAATTCCTTGTCCACGCTCCATTCAAATTCGGGCACGCTGTAACCGCGTCCGCTGTGGGCGAGCTTCTCGATGGTTGCCACGACGACGTCGTCCGTGGGTTCGAGGCCGGAAAGGCGATGGTTCCAATTGACTTTGACGTTGCCGAAGCGGCGCAACTTTTGTTCGAGCATGTCCTCAAACGCGCTTTGCTCCAGAACGACCAAAAAAGGGTATTTCACAGGCAGTTGGCCGAGATTCAATTGCGCCAGACGTTCGGCGCCTCGGTAGAAACCGATGGAGTCCACGCGGTGCCCATTCTTGATCGCGTCGTCCGCAAGCCCGGCCTTGTCGAGCAATTCCAGCGAGCGCGGGTGCAGTGCGCAGGCGTAGCTGTGGCCGGCGGTGCGCGAATGTTGATCGATGATTCGCGTGTCTACGCCGTTCTCGCTCAAGAATAGGGCGGTCAACATGCCGACCGGCCCGGCCCCGACGACCAGGACTTCTGAGGGACGTCCTCGTTTCATATAAGTTGCCTTTCTGCCAGAACTAAACGCCCGGACAACAAAACCGTCTCAGCCTTTTTTGGCTGACGCTTCGCATTTCTTGTCTTATCGAATCACCAGAAAGCGCCCGTTTCCCTCGAAGCGGGCTCGTCAGCCAGCATCGCAGCAGCTAACATTGATGCGATGCAGGACGATTACCGCGTTGTGCGGCTGGCTAACGGAACCTGGAGCGTCCATTCGCTGGCGGAGCGCGAAACATTTCATCCCGTGATCGGGCCGGTGGCGGAAGCGGAGGCCCTGTACGTGCGCCAACTGAAACTGCGCGAGCGCGTGGCGGCGCATCAAGGCGAGTTTGTCATCTGGGACGTCGGCCTGGGCGCGGCGGCCAACGTGTTGACAGCGCTCCGCGCCGTCCGCGATTTGAATTGCCCGCTGCGCGTCGTTAGCTTTGACAAGACGATTGAGCCCCTGCGCTTCGCACTCGCCCATCGCGACACATTGGAATTCATCGCGGGCTACGAAAGCCAGATCGAACAACTAATCAGCGATGGCCGCAGCGATTTTGGCCTTGTCAAATGGGAGCTGCGCCTTGGCGATTTTCCAACCTTGATCCGCGGGGAGGCGGCCTTGCCCGCGCCGGATGCCATTTTGTTTGACGCATTCTCGCCGGCAAAGAACCCTGTCATGTGGACTGCGCCGCTTTTCAAAGATTTGCATCGACGGCTGGATCCGGCCCGCCCCTGCGTCATGCCGACGTATTCGCGCAGCACGATGCTTCGCGTGACGCTGCTGCTGGCGGGATTCTACGTGGGCGTCGGCCACGCTACCGGCGAGAAGGAAGAAACCACCATCGCCTCCAATGACCTCGCGCTTTTGGCGGATCCCCTGCCCCGCTCATGGCTCGCTCGCGCGCGCCGCTCCCGAAGCGCCGAACCTATGTGGGAACCGGTTTATCGGCAAGCGCCGCTTGCGGCGACAACTTGGGAAGCACTGCAACACCATCCGCAATTCCGGTGATATGAATGCTCCCCAAAAACGCTCGCGTGAGTTTTTGCGCCAAATGTCGAATGTCGAACACTGACCCCGCGTGACCCACCGCGTGACCCAATTCCGGTGAAATGG
>Ga0265339_10002556_pt1 | contig 12977 bp, 13 predicted proteins | sample 4CB219metaG_FD_202085 | JGI IMG/M metagenome (GOLD analysis project Ga0265339, IMG submission 202085) | Rhizosphere microbial communities from Carex aquatilis grown in University of Washington, Seatle, WA, United States - 4-CB2-19 metaG | ecosystem: Host-associated > Plants > Roots >...
CACTGGCACCTCGTCCAGCATCGGGTGCTTCTTGGCGACTACCGCAGCCTCGACCACGCCCGGCACGACGGCGACGACCTGTTCGATCTCGGACGCGGCGACGTTCTCGCCGCCGACCTTCAGCATGTCCTTGGCGCGGTCGCCAAACCGGATGAAGCCGTTGTCGAGCAGCGTGACCCGATCGCCGGTCACGAAGTAGCCGTGCTCGTCGAAGCTCTCGGTGGTCGCCTTGTCGTTGTGCAGATATTCCTTGAACAGCGACAGTCCTTGTATGCCTTTGATGGCGAGGTTGCCGGTGCCGCCGACCGGCGTCGGGCTGCCGTCGTCGTCGGTGATGCGGATGGAATATTCCGACGCCGCCCGGCCGATCGACATCGGCGTGTTGGGCTGGTCGACCTCGCCGACGATGCCGTGGGTGATGGTCTCGGTCATGCCCCACCAGCCGATGGTCTTGATGCCGAAGCCGGCAAACGGCGGCGGATCGTTCACCGCGGTGCCCCAGAGGCGGAATTTGTGGTTCTTCGGCACCTCTTGCTCGAGCAGCGCCTTCATGCAGAAGGGGATCGTCGAGGTCCAGGTGCAGCCGTGTTCGAGCGCCACGCTCCAGAACCGGCTCGCGGAGAACCGCGGCTGGATGACGCAGGTGGCGCCCACCCACAGGCTCGCCAGCATCGAGTAGGCCAGCGCGTTGGTGTGAAACAGCGGCAGATAGGTCTGGTGCACGTCGCCCTGGTGCAAATCCTCGTGCGCCGCGTTGACCTTGGCGCCCCACAGCGCGTTGGCATGCGTCCACAGCACCGCCTTCGGGCGCGAGGTGGTGCCTGACGTATATTGCACGCTGCAAGGCGCCAAAGGATCGGTTGCGCGGCGCGGCCGGTCGGCGCCGTCGGCGAACAGGGACTCGAAACTGTCGCTCCGCGGCGGCAGTCGCGCGGGCGCAGCCCCCGCATCATGCGAGATCACGGCCATCCAGCGCAGGTCCTTGCAGTGCGCCGAGACCACTTCTGCATACGCCGGCTGCGTGATGGCGGCGACCGCCCCGCAATGGCCGGCAAAATATTCCATCTCCGCCGGCGCCGAACGGGTATTGGTGGTGACCGAGACGGCGCCGAGCTCGGCGCAGGCGAACCACGCCAGCATCGCCTCGATGCAATTGTCCAGATGGATCAGCACGAAATCGCCCGGCTTGACTCCGCGCTTGACGAGACCGGCGGCGAGTTCGCCGACGCGCTGATCAAATTCGCCATAACTCCACATCCGCGCCGGCGCGTCGAATGGCGCCCAGACCAGGAACGGATGATCGGTCCGGGTCTGGCTGCGCATCTTCAGCAGCCAGGGCACGTCGAGACCTGCGAACGGGCCGACGACGCCGGGTATTTGTTGCGAATTTGGCATGGTTCCTCCCGTGCAACGCTAGTCTTTTCGAGAACCTTTCTGCCACCGGATGGTGCGGCGATCAAATGCCGCGTTGGCCGGGCAAGGACCTTCGGTTTGCGACTGCTCATGATTTTGAATTCGCGAGCGCGGGATTGCTGCGGCGGATTGCGCCGAACGGCGCGCCTCAAGCCCCGGCATTCTCGTAAGACGAGATCTCGATCAGGCTGCCGTCGGGGTCGCGGCAATAAACCGAGAGCAGCGTGCCGCGGGCGCCCTGTTTGCGCACCGGGCCTTCCTCGATGGCGACGCCGTTGTCCGTCAGATGCGCGACCACCTGTTCGGGCGTGCTCGTCGTGAGAAAGCACAAATCCTCGCTGCCGGCGGTTTGATGGTCGGCGGTGAACCATTCCACCTTGTCGGCATCCCTCGGCCGGACATTGATCTTCTGATCGCCGAACACGAGCGAGGTCCGCTTCGCCTTGCCCTGGCCAGGATCGAACACCTTGATCTCCATGCCGAGGATGTTTCGATACCATTCGGCCGATCGCGCAACGTCCGATACATTGATCACGAGATGATCGAGCGCATGGACCTTGACCGGCATGACCTATCCTTTGGCGCACTGGCAGGGTGAAAGCTTGTTTGTTACAACGCGACCGGCCCTGGATTCAACGAGAACAGACTGCGGAGGAACCTGATGCTTTCACGCCGCGATGCGATCGGATTTGTTGCCATCGGCCTTCCCGCGCTGGCCGCCTCCGTTGGACGCGCCTCGGCGCTGGACTATCCGACGCGGCCGGTGCGCTTCGTGGTCGGCTATCCGCCGGGCGGGGCGACCGACATCCTGGCGCGACTGATCGGGCAGCGGCTGTCGGAGAGGCTGAAGCAGCAATTCCTGATCGAGAACAAGCCGGGCGCCGGCAACAATATCGGCACCGAGACGGTGGTCAACGCGAACCCGGACGGCTACGCCGTCCTGCTGGTCAATCCCGCGAACTACATCAACACCACGCTCTACGCCAACCTGAAGTTCGATTTCGTCCGCGACATCGTGCCGGTCGCCTCGTTCAATCGCGTGCCGAACGTGATGACGGTGAACAAGGATGTGCCGGCCAAGAATGTCGCCGAATTCATCGCCTATGCGAAGGCCAATCCCGGCAAGATCAACATGGCCTCATCCGGCAACGGCACCTCGGTGCATCTGTCCGGCGAAATGTTCATGGCGATGACCGGGGTCAAGATGCAGCACGTGCCCTACAAGGGCGCGGCGCCGGCGATCACCGACATGCTCGGCGGCCAGGTGCAGGTGATCTTCGACAACATGCCCTCGATCATCCAGCATATCCGCGCCGGCTCGCTGCGCGCCTTGGGAGTGACGACGGCCGAGCGCTCCCCGCAATTGCCCGACGTACAGGCGATCGCCGAAACCGTTCCGGGTTACGAGGCCAGTGCCCTGTTCGGCATGGGCGCGCCGAAGAATACGCCGAAGGACATCATCCAGAAGCTCAATTCCGAGGTCAACGCGGTCATGGCCGAGCCGGAGATGACAAAGCGCCTGATCGAGCTCGGCGGCGAGCCGCTGATCCAGTCGCCGGAAGCCTTCGGGGAACAGATCAGATCGGAAACCCTGAAATGGAAGAAAGTGGTCGAATTCGCCGGGCTCAAGATCGAATGAACGGCGACGACCGGTGAGCTGACGGCGAGACCGGCGCGCCTACTTCCTGGCGCTCTCGGCCGGCTCGGTCGCGGTGCAGGAGATCAACAGCGTATATGCCCTCGCGTTGCCGGCGATCTCGGCGGTCTTCAGGTCGCTCTTGGCCTCCGCGGTTTCATAGGGAACGACGCTGTTGTCGAGGAAATCGCGGATCGTGCCGGTCTTGATGGCGAAGTTGATGTTTTCGGGGATGTTCCCGGTGGCCCGCACGAATCTCAGCGCATTGATCTTCGCCGCGACCATGCCGACGATCAGGCCGCTGGTATCGAGCAGCGGTCCGCCGCTGTTGCCGGGCTGAATCGCGGCGCTGATCTGCAGAAAGCGCGTGTCGTTCAGAATGCCGCTCAGCGAGCTCACGATGCCGGTCGTGACCGTGAAATCCGACGTCAGCAGGCCGTGATAGGGATAGCCGATGGCGACCACGGAATCGCCGGAGCGAATCGAACGATCGCGGATCTTCGCAAAGGTTTTGAACGAGGTCGTCGCTCCCTGCAGCAGCGCGAGATCGTTTGCCTCGTCGCTCGATACCACCCGCAGCGTGGTGGCCGGCTCGCCGCTGAGATTGCCATGGATATCGCCGGTGCAGCCGTCGATGACGTGGTGGTTGGTGACGATGTGGCCGGCGGCGCTGATGACGAAGCCGGTGCCGGTCTGGCTGACCGTCCTGGAGGATTTCGGCGAGGCCGGCGTGTCGGACGCGACCACGGGCCTGGCGGCGAGCTTCGTGAAATCGCCGGCGCCGTTCAGGCCCTCGGCCTTCATCCGGCCGACGCAGCCGGCAAGCACCTTCAACAGCGGCCCGGTCGAAGTCAGGTTGAACTGCAAGGTGGTGCGTCCCGCGACCGCGACCATCAGGCTCGCCTTCTGAAAGGTGCGTGCGACGTTCGGCGGCAGAATGGCGGATGCCAGGATCTCCGAATTGGCCGTCGCAAACAGTCTTGCCTCGGACTGTCCGTCGAAGGTGACGTCGATCGGGACAGTGTCTCCCTTTGTCAGGTGAAAGCCGGGACTGGCAAACCCGAGCAGCCAGGAATTATCGGCGTTCAGGCCGACGAGGAGAAGCACCCCGCTCGCGTAGCTCGTACTGGCTGCGCAATGCGAGAAGGCGCCGGTGCTGTCGTTAGTGAAGGCCCCGCCGTTCCAGTTTCCGACGTGGATGCGACCAAATGGCCCTGCGGCATTGCCGACCTGGACAGCCATGCCCAACAAAAAACATGCAACGAACAATCTTTTGAACATGCGACCAGCCCCCGCCCGTCTGCCGCCGCATTCTACGTGCCGCCCGCGGCGAAAAGCAATCACAAGTAGACGAATTGCCGAGCCGTCTTCCATCACCGGCGGCGGCGCCTTGCTTTTGCCTTGTGCTCCCGTATACTTTGCAGTGCAAAGTTAAGGCGACGCATGAGCGATCTCGACAAGGCGCTGGCGGATATCATCACCATCCGCAGCCAGATTGCGGCCGGTACGGCGTTTCGCGGCTATGGCCCCGCGACGATCGCCGCGACCGGCGGCGTGGCGCTTCTCACCGCGGTCCTGCAATTTTTGCTGCTCGACAATCCCACCGCAAATCCGCTGACCTTTCTGTTCGGCTGGACCGTGGCGGCGCTGTTGTCGGCGGCGATGATCTGGATCGAAATGCAGGCGCGCTCGCGCCGGCACCATTCGGGCCTCGCGGATGCCATGATCCACCAGGCGGTCGAGCAGTTTCTTCCGGCCGGGATCGCCGGCGTGCTGCTGTCCGTCGTGCTCTGGAAGTTCGCGCCGGAAACGCTGTGGATGCTTCCGGGCCTCTGGCAGGTGCTGGTGAGCCTTGGCGTCTTCGCATCCGTTCGCTTGTTGCCGCGCACGGTGGCGCTCGCCGGCGCCTGGTATTTCGTGGCGGGCTTCACGGTGCTGCTGATCGCCAGCCAGAGCCACACGCTGTCGCCCTGGACCATGGGCCTGCCATTCGCACTCGGCCAATGGCTGATGGCGGCAATCCTTTATTTTGCTTCCGGAGCCGGTGATGCCGAAGACTGAGGCGAGACCGGCGCCGTTCTCCTATGACGGTCTTGACCGGGTGATTCATGAAAAGGCGCGGCTCGGATTGTTGACCTCGCTGATGACGCATCCCAAAGGGCTGGCCTTCGCCGATCTCAAGCAGCTTTGCGGCCTGACCGACGGCAATCTCAGTCGGCACCTGCAGGTGCTGCAGGAGGCGGGACTGGTCGAGGTCACCAAGGACTATGAGGGCAACCGGCCCCATACCACCTGCCGTCTGACCAGGGCCGGCCGCCGCCGCTTTCTCGATTATCTGGCCGTGCTGGAACGGCTGGTGCGCGACGCCGCAAAGGCCGCGGGCAAGGAAGCCTCGCTGCTCTCGCGGCTTGGCATCCTGCCGACCTGATCTTTTTTTGCCGGAGAGCTTTGTAATGCAAAGTAGTCTCGCATCCAAACTGTCGGCCAAGTTGCACGTCGGCATCATCATGGACGGCAATGGGCGATGGGCGACCCGGCGCGGACTGTCGCGACTTCGCGGGCACGAGGCCGGCGTCGAAGCGATCCGCCGCGTCGTGGAAGCCGCGCCCAAACATGGCGTGGGCACGCTGACGCTTTACGCCTTTTCCACCGACAACTGGCGCCGGCCGAGGGCGGAAGTTTCGGCGCTGATGGCGTTGCTGCGGTTTTATCTCGCCAACGAGGTCGAGAGCCTGGTCAGGAACGGGGTCCGTCTCAACGTGATCGGGCGGCGCGACCGGCTGCCCAACGGAATCGCGGACGCGATTGCACGCGCCGAGGAGTCGACCAGCGGCGGGGAGGCGCTGCATCTGCGCATCGCGGTGGACTATTCCGCGCGCGACGCGATCCTCAATGCCGCGGTGAAGATCGCAAGCGTCAGCACGCCGACACGCGAGCTGTTCTCGCAGTTCGTCACCGGCGAGGCGGGTTTGCGCGACGTCGATCTCATCATCCGCACCAGCGGCGAGAAGCGGCTGTCCGACTTCCTGCTTTGGGAAGGCGCCTACGCCGAACTGCACTTCACCGAGCGGATGTGGCCGGAATTCGATGCCGAAGATCTTGCCGAAGCGCTCGGCTCCTTCCACCGCCGCGAACGCCGCTTCGGCGGCCTGCAGGCCTTGCCGCTCGAGCCCGCGCCCAGTCTGTGAGGCTGATCGCAACCCGCGCAAAGGGCCGGTTAAGAAAACTGAAAAGCAAAAGAAAGACTCCGAGCTATCCGGCTAGGGACATTCTAACGGCTATTCGGTAAGCGATTGGGAGGGCGAGTTCTACTTGAGGCAGGGCAATTCCGAAATGTTGGCCAATCGGCGCAAAAGCGAACGTCGTGTATGCAGAAGAATAGCGAAGATCCAATGCGGTACCGGGTCGTTGCCGCGTGACTGCACCATCACCGATATTTCGGACGGCGGCGTGAAGGTGGTCGCCGAATATCTCGAGATTCCTCCTCAGTTCACCATCATCTTCTCGCACGACTATGTGCGCCAGTGCCGCCTCGCATGGCGGATCGGTTGCGAATTCGGGGCCGAATTCATCGATTGACAGGGACGGGGCCGGACCGACCACCGGTCTCGGCCCGCGCCCGGCTGCGCCGCCGCTTAACCGGAAGTTAGGGTTAATATGTGAGCGTTCCTGACCTGTCGCCGACGTCAGTTCAGGGCCCATGTTCCAGCGGTTGCACTTTCCACTTCGCTTCGTGAGCGCCCTTGCATCCGCGGCGCGTCCGGCGCTGCTGCTGCTGGCGCTGTGCAGCTGCCAGACCACGAGCACGGCCGATATTGCGGGCGCCGACGTTACGGGTGCGCTGGGCGAGAGCGCCGATGCAAAGCACCCCGGTGACAGCCGGCGCGACGTCGAAAGCTATGGCGAGCGGTATCGCGCCAATCCCGACGACGCGGACGCGGCCCTGCAATACGGCAAGGCGTTGCGCGGTGCCGGGCAACGGGCGCAGGCGGTCGCGGTGCTGGAGAAGGCCACGCTTGCTCATCCCGCCAACAGGGCGCTGAAGGCCGGGTACGGGCGCGCACTGGCGGACAACGGCGATTTCGAGCAGGCATTCGACGTGCTGAGCCATGCGCATACCCCGGAAGATCCTGATTGGCGCATCCTGTCCGCTCAAGGCGCCGTGCTCGACCAATTGGGCCGCTACGACGACGCACGGCGCTACTATGAGAGCGCGCTGAAGATCGCCCCCGACGAACCGTCGGTCCTGTCCAATCTCGGCCTTTCCTACCTGCTTGCGAAAGACCTGCCCAAGGCGGAGGAGACCCTGCGCCGCGCCTATGGCCGCGCCGGCTCGGATTTGCGCATCCGCGCAAACCTTGCGCTGGTCGTTGGCCTTCAGGGTCGTGTGGCCGAGGCTGAAACCATCGTGAAAGCCGGCCTTCCGCCGGATCAGGCCGCGGCGAGCGTCGCCTATTTGCGGCAGATATTGTCGCGGAAAGGCACTCAGCGGGCGGACGCCGGCAAATAGCCGGCGCGGCGCTCGGCCTCAGGCCCCTATGACGCCCTGCGGGCTGCGTCGGCGGCGGACGGAGCCGTCCTGCCCCGCAATTTCCTCAGGATCGGTGCAAGCAACGAAAGGCGCTGCTTGCCTTCCTTGCGGCCCGTCAATTGCCGCGCGATCTGCAAAAACATCTGCGCGGTGCGGTGGTTTGCGGAAATCTCCGCGATCATCTGGCCATTGTTCGCCGCCGTGCCGAACAGCCGCGAATCGAACGGAATGGCCGCGATCGGCTGGCTCTCCATCGACTTCGCGAACCCGCGGACGTCGATTTCCGGACGCTTGTGCATGCCGACCTGATTGAGACAGTAAAGCGGCGGACGGTCGTTCGGCCGCGATGCCTTCAGCACGTTGATCATGTTCTTGGCGTTGCGCAGATTGGCGAGATCCGGCTCGGCCACGACCAGAATATCGTCGGCGCTCTCCAGGGCGCGCCTGGCCCAGCCCGACCACTGGTGCGGCATGTCCAGTACAATGCAGGGCGTCGTCATGCGCATGGTGTCAAAGATCGCATCGAATGCCTCGACGCCGAGGTCATAGACCCGGTCGAGAGCAGCCGGCGCCGCCAGCAGGCTGAGGCGATCGGTGCATTTCGCCAGCAGGCGCTCGATCAGCGCGGTGTCGGGCCGTTCGGGCTGAAACACGGCATTGGCGATGCCCTGGACCGGATCCTGATTGTAGTCGAGGCTGGCCGTGCCGAACGCGAGATCGAGATCGATCACGACGGAATCCAACGCAAGATCCCGCGCGATCGCCCAGGCGACGTTGTGCGCGACGGTCGACGCGCCGACGCCGCCCTTGGCGCCGACGACGGCCAGGATGCGGCCGGTGGCGACGACCTCGGAGGCGGAGAACAGGTTGCAAATCGCGCGAACCGCATCGAGGGTCTCGACCGGCCCGACGATGTAGTCGTTGACGCCGCGACGCACCAGCTCGCGATACGGTACGTCGTCATCGGCATGGCCGAACACGACCACGCGCGTCCCGGGATCGCAGACGGACGCCAGCTGATCAAGGCCGCCGAGGATGTTGCCGCTGCCGTCGGATTCCAGAATGATGACGTTCGGCGTGGGCATGGAGCTGTAGGCTTCGACGGCCGCCGCCATGCCGCCCATCTTGACGGTGACGTGACCCTTGGCCAGTCGGCGATCCTGAGCCGCCGCCTGCATGACATCGGCGATTTCCGACGTTTCGCAAAATGCCTGCACGGATATGCGCGGAACGGGCGCGATATAGTCGTTCGCGGGCGGCGGTGCGTCGTTCGTAACTTCGTCGGACATCGGAAGGGCGCGCGTGATCATTTGCCTGCATCGCTGAGCTTGGCCTTTTCGGCCTCCGGATAGGTGGTGTTGGTCGGGTCGCCCTTGCGGTACTTCTCGAACGCTTCCGAGCGCCGCATCGTATAGGCGGGAGTTTCAGCTCGCGGCTGCTCGAGGTCCGCCGGATTGTCGATCATCGCCGCGAGATTGCGCTGGGTCGCGCAACCGAAATTGTAATACTGCTTGTTGGCGTTGTAGCCGGGATTCATGATGGATGGGCCAAGGTCCTCCGGCCACAGGCCGCAGGGGCCGGCGACCGCGGCGATCCTCGGATAGCTCAGCTTGATCGTCGCCAGCATTCCCGGATCGACCGGATGATATTGATGCAGGACGATTCCGTCCGGGGGTACGCCGCCGGCCGTCAGCACGGCACGAATTTCCCGGTACGCGGATGCGGCGGCGCGGGCGTTCGGCGTGTCGACCGGCACGTCGGCCACGACCGCACCGGTCCCCTCGCGAACCCATCTCCGCGCCAGACCCATCACGTCGGCGCGCTGCGGAGCGGACAGGCCGCCGCGCGCATGACCGACGAAGATGACGATCGAGTGGTTGGCCTCCTGCACCGCGATGGGATGGCGCAGGCGGTAGTCGTCGGGAACGGTCGCCGTTACGACATCTTCGCTGGTCGAGGTACACGCGGAAAGCGCGACCGACACACCAATGAGGGCGCCGGCCAGCGCCAGGGTTCGTCGGCGATCGCTTGTTCTCTCTCTCATGGTTCTGCCCTCAGCCCGCGTTGATCGGCAAGTGATCTCAATCAATGATGAAGCCGAAGCTGCATCCTTTGCAGTCTGCGGCCGGTTCGACGCGTCCGGCCACGCCGTAAATGCGGTTGATCTGAGCGAGCAGCGCCGAGTCGGAATCTCTGGCCGGCGCAAACCCGTCGTCGGGCTGCGACAGCTCTCGCTGCGCGACCGCACGAACGACATAGGGGGTGACCAGGACCATCAGTTCGGTTTCGTTGTTGACGAAGTCCTGGCTCCGGAACAGCTGTCCAAGAACAGGCAGCTGGTCGAGTCCCGGCATTCCGTTGACGGCCTGCTTGGTCTGCTGCTGGATCAGGCCGGCCATCGCCATCGAGCCGCCGGAGGGAATTTCCAGCGTGGTCTCCGCGCGGCGGGTCTTGATCGAGGGGATTGTCGTTCCGCCGGCACCGCCGGTCAGCGAGTTGTCCATCGAGACTTCGGATACTTCGGTCATCACCCGCAGGCTGATCCGCCCTTCGGTCAGCACCACCGGCGTGAAGTTGAGCGAGATGCCGAATTTCTTGAAGCTCACGGTCTGGACGCAGTTTCCGATACCGCCCTGCGTCGTCGTCTGGCAGGTGACGCCGGTCGGGATGGGAAATTCGCCGCCTGAGACAAACGTCGCGGATTCACCGGAGACCGTCGTCAAGTTTGGTTCGGCGAGCGTCCGCACCACCCCGGCGCTTTCCATCGCGCGCAGCGTGGCCTGGACCGACGGATTCGAGCCGAACGACCCGGCAAGGCTGTTGGTGGACACGAGCGGCGAATTGTTTGCGGTGAACGGATTGGAGTTGTTGAAGCTGACGAACGTGGTGCCGTAATTCAGGCTGGCGGAAAGGTCGATGCCCATCTGCTTGATGATGTCGCGCCGCACTTCGGCAACCGTGACCTTCAGCATCACCTGTTCGCGGCCGCGCACGACGATGCTGTTGACCACCTTGTCGGAGCCGCCGACCAGCCGCGCGGCGATATCGCCGGCCTGCTGCGCCTCGATCGGGCTCGCCACCGAGCCGGTCAGAAGCACGCCATCGCCGACGCCTTCGATCTGGACCCCGGGAACACTTTGCTGCAACGCTGCGCGCACGCCGTTGAGGTCGCGCTTGATCGCAACGTCATAGGAGGCGACCTGCTGGCCATCGGCGTCGAAGAACACCACGTTGGTTTGCCCGACCGCCGCGCCGATGATGTAGGCGCGTTGGGCGGACCGGATGACGGCATTGGCGATCTTCGGGTCCGCGACCAGGACATCCTTGACCTCGCGCGGAAAGTCGATGACGACGGATTTGCCGACGCCGAGCGGAAGAAAATGCGTTTTCCCCGCGCTTGCCGTGGCAATCGGGGAGGCCTCGCTTGCCCGCACCGGCGCCGGCGCCGTGTTCAGCGCCAGCGCAGCTGCGGCCGAAAGCAACAGCGCGCGCACCAAAGTGCTGCGGATCGCCGGCCGACTTTCCCTGCATGTCATGTCGAATGTCCTTATGGTCGCTTCTGTACCGCGGTGTGGAGCGGGAGGCCGTTGCGGGCTGTCCTTCCAACCAGGGCGTTCTGCCCGTCTGTTTCATCTGAAGCCCCGTTGATCGCGGGCCCTCGGACATTCGACAGGATGATTTCGGAATTGATGACGGTGGTCGCGCCCGTGCGCTTCTGGACGAGACCGGTGTTCGAATTTGCAACGAGAGCGGCAATCGTCTGCAGCCGTGCGGCCGGCGCTGCCGGTGCGTCCCTGTCAAGGGAGGCGGCCGCAACCACCCCGGAAACGCTGCCGGCGCCCGGAGCGATGGTCAGGACGACAGGTACGCCACTCATACGCTTTACTATCCGCCACGTGCCGGGATCGTTTCCGGCTTTCCGACGGCAGGATTAGGCAGCAAAGGTATAAGCAAGGTTGGGATACTGACCTATCGGCAGAACGGAGCTCGCTGCTCTGTCCCCATGGTGAACAAAGCGTTCATGAAATAGCGGCTTGACCGGGAGAACTACGGGGCCGGACGATCAATCCTGCCGGGCGGGCTCATAATGTCTCGGCGACCAGCACGCCCTGGACGGAGGCTCCAGGCGTGATGGCTCGGTGGTCCGGTTATGCTCCGCGGCGCGATTGCTCCCGACCGGTTGAGCCGCAGCACGGCCTTGGTGGTGAGGTTCGCCCTGCCGCAGCTTTTTCTCTTTGGGGAAGTTGTCCATCGCGCACGAAGCCTCTGCTTTCGGTTCTTCTCAATGACCGGAATTCGGGGATCGTTTCTCGCTCATTCAACCGCCTTGAGCAGCGGGGCGTGCATGCCGTTCAGGATCGGCGCCTGGGGTGTGGATTCGAATTCGGCGTCGAGGTCCGAGATCACGTCTTCGAATGCCGAGATCGCCTGCTGGATCGCCGCAATTTGCATCAATTCCCAACCGTTGACGGGCCCCGGCCTGTTCTGAAAGGCCACGATCAGCTCCCGACGCTGCTCCTTGAGCTGGACAAGAGGCAATCCATGGTCAGGTAGATCTCGCATCATGAGGTTTTCCCGCTCTGATCGTGCGAGTCCTAGCCGACCCGTGTGTGCAATCCGCTTACTAAAACTCGACGAATTTTATTGATCCGCGAGGCCGCGCGATGCAGTCGAGCCCGGATTCGCGGATCAGGTCATCCGCAACATGTGGAAGATGCCGGCCTTGATCCAGTCGAGCAGGAAGGCAAACACGACGGCGGCGGCAAAAACACTCAGGATGACCGCAAGCGGCAGCGGCGCCATCAGCAGCCCCGCGAACGCCATCGTCGGGATGATGAGCAAATCGGCAGCCGAACTCGCCAGCACGATTTTGCTCGGCATGGAGGACCACAGGCGGCGCCGTTCGCGAACGACGTAGTAAATCGCCTGCCCGCTGGCGACCAGGTTGACCAGCGTCAGCGTTCTGAGCCGGTCGATATCGAGATGAAGATAGTCATGTCCGATCAGAAGGACGCCGACGCAAAAGCCGAGATCGACGACACCCATGAGAACGCCCGCAAGGGTCAGATTTCCGATCCGCCACGAATTGGGCTCTGCCGACGGATGGACATTGTCGGTGGTCGATGACATCGCCAGAAAATCGCCGGTGATCATTGAGAGCACCACCAGCATCGGCGTCAGGATCGCGTGACCGGTGATCAACAATCCGACGGTCAGGTACGTGACCTGCCGGACCTTGTGCACGATCGAGCGCAAGGTATAGGTCAGGATGCGCTGGAACGCGACGCGGCCCTCGGTGACGGCGGCGAGGATGCCGGAAAGGCCGGGCTCCGTGAGCACAAGACCGGCTGCCGATTTGGCGACGTCGGTGGCGGTCGAAACCGCGATCCCGAGCTG
>Ga0265339_10002558_pt1 | contig 12972 bp, 11 predicted proteins | sample 4CB219metaG_FD_202085 | JGI IMG/M metagenome (GOLD analysis project Ga0265339, IMG submission 202085) | Rhizosphere microbial communities from Carex aquatilis grown in University of Washington, Seatle, WA, United States - 4-CB2-19 metaG | ecosystem: Host-associated > Plants > Roots >...
CCGAAAGCCTGTTCGAACGGCTGATGGGCAAGAAGCCGGAACTGCGCTTCCAGTTCATCCAGGAAAACGCCGCCTTCGCCAAAGAGACGCTGGACGTCTGAAGCGTTCCCTTATGGCGGGAAATGCGCGTGCATGTCGCGTGCGGCGCCCGGCGTGCCCGCGACCACGGCGCGGGTGATCGCGATGCCCGGCGGGCTGTAGGCGACCACATCGGCGAGGACCATCGCCGTCAAAGCCACACCGATGCCCCAGAACCAGGCGGGATGCGCGCGCCCGCCGTTGCGCCTTGCGTCATAGAAAATGCCGATCACGGGAAAGATGCTGGGCGCGGCGAAGGCCGCGATCCACCAGCTCCAGGGGATCAGCAGCGGCATGGGAAGCAGCCGGCCAAAGCCTGGGCCGGTGATATAGGCCATGGCGCAATACATCAGCCGCCGGTGCCAGTCGGTGCGCCGCCGGTTCACGATCGCCGCGGTCGCCAGGATCGCGAAGGCAAGAATCCCGAATGGATTGCCGAACAGGAACTCGTTGGCATCGAAGAAGAACGGCCCGCCATTGCGCCGCAGGTCGTAGACCGTGAGCCCGATGCCCATCGCCACCATCATCGGCACCCACACCGCCGCCAGCCAGCCGAGGCGGCGATGCAGCGCCACCCGTCCCGTCGCCACCAGCGCATTCTGGGTCACGTAGATCGCCACCCAGCCGAAGAAGATGAAGGCGTGCACATGGAAGATCACCGGCAGCGAGAAGCTGGACCGGCCGGCCGCCAGATTGGTGGCGAAGCCGGCGACGATCACTGCGGCCATGACGATCGCCATGGTGAAGAAGAAACGCCGTTCGCCGGCCATCCGGTCGACAAAGCCCGGCTGTGTTTCGGAAATGACTGTCATGGCCCCGCCCCGGATTCCCCACATGCTCGATCTATAACTTTTTGCCGCGCGATTCAACGAAGCACGAAAATGCCCTAGCGCCCCGGCACCGCAATCTGCGTCATCAGCAGGGTCTGGTCGCCGAATTGCGAGGGTGCCGCCGCGGCGCCCCGCGCCTTTTGCAGCCTGTCGCCGCCGGGCGGCAGGCCGAAGCGCTGCTCCGACAGGCTCAGGCTGAGCGGCGCGGCGGATTGGAAGCCCAGGGTTATGGGAATGTCGCGGCATCCGGCCGTGGCGCAACTGATCGAGAACCGCCCCGCCGGGCGAAGCGCGAATGTCCAGTCGCCGATGGCGGCGGACACCAGCCCCGCCTCCGCCGGGACGCTCAACACCATGGCGTCCGCCTGCGATGAGCCATGCAGGCGGAAGGTGACAAGCGCACCGTTGCGCGACACTGCGGCGGAGGGCGCGGGCAATCGCGCCTTGCCCGCGGGCGCGAGGTAATAGACGCCGAAGCCCGGCACGGTCTGCGGCGCGGCGGGGAAATGCCCGGCCTGGCGCAGCGTGCGCGGCAAGCGGCGCACCGGATCGGCTGCCCATTGGGCGCGGCCCTCGCTTTCGACATAGCGCAGGTTCAGCCGCTCGGGCTGGCTGGCGCTGGTGGGCGGCAGGAAACCGGCGATCACCGCGAAGATAACGGCCAGCACCACCGCATAGAGGCAATCGCGCCCATGCTTGCGCGGCAGCAGCGGCGCCAGTGAAATCGTCGCGAACGCCGCCGTGACGGTGAACAGCGGATGCACCTTGAGGCCCAGCAATTCCTCGCCCAGCGCCGTCAGCCCCAGCCAGACCGTCAATCCGGCCAGCGCGGGCGCCAGCAGCAGCCAGCGCCGTTCCGCGGCAAAAGGCAGGACGGCGGCTCCGACCAGCGACGGAAACACGAAAAACGGACTGAGGCCCGGCAGCAGCGCGGCGGTGACGACACCCAGCCCGCTCAGCCACAGCCAGCAGGCGACGGCCCCTGCACCGAGCCGCGCCGCCAGCAGGGTGATGCCCCACACCCCCAAGGCCAGGGCGAGCCGCAAGGCCCAGGGATGGGCGAAGGACGGATCGGCGGCCCCGGAAATGCTTGCGGCGATGGTGTGCAGCCCGAAGCCGATCGCCACGCAGCCCGCCAGCAGCGCGGGCGGCATCGCCCCCGCCCACAGCGCCTGCCGCAGGCGGGTGCGCCGGGCATGGACGATCCAGCCGCTGCCGGCGACGGCGAAAAACACCAGCAGCGACAGCGGCAGCATCCAGGCGGTCGGCAGCCGCGGCAGCCACAGGCCGAACAAATCCAGATAGGCCGCCTCGCCGCCTTTCAGCGCGGCGAAATCGGTGCCTTCCAGCGCGGACACCAGGCCCAGCAGATTCTCGCCATGATCCTGCAGGCTGCGGGGATCGAGATTGGCGACGGTGTCGTTGGGGGTGTGATAGTTGGCGACCTTGCCGACAAAGGCAAAATTGTAGCCGGTCAATCCGGCCTGCAGCACCGGCGTCAGGTCGGTGTCGTTGGGCAGGAAGCGATAGATTTCGGCGTTGAGCGAACTCGAGGCATAGCGGGGCACGCTGCGGGCATAAAGGTCGACCAGCCGCCCATTGCCCGGGCTGGTCTGGAACATCAGGCTGCGGCCGCTGCTGCCGCGCGCTTCCATGTTGAGGACAATGCCGGCGCGGGCGCGCCAGGCCGGGTCGCGGGTCAGGGCATTGGCGCCCAGCAGGCCATATTCCTCGCCATCGGTGAACACCGCTTCGATGGGATGGATGGTGTGAAGCCCCCTCGCCTTCAAGGCGCGGATGGTTTCCAGAATGGTGGCGACACCCGAGCCGTCATCGCCCGCACCGGGACCGGCGGGCACTGAATCCATATGCGCCATCATCACGATGGCTTTCTGGGGGGCCTTGCCATCACCCGGCGCGACTTCGGCGATCAGGTCGGTGACCTCGGCGCAGGCGACCATGCCCCAGCGCTGGCCGCTGTAGCAGGCCAGGCGGCTGAAAGGCGCGGCCTTCAGTCCCAGCGCAGCGAGTTCCGCGGCCAGCCGCGCATGGACGGCGGCATTCTCGGCGCTGCCTGCCGGATGCGGCCTGGCCGGGCCCTCCAGCCGGGCAAGCGTGGCGCGGGCCCGCAGGGCGGAGAACCGGGTGGCGGGCGCATCCGTCCCCAGCGCGGCGGGCGGGGTTTGGGCGTACACGGACAAAAGCCAGACCGCCAGCGCCACAAGTCCCAACAGCCAGGTGCGCAATGCCGGCAAGTTCCGACTCCCCCGGGAAAGGGGGCGAGGCTGGAACGCCGCCGGCCCGCGGTCAATTCCGCCGAATCGGTGCCGCACCTTGCTTTTTCGCCGACTCGTGCTTATGTGCATCGCATCAAGAGCTGGTCGCCATCCGGGCCGCCAGCGATGGGCGCCACATGTCGCGCCCCTTTTCAGGAGCGTGCTACGACAAGTGTGACGACCTCCGGCGCGCAAGCCGGATTTGACGAAGTCATTGAAAGCCCTATCTCTTCGTCCAGTGACGTGCCGGTCCCCGCGACTGCGGAACCCGGCTTCGAGGCCCTCGGCCTCTCCCCCGAAATCCTCAGGGCGGTGGCCGAAAGCGGCTACACCAAGCCCACGCCCATCCAGGCCAAGGGCATCCCGGTGGTGCTGGAACGGCGCGACCTGATCGGCATCGCCCAGACCGGCACCGGCAAGACCGCCAGCTTCACCCTGCCGATGATCGAGATGCTGTCGCGCGGCCGCGCCAAGGCGCGCATGCCCCGCGCCCTGGTGCTGGAGCCGACCCGCGAACTCGCCGACCAGGTGTCGGAAAGCTTCGACCGCTACAGCAAATATTCCAAGCTCACCCAGGCGCTGCTGATCGGCGGCACCTCGATGGACGAGCAGGTCAAGAAACTGGACCGCGGCGTCGATGTGCTGATCGCCACCCCCGGCCGGCTGATGGACCATTTCGAACGCGGCCGCATCCTCTTGTCCCAGGTCAACATCCTGGTGATCGACGAAGCCGACCGCATGCTGGACATGGGCTTCATCCCCGACGTGGAAAAAATCTGCAAGATGCTGCCCTTCACCCGGCAGACCCTGTTCTATTCCGCCACCATGCCGCCGGAAATCCAGCGGCTGACCGACCAGTTCCTGCACAATGCGGCGCGGGTGGAAGTGTCGCGTCCGGCCACCACCGCCAGCAACATCACCCAGGAGCTGGTGGAGATTCCCGCCAATGACTGGGCCAAGCGCGAGGCGCTGCGCCGCCTGATCCGCGAGGCCGAGCCGACCCTGACCAACGCCATCGTGTTCTGCAACCGCAAGCGCGATGTCGATGTCGTCGCCAAGTCGCTGGCCAAGCACGGTTTCGACGCCGCCCCGATCCATGGCGATCTCGACCAGTCGGTGCGCACCAAGACCCTGGACCGGTTCCGCGCCGGCGAGCTGAAAATCCTGGTCGCCAGCGATGTCGCGGCGCGCGGGCTGGACGTGCCGGCGGTCAGCCACATCTTCAATTTCGACGTGCCGATCCATGCCGACGACTATGTCCACCGCATCGGCCGCACCGGCCGGGCCGGACGCAGCGGGTTGGCCTTCATGCTGGCGAGCCCGCGCGACGCCAAATATGTCGAGATGATCGAGAAGCTGACCGGCAACAAGCTGGCCCGCCGCCAGATGATGGATATCGAGGTCCGCGAGGAACGCTCGCATCAGGGTGGCGGCCATCGCGGCGGGCGCGACCGCGAACGCGGCGGACGTGACCGCAAGCGCCGCGACCGCCGTCCGGAAGGCGTCCCCTATCATGACCAGGTCGCGGCGATCGAGCCGGCGGCGGTGGACGCCGCGCCGCGGGCCGAGGCCCCGCGCCACGAGCCAAGGCCCCCGCGGCACGAGCCCGAGCCGCAGGAGCCGCGCCACGAACAGCGCCCGCCCCGCGCCGAAAAGCAGCATCAGGATCGTCCCCGCCAGGGCGAGAAGCGGGATCGCCACCAGAGCCAGCGCCAGCACAATGTCGAGGCGGCCAAGCCCGAAGCGGTGGACAAGAGCCAGCTTCCGGCCTTCCTGTTCCGTCCCGTTCCGGTGAAGAAACCGGAGCCGCAGACCGAAGGCTGACCGGCTGGCCGCCAGCTGCGGGTTAACGCTAGCGGGCGGCGTCATCATCCGGGCTTTGCCTGGCAATTTACACGCTAAAGACTCGTCCCCGGACGGTTGGCGGCCATTGGCCTTAACGGTTTTTTACGAACCGCCCCGGCACACTCGGTTCCATCATCCCGACGGACGGGTTGTGACGCACGGGGACCGGTTGTGTACAAGCCTGAACGCGAACAAGCCCTCGCCAAGACCGCTGTCGCCTTGATGGGCGAATGCGATGTTGCCGCCACCCCCGATAATTTCGAGCTGTTCTACGCCTATGCCTGCGGCGACAACCCCGCCATCACCCAGGTGATGGGCGCCCATATCGCCGCCGGCAAGCCCTTTACCGCGGCGATGCTGCAGGACCTGCGGCTGCGCTGCCTCTCCAGCGCCCGCACCGCCAATGCGATGGAGGCCCTCGGCACCAACATGTCCGACGTCATCGCCGCCGTGCTGACCAGGCTCGAAGCGGCCGGGCGCGAGGCGGTGCACTATTCCAATCAGCTCAATGCCGCCAGCGGCGAACTGGACGGCCAGGATTCGCCCGACAATCTGCGCGACCTGGTGGCCGGGCTGATCGGGGCCACCCGCGCGATGGAGGAACGCACCAGGAATCTGGAAGGCGAGTTGCAGCGCTCCTCCGAGCAGGTCACCGAACTGCGCACCAAGCTGGACAGCGTGCGCAAGGAGAGCCTTACCGATCCGCTCACCGGCATCGCCAACCGCAAGGCGTTCGACGATGCGGCGGCCCAGGCCCTGGTGCAGATCGCCGCGGGCGAACAGATCTCGCTGCTGATGTGCGACATCGACCATTTCAAGAAGTTCAACGACAATTGGGGCCACCAGACCGGCGACCAGGTGCTCAAGCTGGTCGCCAATTGCCTGTCGGACAATGTCAAGGGCCGCGACACCGCGGCGCGCTATGGCGGCGAGGAATTCGTGGTGCTGCTGCGCGGCATCGCCCTCAGCGACGCCACCAAGATCGCCGACCAGATCCGCGCCACGGTGGAAACCAAGAAGCTGGTGAAGAAATCCACCGGCGACATCCTGGGCAGCATCACCATCTCCATCGGTGTCGCCCAGTTCCATGGCGGCGAGGCGATCGAGAACGTCATCCGCCGCGCCGACGCCTGCCTCTATGGCGCCAAGCATCATGGCCGCAACCTGGTGGTGGGCGAAAACGATCCGCGCATGGCCGCGCTGGAGACCAGCGCGGCTTGATTTTTTCCCCCATCCGTCACAACCCGGGTCGGCTCCGCCGACATCTCGTTGCGACACCTTCCCCCGCTGTCGCTCCGCTCGCGGGGGAAGGAAGCCTGCGTACGCAGATGGTCCCCGGCGCCTAAACAGGCACTTTTCTTTTTCCTGCCTTTCCAAGCTATCCTGCTGCCGGTTTTGGGGCGGAGCGGGCATGCGCATGGATTTCGACAGGGCTTATCTGACCGCCCATGGCAAGGTCGCGGTGCTGACCCTGAATCATCCCGAGATGCTCAATGCCGCCTCGGCGCGCATGATGCGGGGCCTCATCGCCGGGCTCGACCATGCCGAGGCGGGGGATTTCCGCGCCCTGGTGCTGACCGGGGAAGGCCGCGGCTTCTGTTCCGGCGCCAATATCGCCGAGCCGCCGGAGCCTGGGCCCGACGGCTCGGCGGCGGGTATCGGTGACGCGCTGGAACGCACCTACCATCCCTTTCTGCTACGGCTGCGCGACACCAGACTGCCGATAGTTGCGGCGGTGAACGGCGCCGCGGCAGGCCTTGGCATGAGCCTGTCGCTGATGGCCGATCTCGTCATCGCGGCGCGCTCGGCCTATTTCCTCCAGGCCTTCTCGCGCATCGGGCTGGTGCCGGACGGCGGCTCGACCTGGCTGCTGCCACGGCTGATCGGCCTGGCGCGGGCCCGCGAGCTGGCGCTGCTGGCGGAGAAGCTGTCGCCCGAGCGGGCGCTGGAATGGGGCCTCATCAATCGCGTCGCTGATGACGCGCGACTGATGGAAGAGGCGCTGGCGCTGGCCGAGCGGCTGGCGCACGGACCGGCGGCCTTGTCGATGACCCGCAAGCTTTTCTGGGACGGCACGCACAATTCCTTCGAGGACCAGATGATACTGGAAGCGCGCACCCAGCAGCGCGCCGGCCAGACCGAGGATTTCATGGAAGGCCTGGGCGCCTTCCTGCAGAAGCGGCCGCCCGCATTCAAAGGCAAATAGTCAGCTGCTGGCCGGCGTTATTGAAACACTCTCGCCGCAGCCGCACGCCGCCGTCTGGTTCGGGTTGTTGAAGACGAACCGCGCGCCCAGTTTTTCCTGCACGAAATCCAGTTCGGTGCCGATGAGGAACAGGATCGCCTTGGGATCGATGAAGATCTTGATCCCCTTTTCGTCCATCACTTCCTCGTTCGGCTTTTCTTCCTCGGCATAGGCCATGGTGTAGCTCATGCCGGCGCAGCCGCCATTGGTGACGCCCACCCGCACGCCGAGATACTTGCCGTCGGCGCCGGCCATGATCTGCGCAATGCGCGCCGCCGCCGCCTCGGTCAGCTTGACCGGCTTGGGGCGCTCGCGGCGGGGTTTCTTGACCTGGGTGTCCATCAGAACATGTTCAGTTCGAGTTTGGCTTCTTCGCTCATCCGGTCGGGAGTCCAGGGCGGATCGAAGGTCATGGTGACCGCGACCTTGCCGATCCCCTCCACCTTTTCCAGCGCCGCCTGCACCATGCCGGGCATCTCGCCGGCCACCGGACAGTTCGGCGCCGTCAGGGTCATGTCCACCGCGACATCCTTGTTGTCCGCGACATCGACCTTGTAGATAAGCCCGAGTTCGTAGATATCAACCGGGATTTCCGGGTCGTAGACGGTCTTCAAGGCGGTCACCAGCTTGGAGGTGAACTCGTCCAGTTCCTGCGGCGACAGGGCGGAAGTCTGTGCTGCGTCGCTCATTCGGCTTTGACGGTCTGGCCGTCCTCCACCGCTGACTTGAATGTATGCCATGCCAGGGTGGCGCATTTCACCCGCATGGGAAATTCCGAAATGCCCGACAGGACGTCCAGGGTTTCACGGTCATCGGCGGAGAGCCCACCGGCATCCTCGCCCTTCACCAGATGCAGGAATCCATCCATCAGCTTCTGCGCGTCTTCCTTCTTGCGCCCCATCAGCAGGTCGGTCATCAGCGAGGCGCTGGCCTGGCTGATGGCGCAGCCCTTGCCCTGGAACTTGATGTCGGCGACGCGGCCGGCATCGTCCAGCGCCAGATAGACCGTGACCCGGTCGCCGCATAGCGGGTTGTAACCTTCCGCCTTGTGGGTGGCATTGTCCAGCACGCCGGAATGGCGCGGATGGCGCGAATGGTCGAGGATCACGTCCTGGTAAAGCTCACGCAACGACTGGTCCATGGTCACGCCAAAATCTTCCGCGCCTTGTGGAGGGCCGCGATCAGCTGATCCACATCGGCGCGATTGTTGTAGAGCGCGAAAGAGGCCCGGCTGGTCGAGGCCACGCCGAACCGTTCCATCAGCGGCTGGGCGCAGTGATGCCCGGCGCGCACCGCCACGCCTTCCCGATCCAATATGGTGGCGAGGTCATGGGCATGCATCCCCTCGGCCTCGAATGACAGGATTGCGCCTTTACCGGGGGCGTCGCCGATCACCCGCAGCCAGTTGAATTCGCGCACAGCCTCGCGGGCATAGGCCAGCAGGTCCTGTTCATGGGCATGGATCGCGGCGCGGTCGAAACCGTTCAGATAATCCATCGCCACCGCCAGGCCGACGCTTTCGATGATCGGCGGGGTGCCCGCCTCGAAACGCGCCGGCGGATCGGCATAAGTCACCACATCGCGGGTGACTTCGCGGATCATCTCGCCGCCGCCATTGAAGGGGCGCATAGTTTTCAGATGGGCCTTCTTGGCGTAAAGCGCGCCGATGCCGGTGGGGCCGTAGATCTTGTGGCCGGTCAGGGCGTAGAAATCGACGTCCAGCGCCTGGACATCGATCACTTCATGCACCGCGCCTTGGCAGCCATCGGCCAGCACCGGCACGCCCTTGGCATGGGCGCGGGCGACGATCTCCTTCAGCGGCGTGACCGTGCCCAGCACGTTCGACATGTGGGTGACGGCGACCAGCCTGGTCTTCGGCCCGATAGCGGCATCCAGCGCCTCGACATCCAGGCTGCCATCGTCCCGCACATCCACCCAGCGCAGCACCGCGCCCGCCCGCTCGCGCAGGAAATGCCAGGGCACGATGTTGGAATGATGTTCCATCACCGTCAGCACGATCTCGTCGCCGGGCTGGATGCGCGGCGCGAGGAAGCTGTAGGAAACCAGGTTGATCGCCTCGGTCCCGCCCTTGGTGAAGACGATCTCGTCCACGCTGGCGGCATTGACGAAATTCCGCACCGTTTCGCGCGCCGCTTCATAGGCGTCGGTGGCGGCGCCGGAGAGGAAATGCACCCCCCGATGCACATTGGCATAATCGTGGGTGGCGAAATCGCGCATCGCCTCCAGCACCGCGCGCGGCTTCTGGGCGGAGGCGCCGCTGTCGAGATAGGCCAGCCGCTTGCCATAGACCGGCCGCGACAGGATTTCGAAATCGGCGCGGGCCTTGTCGGCATCGAAACCGGCGGCGGACAACGCAGGAATTTTCGCCGCCAGGGTCATGCCACACCTTCCAGCGCCGCATTCACAGCGTCGCGCACGGTGGCGCGATGGGGGTCGGCGATCTCGGCGATGGCGTCTTCCAGGAAGGCGTGCAGCAGCAGGCGCCGCGCCTCGGCCTCCGGGATGCCGCGGGCCCGCAGATAGAACAGCGAGTCCGTGTCCAGGTCGCCGACCGCCGCGCCATGGGCGCATTTGACGTCATCGGCCAGGATTTCCAGTTCGGGCTTGAGGTCGGCTTCCGCCGCCTCGCCCAGCAGCAACGCCTTGGCGGTCTGGCGGCTGTCGGCGCCATCGGCACCTTTGGCGACTGTCACCTTGCCCTGATACACCGCCCGCGAGCGCCCGCCCGCAACATGGCGAAACAGCTGCGTGCTCTGGGTGTTGCCCACCGCGTGGATGACATGGGTTGTGACGTCGGCATGATCGTTCTTGAGGACCGACACGCCGGACAGATGCGCCGCCGCGCCCTCGCCCTGCAGCGCGATCTCAAGTTCGACCCGAGACAGCTTGGCCCCGAAATTGGCGAAGTGGGCCGTATAGAGCGCCCGCGCCGCGAGCGTGAGACCGATCTCCTCCACCAGGATCGCCTCCGGCGCAGCCGGCGATAGCCGCACATGATTGAGGCTCGCGCCTTCGCCCACAACGATCTCGAATCCGACATTGCGGAAGTCGGCGGCACCCGCGCCCTCGACCAATGTAAGTGCGGCGCCCGCCTCCAGCACCAGCAGCGCCCGGACATGGCCGGGGCCGGTGAAATCCAGCTTCAGCGGAGCGTCGGGAGCAAAGCCCGCCGGCACCCGCAGCGCGACACCGCCGGCCGACAGCGCCAGCGACGCATCGCTCATCGCATTGTCGGCGCGGGCACCGAACTGCGCCAGGACCCAATCCGGCGGATCGGGCTGGGACAGATCGAACAATTCGATGCCGAACGGCAGGTCGCCGATCAGCCATTCGGCCACCACCGCGCCGACGCCGGCCTCGCCCAGCGCGGCTTTGAGGTCGGAATATTTCCACTCCTCGATGCGCCGTGTCGGCAGGCCGCGCGCGTTCCACCGCGCCAGCGCCTCGGCGCGGCGTTCGGGCAGGATGCGGGCGGTCGCGCTGCTCATGCGGCGTCCTTCACGATCTGCTCATAGCCCTTGGCTTCCAGTTCCAGCGCCAGTTCCTTGCCGCCTTCCTTGATGATGCGGCCCGCGGACAGGACATGGATGCGGTCGGGCACGATGTAATCCAGCAGGCGCTGGTAATGGGTGATCACCAGCATGGCGCGCTCGGGGCTGCGCAGCGCGTTCACCCCCTCCGCCACCAGCCGCAGGGCATCGATGTCGAGCCCGGAATCGGTTTCGTCCAGGATCGCCAGCTTCGGCTCGAACAGCGCCATCTGAAGAATCTCAAGCCGCTTCTTCTCGCCGCCGGAAAAACCGACATTGAGGGCGCGCTTGAGCATCTCTTCCGACACATTGAGGGTGGCGGCCTTCTTGCGCACCGATTTCAGCACGCCGATGGCATCCATCTCCGGCTCGCCCCGGGCGCGGCGCTGGGCGTTGAGCGCGGTCTTGAGGAAGGTCATGGTGGTGACGCCGGGAATTTCCACCGGATACTGCATGGCCAGGAACACGCCCTTGGCGGCACGCACTTCCGGCGCCATCGCCGCCAGGTCTTCGCCGTTATAGAGAATGCTGCCTTCGGTGATGTCATAGCCGGCGCGGCCCGCCAGCACATAGGACAGGGTGGACTTGCCCGAGCCATTGGGCCCCATGATGGCATGCACCTCGCCCGCATCAATGCGCAGGGTCAGGCCGTTGAGAATGGCCTTGCCGCCGACCGACACGTGAAGGTTCTTGATCTCAAGCATGACTAGCCGACACTGCCTTCCAATGAAATGCCCACCAGTTTCTGCGCCTCGACGGCGAATTCCATCGGCAGTTGCTGCAGCACTTCCTTGCAGAAGCCGTTGACGATCAGCGACACCGCCTCGTCCTGCGGAATGCCGCGCTGCAGGCAATAGAACAGCTGGTCCTCGGCGATCTTGGACGTGGTCGCCTCATGCTCGATCTTCGCTGTGGGATTGCGGCTTTCGATATAGGGCACGGTGTGGGCGCCGCATTCCTTGCCGATCAGCAGGGAGTCGCACTGGGTATAGTTGCGCGCGTTCTTCGCCTTGCCATAGACGCTCACCAGCCCGCGATAGGTGTTCGACGCCTTGCCCGCACTGATGCCCTTGGAGATGATGCGACTGCGGGTGTTGGCGCCCAGATGGATCATCTTGGTGCCGGTGTCGGCCTGCTGGAAATGGTTGGCGATGGCGATGGAATAGAATTCGCCCACGCTGTCGTCGCCGCGCAGGATGCAGCTTGGGTATTTCCAGGTGATCGCCGAACCGGTTTCCACCTGGGTCCAGGAAATCTTCGATTTGCGCCCCCGGCAATCGCCGCGCTTGGTGACGAAATTGAAGATGCCGCCCAGCCCGTTCTCGTCGCCCGGATACCAGTTCTGCACCGTGGAATATTTGATCTCGGCATTGTCCAGCGCCACCAGCTCCACCACCGCGGCATGAAGCTGGTTCTCATCGCGCTTGGGGGCGGTGCAGCCTTCCAGATACGACACATAGGAGCCTTCGTCGGCGATGATGAGCGTGCGCTCGAACTGGCCGGTCTCGCTGGCATTGATGCGGAAATAGGTGCTCAGCTCCATCGGGCAGCGCACGCCCTTGGGCACATAGACGAAGGTGCCGTCGGAGAACACCGCCGAATTCAGGGTGGCGAAGAAATTGTCGGTCACCGGCACCACGCTGCCGAGATATTTCTTCACCATCTCGGGATAATCGCGGATCGCCTCCGAAATCGGGCAGAAGATCACCCCCGCCTCGTTGAGCTTTTCCTTGAAGGTGGTCGCCACAGAAACGGAATCGAACACCGCATCCACCGCCACGCCGGCCAGCGCCATCTGCTCCGACAAAGGAATGCCCAGCTTCTTGTAGGTCTCCAGCAGCTTGGGATCGACCTCGTCCAGCGACTGCTTGAGCGGCGTGTTCTTGGGCGCGGCATAGTAATAGGCGTTCTGGTAATCGATCGCCGGATAATGCACCCGCGCCCATTTCGGCTCGGTCATCGCGCCCCAGCGGCGGAACGCGCCCAGCCGCCATTCCAGCATCCACTCCGGCTCGCCCTTCTTGGCCGAGATGAAACGCACCGTGTCCTCGGAAAGGCCCTTGGGCGCGCGTTCCATCTCGATGTCGGTGACGAAGCCGTATTTGTACTTGTCGCCGATCTCGGCAACCTGGTCCCGCGTCTCTTTC
>Ga0265339_10002561_pt1 | contig 12965 bp, 8 predicted proteins | sample 4CB219metaG_FD_202085 | JGI IMG/M metagenome (GOLD analysis project Ga0265339, IMG submission 202085) | Rhizosphere microbial communities from Carex aquatilis grown in University of Washington, Seatle, WA, United States - 4-CB2-19 metaG | ecosystem: Host-associated > Plants > Roots > Rhizosphere...
GCCATCAACGCGCGCGACGCCATGCCCGACGGCGGCAAGCTCACCATCGAAACCGCCAACGCCTATCTCGACGAAGCCTATGCGGAACAGCATACGGAAATCGCCGCCGGACAATTCGTGCTGATCGCGGTGAGCGACACCGGCAGCGGCATGTCGCCCGAAGTGGCGGCACGGGCGTTCGATCCGTTCTTCACCACCAAGCCCGTCGGCAAGGGCACCGGCCTCGGCCTGAGCCAAGTCTATGGCTTCATCAAGCAGTCGCGCGGCCACATCAAGATCTACTCCGAGCCGGGCGCCGGCACCACCATGAAGATCTATCTGCCGCGCCTCATCGGCGACGCCCCCGATATTCAACCGACCGTCAACGGTCCGATTCGCGGCGGCGATGCCAGCGATATCATTCTCGTGGTCGAGGACGATCCGCTGATGCGGCGGATGTCGACCGACGCGCTACGCGAGCTCGGCTATACCGTGCTGCACAGCGAGGGCGCAACGCAGGCGCTGGCGATCCTCGACAGCAACCCCGCGATCAAGCTGTTGTTCACCGACGTGGTGATGCCCGAGGTCAACGGCCGCAAGCTGGCGGACGAGGCGCTGCGGCGGCGGCCCGATCTGCGGGTCATTTTCACCACCGGCTACACCCAGAACGCGGTCGTGCACGGCGGCGTGCTCGATGCCGGTGTCAATCTCCTGAGCAAGCCGTTCACGCTCGAGCAGCTCGCGACCAAAGTGCGCGCGGTGCTGGATCAATAGCCCCCGTCATTCCGGGACGGCGCATCATTATGCCGATATCGGCCAAACCCGACATCGGTGCATCCGGAATCTCTCACCGCATATTTGGATTGAACGAGGATCTTACCCGCCGGCCGCTTTCTTCTGCCACATCTTCAGCGCCTGCTGCGCCACCACGGGCGAGATGCGGTTGAAGTCGTCGCACGCCTGCGTCAGCGCATCCTGCAGCGTCGGACCCGGCCGCTCGCGCATTTCGATCAGCGCGCGCACCGTCGCCCAGCGGAAATTCGCCGCCCGGCAGACCATCATGAACGGCTCGCGCCGCTGCTCGTCCATCAGGCTTTCCACCAGTTCCGGCGGCACCTTGCAGATCATGGCGAGCGAACAGATCACCTCGACCGGCTTTTTCGCGGTTGCGTAAGCCAGCACGTCGACTTCCATCGGCTTGCCGCCGTGGCGTTCCTTAAGCAGCCCAGTCGTGTGCGCATAGGCCTGCGCCGCCGATTCCGTGCGTGCCGCCACCTTCGAATTCTCGACCGCGGCTTCGACCGCCGCCTTCCGCGACGCGGGCGCCGCCGCCAGCAGCAGCTTGCGCACGCCCTCGGTGGCGCGTGTCACCAGCGTGTTGACCTGCGCCGGCGTGATGTCCGCGCGTTGCACCAGCTTTTCCGCCGTCGGTGTGTCGGTGGTGCCGCTTTCGACCAGCAGACCCATGCCCGCGTCCGAGAACGCGGCGCCCGCATTGCCGGCGAGCGCGCGATTGACCTCCGCGCTGCGGCGCTTGAGCAGAGCGTCGGTCACCACCGCTTCCAGGCGCTTGCGCGCAGCGATCGCGAGCAAATGCTTTTCGTCTTGCGCAGCGGCGAATGCAGCGAGTTCCGGCGACGTCAGGCGCTCGGAATGCGTCAGCACCACGCCGGCAATGGCGATGCTGGGATCATTGGCGAGCCGCTGCACCACGTCGGTCGGAGCCTTGGCCACCGGCGCAAGCTTTTCCGCCAGCGCGACCAGCGCATCGGGTTCGATGGTCTCGATCAAATAGCCGATGATATCGCCGAACACCTCGACGAGCTCGTCGGGAATCCGGTCGGCGACATTGACGAACACCTCGGTGAGGGCCCGCAACGTCTTCAAACGCTTTTCCTTCGGCCCCGACTCGATCGCCGTCTGCAGCTCGTTGAGAAGGGCCTGACGCGCGCTCATGATGAAAACCACCGGTCCTAGAAAAACCCGAGCGTCACAACGGGTGTCACGTAATGAAATATGAAAAGTGTAAATAAAACGCCCAACATGTGAGTTAATACCGCATAAACAACGGTATTAAGGGAGGAATTTCAAGCGGTTGACACCCGTTATGGTTGTGTTTTACGCGGGATTCGGGTGGCCGCGGTCTGCCGCCTCGGCGATGGTCCCCTGACCACACAGGAGCAACCCATGACCGATCAATCCCACGACTTCCGGATCCGCGGCCTCGCCGCCGAGCAATTCACCTCTCTGTTCGCGCTCTCCGACGACGAATTGGCGCAGCGCAGTGCCGTCCGCCAGATCGCCGACGCGCGCACACCGGGCTATCCCTGCCGCGTCAGCCTGACCGACAGCCAGCCGGGCGATGCCCTCGTGCTCCTCAATTACGAGCACCACCCGGTCGCCTCGCCCTATCGCATGCGGTTTGCGATCTATGTGCGCGAGGACGAGACCACCTTCGACGCCATCAATCAGGTTCCGGAACAGTTGCGGCTGCGCACCCTCGCCGCCCGCGGCTATGATTCCAACGCCATGATCACCGGCTGGACGCTCACCGACGGCCGCGACCTCGAAGCTGCGATCGCGCAGCTGTTCGCCGATCCCCGCGCGGACTATCTGCACCTGCACTTCGCCGCACCCGGCTGCTACGCGGCCCGGGTCGACCGCGCTTAGGAGCGGGTCAAACGACGCCAAAGGACTGGCCCAAGGCAAGGCCAAGCTCGGCCGAACAACAATCCGAGCTTGGTCCAGATCGCTCAAAACCGGCCGAAGCCCTGAGTTGCCGCGCCCCGCCCGATCGGGTAATGACGGGCAAGGCGCCCGTAGCTCAGCTGGATAGAGCGTTGCCCTCCGAAGGCAAAGGTCAGAAGTTCGAATCTTCTCGGGCGCGCCAGTCCCTCCTCACGAGGCAGGGCGGCGTGCAATAGACACTCACTTCGAACCCGTCTTCCGCAGCTCCGCCGCCACGCTACGCAACGCCACGACGAATCGCTGCGCAACGGGTTGAAGTTCGGCGCTCCGCCGCTGTCGTAGGCAGATTTCACGCGAAAAATGCGGATTGCGCAGCGGCACGCAGACGATGGAGCCGGCGCGTGTCTCCAACGTCACCAGTTTCTTGGAGGAGATCGACACGCAATCGCTGCGCATGACCAGCTGCGTCAGCGCGGTGATCGAATCGGTCGTGACGCAATCGATCGGCCAGGGTTCGTTCTCCGCCGCGAACAACGCCTCGACCTGCCGCCACATCGTCGTCTGCGCGTTCGGCATCACCCATTGAGCGTCCCGCAAATCCGCCAGCGACAGCGCCTTCCGTCGTGCCAACGGATGCTTGCGCCGCATGATCAGCGTCAAGGCGTCGCGCAGCATGACTTCTCGCTGGATATCGGGTGGGTCGGTCAGCAAGCCGGTCGGGCTGATCATGAAGTCGATCTTGCCGCTGCAAGAAAAGCTGCCAAATCCCACCATAGACGATCAAAAACGCAGGGGCGACGAGATGGCGCCACACCTAGGCGATGCCTGGGTGGATAAATCGGCCGCAAACCCTAACCATGGGTCGTTTGGCCTATTGAACGCGGACGACTAGGTTGGGAATATAGTGACAGGGAAGACTCGGATCGACGTGGCCGCCAACAACTTCGACGTGGTCGCCAATCCGAGCGTTCATGCCTTGAGGCAGCAGATAGACCATTCGTGTCCCCTCAAGGCTGCCTTCAACATGCACAAGGCTGCGGACATTCGTTAAGAAGTCAGGATTAATCGCCATGCGTGAAGAGAATTGCGTATTTTGCAACAGTTTGATGGCTTGATCCGTAGTTAGAAACCCCACAACTTCGCCTCGTCCGGAGGGGCCGGCAAACGCCGCTGCGTTGCCGCGGCACGAGGTAATGCTATTGTTGGATTCCTCGGCGGACGGTGTTCCCACCAACGGTAGCGCTATGACAGCCGCCGACAATCCAATTGCGGCGAGGGTCAGATTCCTCCACCCGGGGGCGTCACGCCAAAGATGAAAATCCCAATCTGCAACTGGCGTAGCTGCCGGCCGCAGAACTTCGAGCGGTAACGGTATCGGATCGGGCATCGTCAGCTACTTCCATCGTTGTCGGCGAACAACCAGAAATTGTCTCGAAAACAATCCGGATGAAGTCATCGCACGACCTCGGTCCACACCTTCCCGTCCTGTTCGGCCAGGGTTACTTGTTGAGCTCCGTTCCGTTTCGCCTCGATCAAGGAGTCCGCGATCACTTCTTCAATGGCACGTACAAGGTCTCTCGCCGAGGCGACATACCCCATCTTTCGCCAACGATTGACCAGATCAAGCAAGATTTGCGGATCGATCCCACCGGCGCTTATTTCCAGCCCATAACCCTGAATCATGCTTTCGATCTCGAGTGCAGCGACCCTCGCAATATCGAGGCCGCTCAAGGGTTCAAACACGAAGATACGATCGATGCGACTGAGTACTTCTGGAGCAAATCCTGCCGCCCGAAGCACGGAGTCGGCGGCACGCCGGAGTTCGTCGGGATTGTCGGCATATTGTCGCGCCAGCCCGGCGAGAGCATCGATGGCGGCATTTGTCGTCAACACAAAAAGCGAGCGCGTGGTCGAGATTTGCTGTCCATCGGATGCTTCGGTAATAAACCCGTCGTTCCAAGCCGTAAGAAAATTCTTATGTACGTCGGGATGTGCCTTTTCGAATTCATCGAGCAGCACAACTGCGTCGGGGGTATCGCGCAAACCTGCCGTCAGCTTTCCGTAAGTGGTCGATCCGACATATCCCCTCGCTGCACCGAACAATGATGTTGAGGCGAAAGACCCGCTGGAAAACTGTGTCATATCAAAGTGCAAGAGCTTTCGTCCGATCGCATATGCAAGCGTCTTGCCCAAATAGGTTTTTCCGGAACCCGGCGGTCCGGCAAATAGAAATACTCCGATCGGCTTTCCGCGGTGCTCCAACGCGAGCCGCCTACGGATCTGGGCGGCGAGTTCGCGACATACTCGGTCCTGGCCAACGACCCTGCTTCTGAGAGTTTCCGCCAAGGCATCTGCATCTATGTAGACGGCCTCGGCTTTTGTATCGATTCGCCTCTCAAGCTCCCGGCGGTTGGTGAGACGATCAAGGATGTCCATGAGCGGTTTCCATCTTGTTAGCCAGGCAGGCAAACGGCTTGTGTGTCGCAGATATGCCAGAATGGCGAGAGTCCAGGCAACAAAACACGCCCCGGAAAATATCCACCAAATTAGGTTTGAGTTCCGATTAAACCAGCCTCCCAAATTCAGGGAAGAGAACACATGCCCCATCTGCAGAGCGACCTGTAAGAGAGCCACGACGGCTGTGATCAGCAGGATCAACGGCAGATAGCGACTGATTTTTTCCAGCAGGGCGGCCATTTTGGGATCAGGCAACAATGTTATTGAGCGTCACCGCAGTTCAGAACGATAGGGACATACTGCCCGATGGCGCACAAAGTGTGCAGGATTTGCGCTAAAGCTACAAGGCGAAATCGGCACAGGCGCAATCGGCACATTCGCCGCGATGTCTCTCGTAGGCCAACAACAGTCTTGACGGCGCCGAAATCTGATCTCTGGGTTTCCTCCGGCAACCGACCTGGACCCCAATCCTGGGATGGATCAACGCCCACCCAAGCCGACCGTGACATTGGAAAATCGCTGCCCTTGGGCGCAGCGCTAAATGGTAGGCGATAGGGTTTTTGAGAGAGGCTCGCGCATGAGAGGCTGCCTCATTCATAGCGCCACGGCGAAGGAATATTTCCCATCTTCGTCGGCCGTGGCGCGCCATCAACACCAAACGCTCAGCCCGTACGACGCAAGTTCGATGCTCAGGCGGCGGCCAACGCGCTTGGACTTCAACGATACATCATCGCGTGAACGGGTGAGCACGACATCGAGCCCGCACTTGCAGCGCGCCGAGTTGCGCAGGCGCCAATCGGCTCGAATCAAACAGACACCGAATTAATTGTTCGCAATCCAGGCGATGCGCGCGTCGCAGCGATCAACTCTTCAATCGCAACGACCGCCATTGTTCTCCAGCTTGGCCCCCGAGTCACACCCTGCTTCGTCGAAGCGTGTCGGACGGCCGCTCCCCGAATGCTTCCAGATAGTCGGCAGCAAAATGCCCGAGGTTTGAGAAACCGCACGCGAAGGCGATGGCGGTTACTGTAAGGTTCTGGCCCGGCTTGCACAGCATTTCGCGTGCGTGCTCCAGTCTTATTTTTTTGAGATAAGCATTCGGGCCATATCCACGACTCGCTTTGAATGCAGCGTATATGCTTCGGACGCTGACGCCGGTTGCCAGCGCAACCGCTTCTATCGTCAGGGGCTTGTCCCAGTGGGCCTGCAGGTAATCCTCAAGTCGACGCACGCGCCACGGCGCAGCAGGCCGCTCTCCCTCCCTTTCAAGCCTGTCGCTGAAATTATGGGGAGCGGTGTGTAGAAATACACTGAGAAGCAGCTGCTCGAGCTCATCGATATAGACATCTGGAAGATCCGGCTGGTTGATTTCTCCCACGATGAACCGAATGATCCTTCGAAAGCGTTCGCATGCCGGTGACCACTGATAAGTCGAATCGAACTGTAGCGTGGAGGGCAAGCCGCCCATCAAGAGGCTGAGCTTCTTAACCAGGGCGGCGTAGTCGAGGCGTAGAACCACTTCGGAGTAGCCGTTGCTATAGTGGCAATGGCTCTCCTCGCCGTGCGGCAAGACACCAATCAGCCCTGGGATCAACTCATAGACTGAGTTTCCGACCGACGCCTTGCAGGTGCCGGAAAAGCAAACTTTTTGGCGGACGACGCTGCTCTCCTCAAATTCGGCAACGCAGCCACCCGCAATATCGAGATAGCCGATGCCGGCATCCTTCATCCGTCGGAATTGCGTACGCGCCTTGAATTGTGGCGTGTCGCTGAGCACACGCATCGAACGGATGCCCCAGACACCCGCAAGCGCCGCCTCGACTTCCTCGGCATTCGTGGAGTCTACAATCGTGTGGTTGCTCAGACGAGAGTTGGGCATCGATCCCTTTCAGAGATTCGGCCGCAAATCTATCTGAAGAATAGGGATTAGCCTCTATGTGTGAATGCGTATTGGGATGCAAACCCGTGTTAGGCCGCATCGGCCGCGCCGCGGTTCGTTGCATGTACCGCATTCAAGGGAGCCCCTGCCGCCGGGGCCAAACGAACGGGTGCGTCCAGGGCTCAAGAACTACGAAGGTATTGCGCAGTCCGCTCGATTTGCGAACGCTGTTGGTCGATGATTTCCTGCGCCTGCAACGTCAATTCCGGCGCGCCGTCCGGACACGACCTCAACAACCCCTCTAGGTGCAGAAGAGCTTGATCGAGCACCTGCGTTGCCACTATCGCTGCTTCTTTGAATTGATCGCGAAGCGCGTCCATAGCTTGTTGCCGCTGCCCGGCAGACTCTTGGCGCCATCCGGACAGATCGGCCGATGGCCCGGTCCGCCTTGGCTGAAAGAGCAGAATACGACGGCCTGACATCTGCGGCTCCTGTTGGACGGCCGCGCGGAACCCCGGTGGGAAAGGTTTCCGCGCGGCCGATAACGATCCGTACCGTTGCTCCCGTTAGGCAGCACGGACCGTATTCAGGAACTTGTCGACCTCGACCTTGAGGTGATTGCTTTCGTGCGACAGCGACTGCGCTGACGACAGCACCTGTGCCGAGGCCGAGCCGGTCTCGTTGGCGCCTTGATTGACACTGGTGATGTTGGTCGCGACCTCGGCGGTGCCCTGGGCCGCCTGCTGCACGTTGCGCGAAATTTCCGACGTCGCCGCGCCCTGCTGTTCGACCGTCGCCGCGATCGCGGCGGCAATCTCCGACATCCGGCCGATGGTGCCACCGATCTCCTTGATGGCTGCGACCGAGTCCTGGGTCGCCGCCTGCATGCCGGAAATCTGCGCGCTGATTTCGTCGGTCGCCTTGGCGGTCTGGGCGGCGAGCGCCTTGACCTCATGAGCAACCACGGCAAAGCCCTTGCCGGCATCGCCCGCGCGCGCCGCTTCGATGGTGGCGTTGAGCGCGAGCAGATTGGTCTGCTCTGCAACCGAGGTGATGAGCTTGACCACGTCGCCGATGCGGCCGGCCGCCTTCGACAGTTCCCCGATGCGGTCATCGGTCTTCCGCGCCTGCTGCACCGCCTCGAGCGCGATCTTGCTCGATTCCTTGACCTGGCGGCCGATCTCCGACACCGAGCCCGAGAGTTGCTCGGTCGCAGTCGCGACTGAATTCACGTTGGCAGAGGCTTCTTCCGACGCGGCGGCGACCGTTGACGACAGGCTTTGGGTGGTCTCAGCGGTTTTTGTCAGCGTGCTGGCGGCGGCTTCGAGCTCGGTCGAGGCCGAGGACACGGTGTCGATGATATTGCCGACCGCAGCCTGGAACTCGTTGGCGAGCTTGTGCATATCCGTTTTGCGCTGTGTAATGGCGCGCTCCTCCGCCTCTTTCTGCTCCGCCCGCAGCCGCGTGCGCTCGATCGCGTTCTGCTTGAACACCTCGACCGCTTTCGCCATCGAGCCGATTTCGTCGGTCGAACCCTGGCCCGGAATCTCGACGTCGTGATTTCCGCCGGCGAGCTTCTCCATCGCATTGGTCATGCCCGCCACCGGCTTGACGATGCTGCGGCCAACGAAGAAGGCGATCAGGAAGCCGAGCAACAGTGCGGCACCCGCCATCATCTCCTGCACCAGAATGGTGTTGGCGATGGTGTCATCGGTCTCCTTGCCGGTGTCGGCCGCGGCTTTCGTCAAGGACTCCTCGGCGGCACCCATGGCCTCGATCATCTTGATCAATTGCGGACGCATATCCTTGTCAAAAAGGTCGTCGCTCTTGAGCATGTTGGCCGACAGCGAATTGAAGCTCGTGGCGTAGCCCGCGACCGCGGTCTTGACCGACCCGATCTGGGCGCGAACGCTATCCGGCATCTCCAATTTTTCGATCGCGGCAATATCCGCATTGGTCTTGTCGACGTTGGTCTTGAAGGTCGCCGGTCCCTTCGCGTCGCGGGTCGCCAGAAAGCGCCAGTTGGCAATCCGCACCAGCAGGACATCGGTCTGAATATCGACCGCGGAACCGGCGAGCGTGCGGTCGGCGCCGGTATTGGCGCGCGCGACTTCCACCAACTTGGCTACGCCCGCGGCCATCTCGTCGCCGACGCTGAACAGCTTGGCGCGGTCGGCCTGCATCTGCTTGCTCATGCCGACCAACATATCCATCTTGCCATTCAGACTGCCGGCGTCGGCCTCGATGCCGTTATAGAGTTTGCGGCGTTCCTCCGAGAGCGTCGCCTTGGCGGAGTCTTTCATCAGCGAGACCACTTTGGCCAGCGCTGTCGCGTATTCCTTGAGCGTGTCGTCGTCGCCGCTGACGGTGAAGCGCAGGACCAAGCGCCTCACGAGCTGGAGTTGCTCGGCAGATCTGAGCACACGGGTCGCATTGTCGTTCAGAGCGGTCAGCTTGCCGACCTGGGCCCCGATGGCGGTGAGCTGCCACGCGGCGAAGCCCGCCAGCAACAATCCAAGGAGCACCAGCACGCCGAAGCCACCATAGATGCGACTTGTGATTCCGAGCTGCAGACGAGACATCGAACATTTCCCCCTTGGATGGTAGTGACAGCCTGCCAGAGAGGCATGACCATCTTCAGAATTGCTTCGAGAGCGTGGCCAGCTAAGTGAAAGCTTTATGCACTACGATCAGCGAAGTTTTTCTTAGTCCACTGCGTGCAACAGACGCTCAAATTGTGCATGCGATCTCACTGCATGCGCTTGACGTCATGCCGCGAGCGGCGAGTCAGTCTTTTGCAGCGCGCCGAGTTGCGCAGGCGCCAATCGATTCGGGTCAAAATTGACACCGAATTGATTGTTCGCAATCCAGGCAACGCGCGCCTCGAGTCGCACGCCATCGGAGAATCCAATGTAGACGGTCTGCCCGATCGCGACGCCGGGCAGCAGCGCCAGTCGCCCGCCGCTCGCGCTGACATCGAGAAGCTTTGAGATTGTTTCGGCCGCACCCACGGTGACGCGCACATCGGCATCGGCGGCGAAACGCCCGTGAGCGCGTCGTTCCGACAATTCCAACAACAGGCGTTCGATCTCCCGATCGAGCATCGACGCCTGGCCCCCGAGTTCGATCGTTAGTCCGGCGAGAGAGCCCGCCGCAGACTGTATGTCCTTGGCCATGGCCGGCAGGTCTGCGATGCCGTTGATGACCTGACGTGTGTGGCCCGCGGCCCGTTGCACGCTGTCGCTGATTTCGCCGGTCGCGGCATTCTGCTCCTCAACAGCCCCTGCGATCGAGGTTGATATTTCCTGGACGCTCCCGGTGGTCTGATTGATCTTGCCGACCGCGCCGACCACGTCTTCCAGCGCTCTGCGGATTTCAACAACCTGCTTGTTGATGTCTTCGGTCGCGCGCGCGGTCTGACTGGCGAGTGCCTTCACCTCCGAGGCGACGACCGCAAACCCCCTTCCGGCGTCCCCGGCGCGGGCCGCCTCGATGGTCGCATTGAGTGCCAGCAGATTCGTTTGCGCCGCGATTGTATTGATCAGGCTCGAAATATCGCCGATGCGACGGCTGGCCTGCGTGAGATTTTGGACCATACGCTCGGCCGCCTGAGCGGCTGACAGAACCTCCGCCGTCGACTGCGTCGACTGCACGGTTTGCGACGAGATTTCGTTGATCGAGGCGGCCAGTTCCGTCACCGCGCTCGCCACCGTGGCGACATCCGCTGACGCAACGTCCAGATCCGCAACTGCCGCATCGATGCGCTCGCACGTGGCGGAGGCATTCTTGTGCATGATCGCCGTCGAACCCTGCACTTTGTCGGAGAGACCGTTCAGGCCGGTGACGATCGTACCGACGGATGCCCGGATTCGCTCGGCAAGCTTTTTCATATCGGCCTTGCGTTCGGCGTTCGCGTGCGCTTCGGCGTCCTTCTTTTCGGCTTCCATTGCTTCCATGCGAAGGAGAAATTCCCGGAATGTCTTGGCCGCGCGGGCATTGTCTCCGACCTCGTCGGCGCGCTCGGAATAAGGGATCTCGACTGCCTTGTTTCCCCGCGCGAGCTCCAGCAGCAATTCGCCGATGCGCCGAATCGGCCCTGCGATGTTGCGCGCGGCCGCGACCGCAATGGCCCCAGTGATCAACGCGATCACGATAACGATCAGAACCACCTGGTTCCGGGCGCTTGAAACCTGTTGCTGAAGATCGTCGATATAGACCCCGGTCCCGATCACCCAGCCCCAGGGCGCAAAGCCGACGACATAGGAAAGCTTGGGTTGGGGTCGATCTGCCCCGGGCTTGGGCCATTGGTACGCGACAAAACCGGAGCCGCTCTGTTTTACGGTATCGGCGAATTCGACGAACAGGCGTTTGCCGTCGGTGTCCTTGTTGTCCGAAAGATCGATTCCATTCAGCTCGGGCTTCATCGGATGCATCACCATCCGCGGCTGCATGTCGTTGATCCAGAAATAATCGTCGTTTCCGTAACGCAGGCTCGCGACACGCGCTGCAGCGCGCTTTTGCGCCTCGTCGGCCGAGGTGCCACCCTTCTGAGTCGATGCGTATTCCTCCTTGACGATGCCGAGCGCAATATCGCCCAAATGCTTCAATTCGATCTGCTTCTGATCCAGCAGACCAATGCTGAACTGACGAAGTTCAAATGATGAGACGCCGATGGAGCCGAGCAGACACAAGGTAATGATGGCGTAGATTTTGCGACCGATCGTTAGCTTTGGCACCGACGACTCCTCCCTAATGTGGCACGACAATGATGGATGCACTCTGCCGACTTGAACTGCCGCGCGCCTCTGCCATTGCGTGCAGAGCCGCGACGCATACGACGTCGAGGCAAGCGCTGATTCTCTCGTTGCCGCTGATCCGACGTTTGACAATGTGCAGGCACGATGTGTCTGGCCCCGAAGCGACCGGGACGCAAAACCTCGCAAGAGCCGATGGACGATTGTGTTGCTGACGTCCGCACGTTTCGACCGGTCAGATCGGGGGAAGTCGGACCGTATCGAAGGTATCGTCTTGAAGAGGTCGGATTGTTAGTCCGGTAGCGCCCCGATCCCGCTGTGCCCGCCCAAGCGGCGGCGAGCCTGTGCCGCGTCCAGATCGCGAAATACCGTATCGGCTTTCGGTCTGGATCGATCCCTACCCTGCTCCGTCTCGGTAAATGCCGCGTGAATGTTTGATCGTTGCGGCATCCGTCAAATTACGCATGCCGGTGGCGTGGGCCCGTGCTCTGCCTACGGCAGCGCCAGCATCGAGCACGCGATCGCCAGCATCACCATGGCGGATAGCGCCAGCGACCAATGCACGCCGATCAGGCTGCCGAGCAGGCCGACCGACACGCCACTGAACGCGCGCAGGCCGAGGCTCGCCATGTTGAACAGGCCGATGACCCGGCCACGCATGTCCGGCGGCGCGTTGAGCTGCACCAGCGTCTGTGCCATGGCGTTGAACGACAGTTCGAAAAAACCCGCCGTGAACAGCAGCGCCAGCGCCACCGCATAGTTCGACGCCATGGCGAAGCCCGCCAGCGCGCTGCACCAGAGAATGGCGAGAATGATCGCGGTGCGTTGCTTGGCCGGCAGCAAGCTGCCGCCTTCGAGCGCGAGACCGGCGAGCATCGCGCCGGCGGCGTCGGCCGCGAGCAGCATGCTGTAGGACACGCCGGGATCGCCGTGGCCGAGGTCCTGGGCAAAGCCCGGCATCTGGGCGTTGTAGGCGTTGCCGACGAAAAACGACGAACAGCCGGCGAGCAGCGTCATCGAGACGATCACCGGATGCTTGGCGATGTCCTGAATGGTTTGCACGATGTCGGCAAGACCGCGGACCGCGCGACGCGGCGGCGGCGCGCCGGTGCGGAATTTTGGGCCATAGGGCGCATTCACCAGCCAGATCACCAGCGGCAGGTAGAACAGCGTGTTGAGCAGAATGCCGTGCGACGGCCCGAGTGTCA
>Ga0265339_10002564_pt1 | contig 12958 bp, 11 predicted proteins | sample 4CB219metaG_FD_202085 | JGI IMG/M metagenome (GOLD analysis project Ga0265339, IMG submission 202085) | Rhizosphere microbial communities from Carex aquatilis grown in University of Washington, Seatle, WA, United States - 4-CB2-19 metaG | ecosystem: Host-associated > Plants > Roots >...
AGGATGGGATAAGAGATTGGCCCGCCAACCTGGCGCCCGCCCATTCCAAAGACCCTCAAGCCGCAGGAGATTTTCATGTCAGACGATGTCGTCATCGTCAGTGCCGCCCGCACCCCGGTCGGAAGCTTCAACGGTGCGTTTGCCACCATGCCCGCCCATGATCTCGGTGCCGTCGCGATCAAGGCCGCCCTGCAGCGCGCAGGCGTCGAGCCGGGGCGCGTGTCCGAGGTCATCATGGGTCAGATCCTGACTGCGGCGCAGGGCCAGAACCCGGCTCGTCAGGCCTCGATCGCGGCCGGCATCCCCGTGGAGAGCCCGGCCTGGGGCGTCAACCAGTTGTGCGGAAGCGGGCTGCGTTCGGTCGCGCTGGGATACCAGGCGCTGATGAACGGCGATTCCGACATCGTCGTCGCCGGCGGCCAGGAGTCCATGAGCATGGCCCCGCACGCCCAATACCTGCGCGGCGGCGTCAAGATGGGCGGGGTCGAACTTATCGACACCATGATCAAGGACGGGCTGTGGGATGCCTTCAACGGCTATCACATGGGCAACACCGCGGAAAACGTCGCCAAGCAATATCAGATCACCCGGGCGCAGCAGGACGAGTTCGCGGTCGCCTCGCAGCAGAAGGCGGAGGCCGCGCAGAAGGCCGGCAAGTTCAAGGACGAGATCGTGCCGGTGACGATCAAGACCCGCAAGGGCGACATCGTGGTCGATACCGACGAGTATCCGCGCCATGGCGCGACGCTGGACGCCATGACTAAGTTGAAGCCGGCGTTCGAGAAGGACGGCACCGTGACCGCCGGCAGCGCCTCCGGCATCAATGACGGTGCTGCGGCGGTGGTGCTGATGACCGCCAAGCAGGCGGCCAAGGAAGGCAGGAAACCGTTGGCGCGCATCGTGTCATGGGCCCAGGCCGGCGTCGACCCAAAGATCATGGGGACCGGGCCTATCCCGGCCTCGCGTGCCGCGCTGAAGAAGGCCGGCTGGAGCATCGGCGACCTCGATCTGATCGAGGCCAACGAGGCCTTCGCGGCACAGGCCTGCGCCGTCAACAAGGACCTCGGCTGGGATACCTCCAAGGTCAACGTCAATGGCGGCGCGATCGCGATCGGTCATCCGATTGGCGCTTCCGGCGCCCGCGTGCTGGTGACGCTCCTGCACGAAATGCAGAAGCGTGATGCCAAGAAAGGTCTGGCAACCCTGTGCATCGGCGGCGGCATGGGCATCGCGATGTGCGTTGCGCGTGATTAAAAGACGGCGGTTGCAAAGGATTCTTCCTTCGCAATTGCACAGCTCCGAACCAAATAGAATCAGAGACGCCCGGCAATTTTGCCGGGCGTTTTGTTCTTGATGTGCGTCAAACAGCCCCCATAATTCACCGCTACACAAAAAGCGCTCGCTTCGCCAGGCGCCGAGGAAACGACGAGGGAAGGACTGGACATGACACGTGTTGCATTGGTCACGGGAGGGACGCGGGGCATTGGCGCCGCGACCAGCAAAGCGTTGAAAGCAGCAGGCTACAAGGTTGCCGCGAACTATGGCGGCAACGACGTGGCGGCGGAGAAGTTCAAGGCCGAGACCGGAATCCCGGTCTACAAATGGGACGTCAGTTCGTTCGACGCCTGCGCAGCCGGCGTCAAGAAGGTCGAGGCCGATCTCGGTCCGATCGAGGTGCTCGTCAACAATGCCGGCATTACCCGCGACGGCGCATTCCACAAAATGACCCTCGAACACTGGAGCGCGGTGATCAACACCAATCTCGGCTCGCTGTTCAACATGACGCGCCAGGTGATCGAGGGCATGCGGGCGCGCAAGTTCGGCCGCGTCATCAACATCTCGTCGATCAACGGCCAGAAAGGCCAGTTCGGCCAGGTGAATTATTCCGCGGCGAAGGCCGGCGACATCGGCTTCACAAAGGCGTTGGCGCTGGAAAACGCCAAGGCCGGCATCACCGTGAATGCGATCTGCCCGGGCTATATCAATACCGAAATGGTACAGGTGGTGCCGAAGGACGTGCTGGAAAAATCCGTTCTGCCGCTGATCCCGATCGGCCGCCTCGGCGAGCCTGATGAAGTTGCCCGCGCGGTCGTCTTCCTTGCCGCCGACGAGGCCGGCGCGATCACCGGCTCGACGCTGACGGTCAACGGCGGGCAGTATATGGTGTGACGCCGAAAGGCGTTGCGTTGCGACTGCGAATGAGACAAAGATTCGTCATGGCCGGGCTTGTCCCGGCCATCTACGTCTTTGCTTTCGCCGCAAGAACGTCATGCTCGGCAGCGCAGACAAGTTTTACGCGGTCTGCGCAAGCGTGACCGCAGGCCGGGCCTAACGGCTGGGTATATTCCCGATGTCCCCCCGCAACGCGACGCTGATCGGACTGACCGCAATCCTGATGTGGTCGCTGCTCGCCGTCATGACGGTGGCGACCGGCAAGATCCCGGCCTTCCAATTGGCGGCGATGACTTTTGCGATTGGCGCGCTGGTGGGATCGCTGACATGGATCGGACGGCATGACGCGGTCCGCGCCTTGAAGCAGCCGCCGCTGGCCTGGCTGGTCGGCGTGGGTGGTTTGTTCGGCTATCATGCGCTGTATTTCCTGGCGCTGCGGTTTGCGCCTCCGGCGGAAGCGGGCCTTTTGAATTACCTCTGGCCGCTTCTGATCGTCCTGTTCTCTTCGCTGCTGCCGGGCGAGCGGCTCGCGCCGCATCACGTCATCGGCGCTCTGCTCGGACTTGCCGGCACGGTGCTCCTGTTCGCGGGCAATACCGGCGGCTTCGCGGCCGGGCAGCTGCCGGGCCTTGCCGCGGCCTTCGTCGCGGCGTTTGTCTGGGCGATCTATTCGGTGATGTCGCGACGGCTGAAAGCGGTGCCGACCGATGCGGTCGCCGGATTTTGCTTCGCGACCGCCGTGCTCGCGGCCATCGTGCACGCCTCCGTCGAGGTCACGGTCTGGCCCGCGACGCCGACGCAATGGCTCGCGGTGATCGGGCTCGGCATCGCCCCGGTGGGGGCGGCCTTCTATGCCTGGGACATCGGCATGAAGCGCGGCGACATCCGCGTGCTGGGCGCGGCCTCCTATGCAACTCCGCTGTTGTCGACCGCGTTTCTGATTGCGGCCGGCTTTGCCAGGCCGAGCGCCAACATCGTGCTGGCCGCGATCCTGATCGCCGGCGGGGGCTTGATCGCGGCCAAGGACATGGTGTGGAAGAAACGCTCCGACTGAAGCCGCCTGCGAATTAGATCGGCTCCCATCCCACGGGCGCCATCTCGAATTTGGCAAATTCGAAGGCGGGTGCCACCGTGCACCCCACCAGCGTCCAGTCGCCGGTGGTCTCCGCCGTCTGCCAGGCGGACGCCGGCACGATGGCCTGCGGCCGCTCGCCTGCGGCCACGTCGGGCCCGAGCCTGACGGTGTGCGCAGCACACCCCTCATGGGCAATGCGCAGCGTCAGCGCGCTGCCGGCGTAGTAGTGCCAGATCTCGGTTGCATCGATCCGGTGCCAGTGCGAGGGCTCGCCGCGCGCAAGAAGGAAATAGATCGCGGTGGAGCACGCGCGGCCGCGCGCGTCGGCGCCGGAATCGCGAAACGTCTCGCGGTAGTGCCCGCCTTCGGGATGCGGTCTCAGCTCGAGGCGGGCAATGACGTCCGCAGCGGTCAACTGTTGTTGCATCAGGATTTGTTCTTGCGTTCGCGCAATTCGCCAAACACCTGCGGAGCACTCGCGCCCTTCATGTGCAGCTTTGCCGCGACCACGGGATCGTCGGCGCGCAGGAAGACATTGGCTTTCTTCTCCTCGCCCAACAGCGAGGGAATGGTCGGCTTGTTGTCGGCGCGCAGCCGCGCCACCTCCGCCGCGCGCGTCTTGAGCGCCGCATTGTCGGGTTCGATGGTGAGGGCAAATTTGACGTTGGAGGCGGTGTATTCGTGGCCGCAATAGAGCTTGAAATCGTCGGGCAGGGAACGCAGCCTCAGAAGCGACTCCCACATCATGGGATAGCTGCCCTCGAACACCCTGCCGCATCCGATCGAGAACAGCGTATCCGCGGCGAACACCGCCTTTTCGCTGTCGAAGACGTAAGCGACATGATCGAGCGTGTGGCCCGGTGTCTCCATCACCCGCGCCAGCAGGTTGCCGATCTTGACGATGTCGCCGTTGCCGACGCGCAGGTCGACATTGGCGATCTTCGCCGTCTTGTCGTGTGGGGCGATCACGCGACAGCCATAGCGCTGCTTCAGTTCGGCGACGCCGCCGACATGATCGCCATGATGATGGGTAATCAGGATATCGGTAAGCTTCCAGCCCTCGTGTTCGAGCGCCCGAATGATGGCGGCGGCTTCCGGCGCGTCGATCGAGGCGGTTGCTTTCGTCGCCTCATCATGGATCAGATAGCCGAAATTGTCGGTCAGACAGGTGAAGACGCGAATTTCGGCGGCCATGGTATCTCCATCGCGGCTGGGGCGGCCCTGATTGCCCCACAGATAGGGCGTTAACGTTGACGCGGCAATGCAATATTCCGCGCGCGGCACAAGCTTGCGGCGTGTTAGATTGGCATCATGACCATCGACGTCATCGACCTGCGCGATTTCTACTCGCAGCGCCTCGGCATCGTCGCCCGGCAACTGATCAATCGCGGCATCCGGGCGCGCTGGCCCAGTGCGGAAGGCCAGCGCGTGCTCGGCATCGGCTATCCCACGCCGTATCTGGGACTTTTTCGTGAAGGCTGCGAACGCTGCATCGCTTTCATGCCGGCAGCCCAGGGCGTGCTGAGATGGCCGACCGCGCGTCCGGCGCTCGCAGCCCTGGTCGATGAGTTTTCGCTGCCGTTGCCGGACGCCGCGGTCGATCGCATCCTGCTGGTTCATGCGCTGGAAATGGCCGACGATCCTGCAGGGCTGTTGCGCGAGGTCTGGCGGGTGCTGGCGCCCTCGGGGCGGATGATTGCGGTCATTCCGAACCGGCGCGGCGTGTGGACCCGCACCGACAATACGCCGTTCGGTCACGGCCGGCCCTATTCGCGCTCGCAGATCACACAATTGTTGCGGCAGACCTGGTTCACGCCGACGGCGTGGGGCGAGGCGTTGTTCATGCCGCCGGTCGCTGGCGGCTGGTTCCTGCGCTCGGCGCTGGTGTGGGAGCGCGTCGGCGCGGCATTGTCACTGCCGTTTGCCGGCGTTCACATTGTGGAGGCGACCAAGCAGGTCTACCGCGTGATCCCCGCGCATCGTGAGCGCACGCGGCTGATCCCGGCGCTGAAGCCGGTGCTGGTGCCCTCATCGACCGCGACAAGGGGATGAGGCATCGCGGTCCCCCCGCGGCCGATGCGTTCAGCGGCTATTCGCCCTGATTGAAGTCATCGCTGGGAGCGGCGGGCTGCGCCATGCTTTCGTTCCGCGGGCCATGCGGCCGCCGGCGACGGCGCGGATAGCGCTCGCCCCCGCCCTCATATCCGCCCCCGCCGTTGATTTGCGGCTGCGGACCGGTGATGAACGAGGGCAGGCGGTCGACGCTGCCATTTTCCGCGATCGCCGGTTGTGGCTGCGGCTGATATTGCGGCTGCGGGCGGTGCTCGCGATCGCGATGCTCGCGCGGCTGCTGCTGGTCGCGCTGGAATGGCTGACCGTCGCGAGGCTGCTCGCGCTGGCCGCCGTCACGCATATAGGGCTGCTGCGGCTGCGGTGGAACGAAGCCCGGCTCCTGGCCGAAGCTCGAGAAGCTCTCGCCCTCGTCCTCGCTGTCCTCAGCGGTCAGGTCCTCACTGCGCGGCTGCTGCGGCTGGTTCTGCCGAAACTGCTCCTGGGCTGCGGCGATCAGTCGGAAATAGTGCTCGGCGTGCTGGTAGTAATTCTCGGCGGCGACCGGGTCGCCCGAAGAGCGCGCATCGCGCGCCAGCTGCAAATATTTCTCAGCGATGTGAGAGGCAGTACCGCGGATCTTGATGTCGGGTCCGTTTGACTCGAACACCCGGGTCATCGGGTTTTGGCCGCGCCGGTTATTGTTGTTGTTGTTCCGGTTGCGCATGCGCTGCTTGTTCTGACCGTTTCTCATGTCTTGCCTTTATTCCAGCCCAAGTTTAAGTGCGTTGATTTTCAGCCGTCGCGACGGCCCGTCCCGGCACGCGTTCCTAATCGCACCGAATCACGATGCAGCTCCAATCCGTGGCGATTTTGTCAACGTCGCGTTGAACAAAGACGCGTTCCCCACCCGCCGGCGTGCATCGCCAGCGAACCCTCATTCAGCCTGCCGATACAGGCCCAGTTTTTCCAGCGTAAGTCTTCAAGCGCAAATCAGGCTTTCGTTCGCTTTGCGGCCGGATACAGCGCAGCTCTCTCGGCCATCGCGCTCAATCGGACCTGCGTTTCGGAACCTTTCACCCGGCGCGGCTCTCGCCCCGAGAACCCTAGCTTACCCGTAGCGTCCACGGGTCTGCACCGATGTTGTAGCCGGAACGTAGTCGCTCCGGGCGAATATTCCAAGAGGTTTTTGCGTCCTAATCCGGCTTTATATTGGCATTTTTCGGCCCCCAACCGCTCTTGCGATACCTGCGAGATCGGCTCTCGGCGGCTGTTCCAAGGCCAGTCCGGCTGCCGTCATCAATCGTTCAATTTCGTCGGCCTGGCCATGTCCCGCTTCCACGACGAGGACGCCGCCGGGCGCGAGCAGCCGCGCCGCTTGCGGGATCAGGGCGCGATAGGCGTCAAGCCCGTCTGCCCCGCCGTCAAGCGCGTGATGCGGGTCGTATTCGCGCACGTCTTTTGCAAGCCCCGGGATATCCGCTGAACGGATGTAGGGCGGATTGGATACAATCAGATGAAACGGACCGGACAGTGCCGCCGCATGATCGCATGCGAGGAATCCGGCGCGCTGCGCCAGTCGGAGCGCGGCCGCGTTGCACCTTGCGATTGCAAGCGCACCCTCGCTGATATCGGTGCCGACCCCGAACGCCTCGGGGAGTTCCGACAGGAGCGCCAGCAATATCGCTCCTGAGCCGGTGCCGATATCGACGATGCGCAAGGTATGGCCGGAACGTGGCGCAAGCCGCAGCATCTCCAGCGCCAGTTCGACCACGGTCTCGGTATCCGGCCGCGGCACCAGCGTCTCGGCCGAGAGCCGCAACGGCAGTCCCCAGAACTCCCTCCGCCCCAGGATGCGCGCGACCGGCTCGCCCGCGATTCGGCGGCGCGCGAAGGCTTCGAGCTGCTCAGCCTCCTCCGCCGTGAGGCGTCGCGTCGCCGAGGCGATCAGGCCGGTGAGATCAAGGCTTACGGCCGCCCCGACCAGCAGGCGCGCGTCGAGCTCGGCGGAATCGAGCCCCGCGGATTTGAGCCGCATCGTCAATGCGCGCCGCGCCGCTTCGACGGTTTGCTCGGTGAAGGGGTTGGTCACGTGATTCTCTCTTCTCCCCTTGTGGGAGAGGGTGCCTTCGCGAAGCGAAGGCGGACGAGGGGCCTGTCATCGTGAGGGAAACAACCCTCACCCGGCTCGCATCAAAGATGCTCGCCACGTTCTCCTCCAGGGGCAGAGGGTAGAGAACTCACGCCGCGGCGCCCTGGGCCGCAAGCTGGGCGGCCTGGTGCTCCGTGGTCAGCGCATCGATCAACTCGCCCAGCGCTTCGCCCGAGATCACCTGCGGCAGCTTGTAGAGAGTGAGGTTGATGCGGTGGTCGGTCACGCGCCCTTGCGGAAAATTATAGGTGCGGATGCGCTCGGACCGGTCGCCGGAGCCGACCTTCTCGCGGCGATCCGCCGAGCGCGCCGCTTCCAGGCGCTGGCGTTCGGCGTCATAGATGCGTGAGCGCAGGATGTTCATGGCTGAGGCGCGGTTCTTGTGCTGGGAGCGGCTGTCCTGCATGCTGACCACGATGCCGGTCGGGATGTGGGTGATGCGGATCGCGGACTCGGTCTTGTTGACGTGCTGGCCGCCGGCGCCCTGGGCGCGCATGGTCTCGATCCTCAGGTCTTCGTTCCTGATATCGACATCGACGTCTTCGACCTCCGGCAGCACGGCGACGGTGGCGGCCGAGGTGTGAATTCGCCCCTGCGTCTCGGTGTCGGGCACGCGCTGCACCCGGTGAACGCCGGATTCGAATTTCAGCTTGGCGAACGCGCCGCGGCCTTTCACTTCCGCGATGATCTCCTTGTACCCGCCCATGGTGCCTTCGCTGGCCGAGATCACGTCGACCTTCCAGCCCTGCAGGGCCGCGAAGCGCTCGTACATCCGGAACAGGTCGCCGGCGAACAGCGCCGCCTCGTCGCCGCCGGTTCCGGCCCTGATCTCCAGCATCACGTTGCGCTCGTCCATGGCGTCCTTCGGCAGCAGCGCGACGCGGATTTCCTGCTCCAGTTCGTTGCGGCGCGCGAACAGCGTCTCGCGCTCGGCTTCCGCCATGCCGCGCATCTCGGCGTCAGTTGCAGGGTCGGCGATCAGCGTCTCCGTGTCGGCGAGCTCCTTCACAATGGTGCGGTAGGCCTTCACCGCGTCGATCAGCGGGTTGAGCTCGGCAAGCTCGCGGGTGATCTGAACGTATTTTTCGGAATTGACCTGGCCGAGCAGCTGCGCCTCCAGCGAGGCGTGGTGCGCCAGCAGAACGTCCAGTTTGGCTTCGGGAAGCATCGACATCGGTCAAGTCTCGAATTGCGAATGGGCAGCAAGGTGCCGTTGACAACGGCTCCGCTACAACGGCAGGCCCTCGGCCTCGGCAAATTCGGTCAGCTTCTGGCGGATCGAGACGCTGCCGGCCGGCTTGTCCAGAAGCGGCTTCATCATCGCCTCGGCCTTCTTGGCATCGAGCTCGAGGATCATCGCCTTCACCGGGCCGTGGCCGGTCGCCGACAGCGATAGCGAGCGGTAACCGATCGCGATCAGCGCCAGCGCACCGATCGGTTTTGACGCCATCTCGCCGCAAAGGGAAGCGGATTTCTTCGCCGCCTGCGCCTTCCGCACGATGTCGCGCAACGCGCGCAGGATCGGCGTCGACAGCGTGTCGAACCGCTCGGAAACTTTGGCGTTGCCGCGGTCGACCGCGAACAGGAACTGGAACAGGTCGTTGGATCCCACCGAGACGAAGTCGACCTTCTGCAAGAGCTCGTCGAGCTGGTAGAGCAGCGCCGGAACCTCGATCATGGTGCCGACGTCGATGCGTTCCGGCAGCGCGTGGCCGTGCTGGCGCAGATAGGTCAGCTCTCGCTCGACCAGGGCTTTTGCCGCATCGAACTCGGCCACCTCCGATATCATCGGGAACATGACACGCAACGCGCGGCCGCCGCCGGCGCGCAGCAGCGCGCGAATCTGGCCGCGCAACAGCCCGGGTCGGTCGAGGCCGAGCCGGATCGCCCGCCAGCCCAGCGCGGGATTTTCCTCGACCACCGTCTCCATGTAGGGCAGCGCCTTGTCGCCGCCGATGTCGAGCGTGCGGAAGGTGACGGGCTTGGCCCCCGCCGCGTCCAACACCGTACGGTACAGCGCGAGCTGGTCGCTGGAGCGGGGCAGGGTGGGAGAGACCATGAACTGCAGTTCGGTGCGGAACAGGCCGATGCCGGAGCTGCCGGTGTCGTCGATGTGGGGCAGGTCGATAGTCAGGCCCGCATTGATCATCAGCTCGACCGGCTGGCCGTCCCGGGTGACGCAGGGCCGGTCGCGCAGCGCCGAGTATTGCGCCTGGCGGCGGGCGCGAAACCGTACCCGCTCGGCATAGGCGGATTCGATTTCCGCGGAGGGGCGGATGTAGATCGAGCCCGAGGTGCCGTCGACGATGATGGCGTCGCCGGGATCGGCGATGCCCGGCGCGTTCGGCACCTCGCCCACGGCGGGGATGCCGAGCGCGCGCGCCACGATCGAGACATGGGAATTGGCCGTGCCCTCCTCCAGCACCAGACCGCGCAGGCGCTTGCGGTCGTAGTCGAGCAAGGCCGCAGGTCCCATCGCGCGCGCGATCAGGATGGCGTTGTCGGGCAATTGCTCGCGCGAGGGCGCGTGATCCTGCCCGACCAGCTGGCGCATCAGGCGATGGCCCAAATCTTCCAGGTCGTGCAGGCGGTCGCGCAAATAGGGATCGGTGGACCGCAGCATGCGGGCACGGGTGTCGGACTGTACGCGCTCGACCGCGGCTTCCGCGGTCAGGCCCGTGGCCACCGCCTCGTGCAGCTTGTGCGACCAGCCCTGGTCGTTGGCGAACATCCGGTAGGCTTCGAGCACGTCGCGGTGTTCGCCGCCATCGGCGACGTCGCCGCGCTCCAGCATGCGGTCGAGATCGGAGCGGAGCATCGTCAGCGAGCTGTCCAGCCGCTTGATCTCCTTCGGCAGGTCCTCGGCAATGTAATTGTTGATGACGACGCGCGGCTCGTGCAGCACGACGTGGCCGAGCGCGATGCCGTCGGAGAGGATCGCGCCGACCTTGTGCAGGGAGTGGCGGGCCGCCGGCTCGGCGCCCGGCTGCGCCAGCGCCGACAATTCGCCGGAGGCGATCATCTCGGCGAGCACCATCGCGGTGGTCTGCAGCGCCTCGACCTCTTCCTCGACATAGGTGCGCTTGGCGCGATTCTGCACCACAAGCACGCCGAGCGTATTGCCGGCGCGCAGGATCGGCACGCCGAGGAAGGAGTGGTAGATTTCCTCGCCGGTTTCCGGGCGGAACGAAAACGCCGGATGGCTCTGCGCGTCGGAGAGGTTGAGCGGGGTGGCTTCGCTGGCCACAAGGCCGACCAGGCCCTCATGCGCGCTCAGCACGGTGTTGTGTACGGCGCCGCGGTTAAGGCCTTCGGTGGCGTAGAGTTCGAGGGTGTTGTCGACGCGCAGCACATAGACCGAGCAGACCTCGGCCACCATATTGGCTGCGATCAGCACCACGATCTTGTCCAATCGCTCCTGGGCGCTGACCTGCTCCGCCATGGTTTCGCGAAGCCGTCTCAAAAGGACGCGGGGGCCTCCCGACGCGCTTCGCATGTGCTCTCATCCCCATCCTTGGAGCCAGCCCGGCGGGTGGCCGGGAGCTGGCGTTGACCGCGCAACTAGCGACAATTTTATTCATTCGGCGCCGACGCAAGCCCTCAAGTACGGGCCGAATCAAGGATAGCCAAGACCGTGGCACAGTTTGCGGCAGCCATCCCTTTGGCCGTATAGCGAATTGAGGCTTGCTTTGCCAAGCAAAACGCCTGCCGGCGCGATAACGTCTTTGTCGGCCCAATGCTGCAAACGCGAAGCAGGCCATCCATCAAAGTGTGAGCGGTTCAGCGATCGGATCACACGCAAATCTGATCCGTCAGCGCGACCGGGAGGCAAAGGCGTCGTCCTGCCTTTGGCCGCCGCGCGGACCAGGGGAAAATATTTCTAGACCTGGTCGAGGCCGTAGAGGGTGTGAAGCGTGCGCACGGCAAGCTCGGTATAAGCGGCATCGATCAGCACCGAGAACTTGATCTCGGACGTGGTGATGGCGCGAATGTTGATGTTGCGCGCGGCGAGCGCCGCAAACGCCTTGGCGGCGACCCCGGCATGGCTGCGCATGCCGCTGCCGATCACCGAAACCTTGGCGACGTCGGTGGCGCTATCAAAGCGCACATAGCCGATCCTGCTCTTGGCGGACGTGATGGTGTCGCGCGCGCGAATATAGTCCGAAGCCGGCACCGTGAAGGTAAGATCGGTGGTCTTGCCGTCTTCCGAGACGTTCTGCACGATCATGTCGACGTTGATGTTGGCCTCCGCCAGGGGCCCGAAGATCGCGGCGGCCACGCCCGGCTTGTCCTCGATCTGGCGCACCGAAATCTGGGCCTCGTCCTTGGAGAAGGCGATGCCGGTGACGACGTGGCTTTCCATGATTTCCTCCTCGCCGCAGATCAGCGTACCCGGCGGCTGGTTGGCGTGCGGATCGATGTCTTCAGGCTTGTCGAAGCTGGAGCGGACGAAGATTGGCATGTTGTGTACCATGCCGAGTTCCACCGAGCGGACCTGCAGCACCTTGGCGCCCTGGGACGCCAATTCCAGCATGTCTTCGAAGGCGATCTTGTCGAGCCGGCGCGCCTTCGGAACCACGCGCGGGTCGGTCGTATAGACGCCATCGACGTCGGTGTAGATGTCGCAGCGGTCGGCGCGGATGGCGGCCGCGATCGCCACCGCAGAGGTGTCGGAGCCGCCGCGCCCCAACGTGGTGATGCGGCCGGTCTGCGGGTTGATGCCCTGGAAGCCGGCGATCACGGCGACTTCCTTGCGGTCCTTGAACCGCTTGATCAGCTCGGAGCCGTCGATGTCGAGAATTCGCGCCGAGGCATGGGCGTCGCTGGTCTTTATCGGGATCTGCCAGCCCTGCCAGGAACGGGCCTGGATGCCCATGCCCTGCAGCACGATCGCGAGCAGTCCCGAGGTGACCTGCTCGCCGGAGGCCACCACCGCATCATACTCGCGCGCGTCATGCAGCGGCGAAGCCTCGCCGCACCACGCCACGAGCTCGTTGGTCTTGCCCGCCATGGCCGAAACCACCACGGCGACCTCGTGGCCGGCATCGACCTCGCGCTTCACATGACGCGCGACATTGCGGATACGGTCGATATTGGCGACGGACGTGCCGCCGAATTTCATCACGAGGCGGCCCATGACGACGCGCGCATTCTCCAAAGAGGATAAGTTAGCCGGCCCAGCGCGAAACCGGAGGCGCGGGAGCCGAAACGCGCGTATACATAGCGGCGCGGCCGGGGGCAAGCGGGTTCCTCCCTTTCCGGCGCAGGTTGGCATAAGTTTGGCAGAGTTGAGGAATGGCCGGTTGCAAGGACGAGACGAGTAGATGGGGCGTTATATCAATGAGATCCTGCAGCCCGGCGAACAGGTGCTGTATGCGACCAACGCACACTGGATATTCTATCTCCCCGCAATTGCCGTCTGGATCGCGGCATTGATCCTTTTCATCCTGTCGCGGGCGATCACGGCGGACGGCGTCATCCTGCTGTGCCTCTCCGCGTCGGCCGTACTG